>FSXQ01003032.1_pt1 | contig 16574 bp, 16 predicted proteins | sample 1638011 | NCBI WGS metagenome assembly FSXQ01 (sample SAMEA3914789, study PRJEB12502) | metagenome | biome: forest; material: soil | place: Canada | collected 2011-07-03 | depth 0.3 m | reverse complement strand
CTTCCTGCCGCCCTACAGCCCGGACCTGAACCCCATCGAGCAGGTCTTCGCCAAGCTGAAGGCGCTCCTGCGCAAGGCCGCCGAGCGAACCGTCGAGGCGACATGGCGGCGCATCGGGGAACTGCTCGGCCACTTCGACCCAACCGAGTGCGCCAACTACCTCATCAACTCAGGCTACGCGTCAACGGGATGCGGTCATGCTCTAGGCGTCGACGAAATTGATCGGACCCAGGAAGTCCATCTTGCCGACATCGACCCCGGCCTGGCGCAGGATCGCGTAGGCCATGCCCAGGTGGAAAAAGACGTTGGGGATGGTCATCTGCAGCAGGTAGTCCGCCCCGACGAGGACCTTGCCCGGCGCCCAGGAGAGCTTGACGCGCGCGGCGGCCGCGCCGGCGAACTGGTCTTGCGCAATGCGGTCGGCGAATTCGAGCGTCTTACGGATTCGCGCGCGCAGCTCCCCGACCGTGCGTTCGCTGTCCTCATGGCGGGGCGGCTGTTGCCCCGAGAGCCACGCGGCGGCGGCCTTGACGTAGTCGCACGCGCTTTGGACCTGATAGACGAACGGCTTCATGTCCGGCGCGAGGGTCCAGGGGATCAGGACGTCGACGTCGACCTTCTTGGTCGCCGCGTACTGCTCGGCCTTGTCGAGGCAGGCCTCGAAGTTGCGCAGCGACTGGGCGCACTGCCTGACCACCTCATAGTACATGGCGTGCTCCTTCGGGTTTGGCGCCAAGGCGCGCCCCGGCGCTGAAGTCATTGCGCGGTTTCAAGCTTGCACCGCCCAGCCCTCGACCGCCATCACCGCCACGGCCTCCGAACGGGTCGGATGCGGGTGGCAGACGTGGGCGATGTCCTGCGACGTCGCTTTCATAGGCATGGCGACGGCGTACTCGGAGACCATTTCCGACACGGTCGGCCCGAACACGTGCGCGCCGATGACCTGCCCGGTCTTCGCGTCCGCAACACCCTGGCCACAGCCTCACGACGCGCGCGCCTGGGCAAGCGCCGCCGCGTCCACGGCCATCTCGGCCAGAGCGGCATGGATCTGCGCGACGACCGCGGCGCCCACGCCGGCGCCGACCCGCTTGATCGACTGCGCACGGACATCGCCGATCGCGAAGACGCCAGGGCTGCTCGTCTCGAGCGGCCGCCGCGGGTTCTGGCCGGTGACGACGAATCCCTTGTCGTCGAGCGTAATGCAGTGGTCGAGCCATTCTGAATTCGCGTCCGCGCCGATGGACAGGAACAGGTGCGCCGCCTCGACTCGCCGCCGGGCGGCCGTCTCGACGCCGGTCAGGTCGATGTGCGCGAGCCGGCTGTCGACGCCCCCGTCGAGCGCGCTCACCACGGTGTGGGTCAGCAGCTCGATGTTCGGCGTCGCCGCGATCCGGTCGATCAGATAGCGCGACATCGACGCCTCGAGGTCCGAGCCGCGGACCGCGAGATAGATCTTGCGCGCGTGCGCGGAGAGGAACACGGCCGCCTGGCCCGCGGAGTTGCCGCCGCCCACCAGGACCACATCGCGCCCCTCGACGAGGGCGGCCTCGATCGGCGTCGCCCAGTAGGAGACGCTGGCGCCCTCGAATCGGTCGAGCTCCGCGATGTCGGGGCGGCGGTAGCGTGCGCCCGAGGCGACGACGACCGTGCGGCCGAAGACCGACACGCCCGTGTCGAGGTCAAGGCGATGCAAGGGCGGGTCCGAACAGTCCAGGACCTTGGCCGAGACGGGGATCGCGAACTGCGCGCCGAACTTGTGCGCCTGGATGAAGGCGCGCGCCGTCAGCGCCTGGCCGGAGATGCCGGTCGGGAAGCCCAGATAGTTTTCGATCCGCGAGGAGGCGCCGGCCTGGCCGCCGAACGAGCGCGAGTCGAGGACAAGAACCGAAAGCCCCTCGGACGCGGCGTACACGGATGCGGCGAGGCCCGCCGGGCCCGCGCCGACCACGACGACGTCGAACGTGGCGCCGGACTCGAGGTGCGGGGTGATCCCGAGGCCAAGGCCCGCCTCCGCATCGCTCGGATTGCGCATCACGGTCCCGTTCGGACAGATCAGCAGAGGCAGCTCGTCGTCCTGGACGCCGAGGCGATCGATCAGCTCGCGCCCTGCAGGCGTGTCGATATCGATTAGCGAGTGGGGATGGCTATTGCGGGTCAGGAGGCCGCGCAGGCGCACCGTGTCGGCCGACCCGGCGGCGCCGACGATGACCGTCCCGATCGCCTCGCCTTCAAGGAAGGCGGCGCGCCTCAAGATGAAGGCGCGCATCATCATCTCGCCGATGTCGGCGCTGCCGATCAGGAGGGCGCGCAGGTGGGGGCGGTCGAAGGGATAGGCAACACACCCCTCCGGGCCCGCGCAGACCGCGGCCAAGGACGCCTGGCCACTCAAGTCGCTCACCTCGCCGCTGAACTGTCCGGGCCCGCCGGAGGCGAAGGTGCTTTGCCGGCCAAGGCCGTCGCGGCGGCTGGCGACGATGCCCCCCTCGATCACCAGCCACACCGTCGTGTTGCGGTCGCCGACCTCGAGCAGGCGCTCGTTGGGCGCGAAACGGCGGGCCGGGCCGCTCGCGAAGCGCAGCGCGAACCTGATCTGCGCGGCGTTGAGGGTCGGGACGATCTGGTCCAGTCGTCTCTCGATCAGCATTGGACGCACCTCGCCGGTTGGTCTCTATCGATAAGCGCTCGTCGCGAGGTCGGCCCTGCCGCCGGGGAGGGCCCGCAGGGTCCAACCGGCGCCGCGGTTCAGCGCCCGAGCACGTGCTTGCGGAATACGGCGTTGAACGCGTCGGGTCGCTCCTCCGGGAAGAAGATCCGCGCGCCCTCGAACAGGGCGGGCGGCTTGGCTCCCGGAATGGCGTCGGCCAGCCACTGCGCCCACTCCACCGCGAAGAAGACGTCGTCGGTCGCCCAGGCGATCAAGGTCGGCGCCTTCAACGTGCGCAGTTTCGGCTCGATGGCGACCGTGTGGCGGTTGTCGAACGCCAGAACGAACCGCGCGAGGTCTGCCGTCCGCTGCGGAGTGCGCAGGAAGGGGCCGAGATAGGTCTCGATGTCCGCGTCGGTGACGGACTGGGGATCGTCGTAGGCGAGGCCCAGCGCCTCGGGGGCGCGGTAAACCGCCTTGTCAGCCACCATGGCGGTCAAGGTGTCCTTCAGCCCGCCGGCGCGCACCATCTCGACGAAGCCCTTGAACGCCTCGGGTGGCCAGTTGTCGTGCGTGTCGCAGTTGGTCAGAGTCAGGGTGCGCACGCGATCGGGATAGTTCGCGGCGAAGATCTGGCAGATGCCGCCGCCGCTGTCGTTGCCGACCAGGTCGACCTGGTCGATCGAAAGCGCGTCGAGCAGTTCGCGCAGCATGTGCGCATTGGTGGTGACCGACACGTCCTGGTCGGGGGCGATCTCCGTATCGCCGTGCGCAAGGAGGTCAGGCGCGATGCAGCGGCGGATATCGCCCATCCCCGCCAGTTGGTGACGCCACAGATGCTTGTTCATGAGCACGCCGTGGACGAACAGCGCGATCGGTCCGGCGCCGGCTTCATGGTAGGCGATCTTGCCCGACGCAGTCTCGGCGGTGCGGGTGGCGAGCACAGGGGATGAGGTGGTCATGGCTCCGTCCTCCAGGACCCTCGAGGCGGGAATTCGCCCAGATGGGACAGAACCCCTAGTCCTCGCCGCGCGAGCGGGATTGTCGAACGGCGCACTGCATTGACGCCCGACGCCGCCATGCGCGGCGGCGCGCGCGAGTCCGTGAACGAGGAGCCGAACCGGCCGTAGGGCGCACGCGCGCCCGGCCCACCTAACGCGTTTTCACACGCTTTTACTCGCCGGGGGGCCGGGGCGGGGGTTTGGTGCCGCCTGGAGATCAAGACCCATGTCCCAGGCGTTCGCACAGACCACGGGGCTTGCCCCGATCGACAACGAACTGGTGGGCCGGCTGCTGTCCGAGGCGCTGGCGCTGCTGGACGTGGACCGGGTCGCGGCCCGCCGCCACATCGAGCGCGCGGCGACCGTCGCGCGCGGCCGGACGGCGGAACGACCCGCCAAAGGCCTGCTGGCTGACTGGCAGGTGCGCCGCACCGAGACCTTCATTCACAACAACATCAGCTCGCCACTGCGCATCCAGGACGTCGCGCGGACCGTGAACCTGAGCGCGAGCTACTTCTCGCGCGCGTTCAAGGCGACAAAGGGGGTCGCCTATTCCGACTTCGTGATCCGGGCCCGAATCACCCTCGCCAAGCAGCTGCTGCTGACCACTGATACGCCGATCTGCGACATCGCCCTGACCTGCGGCCTGGCCGACCAGTCGCACCTGACGCGCCTGTTCAGCAAGGCGGAGGGTCTACCGCCAAGGGCGTGGCGCCGCCACCAGCTCGACGGGCCTTTGGACCGTCTGGCGGCGGCCGGCTGACTCATCGGCGCCGTGCCGGGCGGGCGCGAGTCGAAGCGTCGGAGACTCGACGCACGCCGCTGCGAGCCCTATTTTGGGGATGCGCCGTCTGAGGGGGCCAATGCCCCTGACCTCTACGGGGAGCCCCAGGTTTCGACGATCGGCGGAGGTTGGTATGGAACCCGTCGATAAGCCCGTCGCCGAATGGATCGCGTTCGGACCGTACCTGTTGTTCCCGATGCGCCGCGTGCTCGAGCGGGACGGCGCGGCCGTCCACATCGGGGACAAGGCGCTCGACCTCTTGCTGACCTTGATCGAGTCGGTAGGGGACGTGGTCACCAAGACCGAGCTGGCCGAGCGGGTGTGGCGCCGCGAATGGGTCGAGGACGTTAATCTGCGGGTGACGATCGGCGCCCTGCGCAAGCTTCTGGGGCCTACGCCTGACGGCGGCGACTATATCGTCAACATCGTCGGCCGCGGCTATTCGTTCACCACAGCGATGGTCATCGAGTCCTGGCCCGGCGCACGCGTCGAGTCCAAGAGCGCGCGGGCGCGCGCCGAGAGCGTGACGGCTGGCCGTCTGCCGGCCCTGCTCAACCCCGTGATCGGCCGCCAGCGGGAGATCCGGCTGATCACCGGGCTCCTCGCGGTCCACCGTCTGGTGACGGTCGTCGGCCCCGGCGGGATCGGCAAGACGACGGTTGCGATCGCCTGCGCCTCGCACCGCGCGGAGATGGAAGACGGGGTGTGCTTCGTCGATTTCGGCCCGATCCGAGACCCGGCGCTGGTCTCTGCGCGCATCGCCGCGGCCCTCGGCGCGGAGCAAACCGTATCCGACCCCTTCGGCTACATCGTTGGCCACCTCGCGCAGCGCCGCCAGCTGCTGGTCCTGGACAATTGCGAGCACGTGGCCGACGCCGCCGCGGCGATCACCGAGGACATCCTCCGCCAAGCGGCGCGTGTGAAGATCATCGCCACCAGCCGCGAGCCGCTGCGGGTCGGCGCCGAGACCGTCGTGCGGCTGGAGGCCCTGTGCTACCCCGAGGACAGCGAGGGGCTGACCGTCGAAGGGGCGATGGCGTTCGCCGCCATTCAGCTGTTCGTCGACCGCGTGCAGGCTGTGTCGCCCGAGTTCGTGCTGACCGAGGCGCTGGCGCCCATCGCCGCGGAGATCTGCCGACGGGTCGACGGGATTGCCTTGGCGATCCAGCTTGCCGCCGGCCGGGTGCCCGCGTTCGGGGTGAATGGTGTCGCGGCGCGGCTGGATGACCGCTTCCGGCTCCTCAGCCAGGGCCAACGGACCGCGCTGCCGCGCCATCAGACGCTCGAGGCCACGTTCAACTGGAGCTACGAACTCCTGACCGCGGCGGAGCAGATGCTGCTCGCACGGATCGCCGTCTTCGCCCAGACCTTCACGGTGGAAGCGGCCTGCGAGGTCGCGGGCTGGACGCCCATCGCCGGCGGCGAAGTGGCGTCGCTCATCGGCGACCTGGTGAACAAGTCACTGGTGATCTTCATCGGCGACGCAGACGGGCCGACCTACCGTCTGCTCGAGACGGTCCGCGTGTTCGCCCACGCGCGCCTGGCGGCCGCCGGCGAAAACGAGGCGATGGCCGAACGTCACGCGCGCTTCGTGACGGCGCGGTGCAAGGCGTTCCAGGCCGAAAGCATCCGCGCGAATGGAAGCGCGGCGACGCGGATCGCCCGCGACGTGCTCGACGACATCCGCGCCGCGCTGGAGCGGTCGATCCAAGCGAGCAACCGGCAGGTCGCCACCGAGACGATGCGCGCGGCGATCCCCCTGATGATGCACCTGGGCCTGGCCTACGAGCTCGGCGCCTGGATCGAGCGGATCCTCGAGATCGAAACTGACAAGCCCAGCCGGCTCGCGCTGATGCTCAGCCTGGGCGGCGCCTTCCACCTGTCGGTCCCGCAACCCTCGGCGCAGATGAAGCTGTTCAAAGACGCCTGCGCGCTCGCTCGCGAGCTGAAGGACGTCAGCAGCCAGCTGCAGGCGACCTGGGGCTTGATGGTGACGGCGTGGTCGGCGCGGCGGACGCGCGAGGCGCTCGCCGCGGCCCTGCGGTTCCACGACGTGGCGACCCTGGCCGGGCGCACCGACGACGCCACCATGAGCCGCGCCATGATCGCGGCGAGCCAATTCGGCCTCGGGGAGTTCGCCGTCGCTGAGGACCACCTGCGTTTCGTGATCGCGCACTATCCGCCCGAAAGGCGCACGATCGACCTACAGGATTACGTCTTCGACCACCGCGCTGTCGCATATCGCTTCCTCGCGTGGATCGAATGGCTGTCCGGACGGATGACCGAGAGCCTTTCGACCGTCGAGCGCGGCATCGCCGAGGCCGGCGATCACCTCCCAAGTCTGTTCCTGGTTCTGAGCCATTGCGCCGCGCCGATCGCGATCGAGAGCACGGACTGGACGGCGGCGGCGGGCTATATCGACCAGCTCTACCGGCGCTGCGGCCACCATCCGCGGTGGCGTCTATGGACCGACACGCTGAATGACATCCTTGCGGTGCACGCGCACGGGTCGCTCGCGGCGTTGCAGCGCCTGGACGCCTTCCTGGGCGAGGGCGAGGGCTTCGCGATGCTCACGCACCATCCCTGGTACTTCCTGCAGCTGATCAGGGGACAGATGGCGACCGGAGACCGCGAGCGCGCCCGCGTGCTGCTCGCCCGGCTCGTGGCGCATACGGACACGAGCGAGGAAGGCTGGCTGAAGGCCGAGCTGATCGCGCTTGGGGCCTGTCTCGACCATGACCAGGATCCGCCGCGCAGTACGGCGGGCTTTCGACGCGCGATCGAGGTCGCGCAGGGCCAAGGCGCGGCGCTGACGGCGCTGGGCGCCGCGGTCGGCCAGCTGCGCTATGCGCGCCGCGGGCCGGCACGGCGCGACGCCAAGGCGCAGGTCGACGAGGCTTACGCTCGCCTGGTCGGCGGCTTGGACGTCCCCGGCGGCATCGAGATGCGCCGCCTGCTGCGCCAGCAGCTCCGCAGGATCGTCGCGCTGCAGACGCCGACGGCGACCTCCCCCATGGTGTTCGGCCCGAGCGCCCTGGTCGCCGCGCGCGCCTGACGGCGTCCGTGCCCTGCGTGGGCGCGGCGTTGAAAGCCAAATCGGACGCCGTGCTGCAAGAAGCCGGACGCGGCCCGGCCGAACATGCGCGTCCACCAGGTCGGTTTGCCGAAGGACGGGCGATGTCCAAGACCATTCTCATCACGGGGGCGGGCAGCGGATTCGGCCGCGACGCGGCGGAAACGCTAGCCAGCGCCGGCCACCGCGTGTTCGCCTCGATGCGCGATCCCGCCGGCCGTAACCGGGAACGGGCGAACGCGCTCTGGGCCAGGGGCATCGACGTCGTGGGGCTGGACGTGACCGACGACGCATCGGTCGAGAAGGCCGTGCAGGGGGTCCTGGCGAAGGCCGGCCGGATCGACGTGCTGGTCAATAACGCCGGCATGGCCTTGGTCGGCGTGTCGGAGGCTTTCACCCCCGACCAACTGCGCACCATGTTCGAGACCAACGTTGTCGGGGTGTTCCGCACGGCACGCGCGGTCCTGCCGAGCATGCGGCGGGAGCAAGACGGCCTGATCATCAATATCGGCTCGATCCTGGGCCGGGTGACTTTCCCGTTCTTCGGCCTCTACGGCGCCAGCAAGTTCGCGATTGAAGCGATCAACGACACGCTGCGCTACGAGGTCTCCTCGTTCAGCGTCGACGTGGTCCTCGTGCAGCCGAGCGCCTACCCCACGGCGATGTACTCGAGCGCGCAGGCGCCGGCCGACACGGCGCGCACCGCGTCCTATGGGCCGGTCGGGGAGATTCCCGGGTCGATGTTCCAGCACTTCATGACGGCATTCCAAGCCGACGACGCACCCAAGCCGCACGACGTGCCCGCCGCAGTGCTGAAACTCATCGAGACCCCCAAGGGCGCGCGGCCGGCGCGCGTCGTTGTCGGGACGCCCTACGGCGCCGACGAAGCGAACCGCCTGGTCGAGCCGGTGCAGCGGGCGGTCCTGGAGGGCCTAGGCCTTGCGCGCCTTGAAACGCTCGGCTGAGCGGACTGGCCCAGGGTTCTCTGCCCGCCCAGGTCCCGCCGACGTCCGTCCAAAACCGGCCCTAGCTGGCCGCGACCAAGCCCTCGGCCAAGTCCATCAGTCTTTCAGGGGTCGAGCTCACGTCGAAGGCTTCACCCTATCGATAGATAGACGTTGAGGGGCGAAAACTCCGGCGCTAATCGCAAAGGACCTATCGATAGGTCGGTAATCAGGAGAAATGACATGCGCTTCCAGGGCAGGATTGCGATCATCACGGGCGGCGGCTCGGGGATCGGCAAGGAACTCGCCAAGCGGTTCGTCGCGGAAGGCGGCTCCGTGGTCATCGGCGACCGCAATGCGGCCAAAGGCGAGGCGGCCGCGAAAGAGATCGATCCGACCGGCGCCCACGTGGCGGTTCACATCGGCGACATCGCCCTGCCGTCGACGGGCGAGGCCCTGGTCAAGGCGGCGCTCGACCGTTTCGGCCGGCTCGACGTGCTCTTCAACAACGCCGGGATCTTCGGGCCCAAGCCGTTCCTCGAGGCGACCGAGGAGGAGTACGACCGCTTCGTCGACATCATCTTGAAGGGCAAGTTCTTCGCCGCGCAGGCTGCGGCCAAGGCGATGAAGGCGGCCGGCCACGGCGGCGCGATCATCCAGACCGGATCGATGTGGGGCCTGCAAGCGATCGGGGCGACGCCCTCGGCGGCCTATTCGGCGGCCATGGGCGGCGTCCACGCGCTCGTCAAGAACCTCGCGATCGAGCTGGCGGCGGATCAGATCCGGGTCAATGCGATCGCGCCCGGAGTCATCGAGACGCCGATCTACAACACGTTCCTGACCGACGAGCAGGTCAAGGCGGTGCTCCCGACGTTCAAGTCGATGCACCCGCTCGGCCGGAACGGCCAGGTGGGGGACGCCGTCGAGGCGCTGCTGTTCCTCGCCTCCGACCAGGCGAGCTTCATCACGGGCGTCGTCCTTCCCGTGGACGGCGGCGTCATGGCCGGCCGGCAGTAGTCGGCGCCCGACCTCAACCGATTCCCAGGCGCGCGGCCCAGCTTGTCCCGCGCCGCGATGCGGCCGCGCGCCCGCATTTCACGGAGACCCGATCATGTCGACCGAACCCCTAAGAACGCTCTTCAGCCCCGCCCAGATCGGGGCGCTCACCCTGAAACACCGGATCGTCATGCCGCCGATGAGCCGGCTCCGCGCGGAGTGGCCGAGCGGCACGCCGAGCGCGCTGATGCTCGACTATTACAGCCAGCGCGCGTCTGACGGTGGGCTGATGGTGACCGAGGCGACTGCGATCTCGCCCTCGGCCCGCGGCTACCGCGGCGCGCCCGGCCTCTTCTCCGACGAGCAGGTGGCGGGTTGGAAACGCGTCACCGACGCTGTGCACGCCAAGGGGGCCCACCTGTTCGCCCAGCTCTGGCATGCGGGCCGCACCACGCATATCGCGATCACGGGCGAAGACCCGGTCAGCGCCTCGGTCGACCCGGAATACTGGGCGGATGATGAGATTCGCATCGTCACGCCCGACGGTTTCGCGCCGCCCTCGCCGCACCGGGCGCTGGAGACCGGCGAAATCCCCGGGCTGATCGCGTCGTACCGCGCCGCGGCCGAGAACGCGCGGCGCGCCGGCTTCGACGGGGTCGAGCTGATGGCTGCCAACGGCCACCTGATCGACCAGTTCCTGCAGGACAACAGCAACCATCGGACCGACCGCTACGGCGGATCCATCGAGAACCGCGCACGGCTCCTGATCGAGGTGGTCGAGGTGCTGGTCGACGTCTGGGGCGCCGATCGGGTCGGCGTCCGGATCGCCCCCAGCGGGACGTTCAACGGGATGGCCGACAGCGCGCCACGCAACCTCTTCCGCTATGTCGCCACCCGGCTCGACGCCTTCGGGCTGGCGTACCTGCACATCATCGAGCCTCGCATCAAGGGCGGGGAGCTGGTGATCGAAGGCCAGGGGCCCGTGGCCGCACAGGAGCTGAGCAAGCTCTTCCATGGTCCCGTGATCGCCGCGGGCGGCTTCACGCCGCAAGCGGCTGAAGCCACCATCGCCGCGGGCGATGCGGCCGCCGTCGCCTTCGGCCGGCACTTCATCTCCAACCCGGACCTGCCGGCGCGGATCGCGCGCGGCCTGCCGCTCAACCCCTACGACCGGAGCACCTTCTATGGCTTCGACGCCAAGGGCTATACCGACTACCCGGTCTACGAAGCCGAGCCCTCCTTCGCGGCCTGACGGCTGCAACGGGGCCTGGCCTTGGCGACGGCCAGGCCCTCTTGCTGCGCGCAGGGCGCAGCGAGACCGCAAAAATCCTGCCGGCGAAGCGCCGGCAGGGTTCTCGTCTCGACGGTTGTCCAAGGGGGGGAACCTGGCGCCGTCGAGGTGGGCGCGCGCGATCCAACCAAGATCAGGCGGGAACCGCCTCCAGCTCGGCCATCCGCTCCGTGGTGGCGCGATCATAGGCCGATACATCACCCAGGGCGGTGGCGACGACCATCGCGCCCGTGATGGTCGCGAGCAGCTCCGACGCCTTGCCTGCCGAGAGGCCCGCAGCCTCGAGCTTGTCGAGACACATCTGGAAGAACCGCTTCACCTCCGCCGCCACTTGCCCCGGCAGGTCGAGCGACCCGGCGCCCAGCACCGTGCACGGGCACATGCGCTCCTCGGAGTGCAAGGTGCCTCGGAATGCGCGCGTCCAGACCTTGATCGGGTCCGGCTCCTTCGCCAGCTCCGCGTCGATATGCTCAGCGACCTCGTCGGTGTAGCGGTGGATGACCGCAGCCGCGAGGTCCGCCTTGGTCGGGAAGTGGTAGTGGACGCTGGAGCTCTTCACGCCGACGTCTGCCGCTATCTCGCGGAAACTGAAGCCGTTGAACCCGCCAAGTCGGATGCGATGCTCCGCGGCGTCCATGATCGCTGTGGCCATTTCGCTCATGGGATCACCTGTAACTATCTCCTGATAGATAGACCGTTCCGCGCGGGAACGCAACGGCGCCTCGCCGGACCCAGCTACGCCCCCGCGGGTTCTAAACCGATTGATAGATAGGGATTTGACAGCGCAGGTCGAGCCGCCTAGATCAAGGCGGCTATCTATCGATAGGTAGTTACGCGAAGGCGCCGCTTCCGGCATCGGTCGGGGCGACAACCCGGGCGGGACCGCCCCAACGGAGGACGACATGAACCAGGTCGAAAAAGCCAAGCAATTCGCTGCGCTGCACGTGAAGGGCTCGCCTGTACTCCTCTATAACGCCTGGGATGCGGGCAGCGCCAAGGCGATCGCGGACGCCGGCGCCAAGGCGATCGCCACCAGCAGCTGGTCGGTCGCGGCGGCGCAAGGGTACGAAGACGGCGAGGACGTCCCCACCGATGTCGTGGACGCGATCGCGGGGCGGATCGCCGCCGCCGTAGACCTCCCGGTCACCATCGACTTCGAGGGCGGCTACAGCGACGACGACGCGGTTCTGGCCGAAAATGTCGGCCGGCTTCTCTCGCTGGGTGTGATCGGGATCAACTTCGAAGACCGCGTCGTCAAAGCTGACGGCCTCTATTCGGTGGACCGCCAAGCCGGCCGTATCGCGGCGATCCGCGCGGCGGCCGACAAGGCGGGCGTGCCGTTCTTCATCAATGCGCGCACGGACCTGTTCCTCGGCCGTGGCGCCCCGAACCCCGCCGACTCGGTCGACGCCGCGCTGGCGCGCGCCGCCGCCTACGCCGGCGCCGGCGCCTCGGGGTTCTTCATTCCGGGACTGCAGGATGAGGCTCTGATCGGGCGTATCGCCGAGACGGCCAGCCTGCCAGTGAATGTGATGGTGATGAACGGTGTCCCGTCGATCGCACGCCTGGCGCAGATCGGGGTCGCTCGGATCAGCTGGGGCCCGATCCCCTATATCGAGGCGGTCGGCGCGCTGGGAGCGGCTGCCCGCAAGGTGTTCGTCTGATCACTGGTTAGCGCGGGCGGCCGAAGGGCCGTCCGCACCCGCGCCCAACGTCCCGTCGTAGGGGAGTAGAGCCATGAAAGAAGCCTTCAGCCTGGAGCAACTGCTCGCCGATCCACTGATCCGCATGGTCATGTCGGACGATGCGGTCGAGGAGGGCGAGATCCGCCGGCTTGCGGCGCGCCTGACCCTGGGGGGTGTCGCGAGCGCGCTGGTCGGCGACCGCGCCGGTGCGCCATCGCCGGCGCGGGAGACCTTGCACCTGGCGGCGGCTCACACCGCCGCTCCGTTCGCCGCCGAGGCTTGCTGCGGCTGACCGGCGCCCGATGGACGCCGGGGCTCGCAGCGCCCATTTCGGGCGCCGCCGTGCAAGAAGACGTGGGACCACGAGGAGCTCAGTGCCCGCTATGTTGAACGCCCTCGAGGTAACTGGCCGCGCACGCACGCACGTCGTCCAGTTCGACGCTCCGACGTTTGCGGCGCAGGCCGAGGTCGCCGACGCGTTCCTGCAGATGCGGTCGGCCGCGGCCGCCGAGGGGGTCGACCTGCGCCCCGTGAGCTCGTTCCGCGACTTCCGCATGCAGCTACGCATCTGGAACCAGAAGTTCCTCGGCAAGAAACCGCTCTACGACATCACCGGCCAGACGCGCGACTACGGCGCGCTGACCCCGTTCGAGATCGTGCAGAGCATCCTGAACTGGTCGGCGCTGCCCGGCGGCAGCCGCCACCAGTGGGGTACGGAGATTGATGTCGTCGACGCGGCCGCCACGCCGGCCGACTATGCGCCCAAGCTCCTCCCGGAAGAGGTGGCGCCCGGCGGGGTTTTCCACCCGCTGCACCGCTGGCTGGATGGCAACATCGCCCGGTTCGGCTTCTTCCGACCCTACAACTACGACCGCGGCGGCATGTACCCAGAGCCGTGGCACTTGAGCTATGCGCCAGCGTCGACGCAGGCGGTCAAGGCCCTGGACGTAGCCCTGTTGCGCGAGGTCCTGGTGGGGGCCGAGATGGCCGGCAAGGAACTGGTGCTGGCGCACCTTGATGCGTTGTTCGAAGGACATGTCCTGAACTTCGTCCCTCCGGATAAACAGCGCCCCGTGGCCGCGCCTTGAGCCGGGGTAGCGCACCACCAGGCGGATGTCGTGGGAGGTAGGGCCACGAGGTAGGATGAACCGAACCGATGACCTTGCGCGTACGCGGCGTGTCGACCGAGGACGAGGCCGAATGGCGGCGTCTCTGGGCGCAGTACCTTGCCTTCTACCACACGACGCTACCGATTGCGGTGACCGAGGCGCCGCCCCATTCTCCGTCGTCAAGCGACCGGCGCTGGGCGGACCCCGCTAAGCGGCGCGCCTGATCTGGCGCCGGAAAGGTAGAGTTTCGATGCCACCCCCTTCGCGGTCCCGGCGCCCGAGTGCCCGCACGCCACTCGACCCCACGACCGCCGACCTGTTCGGCGAGGCCGAGCTGCCCGAAGGCTTCCGCTACCTGCCCGACGTCATTTCGCCGGCCGATGATCAACACCTTGCCGCCCGCTTCGCGGCACTGCCCCTGAAGCCCTTCGAGTTCCAGGGATACCTCGGCAATCGGCGCATCTTCACCTTCGGCCGCAGCTACATCTTCGCGGGCCAGGAGCCGCGCGCGGACGCCAGCATCCCCGACGACCTGCGGCCGCTGATGGAGATCGCCGGTCAGATTAGCGGCGCGCCCGCCGAGGCCTTCTCCCAGATCATGGTGACGGAATACGCACCGGGCGCGGGCATCGGCTGGCATCGCGACCGGCCGTCCTATGAGGATATCGTCGCCATCTCCTTCCTTGCGCCGTGCACGCTACGGCTACGCCGCAAAGCCGGTGACGATTGGGAGCGCCGGTGGGCCCGGATCGCGCCGCGGTCGGCCTATCTGCTGCATGGCGAGGCGCGCAACACCTGGCAGCACAGCATCGGGCCGATGGATACGCTCCGCTACTCGGTCACCCTGCGGACCTTCCGGCCCGAACGCGGCGCAGCGCCCAAGCGCGCAAAGCCCGAGGCGTCCTAGTTCTGGTCGCCGGAATTCGCGGCGGGGCGGCGCTGGCCCAAGCCGAGCTGGCCCCGCAGGTGGGCGACTTCGTTGACGGAGACCGCCGGCGCGCGATTGCCCCAGCTATTACGCACATAGGGGCGACGTCGGCGATCTCCTGGTCGGAGAAGGCGGGCATGGTCAGCGGCGACGGGTGGCTCGGAGACGTCCCCGTGCGGCTGCCGGCCAGGATCAGGTGCGCCACGCCGGTCGGGTCGGCCTGCTGCGCCACCGCATTGGAGCCCAGGGGCGGAATGGTCACGCTCTTTTCCAGGTGGCATGAGGCGCAGGCGTCGGAATAGATCTCCGCGCCGCGCCGCATGGGGCCGTCATCTACGGAGCCCGGCCTGCGCACTGGGCTGGCGGGGATCGTCTTGAGATAGGCGGCGATGGCCTGGCGATCGTCGTCCGTCATCAGCGCGGCGGAATATGTGACGACGTCGGCCATGGAGCCGCCAGCGTTGGCGTGGACGTTTCGGCCCGCGCCAAGGAACGCACTGATGTCGGCCGCCGACCAGCCGCCGAGACCGGTCCTCGGGTTGGACGTCAGGTCCGGCGTCGTCCAGCCGTCGAGGGTCCCCGGCGGCGATCGGCATGGTCGTCACCGGGTCGGGCGCGGGCCTGCTCAACAGCGAGACTGCGAAGGCTGTGGTCAGCGCCATTCCGACGGAGCGCGCCGGGATGGCTTCGGGCCTGGCGGGGACCACGCGCGTCGTAGGGATCATCGCCGGGGTCGCCGGCCTCGGCGCTGTGCTCGCGGCCGTTTCCGAACGAACCCTAAAGACGCTTGGGCGGCCGCTCGCGGCGGGCCAGGCGATCGATTGGCACGGTCTAAGCCTTCGGATCGTCGGTGGGGATGCGACCAGCGCGTTGTTGGTCTTGCCTGGGGCGCTCCGCACAGCGACTGGGCCCTGCGGTCCACCGCAGCATCGCGGCCGGGTTCGGCAGCGTGCTCGCCATGGCCGCGCTCGTCGGCCTGGCGGCCGGCGTCCCAGTTGGCGGCTCATCCGGCCAACAGCTCAGCCGTAGACGGCCCGGCGAGGAAACGGCGTCAGCCTTCAAGAAAGGGCGCGCCTGGCCAGGGATGATCCCTGGATATCTACGCCGCAGTCCAGGGAGAGCGCCGTGAGCGATGCGCAAGTCGTGATCTACCACAACCCCGAGTGCGAGACCTCGCGCGCGACCCTGGCGAAGATCCGGGCGGCGGGCATCGAGCCCAAGGTCGTTGAATACCTCAAGGACGGCTGGACCAAGCCGCAGCTCAAGGACATCCTGACCAAGCTTGGCAAGCGCCCGCGCGACATCCTGCGCCTCAAGGAAGACGAGGCGCACGAGCACGTCATCAACAATCCCAATTCGACCGACGACGAGATCCTCGACGCCATGATCGGTCATCCGATCTTGGTGGAGCGCCCGATCGTAATCACCCCGAAGGGCGCGGTCCTCGCCCGTCCCGCCGACCGGGTGGAACCGCTCCTCTAGCCCGTAGGTCTCGCCAGCCATTCGGAGGAAACGCCATGACCGCTACAACCCGGGAAAGGTCCGTCCGCGAGGATGCCGACGATGCGCCGGACGCGGTCCGCGCGCGGGTCGCCGGCTACGACTGGAGTGCGATTTCGAAGACGGTGGACGTCGAGGGCTGGGCCGTGTTGCCGGGCCTGCTCTCGATAGAGGAGGCCGACTCCCTGGCCGCCATCTATCCGGACGAGACCCGCTTCCGCAGGACTGTGGTGATGGCCCAGCACGGCTTTGGCCGGGGCGAATACAAATATCTATCCTATCCCATGCCGCCCCTGGTCGCCGCGCTGCGGGCAAGCTTCTATCCACACCTGGCCAAGCTCGGAAACGCGTGGGAAGCGCGGCTTCGCAAGCCGCCGAAGTATCCTGCGCTGCTGTCCGAATATCTCCAACTCTGCGGGCAGACCGGCCAATGGGAATGCACCCCGTCACTGCTGTCCTACGTCGCGGGCGACTACAACTGCCTGCACCAGGACAAGCATGGCGAGACCATGTTCCCTTACCAAGTCTGCGCCCTGCTCAACGCGCCAGGCACGGATTTCGAGGGCGGCCAGTTCATCATGGCCGAACAGCGCCCCCGGCTGCAGACGCGCGGAATGAT
>FSXQ01004550.1_pt1 | contig 16611 bp, 19 predicted proteins | sample 1638011 | NCBI WGS metagenome assembly FSXQ01 (sample SAMEA3914789, study PRJEB12502) | metagenome | biome: forest; material: soil | place: Canada | collected 2011-07-03 | depth 0.3 m | reverse complement strand
CCGATGCGCTTCATGTTGTCCTGAAACGAGGGAAGTTTGTCGTTCAAGACGAATCGTAGAACCCTATCTTTGTCGTGTCAAACAACCCCACCCAAGGATCCCCGATGAACTCAACCCTCGATTCACAAGGGCTCGCGCTCGTGACCGGCGCCTCCAGCGGCATCGGCGCGGTCTATGCCGACCGGCTCGCCAGGCGCGGCCACGACCTGGTCCTCGTCGCGCGCGACATCGCCCGGCTCACGGCCGTCGCCGACCGCATTCGCGCCGCCACGGGCCGCCAGGTCGAACTGCTGCCCGCCGATCTCGCGAACAAGGACGACGTGCGGCGCGTCGAAGAGCGCCTGCGGTCCGACGACCGCATCGAACTGCTCGTGAACAACGCCGGGGTCGGCGCCACGCAGACCCTGATCGACTCCGACGCGGATCGGCTGGACGACATGATCCAGGTGAACGTGACGGCACTGACCCGGCTCACCCGCGCGGCCGCCCCGGGCATGGTTCGCCGCGGCAAGGGCGCCGTGATCAACATCGCGTCGATCGTGGCGCTGGCGCCCGAGCTCCTGAATGGAACGTACGGCGCCAGCAAGGCCTTCGTGCTGGCCTTCACGCAATCGCTGAACCATGAGCTGGGCCCCAAGGGGATCCAGGTGCAGGCCGTGCTGCCCGGTGCGACCAGCACCGACTTCTGGGCGCTCGCCGGCCTGCCGGTGAGCCATCTTCCGAGCCAGATCGTCATGAGCGCCGAGGAAATGGTCGACGCTTCGCTTGCCGGCTTCGACCGCAAGGAGCTGGTGACCATTCCCGCGTTGCCAGACGTGGGCGACTGGGATCGCTTCGAGGCCGCACGCCGGGCACTCGGCCCCAACCTGTCGCACTCGAGCGCCGCGAATCGCTACAAGGCTTGAGCACGTCGTCAGCCCGCCGACGTCCCACGTTCCGCGGCTGCCGGAGCCCGCGCAGGCGGCCGGCGCCGACATCCCCGCGGCCAGGCGAATGGAAGCGACTCCGATCGGCACCCGCGGGCCCCTCCCCCGCGGCCGCCTGGCCTTTCACCCTGAACCCATCAACGGTATCCATCACATGTCCCCAGAATCGAACACCCACGACACCCGCGAGCAGCTCGCCAACGTTCTCTCGCATATCCCGGAGGCGGGGCGCCTGACGCGGCGCAGTCTCCTCGGCGTCTCCGCGGTCGCCGGCGCGGCCTTCGGCCTCGGCGTGCTGTCCGCACCCGAATCCGTCCAGGCCGCGTCCGTGTCGGCCGGAGCACCCGATGCGGTGCGCCCGTTTCGCGTCTCGTTCCCGGACCAGGCCCTGGCCGACCTGCGCCGGCGCATCGTCGCGACGCGCTGGCCCACGCCGGAAACGGTCGCGGACGAATCGCAAGGCGTGCGCCTGGCGACGATGATGCAGCTCGCGAACTATTGGGCAACCCATTACGACTGGCGCAAGTGCGAGGCGAAGTTGAACGCGCTGCCGCAGTTCGTCACGACCATCGACGGCGTCGACATCCACTTCATCCACGTGCGCTCGAAGCACGCCAATGCGCTGCCGATCGTCATCACCCACGGCTGGCCGGGTTCGATCATCGAGCAGATGAAGGTCATCGGCCCACTGACGGATCCGACGGCCTACGGCGGACGGGCGGAGGACGCGTTCGACGTCGTGATCCCGTCGATCCCGGGCCATGGCTTCTCCGGCAAGCCGACCACGACGGGCTGGGATCCGGTGCACATCGCGCACGCCTGGATCGCGCTGATGCAACGCCTCGGCTACACGAAGTACGTGGCGCAAGGCGGCGACTGGGGCGACGCCATCACGGAACAGATGGCGGTGATCGCGCCGCCCGAACTGCTTGGCATCCACGTCAACATGCCGGCGACCCTTCCGGCCAACGTGTCCAGGGCGGTCGCGAACCACGAACCCGCGCCCGCCGGCTTGTCCGCGGAAGAACTGCATGCCTACGAGCAACTGGACGACTTCTTCAAGCACGGACTCGGCTACGCACTGGAAATGGCGAACCGCCCGCAGACGCTCTATGCACTCGAGGATTCCCCCATCGGCCTGGCCGCGTGGATGCTCGACCACGACGCGAAGAGCCAGCAGCTCATCGCCCGCGTCTTCGACGGCGCAACCGAAGGCCTCACGCGCGACGATGTGCTGGACAACGTCACGCTCTACTGGCTGACGAAGACGGCGATCTCGTCCGCACGTCTCTACTGGGAGAACAAGCTCGCTTTCTTCGACGTCAAGAACCTCACCATCCCGGTGGCCGTGAGCGTGTTCCCCGACGAGATCTACGCGGCACCGCGCAGTTGGACGGAACAGGCCTATCCCAGGCTCATCCACTACAACCGCCTGGCCAAGGGCGGCCACTTCGCGGCCTGGGAACAGACGGCCGTCTTCGTCGAAGAACTTCGCTCAAGCTTCGTGTCCCTGCGCCAGGGGGCAGCGGCCTGAGCGCGGCGAGGGGCCCAGCCCCTCGCCGACGGCCCTCAGTGCGCGCCGCCGGCGTCGACGGCCGCCCGCGAGCGGGCGGGCCGTGCGAACCACACCAGCGCGATCAGCGCCGCGAAGAGCAGCGCCGATCCCAGGAAGATGTCGTCGGCCGCGCGCGTGAACGCCTGCTGGTCGATGAAGCGGCTCAGCAGTGCGGCCGTCTGCCGGGAGTTCAGCCCCAAGGTGGCGATCGTGCCGGTGGCGTCCGTGGTCTCCGGGCTGGCGAAGGTGAGGGCTTCGGTCAGATGGGCGTGGTGCAGCGTCGCGCGGTTGTCCCAGAGCGTCGTCGTGATGGAGGTGCCGAACGCGCCGGCGGTGATGCGCACGAAATTGCTGAGGCCCGTCGCCGATGGAATCCGGGCGGGGTCGAGGCCGGAGATGATCACGCTCAGCAGCGGCGTGAAGAGACAGGCGACGGCCGCGCCCTGGATGAACGTGGGCAGGCCGATAGACCACTGATCGACCTGGGGCGTGAACTGCGCGCGCATCAGCAGCACGATCCCGAACACGACGAACGACGTCGTCGAGAGCCAACGCGGGTCCACGCGCGGCAGCACCCGTCCCACCAGCGGCGACAGCACGACGGCGAGTATCCCCACCGGCGCCGTCGCGAAGCCTGCCGCGGTCGCCGTGTAGCCGAGGTACTGCTGCAGCCACAACGGAAGCAGCACGACGTTGCCGAAGTAGACAAGCCATCCGAGCGACAGTGTCGCCACCCCGATGGCGAAGTTGCGTCTCTTGAACAGCCGCAGATCGACGATCGGATGTTCGTCCGTGAGCTCCCAGATGAGGAACAGCGCGAATCCGATCCCCGCGACGATGGCCAGCGTCACGATCGTCGCCGAATTGAACCAGTCCAGTTCCTTGCCCTTGTCCAGCACCACCTGGAGCGCTCCCACCCAGAGCACCAGCAGGCCCAGGCCCACGCCGTCGATCGGGCGCTTGCTGATCGGGGTCTCGCGATGGCGGTAGATCGCCCACGCCACGCCCGCGGCGAGCAGGCCGACGGGAATGTTGATGTAGAAGATCCACGGCCACGAGTAGTTGTCGGTGATCCAGCCACCCAGCAGCGGGCCCGCCACCGGCGCGACCAGCGTGGTCGTCGCCCAGAGCGACAGGGCCGTGCCGGAGCGCTGGGGCGGATACGTCGACAGCAGCAGCGCCTGTGACAGCGGGATCATCGGACCGGCCACCAGTCCCTGGAGGATGCGGAAGAAGATGAGCATCCCGAGCGACGGCGCGAAGCCGCACAGCCACGACGCGAGGACGAACAGCAGCACGCTGGAGACGAAAAGCCGAACGGCGCCGACGCGCTGCGTCAGCCAGCCGGTCAGCGGCACGGAGATGGCGTTGGCCACGCCGAAGCTCGTGATGACCCAGGTGCCCTGGTTGGCGCTCGCTCCGAGGTTGCCGGCGATGGACGGCAGCGAGACGTTGGCGATCGAGGTGTCGAGCACGTTCATGAACGTGGCCAGGGACAGCGCGAGCGTGCCCAGGACGAGGGACATCCCGGCGAGCGGCGGACGCGCCGCGGCGGTGTTGGTGGCGGACATCGGGTGCTTCCCCGTCGTTCAGGAGGCGTGCGTCGCGGTCGCCGGCTTCGACGTGGCCGCCGTGCGGCTGGCCTCGCTCGCGCCGCGTGCGTGCGACGCACTGTTGCTCGCGACGATCTGCCGCACGCGCGAATCGGCATCGCGCTCGAGGTCGCGGAAGACGTCCGTGCTGGCAACGGCCCGGACGCGCGGCGCGTCGGCGAGCACCTTGCCGCTGGCGTCCTGCACGTCGACCCTCACGTCCATCGACAGGCCGATCTCCAGCGGATGGCGTGCCAGTTCCTCGGGACGCAACGCGATGCGCACCGGCACGCGTTGCACGATCTTGATCCAGTTGCCAGTGGCGTTCTGCGCCGGCAGCAGCGAAAACGCCGAACCCGTGCCGGCGCCCAGGCCCGCGACCTGGCCGTGGTACTGGACCTTGCGGCCGTACACGTCGGCCGCCAGGATCACCGGCTGGCCGATGCGCAGGCCGCGCAACTGGCTCTCCTTGAAATTGGCGTCGACCCACACGCCGCCCAGCGGCACCACCGCCATCAGCGGCGTGCCGGGCGCGACCTTCTGGCCCAGTTGCACGCCGCGCTTGGCGACATAGCCGTCGACAGGCGCCGGCAGCGCCGAGCGGTGCAGCGCGATGTAGGCCTCGCGCACCTGCGCCGCCGCGCGCTGCACCTTCGGGTGCGCCTGCGCCGTCGTTCCATCGGTCAAGGTCCTGTTGGCGGCGAGCTGCTGGCGCGCGGCCAGCGCGGCGGCCTGCGCGCCCGCCAGCGCGCCGCGCGCGGAGGCAAGCTGCGCGGCCGCGTGCTCGTATTCCTCGCGGCCGACCGCGCCGGTGGCCGTCAGCGATTCGCGCCGCCTGGCGTCGTCGGAGGCCCTGGCGAAGTCGGACTGCGCGCGCGCCACGTCTGCGTCACGCAGCGCGACCTGCGCGACCAGCGTGTCGTCGTCGGCATAGAGCGTGCGCACTTCGCGCACCGTCTGCGCGAGCTGGGCCTCGGCCTGCTCGAGCGCGACGTCGGCGTCGACCTCGTCCAGCTTCACGAGCGTCTGGCCCGCCTTCACGAAATCGGTGTCGTCGGCGCCGATGGACACCACCGTGCCGGCCACCTGCGGCGTGATCTGCACCACGTCTCCCTGGACGTACGCGTCATCGGTCGATTCGTAGTGATTCAGGACGAGGCCGTACCAGGCGCCGTAGCCGGCCGCGGCAACCGCGACCGTCGCCGCGACGGCAGCGATCCCGATGCGACGCGTCTTGCGCGCCGTCTCGGCGTGGTAGGGAATGATGTCGTTCGATGCGGACATGGTTGGCTTCCGGTTCGAGGGCGTTTCAATTCGAGGAAGGTACGGCGGCGACGCGGGTCCATCCGGCGGGATCGTCACCACGGACATAGCCGCCGCCGAGCGCGCGCGCCAGCTGCGCCTGCGCGTCGAGCGCCCTGGCCTTGAGGTCGTCGGCGGCGCGGCGCTGCGCGAGCACGTTGGTCTCCGCGGCGAGCACGGCGAGGTAGCTGCCGAGGCCGTTGCGGTAGCGCTCGATCGCGAGCTCGTAGGCGCGTTCCGCGCTGCCCCGGGCCTGCGCCTGCTCGCTGCGCTGCACCTCGACGTGCCGCACCGTCGACAGCGCGTCGGCGGTCTCGCGCAATGCCTCGAGAACGGCGGCGTTGTACGACTCGACGGCGCTGTCCACGTCCGTCGCCTTGGCCTTGAAGTTGGCACGCAGGCGACCGGCGTCGAAGATCGGCAGGCTCAGCGCCGGCCCGACGCCCAATTGGCGGCTGCCCGCGTGCAGGAGGCTGTCCAGGCCGATGGACGTGTAGCCGGCGAAGGCGAGCAGGTTGATGCTGGGATAGAACTCGGCGCGCGCGGCGTCCATGGCACGCGTGGTCGATTCGACGCGCCACCGCGCGGCGGTGATGTCGGCACGGCGTCCCAGCAGGTCGGCGGGCACGTCGTCGGGCAGCGGCACCGCGTTGACGGCGGCCAACTGCGGCGCCAGGCTGCGCAGCGCGTCCGGGCCCTGGCCGGTCAGCTCAGCCAACGCGTGGCGCACGATCTCGCGCTGCTCGTCGATGTCGTCGAGCGCCACCACGATCTCGGGCACGGCGCCCTCGCCCTGGCGCAGTTCGACGGCGGTGTCGAGACCGGCGTCGACGCGATGGCGGATCAGCGCGAGGATCTCCTGGCGCTGCGCCAGCGAGCGCGCGAGAACCGCGCGCTGGTCGGTGAGCCGAGCGAGCTGCACGTACTGACGCACGATGCCGGTGGCCAGCAGCACGTGCGCGGCCTGGAAGTCCGCTTCCGCCGCGCGTCGTGAGCCGATCGCGGCATCGAGCAGCGCGCGCCGCTTGCCGAACACGTCGAGCTCCCAGCTTCCCGTGAGCGTCAGGTCACCGAGGTTGCGGGTCGATCCGGCGAGCGGCGGCGGGTAGGGGCCGTCGGCGGAGAAGCGTTCACGCGTGACCTGGGCGCCCGCATCGACGCGCGGCTTGCGTTGCGCGTCCGCCTCGCCCACCGCCGCCGCGGCGTGCTCGATGCGGGTGCGGACCATCGCGAGGCTCGGGTTGTCGTTCAGGCCTCTGGCGACGAGCGCGTCGAGCTGCGGGTCGCCGAAACCCTGCCACCACGTATCGCCCACGCTCACCGGTGCCGCGGCCTGGGGCAGGACGACTTGCAGATCGACGGCCTGGGCCTGTGGCGAGACGCCGCCGGAGGTGGCGCAGGCAGCGAGCGTCATCGCGACGCCCAACGCGATGGCGCTCGCGGCACGATGGGGGCGGCGGCGGTGCAGGGTCATGGCGCGTTCCGTAGGCGTGGGCGAGGCGCTACTCTAGGAACGCGGGGCGATCGGAAAAAGGGGCGACGGGCCAATACCGAATTGGCGGTTTCACAAAAATCGATGCCGGCCTTCACAGGCCGGCGCAGGGCCCGCCCTTCGATCCGGCCGCATCGTCCCGGGTCGACACGGTGCGGGCGCGGGCGTGCCCTCAGGCCGGCCTGCGCGCGATCAGTTCCGCCACCTCGTCACACCACGCGATATAGGCCTGCTCCGCCAGCACGCCGCGACGCGTCACCAGCAGCGGCCCGGGCTGCTGCTCGCTCAGCTGGGCTTGCCTGGCGAGAAAGAATTCGAGCTGGGCCTGGTGGCTCGCGCGCACCTCGCGGATCTGCCGCAACGCCGTCTCGCGCGGCAGCAGGTCGAAACACAGCACCCGCAGCGTCTGTTCGTCCTTGATGACCGGACGCGGCGAGCGGCCGTCCACCCAGGCCGTGAGCCGTTCGAGTCCGGCGGCGGTCATGCTGTAGATCGACCGCTCCGGCCCGCGAGTGCCGGGAAATCGCTCGGACCGGATGAGGCCGTCCCGCTCCAGCTCGCGCAGCGCGGGGTACACGGAACTGTGCTCGACCGCCCAGCAATGCTGGCCGACGATCTGCAGCCACTTGGTCAGTTCATAGCCGGAACGCGGCTCGTTGTGGATGCCGGCGAGCAGCACGTACTTCAAAGGCTTTTCCTTGCTCGCCGTCTCTTCCATCAGTGGACTCACGCGCTTCGCTCCTTGAATTCCTCATCATGGATGGGGCCATCTATGTCTCCTCTGACATAGTAAATCAGCGATGGCACTATGTATTTTCCTTCATAGCTGCTGTTGGCATGCGCTCCGCCTTCGTTTGCACCTGACCAGGGCAAGACGACCGCCGCGCGCCGACGCGGCGACCTTCCTCCCGGCCTCTCCCATCATGTCCACGATCCAATTCCGCTATACGACGACTTCGACGCCCGAGCAGTTCCTCGCCGGGCTCACCGACTTCGGGCCCGACCGCCCGAAGCTTTTCGGCAACAGCGCCGCCGACTACCTCGAGGTGCATCACCGCGGCCCGTCCGGGGCCGACGTCACCGAGGGTTCGAGCGGCATCTGGGAACGCCTGTGCTATGACTGGTCCGATCCCGGGCGCGTCGTCATGACGACCATTGCCTCCAACGTCTGGGGCGGCCGGTCGGGCCACACCTACACCTTCACGCCCCTGGCCGACGGGACGACTCGCCTGGACGCCGTCGTGGTCCGCGAAGGCAAGAACATCAAGGGACGCCTGCTCGGTTTCGTGCTCGGCACCGTCGGCAAACAGGTCCTGGAGAAGGCGTTCGCGAACACCATCAAGGCCATCGAAGCCCGCAACGGGACGGCCAGATGAGCCAAGACACCCTTCCCTCTCACGCCGAACCGGACGCGACGACCGAACTCGCCGGATGCGAGGCGTGCCTGCGCACCGGGGGCCAATGGGTCCACCTGCGCAAATGCCTGACCTGCGGCCACGTCGGCTGCTGCGATTCGTCCGCTGGCCGCCACGCCACCCGGCACTTCCACGACACCGGACATCCGGTCATGGCCTCGGCGGAGCCGGACGAGAACTGGCGTTGGTCCTACGTCGACGAGACCTACGTCTGACGCCGGCAGGGGTCGGGTCGAAGGCCCGCGGCGCCGGGCGCAGACGGGTGTCCCCGGGCACGCCCATCGACGACATGGGCCGCCGGATGCGCGTCATTGCAGATGCAGCAATTCTCTTTAGCGCTGCGCGCGGTTGTCGCGTCATCTGCACGAGAGAACAATTTCACTCGTCATGCCGACAGCGCATCAGCCCACCCAGGAGCCCATCATGAAGTCACTTGCCACGAAATGGATTGCCATGTCGTTCGCCGCCCTGCTTGCCGCGGCGCCCGTGCTTGCGCGATCGCAGACGCACGAAGAAGTCCCGCCCGACTACAGCGTCTTCCTCGATCCGCCGACCGGGTTCGTCTTCGTGAAGCTGCCCGCCGGCTGGAAGTTCGTTGGAAAGGTGGACGCGAGCGATGCCGCGAAGATCCCGTCGACGGTGCTCACCTCCGTCCTGGGCATCGTCGCCTCCGGTGCCGCGAATCAGGTCGCCGATCGGGCCGAGTCGCCGGCCCCTCGTCGCCAGGAGTAGCGACGCGGCTTCGAGCGCCATTCATCCGATGATGTCGAACGACATCGAGCCTTTCACCACCCCTCCTGCAGTACCCCATGAAAGCTCTGATCTCGGGCTACGCCCGCACCCCCTTCCACTTCGCCAACAAGGGCCGGCTCGCCGCGCTGCGGCCCGACGAGATGGCGGCCCGACTCGTGGCCGGGCTGCTGTCCAGCCTGGAGGTCGATCCCGCCGCGCTGGAGGACGTGATCGCCGGCTGCGCCTACCCGGAAGCCGCGCAAGGCAACAACATCGCGCGCATCGTCGCGCTGCGCGCCGGCCTGCCCATCGAGGTCGGCGGCATGACGGTCAACCGCTTTTGCGGCTCCTCCATGTCGGCCATCCACATTGCCGCAGCGCAGATCGAGGCGGGCCTGGGGGAGGCGTACCTGTGCTTCGGCGTTGAGTCGATGACGATGGTGCCCCAGGGCGGCTTCAACTTCTCGCCCAACCCCTGGCTGCTGGAACACACCCAGGCCTACGTCAAGATGGGACAGACCGCGGAGAACGTTGCAGCGCGCTACGGCATCCCGCGCTCGGCGCAGGAACAGATGGCCCTGGAATCGCATCGCAAGGCCGCCGCGGCGCGCGCGGCAGGAGCGCTCCGCGACGAGATCGTGCCGATGACGCTCGATGACGGCTCGACGGTGGAGGAAGACGGCTGCATCCGTCCCCAGACCTCGCTCGAGGCGCTGGCCGCGCTGAAGCCCGCCTTCGGCCCGGACGGCGTGGTCACCGCAGGCACGTCCTCGCCGCTCACCGACGGGGCGGCCGCCGTGCTCGTGAGCACCGAGGCGTTCGCCCAACGCTTCGGCCTGGAGCCGCTCGCGCGCATTCGCGCCATGGCCACGGCGGGCGTCGACCCGGCGCTGATGGGCCTGGGGCCGATTCCCGCCACCCGCAAGGCCCTGCAGCGCGCCGGCATCGAGGTCGATGCGCTGGACGTGGTCGAGATCAACGAGGCATTCGCCTCCCAGGCGCTGGCGTGCGTCCAGGAACTGGGCCTCGATCCTTCCACGATCAACCTGCATGGCGGCGGCATGGCCATCGGGCACCCGCTCGGGGCCACCGGCGCGCGGATCACCGGCAAGGCGGCGAGCCTGCTGCGCCGCGGCGGCGGCCGCTTCGCACTGGCGACGCAGTGCATCGGCGGCGGCCAAGGCATCGCCACGGTGATCGAGCGGCTGTAGGGAACCCTCCCGGGCTCAGGTCGAAGGGATCGCGGTCGCCGGCTGGTTCACGCCGGCACCGGCGGCGACGATCGCTGCCGGCACCTGCCTGCGCAGCCAGGCATGCGCCGGGTCGGCGGCATGGCGCGGGTGCCATGCCATGACCACCGTCTCGCCCCGCGGCAAGAACGTCAACGGCACCAGCGCGAGCCCGAGGCCGGGCGCCATGGCCCGTGCCAGCCGCTCGCTGAGGGTCGCGACGAAATCGGTGCGTGCGGCGACGACGGGCGCCGCGCTGGCGTGCGCCACGGTGAGCACGACGCGCCGCGCCAGCCCCAGGCCGGCCAGCGCGTCGTCGACGGTCGATGGCGAGCCGGCGCGTCGCTGCACGTCGACGTGCGACTGCGCCGCGTAGCGGCGTGCGGTCGCGGGCCGTGCCGCGAACGGATGGCCTGCGCGCACGACGGCGATCAACGCCTGGGGAAACAGGTCGACGACTTCGATCTCCGGTTCTCGCGGCCTGAACAGGCCGATGTCGAGGTCGACACGGCCGTCGCGCAGCGCGCCGGCGTCGTCGTAGGTCTCGGTGACGAAGCAAAGCTGGGCCCGCGGCATCGCCGCCGCAAGCGCGGTGCCCAGAGCGCCGCCGAACGCGATCGCAAAACTGTCTGGCGCCCGCACCACGAACGTTCGTTCGGTACCCGCGAGGTCCGGCGCCCGGGGTGCCTGCACCAGCGTCGCTGCCTGCGCCATCCATTGGGCAACGGGCTCGCGCAGCGCCTCGGCACGCGGCGTCGGCACCAGGCGCCGGCCGGCGCGGACCAGCAATGGGTCGCCGATGAGATCGCGCAGGCGCGCCAACGCGTGGCTGGTCGCCGGCACGCTCAGGTGAAGGCGCTCGGCGGCGCCGGTGACGCTGCCGGAGGCCAGAAGCGCGTCCAGCGTGCGAAGCAGGTTCAAGTCGTATATTTTCATTCGGTGCAATATTGGATTCAGAACATTGCACTGGTCAAGATGTTTCGACGCACGCAGACTTGCGCCGAGCGAGATCCGTGGCTTGCCGCCACGCCTTCTCGACGTCGTTCTTCACGAACATGAACATCAGGAATCCAACATGTCCTCTTCACCCTCCCTGCAAGCACCGCCCATCCTCGTCACCGGCGCCGCAGGCAATGTCGGCGGCATCGGCCGCACGCTGACGCAACGACTTCTCGACAAGGGCCATCGCGTCAGGGCGATGGTGCGGAGCCAGGACGCACGCGCCGAAGCGCTCGCCGCGCTGGGCGCGGAAGTCGTCGTGGGCGACCTGCTCGACCTGAAGTCCATCCACGCCGCGATCGAGGGCTGCGAACGCGTCTACTTCAGCATGTCGGTGTCGGCGTCCTATCTCGAAGCGACTGTCAACGCAGCCGCCGTCGCCCGCCATCACGGCGTCAAGGCGTTCGTGAACATGTCGCAGATGACGGTCTCGCAGATGAGCATCACCGAGACGACGTCAAGCCCTCAGCAGCGGCTGCACTGGTTGTCCGAGCAGGCGCTGAACTGGTCCGGGCTTCCTGTCGTGCACGTTCGTCCCACCGTGTTCATGGAGGGCTTCTTCCTGCAGATGTGCGCCCCCTTGCTCAGACGCTCCAACGTGATCTCGCTGCCGATGGGCGACGGCAAGACGTCCCCGATTTCCGCCGCCGACGTGGCGCGCGCGGTGGCTGCCATCCTCGAAGACCCGGCGCCGCACATCGGCCGCGTCTACAACCTGACCGGGCCGCGCTCGGAAACGATGTCCTGCTACGCAGGAGAGTTCTCGGAAGCCCTGGGGCGGGCCATCACCTACGAAGACGTCGCCCCGGAGGCCTGGCGCGAACGACTCGTCGCCTGGGGCCTGCCGTCGCACCTGATCGATCACCTGACCGCCATGGCGGCCCTCAATCGCCAGAACCGCTACGACCGCACCTCGGACGACATGGTCGCGCTGACGGACACGCCGGCGATGGGCCTGCGCGAGTTCGTCCGGCGCCACTCGGCCGCCTACACCGCCTCGGCGTAACGGCATCGACTCGAGGATTCATCATGAAGATCAACTCCATCATCACGTCCGCCGCCGTGCTGGGCGCCGCGATCGCCATCCCTGCCCGCGCCGATTCCGGCAGGCCATCCGAAGTGCAGGCTGGCATCGCGACGGCCTGCGCCGTTCCGGCCGCGCCGATCGACGCCGGCCAGGACGCCCAGGTCGGTTCGTACGCGCGCTACCTCATGCTCAACGGCAAGCCCCGCGATCGAGCGATCGCCGAGGCGCGCAACATCGACCACCGGACGACGTTGGACATCGCGCCGCAACGCGTCGCGCCATCGCAGACCGCTTCCGCGCCCGCGGATCGTCAGCCGAACAGCAGCAGCGTCACGCCGTAAGCAATCCCGCCGACGACCAGCCCGAGCGACATCACGGGGATGACGAACAGGGCGACTCCGAAATCTTCGTGATGCTTCTCGATATAGGACCAGATCTTCATGGCGAACCTCCACAGGTTTCGATGCCGGCCCTGGGCCAGCATCGGTCAAGCTCGGTGATTCCAATGTAGTCACGCGGGGCGCCCGCATGAATCGGGCTCGGCGCAAAGCACTGTTCTCGCACCAGCAAGAATGCGGTGCGCTGCCTGGCATGCATCCACTCCCGCAGGCGCCGACGGATTTGCCTCTTGATCGCGGCGTGCCCTGTCAGCGCGCGACCAGGACCCGATCGGCCTGACGGCCATCCTGGACGGCTGCTTCCGTCATTGCCTGCTCGTAACGCAGCCCGTCCACGACCATCAGATATCGCGCATAGGAGCCGATGTCGCGGTGCGCCGCGATCTTCACGTCATCCGAAGCCGGGTAGTTTCGAGCCTCGACGACTGCATCGGTTCGACGCTTCCCATCGACAACCATCAGATAGCGCGCGTAGCCATTGACCTGCCCGTCGTCATTCGAAACGACTTCGACAGCTGCGGCGGGCCCAATCTCCTGGCGAGATGGCGTGCCGCTTTCCGCCCTGGAGGCGGTGCTGTACACACTTGCGGCAATCGCCAGAGCAGCAACAAGGGATGCAGTGAACTTCATGATTTCCTCTTTGAACGCTGGATCGGGCCCCATGCCCGAACGCTTTCAATGTAGGGAAATACGCCTCGAAGACGAATGGCTGCGCCAGCAATAGCCTCTTGCACCATTCGCAAAGGTCGTGCGCGGAGACGGCCCGCGCCGCCGCGAAAGCGAGATCTTTGACGCAAGTGGAATGCCGCTTTCAGGCATCGAAGCTTTTTCCCCGGTCGGGCACTGCTTAGAGTGAACTTCACCAAAGCTCGCCGCTCCCCACCGGACCGGTCGCCCCTTCCACCCAAAGGACGCCCCGATGAAACAAGAACCCCTGTTCCTGGATGACCTGCATGTCGGCGACACCTTCGTGACCGGAAGCCAGGAGCTCACGGCGGACGACATCCAGCGCTTCGCCACGGCATTCGATCCCCAGCCTTTCCACCTGGACGATGCCGCCGCAAAGCACACGATCTTCTCCGGGCTCGCCGCGAGCGGCTGGCACACGGCCGCCGTGACGATGAACCTGCTCGTCACCAGCGGACCGAGGCTGGCTGGAGGCATCGTCGGTGCCGGCGGCGAGATCGAGGGGAAGACGCCCACCCGTCCCGGCGACGTGCTGCACGTGGAAAGCGAAGTGGTCGAACTCATTCCCTCGAAATCCCGCCCCGATCGCGGCATCGTCGTGCTGCGATCCCGCACCGTCAACCAGCGCGGCGACGTCGTGCAGACGCTGACCGCCAAGCTCATGGTGCCCCGGCGCGCAGCCTGAGCCCGCGCTTGATCCAGTGGCGACCGGGGGGGTGCCACGTGCAATCGGGATGACTGCCACGAGGAGCATCCAGGCCCGGTCGACGCCATCCCGTCAGCGAGGAGCCCTCATGGACAAGAACAGCACGCCGCCCGCAGGCGACCACGACCGAACTCGACAGCGCCTGATCGACGGGACGCTGCTGCAGGAATTTCGCGCCAATGCGCACGCCGGCATTCGGCTGCGAACCGATGCGGAGCTGGCGCAGACCCTCGAAGACGCGCTGCGGCTTCACGACGCGTCCCAGGACGTCCACGTCTTCGGATACGGATCGTTGATGTGGAACCCAGCCATGGAGGTCGCGCATGCCTGCGTCGCGCACGTCCCCGGCTGGCATCGGCGTTTCTGCCTGCGCACGTTGATGGGCCGAGGCACACCCGAGGCGCCGGGTGCGACGCTGGCGCTGGATCGGGGCGGCACCTGCCGCGGACTGCTGTTTCGCATCGCCGCGTCGAAGGCGCACGCGGAGCTCCGCCTGCTGTGGCGGCGCGAGATGACCCCGGGCGCCTACGACGCGCGCTGGATCTGGGCCAACGCGAACGGTGTGTGGCACCGGGCGCTCGCCTTCGTGGCCAACCGGACCCACGAGCGCTACATCGGCGGGGAGTCGATCGAGTCCGTCGCCCGGCTCATTCGCACGGGCAAAGGTTTCCTCGGAAGCTCGCGCGACTATTTCGAATCCACCCTCCAGAGCCTCGAGAGGCTGGGCATATCCGACACGGGAATCGAGCGCCTGCGCCGCGCGATCCGTCAGGCGGACCGCGCGGCGGGCTGAGCGCAGGCTGCGCTTGCGCCGATCAATGACCCTTGAAGTCCATGACGGGGCGGGGCTTGCCGGCCTTCAGGGCGTCGACGGCCGATTTCAGGCCCCGCTGCACATCGTCGGTGTCGAACAGCGGCATCGCGATGTCGAACATCGCGTCGTCCGCCGAGGCCACGCCACCCACCGCCCAGGCGCGCAGCAACGCCTTGTGCGCGGCGTAGGCACGGGTGGGACCTTGCGATGCCTTCTGCGCGAAGGCGCGCGCCTGCGCGAGCAGATCGGCGTCGGCGACGACGCGGTTGACGACGCCGAAGCGCTCCATCGTCACAGCCGGAACGCGCTCCGAGGTCATCGCCCATTCCGCGGCGCGCGCACGTCCGGCGCGCTCGGCGACTCGGTAGGCACCGCCGAGGACGGTGACGATGCCCAGGCTCTGCTCCGGGTGGCCGAAGGTGGCCGATTCGCCCGCGAAGATCATGTCGGCGCGCAGCGCGAGCTCGAAGCCGCCGCCGAAGCACAGGCCTTGGACCGCGGCGATGACTGGCATCGGGATGCGCTCGAACCGGTTGAAGACCGACATGTAGAGCTCGAAGCGCGCGCGCAACTCCGCGACCGAGGCGCCGGGCCACGCCATGATGTCGCCCCCGAACGAGAAGTTCTCGCCCTCGCTGCGCAGCAGGACGGCGCGCGCCTGGCTGCGGCCGATGGCGGTGATCGCCGCGTCCAGCTCGTCGACCATCTGGTCATCGATGCGGTTCTGCGGCGGGCGGTCGAGGACGACGGTGGCGAGGCTCTCGTCGAAGCTGACGGTCAGATGAGACATGGCAAGATCCTGTTGCGGTGAAACGGTGTGCGGGGTCAGGCGAGATGCTGCTTGAACCAGTCGGTGGCGGCGGCGCTGGACTCGCCGAACCCCGACACGTACGGGTCGAAGTGCCCGCCTTCGAGCATCACCAGGCGCTTGGGCTCCAGCGCCCGCTCGTAGGCCGCAAGTTCCAGGTCGGTCAGCGTGATCGTGTCGCGCGTGGCCACGACCATCAGCAGCGGCGTCGGCGAGACGCGCGCGATCCAGTGTCCGGGTTCGAACATGCGCGCCGCGCGCGTGGAGCGCACGGTGACGTTGTTCTCCCAGGAGCCCGCGGGCACCGGTTGCAGGTAGAAATCGATCGCGTCGCGGGCGCGGTAGGACGCGGGCACGCCCGGATCGGCGCTGACGACGGCCTGGCGACGCGGTGGTTCGCCGCGCAGCTGCGCGCGGTCGTCTTCCGCCAGCGACTCTTCGAAGGCGAGCAAGTTTTCCGGCGCGATGCGCCGCAGACCCTGCTCGTAGCCGCTGATGGTGGGCACCTGCGCCACGACACAGCGCAGTCGGCGGTCGGTGGCGCCCAGGACGATGGCGTGGCCGCCGGCGTAGCTGGTGCCCCAGAGGCCGATGCGCCGGGGATCGACGACGTCGAGGCTCTCCAGGAAGCTGATGGCGCGCCGCCAGTCGGCGATCTGCCGCCAGGGATCGACGTCCTGGCGCGGCAGGCCGTCGCTGGCGCCGAAGCCGCGGTGGTCATGCAGCAGGACGACGAAGCCGGCTTCGGCAAAGGCCTTCGCGAAGGGTTCGATGCCGTGCTCCTTCACGCCGGCGTAGCCGTGCGCCATCGTGATGGCCGGATGCCGGCCTCCACCCGGGGGGGTGAAGAGCCAGCCACGCAGCTTGACGCCGCCGTCGACTTCGAACTCCACATCGGTACGTGTCACCATGTCTGCGCTCCTGGAACT
>FSXQ01001647.1_pt1 | contig 16672 bp, 6 predicted proteins | sample 1638011 | NCBI WGS metagenome assembly FSXQ01 (sample SAMEA3914789, study PRJEB12502) | metagenome | biome: forest; material: soil | place: Canada | collected 2011-07-03 | depth 0.3 m | reverse complement strand
GTGGAGACGAGGAGGATCGAACTCCTGACCTTCGCATTGCGAACGCGACGCTCTCCCAGCTGAGCTACGCCCCCAACAGCCTATGACTATAGCACCATGCGCAGGGCGCACGGAAGTCGGTGCGGTTCTGTAGACGTTGGAGCGGTGGCACCGGCCGAGCGTTCGGCATCTGGAACATGAAGACCGGCGACGGCAGGACGCGGCACGAACGCGATCGACGATTCGCACCGCATGCGGCGATGCACGGGCCCGTCGGACGCGCGACAGGGCGCTCAGGGCGCCGGGCGGACGGGTGCGGCCTCGGGGTCCGGTTCCGCTTCGTAGTCGAATGCGCGGCGACCGGCGCGTGGCATGTCTTCGTGGGCACCACGCAGCGCATGGACGGCGCAGGAAACGGCGGCGCCGACGACCAGCGCCAGCCAGGCGGCAACGGCCCATCCGGCCGCTGGTGCGCCGCCGACGGCGTAGCCGATTGCTGCAAATCCTGGCGTCAGCAGCAGCGGCGTGATGTTCAGGCGGGGTCGGAACTTGCCAAACACCCTGGCGATCAACATGCGTGAGCCTCCTTGCCGGTGAACTTCACCGAGTGTGCCGTCTTCAGCAATTGTCATGCCGGCGACTTGTGACGATTTGTGTCTTGTTTGACTGAATCGGCGCAGGAAAGCGTTGTCATCGTCCTTTTTGTCACGGGGTGACGAGCAGATCGGCCAATACCGGGCGATGTTCCGACCCTTCGCGCCCGCCCGGCGCGCTGTCGCGCACGCCGATGTCCTTGCTGACGAGCACGTGGTCGATGCGCAGGAAGCTGAATCCGGGGCGCAGGTCGTGCCCGAGCGTGTACCCGTAGCCGATGGATGCGCTCGAGAACGCGTCGCGCAGGCCGGTGGCCAACAGTCGTCGCACGACCGGGGAGCTTTCGTCGGCGTTGAGGTCGCCGGCGACGATGACCGGCCGCGTCGACCGGCTCACGGCCGCCGCCAGCTGGATGGATTGGGCCAGCCGATCCTGGAAGTTCGTGTCCCATTCGCGCAGGCCGCCTTCCGCCTTGCCGCGGGCGGCGTTCAGGCCGTCGCGCGGCGACACGAAATGCGCGGTGAACAAGTCGATGTCGCGGCCGGCGACGGTGAGCGTGCAGTGGACGAAGACGTCCTCCGCGCCGGAATACGACATGTTGCCGGGTGCACATTGCGTCAGCGGATAGCGGCTCGCGACGATGTACTGGTCCTCCATGTAGATGGTGCGGCCCTTCAGTGCGGCCTTGAGCGGCGCGGGCAGTTCGGGATCGAACGAGATCGGTTGTGCGTCCTGCATCACGATGACATCGGCGTCCTGGCTGGCGATCTCCCATGCCAGCTTGGCGAAGCCGTCGGGCGTCTTGCGGGCCAGGTAGGCCTTGATGTTGTAGGTCATGAACCGCAGGCGCCCGCTGCCTTCGTCGGGCCAGCCGACGGCCAGCCCCATCAGTTCGGTGGCGACGATCAACGGCGCCAGCAGCGCGACGAAGCGCCAGGCCCGGCCCAGCGGCCACGCGCACGCGAGCAGCAGCAGCGCTGGAACGAGGTAGACCGGGAAGGGGACGTAGCGCGCGATCTCGATCCACCACATCGACTCGGTGCCGTAGCGAAATCCGAGCGCGAGCGCCACGATGGCGGCGAGGCCCCCGAGGACGAGCGTGGTCAGCAGGCGACGGAAACGTTGGGGGCGGGCGGGTTCGGAAGGGGCGCGATGGCGGCGTCGACGGCGGATTTCGGTCACTTGGGATGTCTGGGCGGCTGGAAGCGTCGCATGTCGAACTAGGGGGGTCCGGCGGGCCATCGAACGTGCATTTGTACCGGCCCCCCCTTCAGAGCGAATTGCCTCGCAAAGGTTACGGCTCGTATCATGCCATTCCTGAACCTGACGAAAACCGTCGCACTGTGCCGTCAGCTCCATGGATGGCGGACGCAGGACACGGCGGTGCGAGCGGAAAACGCTCCCCGGGACAGGCGCGGGCGGTTCGGGCCCGCGACAAACATGGATTGGTGCAGTGGGATCCGCGCGGATCCGTGCTGAAGGAGGACACCCGAGATGAGCGAAACCACACCGCGCCTGATCGACCTCGACTGGGCGGCGTTCAAGCCCTGGAAGGTCGCGCAGGTGCGCCACCGCATCAGCGACCACCCGCTCCTGCAGATCGAGCCGCTCGTCAAGCTGAGTTCGCGTCTGGCCAAGCACGGACGCATCCGCACCCACAGCAACAATGCCTATGCCGGCACGGATTTCAATCACGCGCCGATGCTGTATCCGAACCAGCAGACCCCCGAAGAAACCCTGACGAACATCGAATCGGCCAAGGCCTGGATGTCGCTGCTCAACGTGCAGACCGATGACATCTACCGCGGCCTCGTCGACGAGGTGCTCGACGACCTGAAGCCGGGCATCGACCGGTTCGACCCGGGCATGGTGTACCGCGGTGGCTGGATCTTCGTGACGTCGCCGAACACCGTCACGCCGTTCCACATGGACAAGGAACACAACGTCATCCTGCAGATCAAGGGCAGGAAGCGCCTGCTGGTGTGGGAGCCGGACGACCTGGAAGTGCTCAGCGAGGAGGCGCGCGACCTGTTCCACGCGAGCCACAGCCGGGACCTGGTCCACTGGCGCGAGGAGGCCCGCCGCCGCGCCCACGTGTTCGAGCTCGAGCCCGGGATGGGCGCCTACATGCCGTCGACCGCGCCGCACCTGGTCGAGAACGGCGACAACACGTCGGTCACGGTCAGCTTCACCTTCTACACCGACTCCACGCGCCGCAACGCGCGCCTGCACGCGCTGCACCAGCGCATGCGCGGCTGGGGCTGGTCGCCGGCGCCCGTGGGCGCGCGTCCGCTGATGGATGCGGCCTGCGACGCGATGGTGCTCGGCGCCGGGCACCTGAAGCATGCGGTCGATCGCGTCCGGGGGCGCGAGTCGTTCCGCGACAGCGTGCCGTACGCGCACGCGCTCATCGGCTAGCGACACGACGCCACCATGGACAACGGCCAGGATTCCGACACGCCGGCCATGCGGGAGGCCGGCCGCGAGACCGACAGCGGCTTCTTCGCCCGCATGCTGGCGGACGTGGATGCGCCGACACTGCCGTTCGGACTGACCGAATCGCCCGCCGCTGCGGGTGATGCCGCGCAGGCGCGCCTGGACGACGCGACGCTCGGCCGACGCGTGCGCGCGGCCGCGCAGCGCGCCGGTGTCGACGTCGCGGCATTCGCCCACCTGGCTTTCGCGTTGTGGCTGGCCCGCACCAGCCGGCGCGACGACGTCGTGTTCGGCACGGTGGTGTCCGACCCGGTGCAGGGCGCGCACGCGTTGCCGCTGCGCGTCGCGCTCGGCGGCATCGATGTCGGCACGGCGCTGCATCGCACGCGCGACGCGCTGGCCGCGCTGGCGCCGCACGCCGGCGCGACGCTCGCGCAGGCGAGCGCGGGTCTCGCGTCGTCGGGCACGCCGTTCATCGCGGTGCTCGATGCGCGCGCCGGCGCTTCCGGCGAGCTGCCGGCCGATGGCGCGGTCGCCGTGCGGATCGACGATGGCGACGACGCCTTCGCGCTGGCGGCGCGCGCGCCCGTGGCGGTCGATCCGCGCCGCGCCTGCGCGCTGATGGGGGCGGCGCTGGAGGCGCTGGCGGCCGCGGTGGAGCAGGGATCTGTCGCGGCGGCGCTGTCGCTCGACGTCCTGCCCGCGGCGGAACGCGCCCTGTTGCTCGAGGGCTGGAACCAGACCACCGACTTCCCGGTGCACGCCTGCATCCACGAGCTGTTCGAGGCCCAGGTGGCGCGCACGCCGGACGCCGTCGCGCTCGTGCTCGACGGCCGCGAGCTCACCTATGCCGAATTGAACGCGCGCGCCAACCGCCTGGCGCACCACCTTCGGCGCCTGGGCGTCGTGCCCGACTCGCACGTGGGCATCGCCGCCGAGCGCAGCCTCGAGATGGTGACGGGCCTGCTGGCCATCCTGAAGGCGGGCGGCGCCTACGTGCCGCTCGACCCCGCCTATCCGGCCGAGCGCCTGGCCTACATGCTCGAGGACAGCGCCCCCGCGGTGCTGTTGCTGCAGGGCCGCGGCGCCGCGCTGGCCGCCGGCGCCATTCCCGTGCTCGACCTCGACACGGGCGCCGCTGCCTGGGCCGCCGAGTCCGACGCCAATCCCGACCGCGCGGCGACGGGGCTCGAGCCGCACCACCTCGCCTACATCATCTACACCTCGGGTTCCACCGGCGCGCCCAAGGGCGTGATGGTGGAGCACGCCAACGTCGTGCGGCTGATGTCGGCCACGCAGCCGTGGTATCGATTCGATTCGACCGACGTCTGGACGCTGTTCCACTCCTACGCGTTCGATTTCTCGGTGTGGGAACTCTGGGGCGCGCTCGCGTACGGCGGCCGGCTGGTCGTCGTGCCGCACGCGATCGCGCGCTCGCCGCGCGACTTCCATCGGCTGCTTTGCGACCAGGGCGTCACCGTCCTGAACCAGACGCCCAGCGCGTTCCGCCAATTGGTCGCGGCCCAGGCCGACGAGCCCGGCGTACACCGCCTGCGCCATGTCATCTTCGGCGGCGAGGCGCTGGAAGTGCCGACCTTGCGGCCGTGGTTCGAGCGCGAGCGCAACGCCGCGACGCAACTCGTCAACATGTACGGCATCACCGAGACCACGGTGCACGTGACGTACCGGCCCATTGCGCCGGCCGAGGCACTGCGCTTCGGCGCCAGCCCGATCGGCCGCCGCATCCCCGACCTGCGGCTCGTCATCCTCGACGAGCAGATGCGGCCCGCGCCGATCGGCGTCGAGGGCGAGTTGTACGTGGGCGGCGCCGGGGTCGCGCGCGGCTACCTGAACCGTCCCGACCTCAATGCGCTGCGCTTCATCGCCGACCCGTTCGTGGCCGACGGCAAGGCGCGCCTCTATCGCACGGGCGACACCGGTCGCTTCCTCGGCGACGGCAGCATCGAGTACCTCGGCCGCAACGACGACCAGGTCAAGATCCGCGGCTTCCGCATCGAGCTCGGCGAGATCGAGTCGCGTCTCGCGGAACACCCCGCCGTCGGCAACGCCGCCGTCGTCGCGCGCGAGGACGAGCCGGGCAGCAAGCGCCTCGTGGCGTACGTGACGCCGTCGTCGCCGTCGCAGGCGTTCGACCTCGAGGCGCTGCGCCGCCACCTGGGCGGCCTGTTGCCGGAGCACATGGTGCCCGCCGTGTTCGTGCCACTCGAGCGGCTGCCGCTCACCGACAACGGCAAGCTCGACCGCAAGGCCTTGCCGCGACCGGCGCAGGACCGCCCCGAGCTGACGACGCCCTACACGGAGCCGATCGGCGACGCCGAGGCGCGGCTGTGCGCGGTGTTCGCGAAGGTGCTGGGCATCGCGCGCGCCGGCCGCGCGGACAACTTCTTCGAACTCGGCGGCGATTCGCTGCAGGTGCTCGAAGTGATCGCGACGCTGGAGGGCGGCGGCGCGCGCGGGCTGTCCGCGGCGGCGTTCTTCCGCCAGCCCACGCCCGAAGCGTTGGCGAAGGCGTTGACGCTGGGGCCGGTGTCGCCGCCCGCAGGCGAAGCCGTCGCCGTGGCGGCGCCGACGTCCGCGGCGACCGCGCCCGCGGACGATCCGATCGCCATCATCGCCGTCGCGGGACGCTTCCCCGGTGCGCGCGACGTCGAGGAATTCTGGGCCAACCTGTGCGCGGGCAAGGACGGCATCACGCACTTCGCCGAAGGCGAGCTCGACCCGTCGCTGGCGCAGTCGCTGGTGCGCGATCCGGACTACGTCCGGGCGCGCGGGCTCGTCGACGGCGTCGAGTTGTTCGACGCCGCGTTCTTCGGGCTGTCGCCGCGCGAGGCCGAACTGATGGACCCGCAGCAGCGCCTGTTCATGGAGCTGTGCTGGGAGTGCCTGGAGCGCGGCGGACACGCGCCCGACGCCGGCGTCATGCCCATCGGGGTATTCGGCGGCATGTACAACGGCACGTACTACAAGCATCACGTGCAGCCGCGGCCGGACCTCGTCGACAAGCTCGGCGAGTTCAACGTGATGCTGGCCAACGAGAAGGACTACATCGCCACGCGCACCGCGTTCCGCCTGAACCTCACCGGTCCGGCGGTCAGCGTGCACACGGCGTGTTCGACGTCGCTGGTGGCGATCTCGCAGGCGTTCTGGAGCCTGCGCAACGGCGACTGCCGCATGGCGCTGGCCGGCGGCGTGGCGATCACCTGCCCGCCGCGCAGCGGCTACCTCTACCAGGCCGGCGCGATGCTGTCGCCCGACGGCCGCACGCGCACGTTCGACGCGCGCTCCGAAGGCACCGTCTTCAGCGACGGCGCCGCGGTGGTGCTGTTGAAGCGCCTGTCCGACGCGCTCGCCGACGGCGACGAGGTGATCGCCGTGATCCGCGGCGTGGGCATCAACAACGACGGTCGCGACAAGGCCAGCTTCACCGCGCCCAGCATCGAGGGCCAGGCCGCGGTGATCGCGCGGGCGCAGGACGTGGCGGGCGTCGATGCGCGCAGCATCTCGTACGTCGAGGCGCACGGCACGGCGACGCCGATCGGCGATCCGGTGGAGATCGAGGCGCTCACGCAGGCGTTCCGCCGCACGACGGACGACACCGGCTTCTGCCGCATCGGCTCGGTCAAGAGCAACGTCGGCCACATGGTGATGGCCGCCGGCGCCGCGGGCGTGATCAAGACCGCGCTGTCGCTGGCGCATGAGCAGCTGCCGCCGACCATCCACTATTCGAAGGCCAACCCGGCGATCGATTTCGGCAGGTCGCCCTTCGTCGTCAACGACCGCCTTCACGCGTGGCCGCGCGCGGGCGTGCCGCGGCGCGCGGGCGTGAGCAGCTTCGGCGTGGGCGGCACCAACGCCCACGCGGTGCTGGAAGAGGCGCCGCTGCGCGCGCCGTCGGCGCCGGCCCGCGGCGTGCAGCGGCTGCAGCTTTCCGCACGCACGCCGGCCGCGCTCGAGGCCATGGCCGCGCGCCTGGCCGAGCGCCTCGAATCCGACCCGTCGCTGAACCTGGCCGACGTCGCCTTCACGTTGCAGCACGGCCGCACGCCGTTCGCCCAGCGTTGCGCCGTCGTCGCGCAAACGGTGGCCGACGCCGTCGCCGCGCTGCGCACGCCGGGCCACGCCGCGCGCCGCCAGGGCGCGGTCGGCGCGCGCCAGCCCGCGCTGCTGTGGCTGTTCCCGGGACAGGGCGCGCAGTACGCCGGCATGGGCCGCGCGCTGGCCGAGGCCGACCCCGCGTTCGGCGCGGCATTCGCCGAGGCGCTGGCCGCGGTCCAGCCCTGGCTGTCGTTCGACCTCGCGCAGCGCCTGGACGACCCGTCGCCCGACGCCTTGCGCGCCACCGAGGCCACGCAGCCCGCGCTGTTCTGCATGGAGGTCGCGCTCGCCCGCGCCTGGCAGTCGCGCGGCCTGGCGCCCGCGGCCCTGATCGGCCACAGCGTGGGCGAATTCGCCGCGGCCGCCGTCGCGGGCGTGATGTCGCTGGCCGACGCGGCGAAGCTGGTCGCCCGTCGCGGCGCATTGCTGCAGGCACTGCCGGCCGGCGCGATGCTGTCGGTGCGGCTGCCGCTGGCGCAACTGCAGGCCCGCATGCCGGCCGACGTGTTCCTGGCCGCCGAGAACGGTCCGCAGGCCTGCGTCGTCGCCGGCGAAGCGCGAGCCATCGATGCCTTCGCGGGCGCGCTGGAGTCCGACGGCGTCGGCGCGCGCCGCCTGGTCACCTCGCACGCCTTCCATTCGCCGATGATGGACCCGGCCGTCGCGCCGTTCGATGCGCTGGTGCGCGAGGTCGCGCTGTCGGCGCCGACGATCCCCATCGTCTCGACCGCGACCGGCGAGTGGCTCACCGACGCGCAGGCCCGCGATCCGGCCTACTGGTCGCGCCAGCTGCGCGAGCCGGTGCGGTTCTCGCGCGCGCTGCGTGTCGCGACCGAGCGTCACGCGCAGGCGCTGGCGATCGAGATGGGCCCGCGCGACTCGCTGTCGACGCTGGTGCGCCAGCACGGCGCCGGCGCGCCCGCCGCGCTCGCGTCGCTGGCCGATGCGCCGGGGCTCGAGTCCGGGCGCCTGGCGCTGGCCGACGCCCAGCTGTGGACGCTGGGCGTCGCCACGCTGACCGCGGCGGCGAGCCCGTTCGAGCGTCGCCGCCGCGTGCGCCTGCCGACCTACGCCTTCGAGCGCAAGCGCTGCTGGGTGGACGCCTCGCCCGCGACCGCGCCCGTCGCGCCCGCCACCGTCCCCGATTTCCTGCCTTCGACCACGAGTACCACCATGGCCACCCCGACCGCTTCCAGCTCGCGCCGTCCGGCGCTGATCGCTCGCCTGCGCGACCTGTTCGGCGACGTCGCCGGCCTGGATCTCGCGGACGCCGATCCCACGGCCGCCTTCGTCGAATTCGGCATCGACTCGCTGATCCTCACGCAGGTGGCGATGCAGACCAAGAAGCGCTTCGGCGTCGCGGTGACCTTCCGCCAGCTGTCGGAGTCGTGCCGCAGCTTCGATGCGCTCGCCGGCTTCCTCGACGAAGCGATGCCGGCCGAAGCCGCGCCCGTGGCGCCGCCGGTCGTCGCGCCGCCGGCGACCGCCGTGGCGCCGGCCGCGCCGACGTTCGCCGCGCCGATGGACGCCGTCCCCGCAGGCAGCTTCGTGCAGCAGGTGATCCAGCAGCAGATGGCGCTGATGGCGCAGCAACTCGCCGTGCTGGGCGGCGCCGCGCCGTCCGCCCTGGCCGCCGCGCCGGCGCTCGCCGCGTCCCCGTCGGCGCCCGCGTCCGCGCCGGTCGCGCCGACCCAGGCGGCCGAAGAGGCGTCCGCCAAGGAAGTCATGCGCTACGACGTCAAGAAGGCGTTCGGCGCGATTGCGCGCATCCATACGCAGGCGGCTCCGATCACGGCGCGCCAGCGGTCGCGCCTCGAGGCCTTCTCGCGCCGCTACATCGAGCGCACGGCCAAGAGCAAGGCATTCAACGAGCAGCACCGGCCGCACCTGGCGGACCCGCGCGTGGTCAACGGCTTCCGGCCGCTGACCAAGGAGATCGTCTACCAGTTGGTGGTCGACAAGAGCAAGGGCTCGCGCCTGTGGGACATCGACGGCAACGAGTATGTCGACGTCCTCAACGGCTTCGGCATGTGCCTGTTCGGCTGGCAGCCCGACTTCGTGCAGGACGCGGTGCGCCAGCAGCTCGACCTCGGCTACGACATCGGGCCGATGACGCCGCTCGCCGGCGAAGTGGCCGACCTCATCTGCGAGATGACCGGCGCCGACCGCGCCGGCCTGTGCAACACCGGCTCGGAGGCGGTGATGGCGGCCATCCGCATCGCCCGCACCGTCACGTGCCGCAACACGATCGTCGTCTTCACGGGCTCGTACCATGGCACTTTCGACGAGGTGCTGGTGCGCGCGGGCCGCAACGCCAAGGGCATTCCGGCCGCGCCGGGCATCATGGCCGATGTCTTCGACGACGTGCGCGTGCTGGACTACGGCACGCCCGAATCGCTGGAGTTCATCCGCCGCCACGCCGACGAGCTGGCCGCGGTGCTGATCGAGCCGGTGCAGAGCCGTCGCCCCGACTTCCAGCCGCGCGAGTTCCTCAAGCAGGTGCGCGAGATCACCGAGGCCAGCGGCACCTGCATGATCATGGACGAGGTGGTCACCGGCTTCCGCGTGCACCCGGGCGGCGTGCAGGCGCTGTTCGACATCCGTCCCGACCTGAGCGCGTACGGCAAGGTGATCGGCGGCGGCTTCCCGATCGGCGTCGTCGCGGGCAAGCGCGCGTACATGGACTCGCTCGACGGCGGCGCGTGGCACTACGGCGACGACTCGGCGCCCACCGTGGGCGTGACCTACTTCGCGGGCACCTTCGTGCGCCACCCGCTGGCGATGGCGGCGGCCAAGGCCTCGCTGCTGCACCTGAAGCAGCAGGGCGGCAAGCTGCAGGAGCAGCTGAACCTGGTCACCGCGGCCATGGCCGACGAGCTCAGCGCGTTCTGCCGCGAGGTGGGCGCGCCGCTCGAGATCCGCCACTTCGGGTCGCTCTGGCGCGTCACGTGGCTGGAGGATCATCCCTTGCAGGACCTGCTGTTCGCGATGATGCGCAGCCGCGGCGTGCACATCCTCGACAACTTCCCGTGCTTCATGACGACCGCGCACACGCCGCAGGACATCGCCACGATCAAGTCCGCCTTCAAGGAGTCGGTCGCCGAGCTCCAGCAGGCGGAGTTCCTGCCGGCGCGCGCGCCCGCCGCGGTCTCGACCGTCGATCCGTCGAAGCCGCCGGTGCCGGGCGCGCGCCTCGGCCGCAACGCGCACGGCGAGGCGCAGTGGTATGTCCCGAACCCGGACGAGCCCGGGAAGTTCATGGTGGCGGCCACGCGCGGCTGACGTCCAGGCTGCCGAGCCGTCGCGAATCGACGGCCGGCACATCGAAGCGCGCGAGCCGACCGGGCCGCCGCAGCAGACAGGAAAGCGGAAGAAAATGACCGAGGCGAATCTCCAGAACCCCCAGGCCGAAGCGGACCACGATCCGTTCAGCGGCGGAGACGTGCTGCGCGTGGTGCCGAGCACCGAAGCCCAGCGCGAGGTCTGGCTGGCCGACCGGCTCGGACTGGAGGCCTCGCTGGCCTACAACGAGTCGGCGTCGCTGTGGTTCGAGGGACCGCTCGACGCGACCGCGCTGCAGGCGGCGCTGGCCTTGCTCGTCGAGCGTCATGACGCGTTGCGCTCGACCATCGTCAACGACGGCACCGAAGTGTGGGTCAGTGCCGCGATGCCCGTGGCGATGGCGTTGCTCGATGTCGGCGCCCTGGACGCCGCGCAGCGCGCGCAGGCGCTGGACGCCGCCCGCGTCAAGGCGGTCGAGACCCGGTTCGACCTCGCGCGCGGCCCGCTGCTGCGTGCGGAACTGATGCGCAGCGACGCCACGCACCACGAACTGATGCTGACGGCCCACCACATCGTGTGCGACGGCTGGTCGCTGGGCGTGCTGGCCACCGAGCTCGTGGCGATCTACCGCGTGTTCGCGCAAGGCCAGCCGTCCCTGCTCGACCCGGCGCCGAGCTTCAGCGACCATGCCCTCGCGCAGCGCCAGCCGGACGTCGTGCAGCAGCAGGCCGCCGACGAGCGCTACTGGATCGGGCTCTACGACCACCACATCCCGACGCTGGACCTGCCGATCGACCGCGCCCGCTCCGCGGCCCATCGCAGTTTCGCGTCGCGTCGCGAGGATCTCGAGATCGACGCCGCGCTGACCAACGCGATCAAGCGCTTCGGCGCGCAACAAGGTGCCAGCCTGTTCGCCACGCTGTTCACGGCGTATGCCTCGCTGCTGGTGCGCCTGTCGGGCGCCGACGAGGTCGTGGTGGGCGTGCCGTCCGCCGGGCAGCCGGCGGCCGGCCTGCCCGGCCTCGTGGGACATTGCGTCAACCTGCTGCCGGTGCGCGTCCAGGTCGACGTCGAGCGACGCATGGCGGCGCAGTTGGCCGAGACGCGCATCGGCGTGCTCGACGCCTACGATCACCAGGGCTGCACGTTCGGCAGCCTGCTCAAGAAGCTGCGCGTCGATCGCGACCCGACGCGCCTGCCGCTGGTCTCGGTGATGTTCAACCTCGACGCCAGCCTCGACACGGCGGCGCTGTCAGGCGACGGCCTCCAGGTGCGCGTGGTCGCCAACCCGCGCCGCTTCGAGAACTTCGAGATGTTCCTCAACGTGGCGCAGGGTCCGGACGGCCTGCGCCTCGAATGCCAGTACAACACCGCGCTGTTCGACCAGGCGACGATCCAGCGCTGGCTCGTGCTGTATCGCACGGCGCTCGAGCGCTGCACCGCCGACCCCGCGATCGTCGTCGCCGACGCCTTCGCGCCGACGGCGGCGGAGCGCGCGCTGTTCGACCAGTTCAACGCGACGGACTTCGACCACGACCGCAGCGTGCGCGTGGACACGCTGATCTCGCGCCGCGCGGCGCTGTCGCCGAAGTCCGTGGCCGTCGTGAGCGGCGGCGTCAAGCTGAGCTATGCCGAGCTCGAGGCGCGCGCCAACGGGCTCGCGCTCGAACTGCGGCGTCGCGACATCGGTCAGGGCGACCTGGTGGGCATCAGCTGCAACCGCAACGAGCACATGCTGGTGGCGCTGCTGGGCGTGCTCAAGAGCGGCGCGGGCTACGTGCCGCTCGATCCCGAGCTGCCGCGCCAGCGTCTCGAATTCATGGCGCAGGACGCGGCGCTGCAGTTCGTCGTCAGCGACGCCAGCGTCACGGGCGAGTGGCCGTTCTTCGCCGCGCAACGAATCGGCGTCGACACGCTGCCGGCCAGCACCGCGCCCTGGACGCCGTTGGGCGACCCGAACGACACGGCCTACTGCATCTACACGTCCGGCTCCACCGGAACGCCGAAGGGCGTGCGCGTGCCGCATCGCTCGGTGGTGAACCTGCTGGCCAGCCTGCGCGCCGCGCCGCGCATGCACGAGGAGATGCACGTGCTGTCCGTGACGACGCTGTCGTTCGACATCGCCGTCTCCGAGCTGATCGCCCCGCTGGCGGCCGGCGCGCGCATCATCGTCGCCGACAAGACGCAGACGATGGACGGCGAACGGCTGCGCGCGCTGATCGAGCGCGAGCAGGTCGACTTCATCGACGGCACGCCATCGACGTACCGCATGCTCGTGGCCTCCGGTTGGGCGGGTCGGCGCGACCTCGTCGCCGTGTGCATCGGCGAGCCGCTGCCGCCCGATCTGGCCGTCCAGCTGATCCCGATCATCGGAGAGCTGTGGAACGCGTACGGTCCGACCGAGACCACGGTGTGGTCGACGATGCAACGCGTCGAGCACGTCGCCGGCCCGATCCCGATCGGCCGCCCGATCGAGAACACGCAGATCCACATCGTCGACGATCACCTGCGCCTGCTGCCGCTGGGCGTCGTCGGCGAGCTCTACATCGCCGGCGAAGGCGTCACGCTGGGCTACCTGAATCGTCCGGAGCTCACCGAACAGCGCTTCAAGACGCCGCCGGCGGACGCGACGCCGCAGGCCATCGCGTCGAAGTGGTACCAGACGGGCGACCTCGGCCGCTGGCGCGCCGACGGCATCCTCGAATGCCTCGGCCGCATCGACCACCAGGTCAAGGTCCGCGGCTATCGCATCGAGCTGGGCGAGATCGAGGCCGCGCTGACGCGTTTTCCGGGCATCCGGCGCGCGGTGGCGATGACGCGCGAGGACACGCCCGGCGACGTGCGCATCGTGGCCTACCTCGTGCCGAGCGACGGGCCGGTCGACGACCGCGAACTGCGTCGCCACCTGGCCGAGACCTTGCCTGTCTACATGATTCCGCAGCACTTCGTCAGCCTGGCCAAGCTGCCGGAGCTGCACAACGGCAAGCTCGACCGCCACTCGCTGCCCAAGCCGGGACAGCTCGCCGCCGCGGCCGACGTCTCGCGCGTCGCGCCGCGCGATGCGGTCGAGGGCCAGGTGCTCGCCGCGATGGAGAGCGTGCTCGACCTGCCCGGCATGAGCGTGACCGACAACTTCTTCTCGCTCGGCGGCCACTCGCTCCTGGCGATGCGCCTGACGTCGCGCCTGAACAAGGAGTTCGGGGTCGAGCTGCCCTTGCGCACCTTGTTCGAGTCGTCGACCGCCGAGGCGATCGCGCGCGCCGTCGCGAACGCGCGGCAGTCCGCCGCTCCGGCGCGCGACGCGATCCGCCACGCCGCGCAGCAGGCCACGGCGCCGCTCACGCTGGCCCAGGAGCGCATGCGCTTCCTCGAGGAGATGCAGCCAGGGCGCGTCGTCTTCAACACGCCGTCCGGCCACCGCCTCACCGGCGAGATGGATCGCGCGCTGTTCGAACGCGCGCTGCGCGAGACCGTGCGCCGGCAGCCGGCGTTGCGCACCCGCATCGTCGCAGATGACGACGGGACCGGCTTTCTGCAGAAGATCGACGACGCGGTGTCCTTCGAGCTGCCGTTCGAGGACCTGTCCGCGCTGGCGCAGCCGCAGCGCGAGACGGTGCTGATGGAGCGCATGCAGGCCATCGTCGACACGCCGATCGACATCGCCGCCGCGCCGATGTTCCGCGCGGCGCTCTACAAGCTGGGCGCGCAGGAACACGCGTTCCTGTTCATGACCCATCACATCATCTGGGACGGCTGGTCCTTCGACGTGTTCTACGAGGAGATGGCCGCTATCTACGGTGCGCTGACCAAGGGCGTCGAGATCGCGCTGCCCGCGCCCACGATCACCTTCGGCGACTTCGCGCGTTCGCTCGCCGATTGGCAGCGCGGGCCGGAGGCCGCGCGGCAACTGCAGTACTGGAAGGACCGCCTCTCCCGGTCGCCGATACCCAAGGTGCCGCCCACCGACAAGCCGCGCCAGGCCGGCAGCATCGGCGAAGGCGCCACCGAGCGCGTGCAGGTGGACCGCGAGCTGACGGAGCGCCTGCGCGACGCCGCGCGCCGGCACGGCGCGACCTTGAGCATGCTGACGATGTCGGCGTACGCGGCCACCCTCGCCGGTGTCAACGACAGCACGTGCGTGGTGCTGGGCATGCCCGTGCGCGGCCGCCTCGCGCCCGAGCTCGAAGGCGTGATGGGCAACTTCATCAACCTCCTGCCCATGCCGTTCGAGGTCGACCCGGCCTTGTCGTTCGGCGAGTTCCTGGGCACGCTCAAGCACGATATGCTCGAGGCCATGGACAACCAGGAGATCCCGTTCGTGAGCCTGGCCTCCGACTCGAGCCTCGCGGCGCGCGCGCGCAGCGGCGGCGTCTACCAGGCACTGTTCTCGTTCCAGGATTCGCGCGAACGCAAACGCGAATGGGGCGCGCTGCGCCACGAAGGCATCCCGCTGTTCCAGAAGGGCGCCGCGGAGGACATGGGCCTGTGGCTCATGGAAGTGCCCGGCGGCCTCGAAGGCGGCATCACCTACAACGCCGACCTCTACCTGCAGGAGACCGCGGTTGCGCTGCGCCGGCGCTACATCGACGTGCTGCGCGGCATCGCCACCGATGCCGCGCCCACGCTGTCGCAGTTGATGGCCCTCGCCGCCGCGGGCGCGCCGGCGCAAGATGCCTCGGCCGTCGTCGACGAGGCCGCGCCAGCCGCCGCGCCGGCCAGGGGCCCGGCGTTGACCGACCACGAGCGCCAGCTCGCGGAGATCTGGGCCAGCGTCCTGGACATCGACGCCAGCCGGATCTTGCCGCGCGACAACTTCTTCGATCTCGGCGGCCACTCGCTGCTCGCCATGCGGGCGGTCGAATCGGCCGGACGCGCCTTCGGCTTCCGCATCGATCCCCGGCGCTATTTCTACGAGACGCTGGCGCAACTCGCGAACCCCGCCGCCGCGCAGCAGTCGGCCACGAACGCGCCCAAGAAGAGCGCCGATGCGCCGGGCGGCTTCCTGAAGCGCCTGTTCGGCGCGCGCGGCGACAAGGGACGTCCATGACCCGTCACCGCCCGTCTCGCCGCTCTCGTTCCCGCGCGGACTCGTGCAACGCCCGCCGATGAGTCCATTCCACTTCGGGCCGCACGACCGCCTTCAATTGGGCATGTTCCATCCCGCCGCCGATCCGCGCGGGAGCGACGCGGCCGTGCTGCTGTGCAATCCGTTCGGCCAGGAGGCCGTGCGCAGCCATCGCCTTTACCGGGTGCTGGCGGAACGGCTTGCGGCCAATGGCGTGGCCAGCATGCGCTTCGACTACCACGGCACCGGCGACTCGCCGGGCGACGACGAGGCCGGCACGCTCGATGGCTGGGTCAACGACACCCGCGGCGCGCTGCAGGAACTGCGCGGCCGCAGCAATGCGCGGCGCCTGATCTGCGTCGGTGCGCGCCTGGGCGCCGTCGTGGCGGCGCGCGCCTGCGTGGGCGCCGAGTCCGTCGCCAAGCTGGTGCTTTGCGATCCGGTGGTCAACGGGCCGGACTACCTCGCGCAGATGCGCGTCGACCATGTCCGCACGCTGGAGCTGGCCTACAGCCTGCCCGATCCCGCGTGGCGCAAGGCATTGGCCGACGACCCGCAGGCATTCGCGGACGAGGCCATGGGCTTCGGCATGTCGGAGGAGCTGCGTCGGCAGATCCGCAAGATCGGGCCGCACAACCTGCCGCTGCCGCCGGGCGTCGCGGTCGACGTCCTCGCCAATCCCGACGACGCCGCGGTGAACGCCTGGTTCGAGCCGCAGCGCGGGCAGGGCAACCGGCAACTGCGGGCGTTGACGCATTCGTTCGACTGGGCGGCCGACGAGAGCCGCAACACGCCGCTCGTGCCAGCCCAGGCGCTCGCGTTGCTGATGGCGGCCGTCGGTGACTGAAGTCCGCGAAAGCGTCGCCGCATTCGGGCCGGGCAACCGCCTGCTCGGGATCCTGACGCGCCCGGCGCAGCCGCGCGCGGACGCGCCGGCATGCCTGCTGTTCAACGCGGGTGTCGTCCATCGGATCGGTCCGCATCGCATCAACGTCAAGCTCGCGCGCGCGCTCGCGCAGCGCGGCTTCACTTGCCTGCGACTCGACCTGGCGGGCCTGGGCGACAGCCCCGTGGCCGCCGAAGCGGCCAGCGTGAATTCCGCCGACCAGGCGATCGCCGACCTGCGCCTCGCGATGGATTGGCTGGAGGCGACGCAAGGGGTGCATCGCTTCGTGGTGTTCGGCCTGTGCACGGGCGCAC
>FSXQ01001911.1_pt1 | contig 16706 bp, 8 predicted proteins | sample 1638011 | NCBI WGS metagenome assembly FSXQ01 (sample SAMEA3914789, study PRJEB12502) | metagenome | biome: forest; material: soil | place: Canada | collected 2011-07-03 | depth 0.3 m | reverse complement strand
GGCCAGGCCCAGGTGCCGGGCGTGGCGGGCACCTGGAAGGATCTGACCGACAACGTGAACTCGATGGCGTCGAATCTGACGGGCCAGGTGCGCAACATCGCCGACGTCGCCACGGCCATCGCGCGCGGCGACCTCAGCCGCAAGATCACGGTGGACGTGAAGGGCGAAATCCTGCAGCTGAAGGAAACCATCAACACGATGGTGGAGCAGCTGGGCGCCTTCGCGTCGGAAGTCACCCGCGTGGCGCGCGAGGTCGGCACCGAGGGCAAGCTCGGCGGCCAGGCGCAGGTGCTCGGCGTGGCCGGCACCTGGAAGGATTTGACCGACAACGTGAATTCGATGGCCTCGAACCTCACGGGCCAGGTGCGCAACATCGCCGAGGTGACCATCGCGGTGGCCAACGGCGACTTGTCCAAGAAGATCACGGTGGACGTGCGCGGGGAGATCCTGCAGCTCAAGGAAACCATCAACACGATGGTGGAGCAGTTGCGGTCGTTCGCCTCGGAGGTCACGCGCGTCGCGCGCGAGGTCGGCACCGAAGGCCGACTGGGCGTTCAGGCGGTCGTGCCCGGCGTGGCCGGGACCTGGAAGGACCTGACCGATTCTGTCAACACCATGGGCGCCAACCTGACCTCGCAGGTTCGCAACATCGCCGAGGTGACGACGGCCGTGGCGCGCGGCGACCTGAATCGCAAGATCACCGTGGACGTCAAGGGCGAGATCCTCGAACTCAAGAACACCATCAACACGATGGTCGACCAGCTGAACTCCTTCGCCGGCGAGGTCACGCGCGTGGCGCGCGAGGTCGGCACGGAAGGCAAGCTCGGCGGCCAGGCCCAGGTGGGTGGCGTGGGCGGCACCTGGAAGGATCTGACCGACAACGTGAACTTCATGGCGTCCAACCTCACCGAGCAGGTGCGCGGCATCGTCAAGGTCGTGACGGCCGTGGCCAACGGCAACCTGACGCAACGTCTGACGGTGCAGGCCAAGGGGGAAGTCGCGGCACTCGCCGACACGATCAACGGCATGACGGATACGCTGGCGACCTTCGCCGACCAGGTCACCAACGTGGCGCGCGAAGTGGGCGTGGACGGTCGCCTCGGCGGCCAGGCCAACGTGCCGGGCGCGGCCGGCACCTGGAAGGATCTGACGGGCAACGTGAACTTGCTGGCGGCCAACCTCACGACGCAGGTTCGTGCCATCGCGGAGGTGGCCACCGCCGTCACCAAGGGCGACCTGACACGGTCGATCCAGGTCGAGACGCGCGGCGAGGTCGCGGAGTTGAAGGACAACATCAACACGATGATCTCCAACCTGCGGGAGACGACGGAAAGCAATCGCGAGCAGGACTGGCTCAAGACGAACCTGGCGCGCTTCACGGGCATGCTGCAGGGACAGCGCGAGCTCAGCACCGTCGGCCAGTTGCTGTTGACGGAGCTCGCGCCGTTGGTCGATGCGCACCAAGGCACGATCTATCACCTGGCCGGCTCCGACGTCGGGGCAGAACTTGCCTTGCTCTCGAGCTACGCGCAAGGCATCGAACTCGCGCCGACGATCCGGCTCGGCGAAGGGCTGGTCGGGCAATGCGCCCGCGAGAAGCGCCGCATCCTGCTCACGGACGTGCCGGCAGACTTCGTGAAGATCAACTCCAGCCTGGGCCAGGCCAACCGCGTGAGCGTGATCGTGCTGCCCGTGCTCTTCGAAGGCGAGACCAAGGCGGTCATCGAACTGGCCTCGCTCCAGCACTTCGCGCCCGGCTCGCTGGCGTTCCTCGAGCTGTTGACCCAGAGCATCGGCGCGGTGTTCAACACCATCGAGGCGACGATGCGCACCGAAGGCCTGTTGACGCAGTCGCAGCAGCTCACGGTGGAACTGCAATCGCGCCAGAGCGAGCTGCAGCAGACCAACGAGGAACTCGGCACCAAGGCGCGTCTGCTGGCCGAGCAGAACGCCGAGGTGGAGCGCAAGAACGCCGAGGTCGAGCAGGCGCGTCGCGCGCTCGAGGAGCAGGCCGCGGAACTGGCCTTGACCTCGAAGTACAAGTCGGAATTCCTCGCGAACATGTCGCACGAGCTGCGCACGCCGCTCAACTCGATCCTGATCCTGAGCCAGCAGCTGGCCGAGAACTCGCCCGGCAACCTGTCGGGCAAGCAGGTCGAGTTCTCGCGCAACATCAATTCGTCCGGCTCCGACCTGCTGCATCTGATCAACGACATCCTGGACTTGTCGAAGATCGAGTCGGGCACCGTGACGGTGGAGATCGAGGACATCACCTTCAGCGGACTGCGCGACAACATCGACCGCAACTTCCGCCACGTCGCGGAGGCCAAGAACCTGCCGTTCCAGATCCGGTTCGACCACGACCTGCCGCGCGCGATGGAAAGCGATCCGAAGCGGCTGCAGCAGATCCTGAAGAACCTGTTGTCCAACGCGGTGAAGTTCACGTCGCAAGGCCACGTCCACGTCACCGTCAAGCTGGCGACACAGGGCTGGAGTCCGGATCACCCGGTGCTGAGCAGCGGGCAGCAGGTCGTCGCCTTCACGGTCGAGGACACCGGCATCGGCGTCGCGCCGGACAAGCAGCGGCTCATCTTCGAGGCCTTCCAGCAGGCGGACGCGGGAACGTCGCGCAAATATGGCGGCACCGGCCTGGGCCTGGCCATCAGCCGCGAGCTCGCCGTGCTGCTGGGCGGCGAGATCAAGCTGACGAGCGTGCACGGCGAAGGCAGCGTCTTCACGCTGTTCCTGCCGCTGCACTATTCCGGCCCCACGGCCGGTCGCGGGGTCGCGCGCACGGACGCGAGCGGCGCCGAGGCGCGCACCGAGATGACGGTGCTGCCGCTGGCTCGCGAAGAGCACGTCTCCGACGACCGGACCGCGGTCGTGCCGGGCGACGCGACGCTCCTGATCGTCGAGGATGATCCGCACTACGCCCGCATCCTGCTCGGCCTGGCGCGCGACAAGGGCTTCAAGGGCATCGTCGCGACCAAGGGCGCGCATGCGCTGGCGTTGGCCAGGCAATTCAAGCCGACGGCCATCTCGCTGGACATCTTCCTGCCGGACATGCTGGGATGGACGGTGCTCAACCAGCTCAAGCTCGACCCGGCCACGCGCCACATCCCCGTGCAGATCGTCACGCTGGAAGAGGAACGCCAGCACGGCCTGGCGCACGGCGCCTTCTCCTATCTGGTGAAGGAGCCCACGACCTCCGGACTGGAGGCGGCTTTCGATCGCATCAAGGACTTCTCCGCGCCGCGAATGAAGCGCCTGCTCGTCGTCGAGGACAACGACATCGAACGCGCTTCCATCGTCGAGTTGCTGCATCACGACGATATCGAGACCGTCGCCGTCGGGCTGGGCGAGGACGCGCTCACCGCCATGCGCGACCGGTCATTCGATTGCGTCGTTCTGGACCTGCGCTTGCCGGACATGACCGGGTTCGAACTGCTCGACAGGCTGCATGCCGAGCCGGCCCTGGCCGATGTTCCCGTGGTCGTGTTCACCGGCAGGGACCTGACCGCGGTCGACACCGCGCGGCTGAAGCACCTGGCCAAGAGCATCGTGCTCAAGGACGTGCAGTCGCCGGAGCGCCTGCTCGACGAGACCGCCTTGTTCCTGCACCGCGTGGTGACGGACCTGCCCCAGGCCAAGCAGGACATGCTCGAGCGCCTGCACGGCGGCAAGGAGGTGCTGCGCGGCCGCAAGGTGCTGGTCGTCGACGACGATGCACGCAACATCTTCGCCCTGACCTCGGTGCTCGAGAACAACGAGGTCGACGTGATCAGCGCGACGAACGGCCGGCATGCCATCGAGCTGATCGAGGCGACGCCCGACCTCAGCATGGTGCTGATGGACATCATGATGCCGGAGATGGATGGCTACGAAACGATGCGCGAGATCCGGCTCAAGCCACGGTTCCGCATGCTGCCCATCCTGGCACTGACGGCCAAGGCCATGAAGGGCGACCGCGAGAAGTGCCTGGATGCCGGCGCCAGCGATTACATCGCCAAACCCGTGAACACCGACCAATTGCTGTCTCTCATGCGGGTATGGCTGTTCCGATAAAGAGCGATCATGGGTGTTGCAAAGGCCAACCTGCTCGGCCGCAGGCCCGAGAACCGTGGAGACAACCAAGATGCCGATGCCCGGACCCGCTGAGCCCCGACAGATGTCGCCGGCTTCGGCTGGCGCGATCCTTTCCACGGTTGACGCCGCGCCCATCAACATCCTGATCGTCGACGACGAGCCGAAGAACCTGACCGTCCTCGAGTCGCTGCTCGACGCCCCCGGCTACCGGCTGGTTCGCGCCGAGTCCGCGGACCAAGCCCTCCTGGCCCTGGTGGCCGAGGAGTTCGCGCTGTTGATCCTCGACGTGCGCATGCCCGGCATGACGGGCTTCGAGCTCGCCCAGATCATCAAGGGGCGCAAGAAGACGGCGCAGGTGCCGATCATCTTTCTCACGGCCTACTACAACGAGGACCAGCACATCCTCGAAGGCTACGGCAGCGGCGCCGTCGACTACCTGCACAAGCCCGTCAACGCGGCGGTGTTGCGGTCGAAGGTCGCGATTTTCGCGGAACTCCATCGCAAGGGCCGCGAGGTCACGATCACCAATCGCACGCTGCTGGCGGAGGTCACGGAGCGGCGGCGCGTCGAAGAGGAGCTGCGCGAGCTCAACGAGCAGCTGGATCGCCGCGTGGCCGAGCGCACGGAAGCCCTGCGCGGCAGCGATGCCCGCCTGCGCCTGGCCACCGACGCCGTGGAACTGGCCATCTGGGCCTGGCAGCCGTCCGAGGACAGCTGGATCTGGGAGAACGATTGGGCGATATCGGTGTTCGGTGTCCCGCACGAGGACTGTCCGAAATCTTCCGAGGCGCTTTCCGCCCTTGTCGTGCCCGGCGACCGCGATGCCTTCGCGGCCGCGGTGGTTCGGACGCGGGAGGATTTCGCTCCCTTCCATTTCGAAGGCCGCATCCTGCAACGCCGCGGCGACACGCGGTGGATCGAGCTGGACGGCAGCTACGTCAAGGATCCGGACGGCAAGGGCCACGTCCTGGGAACGATCAGGGACACGACCGAACGGCGCCAGGCGGAGCAGGCCCTTCGCGACAGCGAGGCCCGCTATCGAACCCTGTTTCATTCCATCGATGAGGGCTTCTGCGTCCTGCAGCGGGTTGCGAACGCTTCAGGCGATCACGCCGTCGATTTCGTCTTTGCCGAGTGCAACCAGGCGTTCCAGAAGCATTCGGGTCTCGCGGACGTCGAGGGCCTGCGCCTGAGCGACGTGCTGCCCGATATCGAATCGAGGTGGCTCGAAGACTTCGCCGGCGTCGCGACGTCGGGACAAGCCCTGCGCCGCCAAGGCGAGATCAAGGCGCTGGGACGCTCGGTCGAGATCTATGCCTTCAGCCTGAGCGGCCCGGACACGGATCGCATCGCCATCCTGTTTCGCGACATCACCGAGCGGGTCAAATCAGAAGAAGCGCTGCGCGAGCGCGAGCGATTCCTGCGCACCGTCACGAGCGCCGCGCGCATCGGACTGGCGATCATCGAGGCCGGTGAGACTTATCGTTTTGCCAACGAATCGATTGCAAACATGTTGGACCTGAGCGTGACGGCCATCGTCGGTCGGCCTGTCTCGGCGGTGATGGGCGAAGCGTGGGCCCTCGCGCGTCCTCAACTTCAACGGGCGTTCGCAGGCGAGCGGGTTTCCTTCGAGTTCGCACTCACCGGTGGAGCGAAGGGCGCGGGCAGGCACTTCGGAGCGTTCCTCGAGCCGCACGTCGATCAGGAGGGCGAGCGCACCGTGGCCGTGGTGATGGTCGAGATCACGGACTTGAAGCGCTTGGAATCCGAACTGCGGGAAACCGATCGCAGGAAAGACGAATTCCTCGCCACTCTCGCGCACGAGCTTCGCAACCCGCTGGCGCCGGTGCGCAACGCGGTGCAGATCCTCAATCTCAAGGCATCGGCCAGCAAGGAGGTCGCGTGGGCCAGCAGCGTCATCGAGCGCCAGGTGCGCGTCATGGTTCGCCTGATCGATGACCTGATGGACGTCACCCGGATCAACCAGGGCCGGATCGAACTGCAGCGGGCTCCCGTCGAATTGTCGGCCGTGCTGGCGCTTGCGGTGGAATCGAGCCGGCCGCAGATCGAGGAGTTCGGTCATGAACTCGTCCTCAGCCAGCCCGAGCGTCCGATTTTCGTTCAAGCCGATCTGACACGACTGTCCCAGGTCTTCATGAACCTGATCACCAACGCCGCGAAATACACCGACAAGGGCGGTCGCATCGACGTGATCATCGAGTTGCGCGATGCGCAGGTCCGGGTGACGGTTCGGGACAACGGCATTGGCATCGCCGCATCGCAGTTGGGCGGCGTCTTCAAGATGTTCGCCCAGGTCGAGAGCGCGTTGGCAAGGTCACGCGGGGGTCTGGGCATCGGGCTGTCCCTGGCCAAGAGGCTCGTCGAGATGCACGAAGGAACGATCGAGGCCAGCAGTTCGGGTCTGGGTCTTGGAAGCGAGTTCTGCGTGACCCTGCCCGTCGTGGCGGCGCCAGCGGCCCATGCCAACGGAGCGAAGACGGCGAACGCTGCTGCTGCGACAGCGCCTGCGCTGCGTGTCCTGGTCGTGGACGACAACATCGATGGCGCCGACTCGCTCTCGCAGTTGTTGACGTTGGGAGGCCACGAAGTCCGGACCGCCTATGACGGCCTGGCCGGCCTGGAAGCGGCGGGTTCATTCAGGCCGGACGTGGTCTTGCTGGATATCGGCATGCCCAAGCTGAACGGCTATGACACGTGCAAGGCGATCCGGGCCGAGGCCTGGGGTTCTGCGGTCACCGTCATTGCGACGACAGGCTGGGGCGATGCCGGAGCGAAGCAGGCGGTCGTCGAGGCAGGTTTCGACTTCCACTTCGTCAAACCATTGGACGAGACCCTGATTGCACGAACGCTGGCGACGCTTCGCCCGGCTCATCGGGTGGCTGACTAGCGTGGAGATGCAGGCCGCCGTGGAGTGACCGCGACATTCGGCGATCCAATGAGCCGGTGCGTATCACCGGAGGTCACCCGGCTTCCAGCCTGTTGAGACAGCGTTGGTAGGCGAGTCACCCGCGTGCAGGCTGCCAGGCGCCCCACTTCCCGCCGGACAAGGCGCCCAGCGGGCCCGCGGATTGCTGGTGTTCATCGATCTCCTGTGACGGAGCCGTACCTTGACCGCGCTTACGCAGGAACAAATGGAACTGCTGCGGCGTGCGCGCGACGGCGCCTCGCTCGCGCAATTTCCACTCGTTCCTCATCCATTGGACGAACTCGGATTGCTCAAGCGAGTGAACTTGCTTGAAGTCGACCTGGATGGCAACGTGCGCCTGACGGCGCGCGGGCTCCAATGCCTGGCTTCATCCGCGGACGAGATACCCGATCCGGTCGATCCGGAAACTGACGGATGACCTGAGCGCCCGCAGCCGGACAAGCGTCGAGACGCCTTCTTTTGCAGGCAAGTCTGCATGCAACAGCGGCGCCACCGCCGGCACGGCAATTGCCCTGCCCAGTCGTTCTGACCATGGCGACACGCTCTTCGCGACGAATCGCGGAAATCCCTTGGCGTGTTCGGAAATAAATGCGGGTTGCCTCGTGCGAGAGGCGGCAGCCTTCCCGTTGTCCCGGTTGCCGCCCTCTGCCTTGCCGGCCAGGAGATCTCCCCGTGCTTGAGAATGCAACCCCGATTTCCTCACAAGCTTCCGACGCCCACTTCGTGCAGTTCTACGAGGACGATGAGTTCATCGTGGACGAAGTGGCCGAGTTTCTGGATGGGGCCCTCCGCGCGGGTGACGCGGCCATCCTGATCGCGACACCGCAGCATCGGGCCGCGTTGACCAAGCGGCTTCGCGGCTACGGCAATCCCACGGCGGCGCAGAGCTGGTATCCAGGCGAACTGGTGGTCCTGGATGCACGTGAGGCACTGGCCAGGTTCATGGTCGATGGTGCACCCAACGAGGCGCTGTTCCTCTCCGCCATTGGATCGGTCGTCGCCCGCGCGGCCAACGGTGGCGCGAGGGCCGTGCGGGCCTTCGGCGAAATGGTCGCGCTGCTGTACGCCGATGGCAATGTCGAAGCGGCTCTTCAACTGGAAGACCTGTGGAACGGTCTCGCCAGGCGCCACACTTTTTCATTGATGTGTGCGTATCCCATGAACTTGTTCTCGAGCGCTGAGCACGCCGAGACCTTTCGTCATGTCTGCGCTACCCATTCGAAAGTGCGGCCGAGCGAGCGCCTCGGTGCCGTCGGTGACGAACACGGCCTGGCGATGACCGTGGCCGCGCTCCAGCAAAAGGCGATTGCCCTCCAGACGGAAATCGCCCGGCGAACGGCCGCGGAGCAGACACTGCGACGCCGTGAGAAGGAACTCGCGGACTTCCTGGAGAACGCGGCCGAGGGCCTGCATCGCGTGGGACGCGACGGCACCATTCTTTGGGCCAACGGCGCCGAACTCGAACTGCTCGGCTACGAAGAGCCGGAGTACATCGGGCACAACATCGCCGAGTTCTATGTCGATCAGCGCCTGATCGCCGAGATCCTGAGCCGCCTGAGCGCCGGAGAGACGCTGAAGAATCAGCCCGCGGTGCTGCGCTGCAAGAACGGCATGCGCAAGCACGTGCTGGTGACCTCCAACGCCTACTTCGAGGACGGTGAACTCGTGTACACCCGTTGCTTCACGCGCGACGTGTCCGACCGGTGGGCGCGGGAGAACGCCGAACGCGAACGCAACAACCTCTTGATGCGGGCCCCGGTCGCAGCGGCGCTGCTGACGGGGCCGACCCACGTCTTTCGCCTGGCCAACCCGCCGTACTGCCGCATGGTTGGACGCACCGATCTCGTGGGCAGGTCGTACCTGGAAGCCTTCCCCGAGTTGGCGGGAACCGACATGCCCAAGATGCTTGATCGGGTCATGACGACGGGTGAACCCTTTCTCGCCAAGGAGATCCGTGTCTTGCTGCGCAAGAGCGACCATGGCGCGCCCGAAGAGTGCTCTTTCATGTTCAGCCTCGAACCGATGCGTACGCCTGATGACGCCGTCTACGGGATCATGGCCGTCGCCGTCGACGTCACCGAACTCGTACACAGCCGACGCGTGCTCGAGGAATCGCACCAGGAGCGCTCGAAACTCCTGGGGGAATTGCAAGCCGCCAGTCGGGCCAAGGACGAATTCCTGGCCATGCTCGGCCACGAGTTGCGAAACCCGCTGTCTCCCATCGTCACGGCGCTGCAGTTGATGAAGATGCGCGGCGACACGCAGAGTTCGCGGGAGCAGGCAATCATCCAGCGGCAGGTCGACCACTTGATCCGGCTCGTCGACGATCTGCTCGACGTGTCGCGCATCACGCAAGGCAAGGTGGAATTGCGGAGCGAGTCCGTCGAGATCGCGCAGGTGCTGGCGAAGGCCGTCGAGATGGCCAGCCTGCTCTTCGAGCAACGGCGCCACCAGCTGACCATCGACGTCCCATCCACGGGACTGCTCTGGCGCGGCGACAGCACGCGACTCGCCCAGGTGGTATCGAATCTGCTGACCAACGCCGCGCGCTATACCGAACCGGGCGGGTTCGTCTGGCTGCGCGCGACGCGTGAGCTGGATCAGGTCGTCATCAGCGTCAAGGACACCGGCAAAGGCCTCTCCCCGGAGATGCTGACGCGCGCGTTCCAGCTCTTTTTCCAGGGTCACCAAGGGATCGACCGCGCCGCGGGGGGTTTGGGGATCGGACTCGCCCTGGTGAAGAACCTGGTGGAGTTGCACGGGGGAACCGTCGAGGCAAGGAGCGCCGGTCCCGGATGCGGAAGCGAATTCATCGTGCGATTGCCAGCGGTGGCCGTCATGGCCACACGGACCGGCCGCAAATTGGTGGAAGTCGGTGCGCTCGGTGCCGCCCAGCGCCGAATTCTCGTGGTCGACGACAACGCGGATGCCGCAGATCTGTTGGGGATGTTGCTGCGGGCAAGCGGTCACGAGGTACTGATCGCGCACGACCCCGTGAGTGCGCTGGACGTCGCGGCCAGCTTCGATCCCGAGATCGCGCTGCTCGATATCGGCCTGCCGGTCATGGACGGATATGAATTGGGGGCACACCTTCGCGAGAGGACGAAGCCGGGTTGCCGCCTCATCGCCTTGACCGGCTACGGTCAGGAGTCCGATCGCCAACGCAGCGAGGCGGCGGGCTTCGACAGCCACCTGGTCAAACCGATCGACGCGGAGGTTCTGCTGCAGTTGGTCAACTGCCCGTCCGGCGACGCGCTTCATTGAGCCTGAAGCTTCTCCACAGGTCGTTGCACCCGCGGGCGCCATCGAAGGCGTTGCCTCCAGCAGTGCTGTCCTGCCGCATCGAACGAGGGGCAAGACGCCCGATTGAACGTGTCAACCCGCTCCTGCGGACGGCTGCAGGGAGCGGCGCATGCGCCGCACCAAGCGGTTGTTGACACGATCCAGGAACAGGTAGATCACCGGCGTGGAGAACAGCGTCAGCGTCTGCGAGACGAGCAGGCCGCCTACCAGAGCGACGCCCACCGGCACCCGCAGCTCCGAGCCCGCGCCGCTGCCCAGCGCGAGCGGAAGCGCGCCGAGGATGGCGGCGCCAGTCGTCATCATGATTGGCCGGAAGCGCAGCGCGCAAGCACGCTCGATGGCGTCGTGGCTGCTCAAGGCCGCGTTGCGCTCGAGCTCCAACGCGACGTCGACCATCATGATCGCGTTCTTTTTCACGATGCCGATCAGCAGGATGATGCCGATCATGGAGATCACGCTGAGGTCGAAATGCAGCAGCCACAGCGCGAGCAGCGCGCCGAGCCCGGCCGAGGGCAGCGTGCTGAGGATGGTGAGCGGGTGGATGTAGCTCTCGTACAGGATCCCCAGCACGACGTAGACCGCAATGATCGCGCCGAGGATCAGCCATGGCTGGCTGCTGGTTGCCCCCTTGAATGCACGCGCGTTGCCCTGGAAGTTTCCATGCAGGGTCGGAGGCAGGCCCGCGGAAGCGATCGACTTCTCGACGGCCGACACGGCGTCGCCCAACGCCACGCCCGGGGCGAGGTTGAAGGACAGGGTGACGGCCGGGAACTGGCCCTGGTGGTTGATCTCCACCGGTACGCGTGATTCCTCGAAGCGCGCAAAGGCCGCCAGCGGCACGAGCGCGCCCGTGTTGGACGGCACACGCAAGGCCTCCAACGCATGCGCGTCCTGCTTTTGCGACGGATCGAGCTCGAGCACCACGTGGTACTCGTCGACGTCCGAAAAGATGGTCGCGACTTCGCGCTGCCCGAATGCGTCGTAGAGCACGCTGTCGACCACTTGCGGCGAGATGCCGTACTGCGCGGCGCGGTCGCGGTCGATCACCACGGTGAGCCGCGGCGCGGCGCTGTCGAGGTCGCTGGTGACGTCGGCCAGCATCGGCAGCGTGCGTAGCTGCGCGATCAGGCGTGGCGTCCAGTCGACCAGCTCGGCCAGGTTGGTGTCTTCCAACGTGTACTGGAACTGCGTGGCGCTGCTGCGGCCGCCGACCTGCAGTTCCTGGCGCGTGCGCAGGTGGAGCTCGATGCCGGCGACCGGGGCCACGGCCTTGCGTAGCCGCGCCATGATCCGGCCGGCGTCGTCGCGGCGCTCGGAAAACGGCTTCAGGTTGATCGCCAGGCGCCCCTTGTTGATCGGCGAAGAATTGGTCCAGCTGAACACGCCGGCGACGTCGGGATCGGCCATGACGATCTTCACGAGCTCCATCTGGCGCAGCGCCATCGCGGGCGCGGAGATGTCGGTCGGCGCTTCCGAGACGCCGAGGATCTGCCCGGTGTCCTGCTGCGGGAAGAAGCCCTTGGGAATCAGCACGAACAGCAGCACCGTGGCCACCAGGACCATGAGCGATACCGTCAGCGTCACCGCCGGATGGCGCAGTACCGCGGCAAGCCCGCGCGCGTAGGCGTGCGCCAACGCCTGGAACGCGCCCTCCGCGGCGCGCGCGACCCGGCCCGGCGCGCGGCCGCGGTCCAGGTGCAGGAACACGCGGCACAGCATCGGCGTGACCGTCAGCGAGACGATGGCCGACATCAGCAGCGCGACCGCCACCGCGACCGAGAACTCACGGAACAGCCGGCCGACGACGCCCGTCATCAGCAGCAGCGGCGTCAGTGCCGCGACCAGCGAGAGCGTCATCGAGACCACGGTGAAGCCGACCTCGCGCACCCCGGTCAGCGCGGCCTCCAGCGGCGCCATGCCGGCCTCGACGTGGCGAATGATGTTCTCGATCACCACGATGGCGTCGTCGACGACGAAGCCGACCGCGATGGTCAGGCCCATCAGCGACAGGTTGTCGATGCTGTATCCCAGCGCCGCGAGCACGCCCATCGTGCCGGCAAGCGACAACGGGATGGCCAGCGCCGGGATCAGCGTCGCCCAGAACCCGCGCAGGAACAGGAAGACCACCAGCACCACCAGGGCGACCGTCAGCGCCAGCGTACGCTGCACGTCGTTGATGCTCGCCCGGATGGTCTGCGTGCGATCGTTGACCACCTCGACGTGCACCGAGGCCGGCAGCGCCTTCTCGAGTTCAGGCAGCGCGCGCCGGATCGCGTCGACGGTCTCGACGACGTTGCCGCCCGGCTGCTTGTGGATGTCGACGATGATCGCCCGATGCTGCTGCATCCAGGCCGCCTGCTTGACGTCCTGCGGTCCGTCGACGGCGCGGCCGATGTCGCGCACGCGGATCGGCGCCCCGTTGCGCCAGGCGAGGACCAGGTTCGCGTACTGGTCGGCGCGCTCGAGCTGGTCGGTGGCTCCGATCGAGGTCGTGCGCTTCGGGCCGTCCAGCGTCCCCTTCGGTGCGTTGGCCGTCGACGCGCCCAGCGCCGAGCGCACGAGTTCCAGGCTCAGGCCTGTCGCGTTGAGCTTGTCGACGTCGACCTGCACACGGATCGCGGGCTTCTGCTCGCCGTGCAGGTCGATCAGGCCGACGCCCGGAACGCGCGAGAGCTGCTGCGCGATATAGGTGTCGGCGTAGACGTCCACCTTCTGCAGCGGCAGCACGTCCGAGCTCACCGCGAGTGACATGATCTGGAAGTCCGCCGGATTGGCTTTCTCCCAGGTCGGCGGGGTGGGCAGCGTCGGCGGCAGCAGGCCGATGGCGCTGTTGATCGCCGCCTGCACGTCCTGCGCGGCGGCGTCGATGCTGCGGCTCAGGTCGAACTGGACGGCAATCGACATGCTGCCCTGCGCGCTGGTGGAGGTCATTTCCGTCACGCCGGGAATCAGCGCGAGCTGGCGCTCGAGGGGCGTGGCGACGGCGCGTGCCATCACGTCAGGACTGGCGCCGGGCAGGTCGGCCGAGACGCTGATGGTCGGCAGGTCGACCTGGGGCAGCGCGGCGAGCGGCATCAGCGCGTAGCCCACGGCGCCGACCAGCACCAGCACCGCCATCAGCAGCGAGGTGGCGATCGGGCGGTGGATGAACGGCGCGGAGATGTTCATGAGGCGGACGGGGCCGACGCGGCGGCGGGCACGACCCGAACCACCGCCTTGTCACGCACCTTCTCCTGGCCGCTGAGCACGATGCGTTCGCCTGCCACGACTCCGGTGAGCACGCTCCAGCCGTCGGATTCCGCCGTGACCTTCACCGGTCGCAATTGCGCGCGGCCGCCGTCGCCGATCACGAAGACGTACGCGCTGTCGGCGCCGCTCTCGACCGCCCGGCTCGGTACCGCGGTGGCCGCGGCCAATCGCCCGACCGTCACGCGCAGGCTCGCGAACTGTCCCGGCGTCAGCAGCGCGGCAGGATTCGGGAAGACCGCCTTCGCAGTGATCGTGCCGGTGGTGGTATCGACCGCGTTGTCGACAAACGCGACATGGCCCGTGATCGCGGGTGTGCCGCCGACGCTGGCCTCGACGGCCACCGCCCCCATGCGCATCGCGGTGCGCACGGCGGCGAGCTGGGCTTCAGGCATCGTGAAGGTGACGTAGATCGGATCGACTTGGGCGATCGTCACCAGCGTCGTGTCGTTGGCCTTGACCGCACCGCCCGCCGTGAGCTGCGCGATGCCGGCGACGCCGTCGATCGGGGCCAGCACGCGCATGAACTGCAGCTGCAGCCGCACGCTCTCCTGGGCCGCGCGGTCGGCGCGCAGCGTCGCCTCGTCGGCGTGCAGCGCCGAGCGCGCCTGGTCGATGGCGCTCGCGGAGACGAAGCCCTGGGCCAGCAGCGTCTCGTTGCGCCGCACGTCGACTTGGGTCTTCTGCAACAGCGCCTCGTCGCGCGCGGTCACGGCTTCGGCCTGGCGCAGCTGGCTCTGCAGTACCGCATCGTCCAGGCGCACCAGGAGCTGGCCCTTGCGCACCGGCTGCCCTTCCTGGTACGCGACCTCGGCGATGACGCCGTCCGCGCGCGGCTTGACGGCCACCAAGGCGCGCGCCTCGGTGCGGCCGACGAGCTGCAGCACGATCGGCACGTCGCGCCGCTCGACCGCGAAGGCCGCGACCTCGATCGGCGCCGCCTGCGCCGCCGGGGCCTTGGCCGGCTCGTTGCGCGCCGAGCGCTCCCACGTCATGCCGGCGACGACGACTAGCGCCGTGCCGGCCGTCCACATCACGGCGCGTTTCACGAATGGCCTTTCACGATTTCGATTCCCTGTCCGGATCCGGGGCCGGCGGACACGCCTGCGCAGTTCGAGAGGGTAAACCGTCCGCGCTGCCGCCTTAGCAGCGCGTTCAAGCCTTGCCGCTCAACTTGTCCATTGTCGCCAGCACGTTCGCCAGCGCCTTCCTGCAAGCGACCGGATCCGGCGTGCCGGCACGCACCGCGGCTAGCGCCTGGTCGATCGCCTTGTCGACCACGTGCCAATCCGCCGCCGCGCGCGGCTTCAGGCCAGCCTCGGCCTCGTCCCATGCCAGTTCCAGTTCCTTGATGCGCGCCTTCGCGCCGGCGAGGTCGCCCTGGTCGATCCGGGCCAGGGTGTCCTGCGCGATCGCGCGAAACTTCGAGAGGTCGCCCAGCTTCGAGGGCGTCGCCCCCCACGCGGACGTCGGACGGATGCCAAGCGCCACCGTCGCGGCCGCGAGCATCGCCAGGGACAGGAAGCCGCGGCGCCGAGATGTCGTCGTCGTGAAGTCGTTTGCATTCATGGGAGTGCCTTCCTTTGATGGCTTTCGAAGCCGACGAGGGTCGAGATCACGATCAGGAACACGAGGCTCGTCAACACCGTGCCGCCGCCCAGGCCGCCATACTCGCGCGCCTGGGAGATGAAATCGCCGACCGACGCGCCGAGCGGGCGCGTCAGGATGTAGGCGATCCAGAAGGCGAGGACGGCGTTCGCGCCCAGGCGCCAGGCGATCGCGGTTGCGCCGATCGCGACGAGGAAGACGGCCACACCGAGCCGAAAGCCGAGCCCCAGTTCCTCGGTCGCGAGGTCGCCTGCGGCAGTGCCGAGCGCGAACGTGAGCAAGATCGCGATCCAGTAGAAGAACTCACGCCGGCGGTTGACGATGGTCTGGATCGAAAGCGTGTGCTCGACCCGTTGCCAGACGACAAACAGCGCCGCCAGCGCCGCCGAAAATGCGGCCGTGCTGACGTAAAGGCTGACGCCCAGGCCATCGGTCAATGCATCGGTGATTTGCGTGCCGACAACGCTCACGAGCACGACGGTCAGCCAGTAGACGCCGGGCACGTAGCGATGCAGGCGCAGTTGCCAGGAGAGCGACGCGGCGAGCAGAACGGCCATCGCGAAACCGGTGCGCATCGCGCCGAGCCCGACGTGCGTGGCAAGGTAGTCGGCGCCGGTCTCGCCGACCGTGGTCGCGAGGATCTTGACGACCCAGAAGAGCCAGGTGACGGGCGGGACGCGATTCGGGTCAGTGGGCATGGTGAAGGCTGCGGGGATAGGCAAGCGCGGGGCTTCCTCGTCCGGCCCAGTCTGGCGGCGAAGGATTAGCTCCGAGTTATGCAGCCGGGACAGCGTATTCGCCCGGAACGCGCACTGCGTCCTCGATGCGGCGGCCGCGTCTCACCTCTGGATATGGCGGAGCCGGGCGGAAAACGAAACTCAGTTCGTCGACGCCCGCATCTGCTTGAGCTGGGCTCCAAGCCACTCCGCTGCGGGCCGCTGGTGCCCGTCCGGAAAACGAACCTCGTAAGGCCTCTTGGTCACCTCGGAGCGCGTTCCACAGAGGCGAATGAAATCATCCGCAGTACGGATGTCCATGCGGAAGTAATCGTACTTGTCTCTCAGGTGCCTGGCGGCCGCATCGGGCGTGGCCTCGGTACCATTTCGAATGAAGATCACTTCCTTTGACGAGCCGACCAAGGCGATGAGGCGCTCGATCAAGACCGCTTCGCCCTGACTGGGCTCGGCCAGCGCCGAACGGATCATGGCCAAGCTGAAGATCGTTGCGGCGGCTTGTCGGCGATTCATCTTGTTTCTCCATTGCATGGTCGACTTCTGCACACGTCTTTTCCATCCAGGGCATTGTCGACCATCTGATGGAACGCGCCGGTCACGACGGTCGTCAGCGCTGGATTTGCGCGCGGAAACCGCGTCCTGCCGCGCGCCGCCTACAATCGCGCCGCCGCAGCAAGTCGCTGCGGCATCGACATCAAAGCATCCGAGAACTCATGGCAACTGCAAAGAAGACCCCCGCTCCCGTCGTCAAGAAGGCCGTCAAGGCCGCCGCGCCGGCCAAG
>FSXQ01000372.1_pt1 | contig 16708 bp, 20 predicted proteins | sample 1638011 | NCBI WGS metagenome assembly FSXQ01 (sample SAMEA3914789, study PRJEB12502) | metagenome | biome: forest; material: soil | place: Canada | collected 2011-07-03 | depth 0.3 m | reverse complement strand
TTGCATGGCATCGCGCGGCCTCGAGCACGATGGCCAGATCGGAGTCCATCATGTTCACCGGTCGACACCCGCCCAGCATCGCGTTGGGCCGTGCGAACCAGGCTGCGACGGCCCATCCCGATGTCAGGCCCTCGAGCTCGGCCCGCACCCGTGCCGGACCTGGCTTGCAAGCCAGGTCGTGGCTGTCGAACTGGAACATCGGGATCCACGAATCCCCGCGCCAGTCGACCACGAATATCCGCCGATCGACGATCAGGCGGGCCAGATGCGGGAGATCGCCCCGCTGGTGATCCTGGAGCGACTGGCACAGAAAATTGCCGGGGGCCAGCCCTCCCGTCGAGCGGAACGCCTCCAGCAAGGCGATGAAGCCGCGCGAGCTCGGCAGCGGGTCGATGTCGGCGTTCATGGGCGCGCCGCCGATCCGGAGACCACGGCCTTCATCTCGCTCAGCTCGGCGCGGGTGATCTCGCCGCGGGCGTAGCGCTCGTCGAGGATGTCGAAGGCGCCTTTCCGCTGCGATCGTCCGGTGTAGCGATGCACTCGATACGTGTAGCCCCAGTTGCCGACACTGGAGAAGGCCAGCATCATGATCCCGAGCCACAGGAACCAGCCCCACCCGAAATACCAGTCGTTCCAGACACCGTGCGTCATTCGATTCTCCGTCGAAGAGTCCTGGCATTCGCCACATCCCGGATCAACCGACCGCTTCCGCTGAAGGAAGCATGTGGTGGCGGCGCCCGACTCGTGAACGACTATCTCGCCGTGAAAAATGACGGTCTGTTCGTTTGCGCACTCGGTCGATGGCTTTACACCCCGGAGACAAGGCGAGCACGCTGATCGCGGCGGTCCGAGCCCGTTCAGAGCGCCAGCCGCTCGGCCGGGATGCAGTCCGGCGTGAAGTCGAAAGCGATGTCGGGATCGGGCTGGACGACGTCGTGGTGCTTGCCCTCGTAGTGCAGCTTGGACAGGACGCCGCGGAGCAGGTTCAACCGCGCCAGGCGCTCGTTGTCTGCCTGCACGATCTGCCACGGAGAGACGTCCGTGTGGGTCCGGGTCAGCATCGCATTGCGGGCCTCGGTATAGGCCGTCCAGTATTCGACCGCCGTGTCGTCGACCTGACTGCCCTTCCAGTGCCTCAACGGATCGATCCGCCGATGCGCCAGACGACTTGCCTGCGCGGCTCGACCGATGTCGAGATACAGCTTCAGGAGCTTGGTGCCGCCACTGATCAAGGCTTGTTCGAAGCTCGGCACCGACTGGAAGAACTCCGCGAGCTCTTCCTTCGAGCAGAAGCCCATGACATGCTCGACTCCCGCCCGGTTGTACCAGCTTCGATTCAGGATCACGATCTCGCCGGCGCCGGGCAAGTGCGCGACGTGGCGTTGGAAATACCAGCCCGCGAGCTCTCGATCAGAAGGCTTTCCGAGCGCCACCACTTTCGTGTCCCGCGGGCTGAGGTGTTGGACGAAATGCTTGATGACGTCGTCCTTGCCCGCGGCATCCCGACCCTCGATGACAAGAAGGATCTTGTCCCGACTGGCGATGACATGACGCTGGAGCTTGACGAGCTCAATCTGCAGCCGACGCATCTCGGCCTCGTACTCGTGATCCGTTACGGGCTGTCGAACCGAACCCGCGATCGAATTCGCCGGATCGAACCCGGCAGCCGGCCCGGGTGCGCCCGACGGGTGAGTCGTGGGACGACGGCCCTGCGCGTGCTTGTCCATGCTTTTTCTCGATGCGCCGGGAAGAGAAGGCCACCCGACGGAACTCGTCAGAGGGCGGCGTCAAGGCGATCGTCATAGGCCTTCCGATCGGCTGCATAGCACGTGCACGCCGCGGCCTCGAGGCCCGCGCGATTCAGGATGGTCACCTCTCCGCGTCGATACTCGATCAACCGCTCTCGTCTGAGGCCGGATGCAGCCGCGGTGATTCCGACACGACGCACACCCAGCATGTAGGAAAGGAACTCCTGCGTGACGTGAAAAGTATCGGCATGCGCGCGGTCCTGGCTCATCAAAAGCCATCGTGCCAGCCGCGGCTCGATCTCATGGAATCGCAGGCAGGCAGAGGCCGTCGCGAGCTGGGCCATCAGGACGTAGAGATAGCGGTGCACGCCTCTGCGCAGCACCGGGCTTTTCGAGAGTTCGCGCAGGAGCGGTTTGGCCGCGATGCGCAGCGCCGATCCTGCCCCCTGCACGACCGTATGCAGCGGCTCGACCTTCACGTCCAGCGCGAGATACGCACCGACCATGCCTTCGCTGCCGACCATGCCCACTTCCACACCGGGATGGCCAGCAACGGAAGTGACCAGGGAGATGAAGCCCTCTATCGGGAAATAGGCGTGACGGGTTGGTTGACCCGGCTCGCAGAGCACATCGGAGAGCACCAGGTCGAAGGGCTCGGCGATCGCCAGCAAGCGTGCCCGTTCGGAACGGGGAAGCAATTCGATGAGGTTGTTCTTGGACAAGCTTGTCTTTCTGATGTCTTGATGGCTGCCTCCCGATGAGCGACGTCGAATTTCCCGCACCCCTTGTCCTTGGCCGAAGCGATCGCGCCGGCATGGACGCCCCGCGCCTTCGTGATCGCAACATAGCCAGTCCTGATGGCCGCGTCGGTGCGGTGAGCAACACAGCGCCGCGGCGATCACGGTCTTGCCCGGCATGCGGGATCGTCACGTCGGGGTGGTTGACCGGCAGCCTGTCGTGAGACACGACGTACTACCGAACGCGGTACCGAGCGCGCGCGCTCCCCCGCGGAACTCCACGCATCCTGTGCGTGCGACTCCGCACAGACCAACTTGACGCGGCCGCCCACGATCGATGTGCTGCCGATCCGTTCGATCGGCCTGGACGAGAGCACCCGTGAACCATCGCCTGTCAGAGTCAAGCCAGAACGGCCGGAGCGCTTCGCGCGACGGCATCCCCAGCCTCGACGCGGCGGGCTTCGAGGTCCACGTGTTGCAAGGACACGGCCCCATCGCCGTCGAGTTCATGTCCTACAGCTGCGCCCACTGCGGCGCGATGGAGCCCGTGCTGCAGCAGGTGGCGGAGACGCTGCGATCCCGGGAGCCGATCTTCAGGGTCAACGTGGCCGTGGAAGCCGACCTCGCCAGCACCTACGAGATCGAGGGCACGCCGACGCTGATCATGTTCTCGGAAGGCCGGGAAGTCGGCCGTTCGGAGGGCCCCGATCCCGACGCCGCGACCGTGCTGGAAGCGGTGACGGCGCCGTTCGGATTGCAATGACGAATTCCACCGCCGGCGCCATCGCGGCCCAGGGGCGCGTCATCCCGATCCTGCTCTTCGACGACGAATGCGCGGTCTGTCGTCGCATGGCGAGCTGGGTGAGAGGCGTCGCGCGAAATGCCTCTGGAGAGCCGACCGTCGACGTGCGCCCCATCGGCGAGGACCCCGAGGCACTCCGGCGACTCGACCCGACGCTGGACATCTGGCAGGTCTATGCCAAGAGCCATCTGCTGATGCCGGACGGCTCCCTCCTCATTGCCGGCGAAGCCGTGGCCGAAGTCCTCCGGCGATCGCCGGGCATGGCCTGGTGTGCGTGGCTGTTCTCCGTCCAGGTCTGGAAGGTGCGTCCGTTCCAGAGCCTGCTCGATCTTGGCTACGTGATCCTGTCGGACGTCCGGCCCATCTTCGGCTGCAAGAGTTGTGGCGCGCCGGCCCTGTGGGCGCGGCCGTTCGCCTGGATCGTCAAGGCCGCGAAGCGGGTCCCCGGCAAGAACGTTCACCCTGCGCATCGTCCCAACTTCACCCCTTTGGCCGCGAACGGCGAAGGCAAGCCGCGGCCACCGGCACCGCCGGCGCCCTAGGCCACGGCCGGCGCGAAGCTGCCGTGCACCCGACTCAGGCCGCGAGGCGGGCAGCCACTCGCGCAGGCGCCGCTCGCGACGCCGCGCCGGCCGACATGGCCCGAAACGTCGCGACCGCTGCGACCGCGAACATCAGCTTCGATGCCAGCGTGACCGAATACGGCAGGAGGTCGACGAAGCTCGGGCTGACGATCGGCAGGACGATGAAGAAGTTCATGCTCCAGATCGCGCCGAGAGCGAGCAGTCCCATCGCGTAGTTCAAGGACGCGGATCCATCGCGCATCAAGCCGCTGGCTCTCGCGCCGGCCAACAGCGCGATGCCCAGGGCCGCGGATAGCGCCATGTGCACGGCCAGGCCGGCCGCCGCGGAGCCGGGGGCGATCCGCACGGCCGTCGCGATGGCGCCCGCGATGCCCGCGGCATCGATCCCCGCGAGACGCGAGTACGACCCCACGACCAGCACTTCGGCGAGTCCGCCCGCCAGCCCGATCGCGGCGCCTCCTGCAATCCAGTTCACGGGCGTCTCGTCATCAGATTGAAAAGTCATGGCGTTCTCGCAGTGGGTGGTTGAAAGGGTTCAGGCGCCGGTCGGCGTGTCGAAGACATCGACGGGTACCGACTGGCCGGTGCATTTCTCGACGTCTGCCACCGCGGTGTGTCCGCAGTGGCCCTGCGCCAGCCTGGAGGTACCGATGCCGAGCGTGAGGTTGTTGACGTCGCCGTAGCGGCACGGGCTTCCGGGCTGTCGTCGGTCCCTTTCACGCCAACGGTGATCCGCTTGCCATCCTCGGTGGCCGTCCTCTTGATCGCGGCTTCGATGTCGGCCTTCATGATGTTTTCCTTGGCATTGAAGCAGGTAAGACCGCAGACTGGGCGCGATCGAATGCGAGGTCTGTACGCCAACGCGCAGACCTGCCGTCGAACGAATGCCGTGCCGGTGACGGCAATGCATGCCTCCGCGATGCCGGCGCGTCGGACCGATCGGGGCCGGAACGCTCCATTTCAACCGCGAGAGGTCGACTCATCCGAGCGCTTCCCGGCGGAGGCGTCGGCGACGCCGACCACGCCGGATTCGAGGACGGGCGCGCGTACGCTCGCGACCCTGACCGGTGCAGTACCCAGCAGGTGATCCCACAAGCTGCTCGACACGCCGAAGCACCTTGCTTGCGCCGAATCGTGATGATGCAAGGCGTGCCATTGCTTTCGCCGGCGCAGCCAGGCGTTCTGTGCGCGCCAGTGATGCGTCGCGTGGTGCATCGCCGCGTAGAAGAAATATCCGACCAGGATCCCGAACGTCATCGAGCACGCAGGCCATGGCCCGGCCAACCAGATCGACGGCAGGAAGACGAGCGTGAAGATCAGCGAAGCGCTCAATATCGTCGGGGAGCAGATGAGCGCGCCGGGATGACGATGGTGTTCGGTGTGCCAGCGGCGAAATGGCTGCAGCCCGTGAAGAACGAAGCGGTGAAGCAGGTACTCGATGCCGGTCCAGCTCATCAGGCCGCCCAGCGCGCACGACGCGTCGGTCAGGGCGTCCGCCCGCGGACTGGCGATCAACAGGATGGCGCCGAGCGTCGCGACGGCGGCGCCATAGAACGCGAAGTCCAGCCGGTAGGCCAGATTGCTTTGCTTGAGTGTGAGCAAACCCATGTATTCCTCGGTGACAGCGGTCGACCGCCAGGGAGTCAGCGCCACGACAACATGGATGGAAGCTACGCGCGTAGTATCAAACCAGTCTGTGCGACACCGCACTGACCTTGCGGGTCCTGCTCGTCCGTGGGAACGGCTTCGCGGTCGCGCAGTCCAGTCATCCGCGAGCATCTCGTGGCCGACCAAAACACCATCTGTGACGCGGAGGTGCTCGATGGCGATCAGCCTTGACTTCCAAGCGAATGGTCTCCTCGCTGCGCTCCCCGAGAACGAGCGGGCTCGATGGATGCCCCAGTTGGAACTCGTCACGATGCCGCTGGGCCAGGTTCTCTACGATTCGGGAGCGACCTTGAGCCATGTCTATTTCCCGACCACCGCCATCGTCTCGTTGCTGTACGTGATGGAGAACGGCGCTTCGGCGGAGATCGCGGTCGTCGGGCGTGAAGGCCTCGTGGGTGTCTCGCTGTTCATGGGAGGCGAGTCGACACCCAGCCGCGCCGTCGTGCAGAGCGCAGGCGACGGATTGCGCCTGAAGTCGGCGGTCATCAAGGACGAGTTCAACCGTGCGCCGGTCCTGCATCTGTTGCTGCGCTATACCCAGGCGCTGATCACCCAGATGTCTCAGACCGCCGTCTGCAACAGGCATCATTCGCTTGACCAGCAATTGTGTCGCTGGCTACTGTTGAGCCTGGATCGCCTGGACGGCACGGCGCTTGCAATGACGCAGGAGTTGATCGCCAACATGCTTGGCGTGCGTCGCGAAGGCGTGACCGAGGCTGCGCTGAAACTGCAAAGGTGCGGATTGATCCGGTATGCGCGCGGACATATCCAGGTGCTTGACCGGGCCGGGCTCGAACGCCGGTCCTGCGAGTGCTACGCCGTCGTGAAAGCCGAGTACGCGCGACTGTTGCCCAACAAGGTCGCTGCCTAGCAGCGAACAGGATGTCCCAGCCCTTCGGGAAGAACGACAGTCACGCAACCAGCGCACCCGGCACGCAGAGATTGCACACGTTCCTCGGCGGCTTGTCGTACGTCGTCGCGACGGCGCAATACTTCGTCATCCAGTTCTACGCCGCCGCGGCCTGGAACCCGCCTTACGACTGGTTCAAGAACTACATCAGCGACCTCGGAAACACGGCTTGCTCGGATTTCGCGACGCCGCATGGTTCGCCTGCCTTCGTCTGCTCTCCGTTGCATGCCCTGATGAATGGGGCGTTCGTCGCCTCGGGCGTGCTGCTCATCGCGGGAACGGCCGAGCTCAGGCGGTTCTGGCCGGCGCAGGCCGCGACCCGATGCGGCGCCGTTCTCCTGATGATCTCAGGGCTCGGAAAGATCCTGGTCGGTTGGGTTCCCGAGGACGAGAACATTGTCTTGCACTCCCTTGCCGCCTTCGACATTCCACTTGCGAGCATCGGCATTTGCTTCATCAGCTGGTCGATTTTCCGACAGCACAAGGCGTTGGCCCTTGGTGGTCTTGCGGCGTTCATGTCGGGAATGGTCGCGACGACGCTGTCCGTCGCTGCGCAGTTCATGGGCCCCGCCGTCCTTTTCGGATTGGGCGTCGGCGGGATGGAGCGGCTTGCCGGCTATCCGGCAAACATCTGGCTCGCCGCTGCCGGCAGCGTCGCGATCGCGGAGGCCTGGAAACCGTCGCGCGGATGACGGTGAAGGTCGCGCGTGGCCTTGTCGGCCGCGACGCGCCGCAGAGCGCGTCGACGAGTGCACTGTGTTCGTCAGCGCACCGACGACCTTGGAGCCCGCGCCTAGGCTGATTGCTTTGCGGGAGACCCGAATGAGCGATCCGATGCCTGCTGCACGTTTGGCGCCGTCCATGGGCGCACCGGTAGGAGCTCTCCCGGAAGACGACTCCCGGCGGCGCGAATTCAACGTCTCGAACTTCAATCCGGGCCATGGCCTGGCGGCCGCCGCGAGCCTGCTGAAGCGTCTGTTCCGCACATTCGAAGGCAATCTCGCGATGCAGCTCTGGAACGGTGATCCCTTGCGACTCGGCCTCGCCGAACCGGGCGATGGCACGCCCCCATTCACGCTGGTCATTCGCAACCCGGGGGCGATCTCCGCCATGGTGCTGGGTTTCGACAGGTTGCGGTTTGCGGAAGCCTATTTCAGGGGCGACGTCGACATCGAGGGCGACTTCTTCAGCGCCCTCGGCCTGAAGGATCATCTGGATTCGATCAGGCTGTCATGGCGGGACCGTCTCGCGGTGCTGCTGCCGGCGCTCCGTCTCCAGGCCCTGAAGAAGGCTTGGCCACGCACGGTCGGCGGCCTGTCGCCATCGCAGAACCTGGCCATCGGCGCGCACTCACGCATCGAGAACAAGGCGGCGATCCATTTCCACTACGACGTCTCCAACGCCTTCTATGCCCTCTGGCTCGATCCGGCGATGGTCTATTCCTGCGCCTACTTCGAGACACCCGACATGGATCTCGCTTCGGCACAACACGCCAAGCTCGACCACATCTGCCGCAAGCTGCTGCTTCAGCCCGGTGATGGATTCCTGGATATCGGATGTGGCTGGGGCGCCCTTCTGATCCACGCCGCCAGGCACTACGGCGTCAAGGCGCACGGTGTCACGCTCAGTCGACAGCAACTCCAGCTCGCGCGCGAACGAATCGCCGAGGCCGGCCTCGAATCGCGCGTGACCGTCGAACTGCGCGACTATCGCGACCTCGAGGGCGAAGACAAGTACGACAAGGTCGCCAGCGTCGGCATGTTCGAGCACGTCGGCCTGAAGAACCTGCCGCTCTACTTCGCGACCGTTCGTCGCCTGCTCAAGCCCCAAGGCCTGTTCCTGAACCACGGCATCACGCACGACGTCGAGGGGTGGAACAACACGCTCTCCACCGAGTTCATCAATCGCTACATCTTTCCGGACGGCCAGCTCGACACCGTCAGCAACATCCTGCGGGCCATGGAGCAAGGCGGGTTCGAGATTGCGGACGTGGAATCGCTGCGTCCGCACTACGCCATGACGCTCCGGCGCTGGGTCGCACGACTCGAGCAGCACCACGACGATGCCCTGAAGCACGTCGACGAATCGACCTACCGATGCTGGCGGCTCTACATGGCGGCATGCGCACTCGAGTTCGAGTCCGGTGAAATCGGCGTCTATCAGTTGCTGGCAAGCAAACGCACGGCAGGCATCGCTGCCCTGCCCCTGACCCGAAGGCATCTCTATGCCGACACCCCCGACCTCGAAGGACAGTCATCATGACCGCAGAAGGCACGCACGAACGCATCCAGGCCAAGGACATCGACCGGGTCTTCGCCGTCTCGGCAGTCAGGCTGGATGCGGCCGCACAAGTCGTCGAGGTCCTCTGGAACGAGGTCAACGAGAAATCGAATCTGGGGGTGAGCGCGGCGCTGCGATCACCGGCATCCGACGTCATCACCGCGATCCACGCCGGTCACCGGATCCTGGCGGTCTTTCCGAAGACGCGCGGGCATCGCCCTGACCGACTGTTCGTCGTGCTGGAGAAAAAGGACGGGTCCGAGACGCTGGCGCTGGAAAGCTCGAAGGGCCTCGATCGGGAGCTCGGCGACCTGGCGGCGCTGCAGGACTAGAAGCGGGCGCCTCGGACAAGTCCGGGGCGTGGCCAGCGCAGGGGACGAGGTCTCGGGTCACCTGCGCCACGCGAGCCGCTAGCGAGGCAAGGTCACGACGAAGCGACTTCCGTGGCCCAGGCCCGCGCTGAATGCGGTGACCTGTCCACCGTGGGCTTCCACGACTTCGCGCACCACCGCCAGCCCGATCCCGAGGCCTGTCGGGTTGAATCCCACGGCATGCAGTTCCTGGGCGAACGGGTCGAAAACGTTCTTCAGCGCGTTGATGGACATCCCGATGCCGCTGTCGACGACCGACAATTCGACGGAGCGCTCCAATGGCCTGACCATCAACTGGATGGCTTGCCCATCCGGCGAGTATTTCGACGCGTTGTCCAACAGGTTCGACAACACCTGGATCAATCGCGTCAGGTCGCCCTCGAGATCGCCGGCGTCGTCCAGCCCGATGACTTCCAGGCGCTGGCTTCGTCTGGTCAACGCAGGCGTCACGCTTTCGACCGCATGCGCAACGACATCGTCGACGCGGACGTGACCGGACATCAACCGAAGCTTGCCGGTGCTCGCACGGGAGACGTCGAGAAGGTCGTCGATCATCCGGCTCATCTGGGTGACTTGCCGTTCGATGATCGTCCTCATCGGGACGATGTCTTGCGGGCGGCCATGACCCAGGACAGCGGTCGCGGTCCGGATCGGCGCCAAGGGATTGCGCAGCTCATGCGCGACGAAGGCAAGGAACTCCACCTGCCGCGCACGGACGCTCTCGGCCGCCAGCTTCATCTCCGCGATCTCCACCCTGGCCAGATCGAGTTGCTGCCGAGCCTCGGCCAACTGGCGGAGCACACCCGCGCTAGGCGCCACGCGAACCTCCGGGCAGGCCGATGGCCTGAGAAACGATCCGAAGCCACGCCAACAGTGAAGGGCCTCGTGGAGCGTGTCGCGAGCACGCAAAGCGGGAAGCGCCCTGCGCGGGGTCACGACGAATTTCCGCGGTCACGCGAGCACGCAATCAGCTGGTCTGCACGGCCCGGGACATCGACAGGGGTGTCCTTGGTGGCGTGAGGAGTTCGGGTCGTTTCTGTTGGCATGGCAGTCCTGCTCGGATCCCTTGGTGGGAGCTTGCAGACTAGGCCGCGCGCATGCTTCGATCTGTGCGGCAAGACGCATTGCCCGCTGGAACGCGCCGCGGCATCGGCGATGACGGCATGACGGCATCGAGATGGTTCACGCCCTTGCGAACGCGGCCTCACCGCGCCCCTTTGTGATCCTTCTGGCCGCTGTTCTTGTGCCTGCCGGCAACCTCGGCGGCCTCGGATTTCTCTTTTGGCTGGTCCGGATCCTTCGCCGGCGATTTGGGGACTTTCCCGGGTTTGGCTTGCGGGCCTTTGGATTCCTGCGTCATGGTGGGGCTCCTGGCCAGGTGGTTGGCCGATCTGAAGGACCAGGCTCAATGGCGCCCAACGTACACGCGCGTACTTGCCTGCACCGTTCGCCAGCGCACATAACAGGACGTCGCAAGCGAACTCCGCACGCGCTCGACCAGCTGGCGGACCGTTCGCTCCCGCGAAGCACCGAAGTCGGTAGTCCGAAGAGTCCCATGACCAGGAGGTGGATGGCGGTGGCGGCCGAACCGACCCGGCTCGCCGCCAGGACGCCGTCGGACGTCGCCTGGCAGGCCGATGCGCCATCAGGCCAGTGCGGCCTCCATGTGGCCGCGACATCACCGCACGCATCGAGAAGTCGGATGTCCAGGGCGGCGCCAGGCTCGCGCGATCATCACCCGGTCGATGCATACTCAGCGTCGAGATGCCAATCAACTATGCGCGCGGACTGACGGGTGGCCTTCGGACTGCTCGTGCCGACAGGCAACTGGGCCTGGCGCTGGCGTTCGTGGCAGGCGCCATCAATGCCGGTGGCTTCCTCGCGGTCGCGCAGTACACGTCTCACATGACCGGCATCGTCTCCGCCCTGGCAGATCACCTCGCGCTCGGCGCGTATGACCTTCTGTGGAGCAGCCTCGGCGCGCTCATGTCCTTCCTCCTCGGGGCGGCCAGCAGTTCGGCGATGGTCAACTACGCACGGCAGCGCCGCATGACCAGCCTCTATGCGATTCCCTTGCTGCTGGAGGCGGCACTCCTGCTGTGCTTCGGCGTGTTCGGGTCGCGCCTTGCCTCGATCGAAAGGCTGTCCGTTCCGGCGACCGTCATGCTCCTGTGTTTCATCATGGGACTGCAGAACGCCGTGATCAGCAAGCTGTCGAAGTCCGAGATTCGCACCACGCACATCACCGGCACGGTCACTGACATCGGCATCGAGATTGGCAAGGCGCTCTACCGGAACGCGCCCGGGACGCTGCCGCAGGACATCGTCGTCGGCAACTGGAACAAGCTGCGTTTTCTGACATCCCTCGCGGCGTGCTTCTTCTTCGGCGGAGTGGCGGGCGCCCTGGGCTTCAAGCATCTCGGCTACATCTCGACGGTGCCCCTCGCGCTGCTGCTTGTCGTCCTGGCCGTGGTGCCGGCGATCGATGACGCGAGAAGCAATCTGCGGCGCTGGATGGGCTAATGAGCCGTCGGCTGCCACGCCGGAAAGATTGGCCCCGCCTGCGGCAACCCTGAACCGAGACACCTCATGAGGCCGCGTTCGAAACGCACCGTGGAAAGCGGCACGCTCCGTCGTCGGGCTGCGCGCGTGTCTCAACGAACAGACGGCACATGCCTGCGGCGTCAGAGTCTTGCCATCCAGCCACCGGGGAGAGCCTCATGACGATCGACAAATCCACGACGGCCGAGCATGGCGCGGCAGCCCGCAGAGGAGAAGACACGCACTGGTGGACGGCCTACCGGTTGCATTCGACAGCAGCCGCGGCGACGGTGGCGTCGACGAAGCGCCTCTCGCCCCAGCTGGTCTCACCGTCGCGCGTCGACCAGGCACTTCTTCGGGCGACGGAGGCGGAGACGGAGACGAAGATTCAACTCGCCATCGACGACGTCCTGGACGTCCGTCAGCGGCCCGCCTCAGGGGCGCCCTGAGACCGCGCTGGCGCAGACAGCCGCCACTTGCCGCAACACATCGGCCACGACGACGTTGGCCGCTGCCACCGCCGCAGCCGGGCCGGCGCCAATGATCGGCGCGCTGGCGTCGAACTCCTGCGACAGGACGACCATCCCGGTCCGCTTTTCGATCAGCGTCACGCGCAAAGTGAAGCGAAACCGCGCGGAGATGACCTCATGCTGCAAGCGCACGATGTCGGACTGCAACTCCCACCGCACGCTCGCCGGACCGGGCTCCTGCAAGACCGCGCCGAAAGCCCCCGTGCGCGACAACGCCGCGGAGATCAGCGGCGCCAGCATCCTGGCCGGCGTATCGATCCACTGGTTGTCGGCGTAGGGCTGCAGGCGGTGCTCTTCGAGCACGTAGACGATGCGGTCGGTATCGAATCCCGCCTCGGCGCGCGGCAGCGCGACGACCATCGCCGGCGCCGATGGGCCCAGGGACGACATCGACGCAGCATGCGACGTCACCGTGATCGGTGCCGGCCCATCGAGCGTGTAGAAATGCGGCGCCGGCGGGGTGGGGCTGAACAGTGAACCGCATGCCGTGAGAAGCGTCGCGATGGCCGCCGCGGCGACGACCATCCCCACTCGCCTCGGGATGCATGACCAACGCAGTTGGCGTGACAGTCTGCGGCGGCTCATTCTCCCGGTCCCTTGGGCACGGGGGCCTTGCCGAAGATCAGGCTCTTCGGATTGCGCTCGGTCTGCTCGGACAGCCGCCGGAGCGATCCGGACAGTGTGCTCAGGTCTGTCATCAAGGTCTCCAATTGCGGCCCCACGTCGCCGCTGAGTTGCTGCAGGTTGGACCCGAGCGCAGTGACGGTGTCTCCGGCGCCCGCGGCCGTCTTGTCGACCTGCCGGGACATCGCGTCGAACGAATCGGCCGCCTTGTCGATGCGAGCGAGCGTGGCATTCATCCTGGCGCTGACGACTGCTGCGTTCGCCATCGTCCTGTCTGCATTCCGCAAGGCCAGGTCGATCGAGCCTTTCCTGTCGGCCACGGTCTGCGTGATGGCCGCGATGTTGGCCAACGCGGCGCTCAAGGCTTGCTTGTTCGGATCGGTGAACACGCCGTCAAGCGCGTGCGAGGTCTTGTCGATGCTGCCCAGCACCCGAGTCAGCACCTGTTCCAGGCGCGCGCTGAGCGATGGCTTGGTCATGATCAGCGGCGGCTCGCCGTCCACCGTCGACACGAGCAGCGGCGCATTCGTGCTTCCGCCGCTCAACTCGATATAGGCGATGCCGGTCAGCCCTTGGGTCGACAGCGTGGCGACCGTGTCGGTCTTGACCGGCGTGCCCCGCTCGATGGCGAACGTCAGCTGCACCTGCTGGGGGTTGTTCGCAACCAGGTGGATCTCCTTGACCTTCCCGACATCCACGCCGCGATATTTCACCGGCGCGTTGATGTTCAATCCGGAAACGGACTCATCGCTGACGGCCCGGTACAGGTCGATCTGGTGATGCAGCTCGCCACCGGCCGCGAGCCAGAGGACGACCGCGACCAGCACCGCGCCGAGCCCGATCACGAAGGCGCCGACGGCAGCGAAGTTCACCTTGTTGTCCATCTCAGCCACCCTCCTTCATGCGCTGGACGTCGCCCCGGCGGGCTGCGTCCTGCTGCGCGGCTCGGCCACGAGGCGTGTCGAAGAACGGCCGGATGTCCACGTGCTGCATGGCCGAGAGTTCGGCCATCGAACCGATTCCGCACACCTTGCCACCGCCGATGACGGCGACGCGGTCGGCCACCTGCCACAACAGGTCGAGATCGTGCGTGATGATCACGACCGTGAGGCCCAGCAGGTCGCGCAGGTCTCGAATCAAGGCACCGACGCCGTCGGCACTCGTCGGATCGAGGCCGGCGGTCGGCTCGTCCAGGAACAGAAGCTCGGGATCGAGCGCGAGCGCCCGCGCCAGCGCGGCACGTTGATGCATGCCGCCGGACAACTCGGACGGGTACTTGAGGCCGGCATCGGCTTCCAGGCCCGTGAGCGCGATCTTCCACGCCGCGATCTCGTCGACGAGCCGGTCGTCGAGCCGCGTGAACTCGCGCAGCGGCATCCCGACGTTCTCCCCGACGGTCATCGACGCGAACAGGCCACCCTGCTGGAACATGACCCCGATGCGTCGCCGAAGCGGCACCGCCTGCTCCTCGTCGAGTTCGAGCACGTCGAAGTCGAGCATCCGGATGGTGCCGGCATCGGGACGATGCAACATGATCATCTCGCGCAACAGCGTGGACTTGCCTGAGCCGCTGCCTCCGACGATGGCGAAGGTTTCGGCGCGCCGGACATCGAGGTCCAGCGCGTCGTGGACGAGGTGCTGCCCAAAACGCGTGGTCAAGCCCCGCACCTCGATGGCGTTGTCAAGGGTGTCGGGATCGTCCGTCACGTCACAGGTCCAGCAAGCTGAAGGCAACCGAGAACAGCGCATCGGCCACGATCACCAGGAAGATCGACTGGACGACTGCCCGCGTGGTCTGCGTCCCCACGGCATCTGCGCCTCCACGGGTGCGCAGTCCCTGGACGCATCCGACGATCGCGATGATGGCGGCGAAGATCGGAGCCTTGCCGATGCCGACCGCCAACGTGCCTTGATCGACCGCCAGGGGCAATCGGTCGATGAAGACCGCGTAGTCCACATTCAGCCTGGCACGCGCCATCAGCATGCCTCCCACGACGCCCATGACATCGGCGAACATCGTCAGCAGCGGCATCACGACGAGCAAGGCCAACAGGCGCGGCAGCACCAGTTGCTCGACCGGCGAGATGCCCAATGTACGAAGCGCATCGACCTCTTCCGTGACGACCATGGTGCCCAGTTGGGCCGCGTAGGCAGCCCCGGAACGCCCGGCGACGATGATGGCCGTGACCAGGGGAGCGAACTCCCGCAGCATCGACAGCCCGACGAGGTCGACGACATACACGTTGGCGCCGTACCGCGAGAGCTGGTCGGCGCCCTGGAATGCGACGACGACGCCCATCAGCAACGACAGCAGCCCGACGATCGGCATCGCGCTCAGCCCCGCGACGGCGACATGGTGGAGAAAAGGCCGCCAGCGCGTTCGACCCGGGTGCCGAACGGTCGCGGAGAACGCGAGCGCGCATTCTCCGACCAGGCCCAGCAACGCCTGCGTCTCGCCGCCGACCGCCATCGTCGACATACCCAGGCGGGCAAGCCAGGACGGACGCGCCGGAGGCTGCGGCACCGCGGCGGCGCCCTGCTTGTCCACATGTTCCATCAACCGCGCGTGTGCCGGCGTCCAGCCGCGCCAATCCACATCGGCGTACCTTTTGCGGCTCTCTCCCGGATGCACCAGCCAGCGATCGATGAGCATCGCACCCACGGTGTCCAGCGCATCGACCTTCGAACCGTCGATCACGGGCCTTGTCGAAGGGTGAACCGGCTCGAGCTTGCCCGCCTTGCGTGCGAGTTCGCCGATGCACAGCGCCGTCCAGCTTCCGGACAAGACCCAGGTGTCCGGCGCCGTGAATGAAATGCCTGCAGAAGGCGCTTGTCCGCTGCTCAACGTGCAGGCCGATCGGCAAGGACGCAGTCACACGCATCCGAGGACAGGCCCGGGCGGTCGCACCGAACGTTGTTCATGATCCATCGGGCACCGTCGCCATGGCTCAATGCGACACCAACGAACACCGGTGTTGGCTCATCAACAAATCCTTCGTGACGCCGCCCAGCATCCATTCGCGCACTCTGCTGTGCCCGTAGGCGCCGGCCACGATGACATCGCACCGCTCCCGATCCGCCGCTGCGTGAAGATCGGCAGCGTCGTTCCCGGTCGAGGCGACGGGATACGACTTCGCCGCCACGCCGTGCTGCACGAGCCACGCGACGATGTCCGCCAGATGGCGCCGCGCCGCCTCGAGTTGCCCTTCGAGCGCGACCTCCACGACCGTCACCTCCGCACCGCGCATCAACGGCAAGGCGTCGGCGATCGCGCGGCGCGTCTCGCGGGTATCTTTCCATCCCACCAGGACGCGATCCAGCTTGGCCGCTCTTGCGCCAAGCGGCACCAGCAGCACGGGGCGCCCGACCTGCATCACCAGCGCACCGAGATGCATCGCGCGCGTGCCGTCGAAGATGTCTCCCTGAGCCACCGTGGTCACCAGCAGATCGGCGGTTCGCGCCTGGCGGGAGACATAGCGCACCAAGTCCGTGTCGTCCTCGGCAGCACGCCACTCGACAGCGGCCTTGCGATCTCGAAAGGCCGCCCTGAATTCAGACTCCGCCGCAGCGACCAGATCCCGGATCTGGCGGCGTTCCATCTCGAAGGCCTCGCCGTCCACCCCGACGTCGGCATAGGCCACGAACGGTGGTGCGCACGCGGCGATCCCGATCACCCGCGCGTCGAACCGCTGAGCCAGTTCTCCGGCGAACTGCAGCAGGCTCTCGTTCGAGCGCCCCAGATCGAGATGCACCAGCAAGCTCTTGTAACCCATGTCTGTTCCTCGGCCAGGATCAGCTTGATCCTCTTCGAGCGTGGACCAGGGACAAGATGCGGTCTGTGCGGCACAGCACACAGCAGCGCCGGGCGATCCCGACGTCGGCGACCGCTGCGCGAAGGGCATGCCCACGGCCG
>FSXQ01000305.1_pt1 | contig 16774 bp, 12 predicted proteins | sample 1638011 | NCBI WGS metagenome assembly FSXQ01 (sample SAMEA3914789, study PRJEB12502) | metagenome | biome: forest; material: soil | place: Canada | collected 2011-07-03 | depth 0.3 m | reverse complement strand
CCGACCTTGGCCGTGCCGAGGTAGCGGTAGTTGGCGACTTCGACGCCGCCGATGTAGACACGCGTGGTGGTGCCCAGGCCGCTGGCGCTGCCGAAGTTCATGCCGTAGACGGACAGGTAGCCGCCGAGGTTGTTCTCACCGCCGGTGATCGGGCCGGAGACGGCATCGGTGAAGCTCACGAGCGGCGCGCCGGTGATCGGGGCGGGCGCGGGCGTCGGGGCCGGAGTCGGCGCCGGGGTGGGCGCCGGAGTCGGAGCGGGCGTCGGTGCCGGAGTCGGAGCAGGCGTCGGGGCCGGAGTGGGCGCCGGAGTCGGTGCAGGCGCCGGAGCCGGCGTGGGAGCGGGAGTCGGAGCCGGCACGCCGCCCAATCCCGCCTTCGAGAAGCTGGCGGTGATGGTCGTGGCGCTGGCAACGGTGACCGAGCAGGTCGTGGCCGTGCCCTTGCAACCGCCGCCGCTCCAGCCGGTGAAGCTGTAGCCGGGCAGGGTGGTGGTCGCCGTGAGCGCGAGGGAAGTGCCTGTTGCGATCGAGTCCGAGCACAGCGACGTCCTGGCATCGGCCGTGCAACCGATCATGCCGTAGGGCGAACTGTCGACCCGGCCGCCGTTGCCGGCGCTGACCGTCAGTGTCACTTTCGAGGTGCTGCCGGTGGAATGACGACTCTGGATGGTGGCCATGTCGGCGGAATCGGTCGTGGCCGTGGGGTCGCTGGTTTGGCCACCGCCGCAGGCGGCGAGAGTGGCCAGGGTGGCCAATTCGACTGCCGTCAACGCGGCAAACTTCATCTTCGTTTTCATCAGTGGAGATCCAAAAGCTTTTTTTGCACAGGCTTCCGCCCGCCTGGTGGCGTGCGACGCGACTCGATGCAAGGTGCGAGGGAGGCCTGGCGGGTCGGAAAGAGTGGCCGACCGCGCAGATCCCGTATGGCGTTGCCGGACTGGCGTCCGGGCGTTGTTAGCCTGTGGCACGTTGCTGTATGCAGCGTATCGGCAAGCTGCGTAAACCGAGTAATCCTCGATTTCGCGTTGGTTACATCCGGCCGAGCGCCGGTTGCGGGACAGGAAAGGCGGACTTCGGAGTTCTTTTCGTGTCTTTGCGACACCCTGGTAACTACCCTAGGTCTCCCCAGAAATGGGGATTGCGAATCTTCCAATTTTCGAGGATTTCACAGGAGGAATCGCCGCGAAAAGAGACATGGCAAGCCTCCGCACGCGCACGTTCGGCCACTCCGATTCGTAACCGCCATGAATCGTTGCCGTCGAGCAACAAATAGACATTCCGGCCGAAATCGTGACCGAGTCGACAGAATCTCAAGTTACGTGGACTTACGAATTCCGGGCCAGGAACGGCTGCCCGTCTACGCGACAGGACGGCGCAGCGGGTCGAAAGCGAGCCCGGTCGACTGCCATTGCGGCAGTCTGGCGGCCAGCGCCTGCACGGTGAAGGCGTTGTGGTCGTGGAACAGCAGCACGTCCCCGGCGGTGGGCGGACGGGCGTCGATCCGGCCCAGCAGGGCGTCCAAGCCGTCCTGCCTGTAGTCGCTGTAGGTGCGCGTCCAGTGCACCAGCGTGTAGCCGGCGCGGCAAACCGTGCGGATGGAGCGAAGACTGACTTCGCCCTTGGGCGGCCGGAACAGGCCGGTGTCCAGGCCGGTCGCCTCCCGGATGACGCGGCGGCAATGCGCCAGGTCGTCCACCAGGCCCGCCGCGTCCAGCGTGGTCATGACGGTGTGGTCGTAGCTGTGTCCGCCGATCCCGTGTCCTTCGGCGACGATGCGACGCGCGACCTCGGGGTATTTCTCGACCTCCCGGCCGACCACGAAGAACGTGGCGCGCGTGCCCGCGCGCGCGAGGGCGTCCAGCATGGCCGGGGTGTGCTCGGGGTGCGGACCGTCGTCGAAGGTCAGGGCGATCGCCGGCTTGGGCATGCGCCACAGGAAGCGGCCCGGGAAGACGACCTGCGCAAGCAGATCCTTGGACAGGGTTCTAGCGAGCGCCAGCATGCGCGGCCTCCATGTCGACGTCGGCGAGGACGTCGCGGTTGCGCCGGCCGAGGGCCGACCAGGTCAGGTGGGCGATGGATGCTGAGATCCGGCTCGCGTCCCAGTCGCGGCGCAGGGCCGCGGCGAGCGCGGCGGCCAGTGCGGGCGGATCGGCGGGCGGCACCAGCAGGCCGTTGACGCCGTCGTCGACCAGGCCGGGAATGCCGCCGACGCGGCTCGCGACGACCGGCGTACCGCTGGCCAGGGCCTCGACCACCACGTTGGGCGAGCCCTCGGCGTGGCTGGGCAGGCACAGGAGGTCGGCCGCGGCGATCCAGTCGGCGACCACCGCTTGCGGCAGCGGGCCCAGGAACTCGACGCGCTCGGCGACGCCTTCCTGCCGGGCCAGCCGCTCGAGCGCCGCGCGCTCGCCGCCTTCGCCGATCAATATGAGACGCGCCGCCGGGCCGTCGAGGCCGTGGCTCGGCACGAGCGCCCAGGCACGCAGCAGCACGTCCAGCGCTTTCACCGGCACCAGGTGCCCGACGAACAGCACGACCCGCGTGCCCGCTTCGATGCCCAGCGTCCGGCGCAGCGCGGCGCGCTCGTCCGGCAGGCGGGGATGGAAGATGGCAGGCGAATAGCCGGCGCACGGGATGCAGGCGATGCGCGACGCCGGCAGGCGCGTCAGATCCGCCACGGCCTGGGCCAGCGGCGCGCTCACGGCGATCACGCGTTGCGCCGACCGCAGGGCGGCGCGGATCTGCGGGCGCAGCAGGCGTTGCCGGCCCGACAGGTTGATGTCGCTGCCGTGGGCCGTCGCCACCAGCGGCAGCCCGAGGAAGCGCGCTGCCAGCGCGGCACCCACCGCATCCGGATAGGCGCAGTGCGCGTGCAGCACGAAATGGCCATGGCGGCGCTTGAGGGCGCGCAGCGTGCGCCAGACGGCCGCGAAGTAGGTCAGTCCCGACAGCCAGTGCAGGCCGGGCAGCGCGAGGTAGCGCGGATGGCTCAGGGGCCAGCCGGCATGGGTCTCGCTGGCCGGCACCGGCACCGCGTCGCGCCACGGGCCGATCTGCGGCTTGCGCGGCACGGGGATCACGAGATCGACGTCGCAATCGCCGGCCAGCGCGTCCACCAGGTTGCGCAGGAACGGTGTGCGAAACGGGTCGCGCGGGCTCGGAAAGAAGGTGGTGAGGACGACGACGCGCGGCCGCGCCGCGGCAGTCCCGGGCGACAGCGGTGCACCGCCCGCCGCGTTCATCGCGCGGTGCGCGCGTGCACGCGCTCGTAGAACTGCTCGTAGCGTTCGACCATGTGGCGGATGTCGAACGTCGACTGAACGCGGTCGCGCGCCGCCGCGGCGAAGCGGGCCCGTTGGTCGGCGTCGCGGCACAGGTCGACGAGGCAGGCAGCGAGGCCGGCCTGGTCGCCGCTGTCGAACAGCCGGCCGTCGACGCCGTCGCGCACGATCTCGCCGTTGCCGCCGACGGCGCTGGCGACGGGCGGCACGCCCGCGGCCATCGCCTCGAGCAGGGTATTGGACATGCCTTCGCTGATCGAGGGCAGCACGAAGACGTCGAATGCGCGCAGCACGCGGTCGACGTCGTTGGAGTGGCCGAGCAGGTGCACGCGCGACGCGACGCCCAGCTCCGCGGCGAGCGCCGTCAGCGCCGCGCGCTCGGGCCCTTCGCCGGCCAGCACCACGTGGACGTCGAGCCCGCTCGCGGCGACGGCGCGCAGCAGCAGGCCGTAGTTCTTGACCGCGACGAGCCGGCCGACGCTGCCCACGACCAGGGCGCCGTCCGGCACGCCCCATTCGCGCCGCAGCGCCTCGCGCTCGCGCGGGGCCGCGCGATCGGCCACGTCGAAGCGGCTCAGGTCGACCCCGTTGTGCAGCACCTCGACGGCCGCCTCCGGCAGGCCGATGTGCCGGACGAGGTCGGTCTTGAGCTGACCCGAGACGGCGAAGATGGCGTCGGTGTGGCGGCTCATCCATCGCTGCACGGCGAAGCGCGCCGGGCGATCGTCGAACTTGCGTCCGTGCTCGCTGTGCACCAGCGCCTGAGCCCGCGCGAGCTTCGCGCCGGCGAAGCCGTAGAAGAAGGGTTCGGCGTTGCGGGTGTGCACGATGTGCGGGCGCGTGCGGCGCAGCAGCCCGGCCAGGCGCAGCGCGAGGCGCGGGTCGTTGCCGCCGCGCCAGCCCAGCTCGTGGATGACCACACGCGGGTCGTCGATGCGCCGCGCGAACTCGCCGGCACGCTTGAGGCAACACACCGAGGATTCGAAACGCGAGCGATCGAGTCGGTTGATGACGTTGACGACGCCGTTCTCGAGGCCGCCGGGCTCCAGGCTCAGCAGCACGTGGAGAACCCGGATCGGCGCCTGGCCCGTGCTCACGCCGCCAGCGCGGCCGGCCGCGCTTCGACGTCGAAGACCCGGTCGACGCGGTCCCAGCGGAAGTCCGCGAGCAGCCGCTCGAGGCGACCTTCGGTGCGGTGCAGGCTCACGTAGTGGCGGAAGCGCGACTTCGCGTCGACGCCGGCCACGCGCGGCTGCTGCGGGTCGATCTCCCACGGGTGGATGTAGAAGATGGCCGGCCGGCCTTCCTCGCGATTGAAGCGCGCGATCGCGTAGCGCGACGCGGCGTACGGCAGCAGGCGGAAGTAGCCGCCGCCGCCGATCGGGACGTTGCGCTTGCCCACGCGGACGGTCGAGATCGGGATCTCGGTCAGGCCGGGTGTCGAGCTGTAGGGAAAGCGCGGCGCGTCCGGCATGCCGTAGTGGTCGTGCTGGACCGGATAGACGCTGGAGCTGTAGACGTAGCCGGCGTCGCGCAGGCTGTCGAACGCCCACAGGTTGCGCTTGTCGATGGAGAAGCTGGGCGCGCGGTAGCCGCGCACGGCGACACCGCCGATGTCTTCCAGCAAGGCCTTGGCGCGCGTGATGTCGTCCGCGAACTCCGCGGGCGACAGGTCGCTGGCGCGTTGGTGGCCGAAGCCGTGGCTGGCCAGTTCGTGGCCGGCCGCGACGATGCGGCGGATCAGCGCGGGATGGCGCTCGGCGATCCAGCCGAGGGTGAAGAAGGTCGCGCGGGCGCCGTGCGCCTCGAAGCTCGCCAGCATGCGATCGACGTTGTTCTCGACCCGGCATTCGATCGTGTCCCACGTGCCGCGGTCGATGTAGGGCGCCATCGCGGAGACCTGGAAATAGTCTTCCACGTCGACCGTGAGCGCGTTGACGATGGGAGAGCGGGAAGGCGTGGCGTCGATGCCCCGGATTGACGACGTCATCCGATGGTCTCCATGCCGCGACGGCTGGCGCGGTACTTGTAGCCCAGCCAGTGCGCCAGCCATTTGGTCACGCGCGCGGTGGCGCCGCCGTCCCAGACATCCGGGCTGAAGCCTTTTTCGTCGAGGTGGTTGTCGTGCGCATTGACCACGCGCACGGCGCGCTGCGCCAGTTGCGCGTCGAGACCGACCGCCACGTCGCAACGTCCGGCGAGTTCGTCGTCGTCGCCGGCTTCGGGGCCGACGCCGATGGTGGTGATGCCCAGCGCCGCGGCCTCCTCGAGGAACTGGCCGTCGGAGCCCGTGGCCAGGCAACGCGCGTGGCGCAGCAGGGCCAGTGCATCGACGTAGCCGCGATCGCGCACGATCATCACGCCGGCCTGTTCGAGCAGGGCGTCGCAGCCGGCGACGATCACGGCGCGCCGCTCGGCCGAGCGCAGCGGCCAGACCAGCGGAATGTCGTTGGAGATCGTGCGCAGCACCTTGGCGACCTGCGCGGCGACGTGTTGCGGGTCCGCGCCGGACGGGAAGCGCCAGGCGAGCACGCCGTAGCGGCCGCGCAGCGAATCGGGCAGGTCGAACTCGGCCAGGATCCTGTCCGCGGCGTGCAGTTGCGGGAACACGATGCCGATGAACTTGGCTGCCAGGCTGCCCATGAAGTGCACGTTCGCGGCCGGCTTGCCTTCGCGCACGAGGCGGTTCGAGTCGGCGATGTCCTGGGTCAGGCACTCGGTGGCGAGGCGATCGAGCAGGGCGCCGTTCAAGGTCGCCTCGGTGCTGGGTCCGTGCAGGCGGCCGGCGTCCAGGTGCAGCACGGCGAAGCCGCGCTTGTGCGCCAGCAGCGCGCAGGCCAGCGTCGAGTTGTCGGTGCCGCAGACGATCACGGCGGCGGGTGCCTGCTCCTCGAGCACGGCGTCGAAGCGGGCGGTCGCGGCCGACACCACGCGGCCGTAGTCGCCCGGATCCAGCGCCAGGTGGATGGCCGTGTAGGAGGACGCGAGCTGGGTGTCGGCCACGGCGCCCACGGCGCGCTCGCTGCCGGTGTGCACGATCGTGGGCGGCGGCACCGTCGACGATGCGGCGAGCACCTGGGCCAGCGATGCGAATTTCCAGAAGCTCGATGGCGAATCGCACACGCACAGCAGCGTGCGCACGGCCGGGCGCGCCGGGGGCGCGGCCGCCGGCGGACGCCAGGCCTGGACCGGCCCGGCGTCCGCGATCGCCGGTCCGTCGTCGACGCGATCCGCCGTGTCGATGTCCAGGTCGAGATCGATGTCGCCGCCGACGGCCTCGTCGGTCGCCGCGACGCTCACGGGGGCGAGGTCGCTCAGGCCACCGATCTCGGAGCGCAGCTCGCCGGCCGTCTCGATGACCATGGCTTCGGTGATGCCGTTGCGCTCCTGCAGGTAGGCGGCCAGCAGGAGGCGGTTGCACAGGCGATTGATGCGCCGGGGCACGCCGGCCGTCCACGCATGGATCTTCTCGTAGGCCGCGACCGAGAACTCCGGGTTGCCGGCCCAGCCGACGTGGTGCAGCCGGTGCTCGATGTACTTGCGCGTGTCGTCGCAGTCGAGCGGCGTCAGGTGGCAGGACGCGGTCACGCGCTGGCGCAACTGCTCCATGGCCTTGGACTTCAGCAGGTTGCGCAGCTCGGGCTGGCCGACGAGAAAGCTCTGCAGCAGCGAGTGCGTGCCGATCTGGAAGTTCGACAGCATGCGCAGTTCCTCGATCGACTCGCGACCGAGGTTCTGGGCTTCGTCGACGATCAGCAGCGCGCGCTTGCCCTGGACGGCCAGCGAGGTGAGATAGGCCTCGAGCGTGGAGATGAGGTGCGCCTTGGAGTCTCCAGCCATCGGCACGCCGAACGCGATGAGGATGGCGCGCAGCAGTTCGCCGGCGGCGAGCTGCGTGCTGACGATCTGCGCCGCGACGACGTTGCTCGTGTCGAGCTCCTCGAGCAGCGCGCGCACGATGGTCGTCTTGCCGGCGCCGATCTCGCCGGTCACGACGATGAAGCCCTCGCCCTGGTGCGCCCCGAACTTCAGGTAGGACAGCGCGTGGCTGTGCCCCCGGCTGTCGTAGAAGAAGGCGGGATCCGGGTTGAGCTGGAAGGGGGAGCCGGTCAGGCCGAAATGCGACTCGTACATGGACTCAGTATTGCACTCGCAACCCGGCAAAGACCTGGTTCTCGCGTACATCCGTGGTGGTGGCCGTCGATTCGAGCACGACATGCGAGGCGAAATGCCGCACGCCGCACGACAGGCTGGAGTGCGGCCCCAGCCGTTGCGTCAGGCTCAGCGTCGCGGTGATCTGGCGCGACGAGTCGCCGGCGCGCGTGCCGAGCGCGTCGATGGTGCTCAGGTCGATCTCGGCCGCGGCCGAGACGGTCGGCATCAGGCGGTGGTACAGGCCCAGCGAACCGCCCCACTGGCGGCTGTCGAAGGTGGTGGCCACTGCGGTGGCCTGGGTACCGGGCAGCGCGCCGGCCTTCAGGTACCAGGCCGATGCGTAGAGGGTGTCGCGCAGCCCGTTGTAGATCAGGTTCAGGGTCGCCCGCGTGGTCAGTTGCGCCGACTCGGACGTGATCTGCAGCGGCTGCGAGAACGCGCCGGGCAGGTCTCGGCTTTGCATCAGGTCGTCGACGGCGCTGTCGTTGTTGCCGCTCTCGGGCGCCCGGCCGCTCAGCAGCGCGCCGAGGAGGGCGGCCGGGTCGTTGTCGGAACTGCTCACGCCGAACGCCGACGACGTGGCCGACGCGCCGCGCGCGAGCGCCAGGTCGAACGTGGTGCGCGGCAGGCGGTCGCGGAGATGCAGGTTCCAGCCGGTGCCGAAATAGTGGTGCTCGGCGTCGAAGTCGAACGCCATGCGCCTGGACGGGTGCCATTGCAGCGTGGCCCCGTAGATGGTCGTGTTCTGCCCGATGCCGGTGTAGACCGCGTGCTCGTGGCCACCGACGATGCCGGCGATCAGGTCGCTGTCGATCGCCGCGTTCAGGGTGGCCTCCAGCGAATCGGTGTGCAGCACCGACGCGCTGTCGCCCTGGTAGGTGGTGTCGTCGTGCAGCGCGTCGATCGAGAAGCCGAACGGCGTCGGCTTGCGCACGATCTGCACGACGTCGCGCTGGTACGTGGAGCCGTTGGGCGCGGTCGACCCTGTCGAATCGTCGGCCTTGTTGCGCGTGACCGTCGTGTCGCTGCGCGCCGTGGCGCTCAGCTCGGGCGTGAACTCGTGTGCGAAGTAGGGACTGGCGCGCAGGCTCACCGTCGAGACGGTGTTGGCCGTGGAGGACGTGTCGGACTGCGCGGCGAGCGGATCGCTGCGCGTTCGCACGGCGGACAGCTCGCCGTCGAAGAACAACGCGCGTTCGAGCAGGATCGCGTTGAGGTCGAGCTGTCCGCGCGGCAGGACGCGGTCGGGCTCGGTGTGGCGCGCGTAGCCGATGAACTGCAGGCCGGCGTCGCCGGTGATCGTGACACGCGCGCCACGGCTGCGCACGATGATGCCGGCGTCGACGTTGCCGATGAGATCGACACGGCGAAATGCGTCGGTGGTCAGCTCGCTGTTGTCGGTGGCGATGGCGCTCACGGCCAGCGTCGGCTGCAGCGGCGGCGCGGTCGCGGCGTTCGTCGCGGCAGCGATCGACAGCAGCACGACACCGGACGAGCACGCGCGGGCGAAACGGGCCGCGCGGCGCAACTCAGGTTTCGTAGTAGCCATACGCGCCCGGATCCGGCAGCGAGGATCGGTTCAAGACGGTCGACACCAGCGGGCAGGAAGCGACCGCGGCGAACGCCTGCGACACGGCGCGCGAATCGGCGCTGTCGGCCTGGACGACCATGACGACCTGGCCCACGCGCGTGGCGAAGTGGCGCGTGCCGCTCGACACCAGGATCGGCGGGGCGTCGAAGATCACCAGGCGATCGGCGTAGCGCTCCGACAGCTCCGTCAGGAGACGGTCGATGTAGCTGCTCGCCAGCAGTTCGGACGACTTGCGGCTCGCCGCGCCGGCCGGCAACAGCGTCAGCTTGGGAACGTTGGTGCGCAGCAGCACGTCGGAGACATCGAGTTCCGGATCGCTCGCCAGGTCCAGCAGGCCCTGGCTTCTGTCCAGGCCGTAGCGCTCGAGCACGGACGGACGCAGCACGTCGGCGTCGACCAGCAGCGCGTGGTGGTCGATCTCCATCGCCAGACTCATGGCGAGGTTCATCGAGAAGAAGGTCTTGCCTTCCCCGGCGGTCGCGCTGGTGACCAGGATCAGGTTGCGGCGCAGTCCGCGTGCCGCGGCGTCCTCGACGTTCTTGAGCAGCGCCTGCTTGATGACGCGGATCTGCTCGGCCAGCACGCGATCGGACAGCATGGGGGTGAGGTAGCCGTGCGACGCCAGCCGGTCGATGTCGATCGTGACCTCGCGCGATTTCTTGCCGATGGAACGGTCGACGGCGAGCTCGGGAACGATGTCCGGCGGGACGCCGTGGACGACCGCGGGCGTCGGCGCCGCCACCGGCATGTTCGTGACGGGGGGCGTGTTCGCCACCAGCGGCGCCGGCTCGGGCGCGCTGCGCAGCAGCGCGGCACCGGAGGGCGAGGCCTCGAGCGTGGCGTCCGGCACCTGGATGCCTGCGCGGCGCAATTCCTCGAGTCGCCGCGTGGCCTGTTCGATGATGTTCATGACCGCGCGCGCTTCAAAGGATGTGACCGAGCCGTTTGGTGACGAGGACGATCCACGTCCCCTGCGTCACGAAGAAGGCCGCCATGACAAGGGCCACTCGTTGCAGGTCGCGCCGGCGCAGGGACATGATATTGGCGGTGTTGACGCTGCTGATCATGCCGATCACCGGTCGCCTGGAGACGGTTTCGAGCTGCTTGGGCGATGAGAAGGTCGGGTAGACGAGGCTCAGGCCATAGGCGACCGCGATGCCGGCGCCCAGCGAGCCGAGCATGAACAGGGCAGCCAGCGCGGAGCGGTCGGGGAACACGGCCTTGGGCGTGACGTGAGGCGGCTCGATCACGCGGAAGTCCGCCAGCTGGTCGGACTCGTCCATCTTGACCCCCAGCGACGCCGCCTCGCGGCGCGAGACCAGCAGCTCGTAGTTGTGGCGGATCACGTCGTAGTCGCGATTGAGCTGGGCCAGCTCGGCTTCGGCCTGCGGCACCTTGCTGGCGGACGCCCGCAGTTCGCCGAGGCGGGCCTGCTGGGCAGACAACTGCGAGCCGAGCGAGGCGACGTTGGCTTCGGCGTCGGCCAGCGACACGCGGATGCGCTGGAACACCGGGCTGGTGGCGGCCGAGCCGGAGCGATTGCCGCCCGCCTTGGCGGCGGCGCGTTCGGCGTTGCGCTGCGCTTCGAGCTGGCGGATCGTCTGGCGCGCGCTGATGACGTCGGGGTGGGCTTCGGTATAGCGGCGCAGCAACTCGTCGAGCTGCTTCTTCTGGGCGTCGATGCGGGAGTCCAGCTCGGTCGGCATCGGCGCGATCACCGGATTGGCGGCATCCGCGGGCAGGTGCGGATCCTCGCTCGCCAGTTCGCGCTTGAGCGCGTCGCGCGACTGTTCGGCGGCGGCATAGGCGATCTGCAGGCGCGTCACTTCGTCGGAGATGGCCGACGTGCGCGCGAAGTAGTCCTGGGTCGACACGCCCGAGACTCCGAAGTTGCGGATCTTGAAGTCCTTGAGCCGGCCTTCGGCCTCGGACAGCTTGGTCTCGTAGCCCTTGATCTGTTCGTCGATGAAGCTGCCGGCCTCCGAGGAGTCGCGCTGCTTGGCCTCGGTGCCGTTGCCCACGAACAGGTCGACCAGCGCGGCCACCACGGCCTTCGCGGAGGCCGGGTCGGAGTCGCGCACGCTGATGACGTACAGGTTTCCGCCGCTGGGGTCGACCTTGATGCGGTCGATCAGGCGGTCGATCGCCTGCTCGTGCGCGATGCCGCTGGCGGCCGGGGAGGTGTGCGTGGCCTGGAGGATGCGGTCGACGTTGGGTCGCGACACGAGCGTGCGCGCGAGCATCTTGACCTGCTGGTCGGTGTCGGGTTGGAACGCGAGGCCGGCCATCAGCGGCTTGAGCACGGTCTGGGTATCGACGTAGACGCGCGCGCTCGCCTCGTAGCGATTCGGGGTGAGCCACACGAGCACCATGCCCAGCACCGCGGCGCCCCAGGTGACGCCGATCGCGAGCCAGCGCCGGCGCCAGACGGCGCGCAGGGCGACCAGGATTTCTTCGGCAATCTGGTTCACGGACGATCACCCCGACCTGCACGCACGCGCATCACACGGATCCCTAGAACCAGCTTTGCGGCACGATGATCACGTCGCCCGGCGCCATCGCGGCGTTCGCGGTGATGTCGCCACGCTTCAGGAGATCCTTCAGACGCACCGTGTACGACGTGTTGTTGCGCACGAGCACGGCGCTGTTGCCGTCGGCGAAATCGGTCAGCCCGCCGGCCTGGATCATGACGTCCAGCAGGGTCATGTTCTGGCGGTAGGCGATGGCCTGCGGCTTGGTCGCTTCGCCGACGATGCGGATCTGCTCGGCGAACGTGCCCTGGAACGAGGTGACCAGCACGGTCACGTTCGGGTCGCGCACGTACTTGCCCAGCACCTTCTCGATCTCGCGCGCGATCTCGGGGGGCGTCTTGCCGGCGACGGCCAGGTCCTGGACGAGCGGCGTCGAGATGCGGCCGTCCGGACGGACCGAGACCAGCCCCGAGAGGTCCGCGTTGCGCCAGACGACGATGTTGAGCGAGTCGAGCGGCCCCACCTTGTAGACGTCGTCCGCGGACGGCGTGGCCGCCGGCGCGGGCGGGTGTGTGGCGGCGCAGCCGGCGAGCCCAGCGGCAACGCAGGCCAGAACGAAAAGCGCCCGGAGGTGCCGGGCGACAGTTGTGAAAGCTGTCATGGTCATTGCCCTTCGCGGAAGACGACCACGCTGACGGTTTCGATCAGGACGAGCAGGTCGAGCACCAACGAGTTGTTCTTCACATAGTAAAGATCGAACTGATGCTTGCGGCGAGCGTCCTCGATCGAGGCACCGTAGCCGGATCGAACCTGGGCCCAGCCGGTCAGGCCGGGCTTGATGCTGTGCCGCAGATCATAGAACGGGATGTGCTTGCGCAGTTCGGCCACGAAGGTCGGACGCTCCGGACGCGGGCCGATCAGGCTCATCTCGCCGCGCAGGACGCTGAACAGCTGGGGCAGTTCGTCGATGCGGGTCTTGCGCATGAAGGCGCCGACCGGCGTCACGCGGCTGTCGTTCTTGGACGCCCAGCGCGCCACGCCGTCCTTTTCCGCGTCGCTGCGCATGCTGCGGAACTTCAGGCACATGAAGATCTTGCCCCCGAAGCCGACGCGCTCCTGGCGGTAAAGGATGGTGCCGGGGCTGGTGAGGTGCACGGCGATGGCCGCTGCGAACATGATCGGCGCGGCGAGCGTGAGCAGCACCGTGGCGCCGAGGATGTCGACCACGCGCTTGACGACGTGGCGCACCTTGCCCTGTTCGAAGCCCTTGCCGTAGACCAGCCAGCTCGCCTTGAGGCTGTCGAGCGGCACTTCGGCGCGCGCGCGCTCGAAGCAGCCTGCCAGGTCGAGGACGGGAATGCCGCGGATGCGGCAAGCCAGCAGTTGATCCATCGGGACATTGCCGCCACGCTGGTCGCGCACGGCCACCACGATCTCGTCGATGCCGTGGCGAAACACCAGGTCGACGATCGACGACGAGCCGTTGAACACCTGCGCCGTGCCGAGATCGAGGCTGGTGCCGGACGCATCCTGCGGCGTCGCGACATAGCCGATGACGTTGCGCTGCATCGTCTTCGATTCGTGGAAATCGCGCGCCACCGCGGCGGCGTCGGGGCCGGTGCCCACGATCAGCACGCGCGGCACGCGCAGCGCCTTGCGCAGGCGGCGGCCGGCGTACTTGCCCACGAGCAGGCAGCCCGCGAGGCACCAGACGGCGCGCGGCATGAGCAGCGAGGCGAAGTTGGAGCCGAGAGTGGCTTCGAAGATCGGGTAGGCCAGGCAGCCGGCCAGCGCGGTGGCGGTCAGCATGCGCCAGAACGCCGCGGAGAATCGCAGGCGCACCGGACGATACAGCCCCACGCAGGCGAACATGAAGACCGCGGTCAGCGAGAACGCCATGGCGAGCACCAGCAGCCAGTTGACCGGCAGCAGATGTTGCGCGCCCACGAGGTTCGGCGTCGAGACGGATGCCAGGACGACGGCCAGGAAGCACAGCGATACGTCGACGAACAGCGACGAAAGCGGTACGTTGCGAAATGCAGCGAACATTGGAAGCACCCTCCACCGTTGGCTGTCACGGGCAACGGATGCGGCTCCGTCGTTCCTCGTCACGTCAACGTTACTGATACGAATGAAACAAGATGTGTTGAAGGGCGCGTCGCCCAGAACGAGTCATTCAATGCTCGCCGTCAACACAGTCCGACCTGAAACGGAGGGGCTGTATTGGCAGCGTGCCGAGTCTGTTGCATCCAGTATCGATTGTCCTGGGCCGAGTTCACATCCCCGCATTTGGGGGGGTTGCCACTGGACAACACATGTGAGCGCACACTCAACTCGAGTTGTTTTCCTCTCGCTGCATCAAAGCAAGCAGTGTTTCCCAGGACCATGACGGGCATAAGTCACGAAAGCGAAGGAAAAAATCGCGATAGCAACAGTGTCAGCAAATGAGTCCTGGAAAAAGGGGAGTGCAACAATTGTTTCCCCCAAAAAGGTGGGGTCGGCGACAGGTGCGGTCGCGTAGACTTTCCGTGGAGGAGTTTGCAAATGAACAAGAACTTGACGGTGGCCGTTGTCGGCCTGGGTTACGTCGGACTGCCGCTGGCAGTCGCGTTCGGAAAGAAGTTTCCGACGATCGGCTTCGATCTGTCGGCTCAGAAGATCGAGAGCTACGGGCGCCATGTCGACCCGATGGGGGAGATCGATTCGGCAGATCTGGAGGCGGCGCGACTGCGGCTGTCGCTGGACCCGGCCGTCCTGCGTGACGCCGATTTCGTCGTCATCGCCGTGCCCACGCCGGTCGACGAGGCCCACGTCCCCGATTTCACGCCGCTGATCGGCGCCAGCACGATCGCCGGCAAGAACCTGAAGCCCGGCGCGATCGTCGTCTTCGAGTCGACGGTCTATCCCGGCGCGACGGAAGAGATCTGCATCCCGTTGCTCGAGAAGCATTCGGGCCTGAAGTGGAAGAAGGACTTCTTCGTCGGCTACTCGCCCGAACGCATCAACCCGGGCGACCGCGAGCACACGCTGACGCGGATCGTGAAGGTGGTCTCGGCCGACACGCCGGCCACGCTCGACACCGTGGCCTTCATGTACGGCAGCCTCATCGAGGCGGGCGTGCACCGTGCCACGAGCATCAAGGTGGCCGAGGCCGCCAAGGTGATCGAGAACACGCAGCGCGACCTCAACATCGCCCTGGTCAACGAACTGGCGCTGATCTTCCACCGCATCGGCATCGACACCACCGAGGTGCTGGAAGCCGCCGGCACGAAGTGGAACTTCCTGCCCTTCACGCCGGGGCTGGTCGGCGGCCACTGCATCGGCGTCGATCCGTACTACCTCACGCACAAGGCGGAGATCCTGGGCCTGCATCCCGAGGTGATCCTCGCCGGTCGGCGCATCAACGACGGCATGGGCCGCTACATCGCGGAACAGACCGTCAAGTGCATGATCCGCCGCGGCCACGCCGTCAAGGACGCCGACGTCGTGGTCCTGGGCCTGACCTTCAAGGAAAACTGCGCCGACCTGCGCAATTCCAAGGTCATCGACGTGATCCGCGAGCTCCAGAGCTATGGCGCGAAGGTCCACGTGCATGATCCGATCGCCTCGCCGGAGGAAGCCCTGCACGAGTACGGCGTCAACCTCGTCGCGTGGGACGCGCTGCCGCGCGCCGGCGCCATCGTCGGCGCCGTGGCGCACCAGGAACTGGTGAAGCTGGCGCCGTCCGAACTGGTCGCCAAGCTGCTGCCCCAGGGCGTCTACATGGACGTCAAGTGCAAGGCCGACCAGGTCGCGCTGAAAGAACTGGGCGTGGAAGTCTGGCGTCTGTGAGCTCGGCCGCCTTCGATCGGATCTTCGCGGAGGTCGCCGCGACCCCGCGCCGCTGGCTCGTCACCGGCGCGGCGGGCTTCATCGGATCGCACCTGCTGGAGACGCTGCTCGCCGCGGGCCAGCACGTCGTCACGCTGGACAACTTCGCGACCGGCCACCAGCACAACTACGACAAGGTTCGTGCCGCGGTCGGCGAAGACCGCTGGCGCAACCAGGTCGCGATCACGGGCGACATCGCCGACGAGGCGACCTGCCGCACCGCCTGCGACGGCGTCGACGTCGTGCTGCACCAGGCCGCGCTCGGCTCCGTGCCGCGCTCGCTGGCCGACCCGCTGACCACGCACCGCGCGAACGCCACCGGCTTCCTGACCATGCTGGTGGCCGCGCGCGACGCCAAGGTGCAGCGTTTCGTCTATGCCGCGTCCAGTTCGACCTACGGCGATTCGCCGACCTTGCCCAAGGTCGAGGACGTGATCGGCCGCCCGCTGTCGCCCTACGCCGTCACCAAGTACCTCGACGAGCTGTACGCCGACGTCTTCGGCCGCGGCTACGGCATGCCCACCATCGGCCTGCGCTACTTCAACGTCTTCGGCCCGCGCCAGGATCCCGACGGCGCCTACGCGGCGGTGATCCCGCGCTGGATAGCGACCATGCTCGAAGGCGGCGAGTGCGTCATCAACGGCGACGGCGAGACGTCGCGCGACTTCTGCTTCGTGCGCAATGTCGTCCAGGCCAACCTGCGCGCCGCGCTCACGTCGGATGCGGACGCCATCGGGCGCGTCTACAACGTAGCGGTGGGCCAGCGCACGACGCTCAACGAACTGCACGCCGCGCTCGCCGCGGCCATCGAGGCACGTCGGCCCGGCCTGAGCGTGCCGGCGCCCGTGCACGCGCCGTTCCGCGCGGGCGACGTGCGGCATTCGCTGGCGGACATTTCGCTCGCGCGCCGACTGCTGGGCTACGAGCCGACGCACACCATCGCCGCGGGCATGACCGAGACGGTCGCGGCGTACTGAGCAACCGTGAACGCCGCCGCTGCGGGGCCGTTCAGGCCGCGGCGGACAGCGAGGGGGTCGCCTGTCCTGGCCGCGCCACGTAGCGTGCGACGTACTCCGCGTGCGCGGGCAGTTGCGCGAGCGTGCGTTCCACGCGCGTGCGGATCTCCTCGAGGAAGCCGTCGAGCTCGCGGTCGTTCATCAGGTCGGCGATGTGGTGGTGCTGTTGCGGCGTGATGCCTTGGCCCAGCATCACCTGCACCCACGAGTTCTCGGCGAAGAGTTCGTTGCCGGCGCGGAACACGCGGCCGGTTTCGCGGAACAGGTCGATGCGGTGCCTGAGCGACGCGGGCACGTCCATCGTGCGGCACTGGTTCCAGAAGTCGCTGTCGGCGCGGTTGGTGACCTTGTAGTGCAGGATGATGAAGTCGCGGATGTGCTCCATCT
>FSXQ01004460.1_pt1 | contig 16840 bp, 17 predicted proteins | sample 1638011 | NCBI WGS metagenome assembly FSXQ01 (sample SAMEA3914789, study PRJEB12502) | metagenome | biome: forest; material: soil | place: Canada | collected 2011-07-03 | depth 0.3 m | reverse complement strand
GCCGACCATCACCAGGCCGGGCAGCACGAAGATGATGGAGGAGATCGCGCCGGCCGCCGAGGCCACCGTCTGCACGATGTTGTTCTCCTGGATGGTCACGCCGCGCGCGTAGCGCAGCAAGGCCATGGAGATGACCGCCGCCGGGATCGACGTGGCGAACGTCAGGCCCGCCTTGAGGCCGAAGTAGACGTTGGCGGCCGTGAACAGCAGCGTGATCAGCAGGCCGAGCACGACGCCGCGCAGGGTCAGCTCATTGTTGGACGGGACGACTTCGTTCTTCAAGACAACTCCTCGGGATCAAGGCGCGCATCATCCCCCAAAGTGGCGCGGGCCGGCATAGTGACTACTCGCAGTGGCGCGGGGAACCCGGTCGTCACGGCCGGCGAGGCGTCGTCCCGATCGGCGAGAGGGCCGGTGTCCGCTGGCGGCCGTTCGCCGGTGCCCTGCCCTCAAGGGCGCGCGACGCAGCGCGAGGTTCGATGCGCGCCCGTCACGGGATGGCACTTGGACGTGTCGAGCACGCCGGCGTCGACCTCGCACTTCCGGTTGGTGCCGCCCGTGAGCTCCTTGATCTGGCCGGCGGGACAGCTGCCGTCGTCGACCAGCACCTGCTGGCCCGGGCGCAGGTGACCCTGCTCCGGATCCTTCGCCAGCACGGGCAGGCCGGCCGCGCCGCTGGCCGCCATGGCGGGCGCCGACGCGGCGGACTGCGCCGATGCCGCGATCGGGGCCGCGACAGCCAGCGCCGACCACAGGGACACGCAAGCGACGAGCCGGAGTCTCACGATGCACCTTTCGCCGCGAGCTGCGGCGCCGCGGATTCTCGTGCGGCGCCGGCCCGGGTGTCAACGCCGGGGCGGGCGCGTCACTCCTTGGGCGCGCAGTCCCAGTGCTCGGCGATCTTGCCGTTCTCGATGCGGAACATGTCGAACCAGGTCGTCGTCGACTTCTTCGCCGGATCCTTCGCGTCGGCCATCGTGCGCACGAAGCTGATGACCACCTTGTCGCCTTCGGCCACCATCGTCACGACCGGCGCCTGGATCGTCGGCTGGATGGCCTTGGGCTTGACGAACTGCGTGAAGAACGCGACGAACGCGGCGCGGCCGGTCGGCACGTTCGGGTTGTGCTGGATGTAGTCGGCGGCCATGTACTTCTCGGCGAGGTCCATGTGTCCGGCCTCGAAGACCTCGCGCCAGAAGTCGTACACCAGGCGCTTGTTGGCGGCGAGATGCGGGTCGGCGCTCGCCAGCAGCGCCGACTGGTCGGCCGCGGCCTGGACGGGCAGCTGGGAATGCGCGGCGATCGGGGCCAGGGTCAGCGCGGCGCACAGTGCGAGAGTGGTCAGGGCGAGGCGGTGTTTCATGCGGGCTTTCGTGGGTTGGTCGGCGCGCGCAGTGTGCGATGACACGCGGATCTCCGCGAGCGGACAACCGCCTCTTTGCGACAAGCCGCATGACCGGGGTCGTGAACTGCAGTTGTCGCTTCGAATTGCAGGAAGCCATGCGGCGCGCGGCGCGAGAACCGGCGCCGGCCTCGCGAGCCGAGGCATCCGGCAGGACGACGGTGTGCTGGTGCTCGAGGCGCCGATCTCGGGCACCTACGCGCACGGCGTGATCGCCAAGGCGCGCGGCGAATTTCCCGGGCTGGCGGTCAAGGGCGTGCTCTCGACCTCCGATTCGTGGCCGCGTGCCGCGGGCCTGCGCGAGGCGGTCGCCGAAGGGCTGCCGGTCTACGCGCTCGACCTCAACCTGCGCGAGCTGAACGCCATGCTGCAGGCGCCGCACGCGCTGCATCCGGATGCCCTCCAGCGGACGCCCGCGCCGCCGCAGTGGAACCTGGTGACGGGGCGGCTGCAGGTCGGGCATGGCGACAACCGCGTCGTGATCTACCCGTTGCCGGGTCCGTCGACCGAACGCCAGTACATGGTCTGGTTCCCGCAATACCGCCTGCCGTATGCGAGCGACACCCTGGCCCTCAACGCCGACCAGTCGCTGTACGACCCGCAGCTGATGCACGAAGTCGTGCAGGCCGTCGAACGCAACGGGCTCGCCGTGGAGACCGTCTTCGCGATGCACGAGGGCCCGCGGCCGTGGAAGGACGTCGTCAAGCTGGTGCGGGCGGCGCTCGGCTAGCGACCTGCGTCGCCGACCACCGCCGTCGAGGGCATGCCCATTGCCCGTGTTGGGCCTGGCCACTCTTTCAGTGTGGATCCAACAACACGACAGGAGATCGAGATGAACGCATTCATGAAGCTGACGGCCGCGGCGCTTGGCGCGGCAAGCATCGCCGGCGGCGTCGCCGTGGCCCAGGACACCTCCAGCAAGGATCCGTACGCCAACCCCGACACCGCCAACTACGGCACGCCCCCCGGCGCGCCGCTGAAGCGCGACGGCAGCCTGCGCGCCGACCCGAAGGCACCCGTGGTGACCGACTCGGCGGCGACGGACTCGTCGAGCACCACCACGACCACCACCAGCAGCACGACCTGGAACAACCCGCCTGCCGCCGCGCCCGCACCGGCCGCGCCGGTGGCCGACACGTCGACCACTCCGACCGACACGGCCCCCGCCGTGGACACGACGCCGGCTCCGCGCGCCGACCGCAACTGATCGCGATCGCCGGATTCCGAAGACGGGGCCACTGCCGCAGCGGCCCCGCTCGCGTTCGTTCAGCCGGCCCAGCCGTCCACGTCGCACACCGCGCGCGCGAACGCCTGCGGCGCCTCCTGCGGCAGGTTGTGACCGATGCCGCCGGCAACCAGGCGATGCTCGTGCCGGCCGGTGAACTGGCCCGGCTTCGGCGTGCCGCCGGTCGACACGCCGTCGGCGTCGCCGTCCAGCGTGATCGCGGGCACGCCTATGCCCGGTTGCGCCGCGAGCCGGCGTTCGATGTCCTCCAACGCCGGATCGCCGGCCACCAGCGCGAAGCGGTGGCGATAGGAATGGATCACGACGTCGACGAAATCGGGGTTGTCGAACGACGGCGCCGTACGTTCGAAGTCCGCGTCGCTGAAGGACCACTGCGGCGACCACAGGCGCCACAGCAGGCGCGCCATGTCGCGCCGGTTGGCGGCCAGCCCGGCACGCCCGCGCTCGCCGTGGAAGTAGTACTGATACCAGAGGCGATGTTCCTTGTCCGGCGCGGCCGGCTGGCCAGATCGGGCGATGTCCTGCAGGTTGTAGCCGTTGACGGACACGAGGCCGCGCACGCGCCGCGGCCACAGCGCCGACACCACGCAGGCCGCGCGACCGCCCCAGTCGTAGCCCGCGACGATCGCCCGGTCGATGTGCAGCGCGTCCAGCAGCGCCAGCAGGTCGGCGCCGAGCGCGGCCTGCTGGCCCGAGCGCGGCGTCTCGTCGGACAGGAAGCGCGTCGGCCCGTAGCCGCGCAGGTGCGGCACGATGACGCGCAGGCCCTGGCCGGCCAGCAACGGCACGACACCGTCGTAGGCGTGCACGTCGTAGGGAAAGCCGTGCAGCAGCACGACCGCGCGCCCCGCCGGATCGCCGTGCTCCGCATACGCCACGCGCAGCGCGCCGGCGTCGACGAAGCGTTCGCTGGACGCGGCGCTCATTCGAAGTCCCAGTTGTCGCGGCCGGGGTGCACCTCGATGCTGGCCCACGACTTCCCGTCGCTCTGGCCGTAGCCCAGCACGAAGATCTTCAGCGGGATGGTGGGCGGCGCCGCGCGGCCGCGCTCGCGCTGGCCATGCCACATGCAGCGGATCTGGTCGTAGACGGCCTGCGTCAGCAGCACCTCGCGGATCTCTTCCGGCGGACTGAAGATGCCCAGCGCCTCGTCGGTGAGCTCGCTGCATGCGAGCACCGTCTGCGCGATCTGGCCCTTGAGCCTGTTCACCTCGGGCATGCCGTCCCAGCGCTCGGAGGTCAGCGACGTGAACTGGACGATGTGAAAACCATGCATGGCGTGCCCTCTTGTTGTCGGCTCATTCTCGCGCGTTCGCGCCGCGGGCGTCGTGAGTAGACTGCACGCATCACGGCAGGGGACGCGACATGGATCTCGGACTGAAAGGCAAGGCCGCCCTGGTCTGCGCATCGAGCAAGGGACTGGGCCGCGGCTGCGCGCAGGCGTTGGCGGCCGAGGGCGTCGACCTGGTGCTCGTCGCGCGCGGCGCCGATGCGCTCGAGGCGACCGCGAAGGAGTTGCGCGAGACGACCGGCGTGAAGGTCGTGGCCATCGCGGCCGACATCACCACCGACGCCGGCCGCCAGCTCGCGCTGGACGCGGCCACGCAGCTGAGCCACGGCGCGCCGGCCGCGTTCGACATCGTCGTCACCAACGCCGGCGGCCCGCCGATCGGCGACTTCCGCGACTTCGACCACGCGGCGTGGCTGAAGGCGGTGGAGGCCAACATGCTGACGCCCATCGCGCTGATCCGGGCGACGGTGGACGGCATGTGCGAACGCGGCTGGGGGCGCATCGTCAACATCACGAGCTCGTCGGTGAAGGCGCCGATCGCGTCGCTGAGCCTGTCCAACGGCGCGCGCTCGGGGCTGACCGGCTTCGTGGCCGGCGTCGCGCGCGAGGTCGCGGGCCAAGGCGTGACCATCAACAACCTGCTGCCCGGCGCGTTCGCCACCGACCGCCTGCTCTCGATGTTCGCGCCGCGCGCGGCACGGGCCGGCATCAGCGCCGACGAGATGGCCGCGCGCCGTGCGGCCTCGATTCCGGCGAAGCGCTTCGGCAACGCCGAGGAGTTCGGCGCGACCTGCGCGTTCCTGTGCAGCGTGCAGGCCGGCTACATCACCGGCCAGAACGTGCTGATCGACGGCGGCAACTACCCGGGAACGTTCTGAACTTCAGGCCTGCGCCTCGGCCGGCCGTGCGCGAAAGCGCGACACGCTGACGATCGCGCCGAAGACCGCGAAGCCGCAGGCGAGCTCGAGGCACGCGGTCGTGGGCCTGTCGTGCGCCAGCGCGAACACGACGGCCACCAGCGCCGAGCCCAGGCACCAGCCGAAGATGCGCGCCATCGCCAGCATGCCGCCGGCGGCACCGGCGCGGTTGAGCGGGCCCGCCGTCATCAGCGTCGCGTTGTTGGGCGTCTGGAAGAAGCCGAAGCCGATGCCGCACAAGGCCATGCGCCAGACGATGTCGACCACCGACGGCGCCGCCGGCATCGTGGCCAGGCAGGCCAGGCCCGCGGCCAGCGCGGCCAGCCCGAGGCTGCCGAGCAGCGCCGCCGGATACTTCGCCGCCAGGCGACCGGCGATCGGCGCGGCGAAGATCACCAGCAGCGGCCACGGCGTCACCAGCAGTCCCGTCTCGACCGCCGATCGATGCTGCGCCGACTGGAACAGGAACGGCAGCGAGACGTAGGCGAGGATCTGCGCCGCGTACGAACAGATCGACGTCAGCACCGACAGCGAGAACAGCGGGATGCGCATCAGATCGAGCGGCACCAGCGGCGTGCTGCGGCGCGACTGCTGCGCCACCAGGAATGCCAGCGCGATCGCGCCGCCGACGAGCTCGATGCCGGCAAGACGCGTCTCGACGCCCAGCGTGTCGACGCCGATCACCAGCAGGCCCAGCGCCACGGCGCACAGCAAGGCGCCGCCCAGGTCGAAGCGGCGATCCTGCGGCTCGGCCGCCGGCGAATTGCGCAGGAAGGCCCAGATCGCGAGCACGCAGATCGGCACGTTGACGAGGAACAGCCAGGGCCAGCGCTCCACCGACAGGATCGCCGCCGCGACCGACGGCCCGGCCGCGCCCGACGCCGCCACCGTCAGCGCCACCCAGGCCAGTCCGCTGGCGATGCGCGGCCGCGGCTGGATGCGCCGCACGATCGCCGGCACCAGCGCGGCCAGGAAGGCGCCGCCCGCGCCTTGCAGGAACCGGAACAGCACCAGCCAGGTCAGCGAGCGCGACAGCGCGCAGGCGAGCGACGCCAGTCCGAATGCCACGATGCCGAACGCGTAGACGGGGCGCAGCCCGCGGATCTCGCCCAGCGCCGCGGCCGGAAGCAGGCACAGCGCGGTGCCCAGCTGGAACGCGTTGACCACCCAGACGCTGGCCGCGGCGGTGGCGTCGAGCTCCTTGGCGATGGTGGGCAGCGCGATGTTGGCGATCGCGCTGTCGAGGCTGGCCATGCCCACGCCCGCGAGCAGCGCGAACATGACCCAGCGACGGGCGGATGGCGAGATGTCGGACGAAGGTGGATTCACGCGAGGCCTGGTGCAGTCGACTGCACCCAGTATCGTCCGAGCCCGCCCCGGCCGCTGGCCCGGGGCGATTCGCGCCGCGCGCGGTTCAGCAGCCTTCGGCCGTGCAGAGCATCGCGATGTTGTTGCTCGTGAAGCGCGGGCCGTCGAACTCGTCGCCGAAGGTGCCCGTGCAGGACTGGCTGACGTAGCCGTGCACCGTCGAGTCGACGTGGTCGCCCGCGCCATAGTCCTTGATCCACGGGCCGCCGCTCGAGCCGAAGGTCATCTTGCAGGCCATGTTCAGCACGTCGCTGCCGCAGCTCGACGGCTGCGCCGAGCTTTCGCTGGTGCAACTCTCCTGGCTGTTCGCGTTGCCGATGTTGCCGGGGTAGCCGAACGCGCGCATGTGCTGCGCGGCCGGGAAGTTCCACGCGCGGCCGAGCCAGCCGGTGTAGTACGTGACCGGATGGCCGGCGGCGTCGTCCTTGAGCCTGATCAGGCACACGTCGGACGCGATGTCGCCGTTGTTGATCCACGAGTTGGGCACGCGGGCGTCCTCCCAGTTGAAGACACCGTACGGCGCCTTGCCGTCCTCGTAGCCGGGCGCGAACGACCAGCCGCCTGTCCAGCCGTTGCTGGTGCGATCCCAGCAGCAGTGCGCGGCGGTGACGATGATGTTCTTGCCGCTGACCACCGACGCCGAGCAGGTGCCCTCGTTCATGAACAGCTTGCCGATGCGCGCGTCCGCGGCGAGCGCCGACGTCGACGCGAATGCGGCCAGCACCAGCGTGGCCAGCAACAGGAACACACGTCCGAAGGAATTCCGAGTGGCGACCATGGTCGTCTCCTTGCTCAAGTTGATGACAGCGTCAGGCCGGTTCATTTCCAGTCGTCAGGATGGAGCCGGCGTGCCTCCTCTTCCGCTTTCGGATTCGGGGCGCCGGGCTTGGACGACGTCGCACGCGCGGTCTTGATCGCCCTCAGCTCCTTGGCCGTGAGCTTGCGCGGCGACGAGGTGCCGAGGGTCGAGTTCCAGTCGAGCGGCTGCGCGGCCAGGCGCTGCTCGCGCGTCTCGAACGAAGGCTCCTTGAGGTCGCGCGCCTTCTCCGAGCCGTGCTTGATGGAGGTGCTGCCGTCGGCCGGCAGCTGCTGTGCGATGCCGGCGACCGGCGCCGCGACGATGAGGACCGCGGCCGCGGCGAACGCGAGGCCGCGAAGCCTGGAAGTGGGTCTGGATGACATGGTCGACTCCTGATTGCGCCTCGGCCCTGGACGTCGAACGACGCTCGCGAGGCAGGTTCAAGGTACTGCCGCGGCTTGCGCGTCGTCAATCACGCGGACCGCCATTGGGGGGACTGCAATCGTGGGAATCCCGATCGCGCGGTCCGTACCCATGGCCGTATCCAATCGGCGCGGCGATCCTCATTGCTCGCTGCCGCATCGATAGCGGCGCGCTAACGCGGTAGTCCATTCAAGAGACTGGTTAGAACGCACCCGCAAGCTTGGGATGCGGCGCCGTTTCCACCACTGCGAGGGATATCGACGCGGCAGGTCGGCGCGCACGATGCGGCCCGCACCCCGACGTCGAAGAGCTTCCTCGATTTCCGACGAAGACACGGCGAAGGCCATGCATCCACAGGAGCACGCCATGACAGCCCAGAACATCCCCGCCCACTACCACCGCATCTCCGGCACCTTGCGCAGCCCGGCGCTCACCGCCACGCGCGAAGGCCCGGCCGACGCGGGCGAGATCGTGCAGGTCACGATCAGCCTGCGCCGCCGCATCGACGGCCCGCCCGCGCCGGACTTCGACGCCGTCGCCGCCGTGCCGATGAACGCGCGCAAGCCGCTGTCGCAGGACGATTTCGCGGCCAAGTACGGCGCGCATCCGGCGGACATCGCCAAGGTCGAGGACTTCGTGTCGACCGCAGGCATGAAGGTCGTCGAGAGCAACGCCGCGCGCCGCACGGTCGTCGCGTCGGGCACGGTAGCGCAGATGAACCGCGCCTTCGCCGTCGACCTCGGCCGCTACACCGCGCCCGCGCCGGCGCGCAGCCGCAACGTGCCGCCGCGCACCGAGACGTATCGCGGCCGCAGCGGCTACGTGCACGTGCCGGCGGACCTCGCGGACATCGTCCTGGGCGTGTTCGGCCTCGACAACCGCAGCATCCTCAAGCGCAACGGTGCCGATCCGACGAACACGCACACGCTGACGATCCCGACGCTCAAGCAGCTCTACAACTTCCCGACCAATTCCGCGGCCGGCCAGACGATCGGCATCGTCTCGCTGTCGGGCTATGCGATCCACGACATCCAGCTGCTGTTCAACGGCCTGGGCGCGGGCTACACGATGCCCGCGGTGCACGACGTGCCGGTGCACGGCACCAACAGCGGCAGCGACCCGTACGGCGAGACCACGCAGGACATCGGCATCGCCGCCGCCGCGGCCGACGGCGCGGCGATCGCGGTCTACCTCACGCAGGACTCGCAGGCCGGCTGGGTCGACCTGGTCCAACGCGTCGCGCACCCGAACGCCGGCGATCCGTCGTGCTCGGTGCTCTCGAGCAGCTGGTACATCGCCAACGGCGACGACGCGGGCACGCTGGCCGCCGAAGGCATCACCACCGCCTTCGTCAACGCCGTGACCGCCGCGTTCCAGGACGCCGCGATCCAGGGCATCACCGTGTGCATCGCCTGCGGCGACACCGGCAGCAACTCCAAGGTCAACGACGGCAAGGCGCACGTGCAATATCCGGGCAGCGACCCGTGGGTGCTGGCCGTGGGCGGCACGACCGTCGGCGACGTCTCCGGGTCGACCTTCCAGGAATACGTGTGGAACGACCCGAGCCCGAGCGACCCGTCGCACTGGGGCACCACGGGCGGCGGCATCAGCGACTTCTTCGCGCTGCCGTCGTACCAGGTCTACGCGGGCGTGCCCGCTTCCGTGAACCCGGGCCATCGCGTGGGCCGCGGCGTGCCCGACGTGTCGGCCAACGCCAGCTACAACGCCGGATACGCCGGGCTGTACCTGGGCGGCAATCCGACGATCGGCAACGGCACCAGCGCGTCGGCGCCGCTGTGGGCCGGCTTCGTCGCCAAGCTCAACGCGGCGATGGGCACGCGCCTGGGCTTCATCAACCCGATCCTGTACTCGAAGGGCACGAACGCGTTCCGCGACATCGTGCCCGCCGGCGGCCCGGCCAACAACGCCAACGGCGGCGTGGCGGGCTATCCGTCGGTCGCGGGCTGGGACGCCTGCACCGGCTGGGGCAGCATCGACGGCGCGAAGATGCTCAACATGCTGCGCGGCGTCGGCCAGCCTCCGGGCCTGGCCGTGTTCGACAACCGCATGGTGATGGCGTGGAAGGGCATCGAGCACGACCAGCGCATCTGGTTCTCGAACTTCAACGGCGCGGCCTGGGCGCCGCAGCAGTTCGTGAACGGCGTGGCCACGAGCTGCGGCCCGTCGCTGGCGGTCTTCAATGGCAAGATCTTCATGGCCTGGAAGGGCATGAACGCCGACGAGGGCATCTGGTTCTCGAGCTCGACCAACGGCACCGCCTGGGCGCCGCAGCAGGAAGTGGCCGGCGTCGCGACGAGCACCGGCCCGTCGCTCGCCGTGTTCAACGGCAAGCTGTTCATGGCGTGGAAGGGCATGGTCAGCGACCAGGGCATCTGGTGGTCCAGCTTCGACGGCACGCACTGGGCGCCGCAGCAGGAAATCGCCGGCGTCGCCACCAGCGTAGGGCCGCAGCTGGCCGTGTTCCAGGGCAGCCTCTACGCGATCTGGAAGGGCATGAACGAAGACCAGGGCCTGTGGTACTCGCACTTCAACGGCACGGCCTGGGCCGCGCAGAAGCAGGTGCCGGGCGTCGGCACCAGCGAGGGCGCGTCCATCGCCGTGTTCAACAACCGGCTGTACGCCTGCTGGAAGGGCATGAACGACGACCAGCGGATCTGGACCTCCAGCTTCGACGGCACGTCGTGGGCCGCGCAGACGCTCATCTCGGGTGTCGGCACCAGCGTCGGCCCGGCGCTGGCCGTGTTCAACGGCCAGCTCTACATGACCTGGAAGGGCATCAACGGCGACGACCGCGTGTTCTACACGAGCTTCAACGGCACGACGTGGGCGCCGCAGCAGCAGATCGTGGGCATCGGCACCAACCCGTTCGACATCCGCGAGCCCGCGATGGCGGCGTGATCCGCGGCGGCTGCCGGCTCGCAGCCGGTGGCCGCCGTCTGCGATCAGGCCGGCGGGCGTGCCGCCGGGTCGTCCAGCGCGATCGGCACGCCGCAGTTCGCGAGCCAGCGCAGCTTGTCCGCGCGCGGTCGCTGCTTCAGCGCGTGCTCGGCCTTCAGCGCGTGCGATCGCGACGGCAGCGCCGCCGCGGCGACGATGCGCACCGGCGGAAACGCCTTCGTGAAACGCGCGCCGCGGCCCGCGCGATGCGCCGCGAAGCGCGCCGGCAGGTCGTTGGTGATGCCTGCGTAGAGCCGCTCGCCCGCGCATTCCAGCAGGTAGAGCACCCAGGGCGACTCCGGCGCCCGCACGATCGTCTCGGGCATCCTCACCACATGTGCTCCGCGCCCTCGGGCACGCTGACCCACGGATGGCGGCGCTCCTCGTAGACCGAGAACACCGGCGGCGGGAAGGTGGGATCGGCGAACGCGCCGACCGGCACCGCCGTGGAGCCGTCGTCGTCGCCCAACCGGTAGTACACCGTCGCGCCGCAGGCCGGGCAGAAATGGAAGCGGCAGCGCGTGCCTTCGTCGCCGATGCGCACGTACTCGGTCGACGTCCCGGTGATCTCGACGTTCGCGGTCGCGAAGCGCGCCTGCGCGCCGTACGTGCTGCCCGTACGGCGCTGGCACGCGAGGCAGTGGCACATCGACACGCGGATCGGGTCGCCGTGCGCGACCAGGCGCAGCCGGCCGCAGGAACAGGAGGCGTGGTGGTCGGGCATGCGCCGACTTTAGCGCGTGTGCCGCAACATTTCTACGCCGCCGCGATCAATGCCCGAGCCGATGCCAGCAAGACGCGCGTCGCCTCGTCCGGCGTCAGCATCGATGCGCTGACGAAGGCGCCGTTGACCAGCACGCCCAGCTGCGCCGCGAGCTCGCCCGGCCGTGCCGCGCCGAGCCGGCGCGCCAGTTCCGTGAGCCGCCTGCGCATCGCCTGCATGTGTGCCCGCGATACGGCGCGCGCGGGATGCCCGGCCTCGGCGAACTCGGCGGCGACGTTGATCTGCGGACAGCCGCGATAGTTGGAGCGCGCCAGGCGCTTGCCGATCCAGCGCATGTGCGCCTCGATCTCGGCGGCCGCGTCGTCGGCATGTCGCGCCGAGACGTCGTCCCATTGCGCCCAGAACTGGACGTCCTCGCGTTCGAGGAAAGCGACGATCAGGTCGTCCTTGGTGCGGAAGTGCCGGTACAGGCTGGTCTTGGCGACGCCCGATGCGTCCACCACCAGGTCGACACCGACGGCGCGCACGCCGCGCTCGTAGAACAGCGTGGAGGCGGTGTCGAGGATGCGCTGGCGGACGTCGGGCGTCTCGGCGACGGATTCCCGCTGCACGGGTGCGGATGGCTTGACCATGTTGACATGATACAGACCTGTCTTTATCCTTCACGCTACAGACCTGTCTGTTTCTTGGAGATTCCGATGCCCACCACCCTCCTCGCCCGCCCCGTGGCCGTCTATGGCGCCGGCGGCCACACCGCGCGCTTCGTGCTCGCCGAACTGCGGCGCCGCGACATGCCCGCGATCGCGGTGGGGCGCAGCGCCGCCACGTTGCCGGGCGGCGTTCCGGCACGCGTGGCCGCGATCGACGACGCGGCCGGGCTGGACGCGGCCTTCGCGGGCTGCGCCGTGGTGATCAACTGCGCCGGCCCCTTCCTCGACACGGCGCGTCCCGTCATCGAGGCGGCGTTGCGGGCAGGCGCCGGCTACATCGACGTGACCGCGGAACAGGCCAGCGCGATGGAAGTGTTCGAGCGCTTCGACGCCCCGGCACGCGCCGCGGGCCTCGCCGTGATTCCCGCCGCCGGCTTCTACGGCGGCCTGGCCGACCTGCTCGCCACCGCGCTGCTGGGCGGGGCCGACGCGGTCGACGAGCTGACCGTCGCGGTCGCGCTCGACCGCTGGTGGCCCACGACCGGCACCCGCCTGACCGGCGCGCGCAGCACGGCGCAGCGCCTCATCGTCGACGCCGGCCGCCTGGTGCCCATGCCGCTGCCGGCGGCGCGCTCGACCTGGCGCTTCGACGCGCCGCACGGCGAGCAGCCGATGGTCGAACTGCCGTTCAGCGAGACGATCACGCTCTCGCGCCACCTGCACGTTCGCGCGCTTCGCTCGCACCTGACCGAGTCGTCCCTGGATGACATCCGCGATGCCGCGACGCCTCCGCCGTCCGCTGCCGACCCGCTGGGGCGCTCGGCGCAGCGCTTCGAGATGGTGGTGCGCGCACGCCAAGGCGACCTGGCGCGCACGGCCAGCGCGCGCGGACAGGATATCTACGCCGTTTCGGCCCCCCTCGTCGTCGAGGCCGCGGCCCGGCTGATGCAGCCGCGATTCGCGCACGCCGGCGCGCTGGCCCTGGGCCAGGCGTTCGACGCGCATGCGTTCCTGCGCGCCGTTTCACCGCATCATCTCGAGGTGACGCTGCCGTCTTGACGCGCCATGCAAGCGAGCGGCGCGCCGAAGCCGGTTCAGAACGGCGGCTGCCAGACGGCGCGCGCGACGCGCAGCCAGTTGCCGCCGAAGATGCGCGCCAGCGCCGCGTCGTCGACGCCGCGGCGCGACAGTTCCTCGGCGAGGTCCGGCAACTGCTCCGGCGCCGTCATCGCGATGTCGGCCGAATAGCCCAGGTGCGGCGGGAACTTGTCGGGGTTGGCGGCGATCTCGGCAGCGAGGTCGCTCGCGTCGAAGATGTAGTCCAGGCCCAGGCCCACGTGCTCGCTGCCGACGAGGTCGAGCATGTGCAGCACGTGGCGCGCGACGTTGGACACCGACGCGTCGTTGCCGCCCAGGAAGATGCCGATGCCGTTGACGCCGACCACGCCGCCGCGCGCGGCGCACGCCCTGATCAGGTCGTCGGGGATGTTGCGCGGATGGTCGACCAGCGCGCGCGCGTTCGAGTGCGAGAAGATCACCGGCGTGGGCGACTCGTCGATCGCCTCGCGCGCGGTACGGTAGCCCGTATGCGAGCAGCAGGCGACGATGCCCACGCGCGCCATCTCGCGCAGCATGCGGCGGCCGAAGTCGGTCAGGCCGGGATCGTCGTCCTGGCAGCCGCCGCCGGCGCGGTTGTTGCGGTTGTAGGCGAGCAGCATCCAGCGCACGCCGAGGTCGCGGTACAGCCCGAGCAGGCTCAGCTGGTCGCCGACCGCGTTCGCGCCTTCGATGTCGAAGCCGACCGCGAGCTGGCCGTTGGCGCGCGCGAGTTCGATGTCGTCCACCGACTCGATCAGCCGGTAGTCGCGCGCGTTGGCGGCGAGCCAGTCGCGCATCGATGCGAGCACGCGCAGGTGCGCCTCGACGCCGTCGTCGCCGAAGCCGACGTTGACCATCACGACGTCCGCGCCCGCGTCGCGATGGCGTTGCAGCTGCGGCAGGAAGGTGGTGTCGTGCGGCGTCAGCGGCATGCAGGCGTGGTTGTCCCACACCAGCATCGAGGCCAGGCGGTCGCGTCCGGAAACGGTGGTCATGAGGCGCTCCTTGCGTCTTGCGTCGACGTCATCAGCCCGGTGAAGTAGCGGCGCTCGGTGGTGGCCAGCGCGTGAAGAACCGCGGCGGCGAGCGCCGCGATGCCGGCCATCGCGAGGAAGAAGGCCGCGGGCGACATGTGGCTCCACCACGTGCCCACCACGCCCGACAGCAGGTTGCCGGCGAACGCCGCCAGGAACCACGCGGCGATGGTGGTGGCGCCGAAGCGCGGCAACGCGAGCTGCGCGAACATGCCCAGGCCCACCGGCAGGATGTACAGCTCGCCGAAGGTCAGCACCGCGAAGAACACCACCAGCCACAGCCAGTGCGCGGGCGCGCCGTGGGCATCGGCGGCGTGGCTGACGAAGGCCAGCAGCACGTACGACGCCGCGACGGTCAGCGCGCCGAACGCCATCTTCTGCAGCGGCGCCGCGGGCGAGGCCGTTCCGCCGCGCCGGTTCCAGAACGCCACGAGCAGCGGCGTCATCACGAACACGAACAGCGGGTTCAGCGACTGGAACCAGGTGACCGGCACCTGCCAGCCGAAGGCCTGGCGGTCGACCGCGGTGTCGGCCCAGATCGCCAGCGTGTTGCCGGTCTGCTCGTACGCGACGCGGAACAGGATCACCGCCAGGCCGGTGCCGAGCAGGAACAGCAACTGGTGGCGCGAGGCGACATCGGCGGCGGCCGTCCCGTCGGTCTCGGCCGGCGCGGCGGCGTCTTCGACGACGAGATGGCGCGACCCGAACACATAGATCGCCAGGCCCAGGCACATGCCGATGCCCGCGGCGCCGAAGCCGTAGTGCCAGCCATAGACCTCGCCCAGCGTGCCGCAGATCAGCGGCGCGATGAAGGCGCCGAGGTTGATGCCCATGTAGTAGAGGTTGTACGCGCCGGCGAGCCGCGCGTCGTCGGCCGCGTACAGCGGTCGCACCTGGCTGGGCAGGTTGGGCAGGAACAGGCCGTTGCCGAGCGCGATCGTCACCATCGCGGCATAGAACAGCCCCTCCGAGGCCATCATGAAATGGCCGCACGCCATCAGCAGTCCGCCGAGGATGACCGCGCGCCGGCGGCCCAGCCAGCGGTCGGAGATCACGCCGCCGACGATGGGCGTCAGGTACACGCCCGCCGCATACGTGCCGTAGACCAGCGACGCGCTCGCCTGGTCGAAATGCAGCTGCTTGATCATGTAGTAGACCTGCAGCGCGCGCATGCCGAAGAACGAGAACTTCTCCCACATCTCGGTGAGGAACAGGATCGTCAGCCCCGGCGGCTGGCCGAACCAGGTGCGCTCGGGGGCGCGCGTCACGCGAGCCTCCGCGCGATCGTCAGCGGCATGCGTCCGCATCGCTCAATACCCCGAGTTGAAGTTCAGCAGGTGGTACGAGAACGCGATCCACAGCGTCATCGTGAAGGCCGCGAACTGCAACACGGCCCAGACGGTGGATCCGCGCCGGCCCGGCGTGCGCACGCGCTGCACCAGGTTCCAGGCGCCGACCAGCCAGCCGCCGACGAAGCCGATGAACGACAGCAGCTGCACCACGTGCACCCAGGTGTCGAGGTGCGGCGTGGTGATGGCCGCGACGACCGCGAACAGCACCGTCCACGCCACCGCCGCCGCCAGCGCGGCGACCGCCGCGATCGCGGTCAGGCGCGTGCCCGCGCGCACCGCGGGAGACAGCGGCGCCGCGCCGTACCACTTGCGCGCGGCCGCGCCGACCGGCCACGCCAGCACGCTCGTCAACAGCAGCAACAGCGACACGACCAGCAACGGCACCTCGAGCCCCGCGCCGGCCAGGCCGTGCAGCGGCTCGTAGGCGAACGCGAACGCGAGATAGTCCGTGCTCCAGGTCACGACCTTGCCGTCCACCACCTTGGCCTCGAGCTGGTCGTGTCCGCCCACCTGGTGCCACAGCCACGGCCTGGTCTCGACGAAGGTCTGCGGCTGCAGCAGCAGCTTGGTGGTGATCGTGCCGTCCGGGTTCGCGACGATGGTGGTCGGCTGGATCATGTTGATCAGCGACAGGAACGTCGTCTCGCCGCGTCGCGTGGTCTGGTAGCGGCCGGCGATCACCTGCGCGTGCGCCTTGGCGGTCGCCTCGTCGAGCGGCACCACCGGATCCGCCTTCGGGAAGTAGCGGTCCGCGAACTCGTGGAACACGTCGTCGCGGATGCCCTCGCCCAGGCCTTCCTTGCCGAGCGCGTTGACCGAGATGAACATGCCGACGTGGTCGTCGAGGAACAGGAACAGGTCGCTGTGGAAGTAGTTCAGGTCGCCGCCGTGCGCGATCACGCGGTGGCCGTTGATGTTGGCCTGGTAGAAGCCCAGCGCGATGCCGTTGAGGTCGGGGAACGGGCGCGTGATGGTCGTGTGCATCATGCGCGCGGTCTCCGGCTTCAGGATCTGCGCGCTGCCGTAGCGGCCGTCGGCCAGGTGGGCGATCATGAAGTGCGCCATGTCGTCGCCGGTGGCCGACAACGACCCCGCGGGCGGGATGTTGACCACCTCGAAGCCCTTGCCCGGCTTGTCCGACTCCTCGTAGCCGACCGACATGTCGGCCTTCAGCGCGTCGGGCAGCGGCTGGCGGAAGGTCGAATGCTTCATGTCCAGCGGGGCGAAGACGTTGCGTTCGATGTAGTCGTTGAACGACATGCCCGACACGCGCTCCACCATGTGGCCCGCGAGGCCGGTCGCGTAGTTCGAATAGGCCGACGTGGTGCCCGCCGGATAGATGCGCGCCGGCATGTTGCCGCTCAACACCTCGGTCAGCGGCGTCTCGGGGATGTCGAACGCCACCAGGTCCTTGATGCGTTCCTCGAAGCCGGTGCGGTGCGTCATGATCTGGCGCAGCGTGATCGGCTGGCCGTCCAGCGGCGGCACCTGGAAGTCGAGGTACTTGTTGACGTCGACGTCGAGATCGAGCTTGCCCTGCTCCACCAGTTGCATCACGGCCGTCCACGTGAACAGCTT
>FSXQ01003533.1_pt1 | contig 16983 bp, 14 predicted proteins | sample 1638011 | NCBI WGS metagenome assembly FSXQ01 (sample SAMEA3914789, study PRJEB12502) | metagenome | biome: forest; material: soil | place: Canada | collected 2011-07-03 | depth 0.3 m | reverse complement strand
CGATTCAGGGTCAGCGTCGCGACCCCGTCCGGGGCGCGCTCGAAGAGGATGTCGGACATGGTCGGCCTGGCTGGCAGGTATGTTTACAATACGGTACAACGTTCAAATATGCGATCATTGTAGCTCGCCTCGACAAGGCGAGCAAAGGCGGGCGTGCTGATCTTGATCGCTCGCGAATCCGACGCTCCACCCTTGGCTCACGCATGCGCCCCGCACTCTTTCGAACCCGTATCACCGACCTGCTCGGGATCCGCCACCCGATTCTGGCGGGAGGCCTGGGTCCCAAGGTCTCGGATGCGAGGTACGTCGCATCGGTCGTCAATGCTGGCGGCATGGGATTCGTCGTCGGGGCTGGGTTTCCGGATGCCGACGAATTCCGGGCCCAGCTGCGGCTGTGCCGCGAGCTGACGCAGGGTCAGCCGTTCGGCGTCAACCTCTACGTCTCGCGCCAGGCCGGTGGCATCGATCGCGTCAAGCGACAGATCGACCTCCTGGCCGGCGAGGGCGTGTCCTGCGTGGAGACGGCAGGCGCCAGCCCGGAGGCCATCGTCCCGTTGCTGAAGCAGGCGGGCGTGAAGGTGCTGCACAAGGTGCCGGCCGTTCGCTACGCGGTGAGCGCCGCGAAGCTGGGTGTCGACGCCGTCGTCATCGTCGGCAACGATTGCGGCGGTCATCCGGGCCTGTACGGGATCGGCTCGATCGTGCAGGCGGCCCACGCGGCCCGCGTGATCGACGTGCCCATCGTCGTCGGCGGAGGCATCGGCACCGGGAGCCAATTGGCGGCCGTGTTGGCGATGGGGGCCGACGCGGTGCTGATGGGCACGCGCCTTCTGGTGAGCGAGGAGCTGTGGATCCATCCGCGCGCCAAGGCGCTCGTGCTTGATGGCGACGGAACCGAGAGCGTCGTGGTCAAGAAGTCGATCCGCGACCACCATCGCGTGTATCGCAATGCCAGCGCCGAAGCGGCCCTCGCGCTGGACGAGGCCCGGGTGACGGACTTCGAGCGGTACCGTCCGCATGTCATGGGGGCGCTGGCGCACCAGGCCTACGTGTCGGGCGATACCCGTACCGGCATGCTCGACTACGGGCCTGCCGCCGTGTTCGCCGACGCCATCGAAAGCACCGAGGCGATCTTCGATCGACTGATCGACGACGCTGTGCTGGCGATGCGCCGGCTGGACGCGCTGGAGATCCGGGCCTGACGCGGCATCTGCTCGGCCAGGCTCCGGGACGTCAGCCAGAGGAGCTTCGAGGCGGAGTCGTCGTCGCGGCAAATCCGCGCCGCTTCGGCGACCTCGTCAGATGACGCCCGCGGCGGCGAGCCCGGCCAGATCGGCGTCGGTCATGTCCAGCAGCGACTTCAGCACTTCGTTCGTATGCTGGCCCAACGTGGGAGGCGCGGTGTAGCGGGTGATCGGCGTCTCCGAGAACTTGATCGGATTCGCGGCCAGCCGGACCGTGCCCGACAGCGGATGCGTCACTTCCACCGCCATGCCCCGGTGCCTGACCTGCGGATCGTCGAAGACCTGCTGCAGGTCGTAGATCGGTCCCGCGGGCACCTTGGCATCCTCCATCGCCGCGAGCAGGTCGTGCTGCTTCCATTGGCGGGTGATCGCGTCGAAGGTCTCGGTCAGTGACTTGCGGTTGCGCACGCGAACCGGGTTGCTGGCGAAGCGTGCGTCGGTGGCCAGTTCCGGGCGCTCGAGTGCATGGCAGAAGCGCCGGAATTGCTCGTCGTTGCCGCAGACCACCATCACCGCGCCGTCGAGACAGGGAAACATCTGCGACGGCAGGCCGCCGTTGCCCTGCGTGCCGCGCCTGACCGGGACGATGCCTGTGGCGAGGTATTGAGCGGTGTAGTGCGTCAATGAGGCGATGACGGAGTCGAGCAGCGCGATGTCGACGTGTTGGCCAAGGCACTGTCGCGGATCGTCGTCGCCGGTGCGCCGCGCGTCGCGGGCATAGAGCGCGGCGATCACGCCGATCGCCGCGAACTGGCCGCCGATGAAGTCGGCGATCGACGGCCCGGTCTTCACGGGGGCGCCGCCTTCTTCGTCCGGATAGCCCGTCACGCTCATCAAGCCGCCCATGGCCTGGAAGATCGAGTCGTAGCCTGGGCGAGGCGCATAGGGGCCGCTTTGCCCGAATCCGGTGACGGAGCAATACACGAGGCGCGGATTCGATGCACGCAGGCTGTCGTGGTCCAGCCCATAGCGCTTGAGATCGCCGACCTTGAAGTTCTCGACGATGACGTCGGAGATCGCCGCCAGTCGACGCACGATCGCCTGTCCTTCGGGCTTGGACAGGTCGAGCGTGATCGACCTCTTGTTGCGGTTGGTGCCCAGCAGGATCGGCGACTCGTGGGTGTCCCGGCCCTGCGTGTCCTTCAGGAACGGCGGCCCCATCCTGCGGGCGTCGTCGCCGGCGCCGGCGCGTTCGACCTTGATGACGTCCGCGCCGAGGTCCCCGAGCATCTGCGCCGCCAGCGGGCCCGCGAGAACGCGCGACAAGTCGAGGACCCGGATGCCCGCGAGGGGAAGGCGCGCCGGATCGGTCATGCGCATTCCTTCGTGCCGGCGCTTCGCGCAGGCGGGTGAGAGCGATTGGATGAATTGGCCATGACGAGGGCGGGGTGGGGGAGATCGGCGAGATGTTGCATTGACACTTCGTGCTCGTTCGTTAGAATACACGAACGTCGTTCACATAGTAGTTTTTGAATTCATCGATTACCCGGATGACTCGTCACCGGTCACGCCAGAGCAGAGACGCCACCCGATCATGCGATTCGACTTTTCTCCCGAGGACGAAGCCTTTAGAGCGGAGGTTCGAGGCTTCTTTCGGGATCATTTGCCGCGCGACATGGCACGTCGATTCCATATCGGCGCTCATCCGCCGCGACGCCGCGACGTCCAGGCGTTCCAGGCCTTGCTGCATTCGCGCGGCTGGGGTGCGCCGCACTGGCCGCAGGAATGGGGCGGCACCGGCTGGAGTCCGCTGCGCAAGCATCTCTTCATGGAGGAGATGGTCAGCGCCGACGGTCTCGACTACGGCTGGCAAGGCCTGCACATGGTGGCGCCGGTCCTGCTTGCCTTCGGATCGGAAGCGCAGAAGCGTCGCTATTTGCCGCCCATGATCAGCGGCGAGGAGTTCTGGGCCCAAGGGTTCTCGGAGCCCGGCGCCGGCTCCGACCTGGCGAGCTTGCGCACGAAGGCCGAACTCCAGGGCGACGAATGGGTCGTCAAAGGACAGAAGATCTGGACCAGCGACGCGCGGATGGCGGAGTGGGGATTTTTCCTGGTGCGTACCGACGCGGCGGCGAAGCCGCAGCGCGGCATCTCGTTCCTGCTGATCCCGATGGACTCCCCGGGCTTGACGATCCGCACTATCGTGTCGATCGACGGCGGTGACGGCCTCAACGAGGTCTTCCTGGAGAACGTGCGCGTTCCGCGCGAGAACCTGGTCGGCGAAGCCGGCATGGGCTGGACCTATGCCAAGTACCTGCTGGAAAAGGAGCGCACGGCCAGCGCGTTCCTGTACTTCAACAAGCGCGAACTGGAGAAGGCCCGCGGCATTGCGCAGGGACAGACCGTTCGCGGCGTGCCGCTGATCGACACGCCGGACTTCGCACGCAAGCTGGCTCGCATCGAAGTCGACATTCTCGCGCTGGAGTACTCCGTGCTGCGCGTGCTGTCGCAGGAGAAGAGCCGGCAGAACCTCGACGCGGTGGTGTCGGCCCTCAAGTTGCGCGGCTCCGCGCTGCAGCAACGCGTGACCGACCTGCAGGTCGATGCGCTCGGCCTGCGCGCGTTGCGCTTGTGGGAGCACGGCGAAGGCGAAGTGATCTCCGCGCCGGAATCCGCGCGCTGGCCCGAGTTCGTCCCCGGCCGCACGGCGGGCGCCCTGTTCGCGCGCGCTTCGACGATCTACGGCGGATCGCAGGAGATCCAGAAGAACATCATCGCCAAGCTGGCCTTCGGGCTCTGACGCGGCGTCACGGAAGGACTTCAAGGCATGGACTTCAACCTGACCGACGAACAGCAGATGCTGCGCGACGCCGCCGCACGTTTCGTTCGCGAGCAATACGGATTCGAGGCGCGGCGGCACCTGGTGGCGACGGCCGGCTGGTCGCCCGAGCGCTGGGCACAGTACGCCGACATGGGTTGGCTGGCGCTGAGCGTGCCGGAAGAGTTCGGCGGGCTCGGCTGCGGATTCATCGAGACCGCGATCGTCGCCGAGGAACTGGGGCGGGGCTTGGTGCTCGAGCCGTTCGTGGGCTGCAGCGTGCTCGCCGCGCGACTGATCGAACGCGCGGACGCCCCCGCGTTCTCCGAGCGGCGCGCCGGGCTGCTCGAACGCATGCTCGCCGGGACCTTGCAGGTGGCCGTCGCATACAGCGAGCCGTCCAGTCGTTTCGAGCTGGCCGGCGCCGGCGTGCGCGCGCGCGCCGAAGGCGAAGGCTTCGTGCTGGACGGCGTGAAGATGATGGTGCCCGCGGCGGCCGCTGCCGATCAACTGATCGTGTCCGCTGCAATCGATGGCAAGGACACGGCCTTGTTCCTGGTGCCGCGCGAGGCGACCCGCGTGCACGCGTATCCGCTGATCGACGGCACGCGCGCGGGCGACGTCGAACTGGAGTCGGTGTTCGTGCCGGCGAATGCGCGCCTGTGCGCCCCCGGCTCCGGCCTGGCCTTGCTGGAGGACGCATTGGACCGCGCCGCGCTCGCGCAGGTGGCCGAGGGCCTGGGCTGCATGGAAGCCGTGCTCGAGATCACCAGCGAGTACCTCAAGACGCGCCAGCAGTTCGGCCAGGCTATCGGCAAGTTCCAGGCGCTGCAGCACAGGATGGCGGAGATGTTCGTCGAGGTCCAGGAGACCCGCTCGATCCTCTATCGCGGCGTCGCGCATCTGGATGGCCCACCCGGGATGCGGCGTCAGGCGGTCTCCGCGGCCAAGGTGATCCTCGGGTCGGCCGGACGCTTCGTGGGCGGCCAGGGAATCCAGCTCCATGGCGGCATCGGCGTCACCGACGAATACCAGATCGGGCATTACTACAAGCGCTTGCTGGTGCTCGAGAAACTGCACGGCGACAGCGATTGGCACCTCGGACGCTTCGTCGAAGCGCAGACGCAGGCACGCCGGCAGGCCCAGGAGGCGACCGCATGAATTTCGAGCAGTACGCCAGCATGGCGTTCCGTCGCGACGGCAGGGTGCTGCATGCGACGTTCAATCGCCCCGACAGCCTCAATGCGTTCGATACGGCGCTGCACGACGAGTTCGAGCGCTTCATCTTCGACGTCTCGCGCGACGACGCCACGCATGTGATCGTGCTCAGTGGCGCGGGCAAGGCCTTCAGCGCCGGCGGCGACCTCGAGCAGATGCAACGGCTCGTCGACCAGCCCCGCCTGATGTATCCGGAGGCCGGCATCGCCAAGCGGCTGATCGCGAGCTTTCTCGACGTCCCGCAGCCCGTGATCGCGAAGGTCAACGGCGCCGCGATGGGCCTGGGCGCGACGCTGGCGCTGTTCTGCGACATCAGCTTCGCCGCCAACCACGCGAAGATCGCCGATCCGCATGTGAAGGTCGGGTTCGTGGCCGGCGATGGCGGTGCCGTGATCTGGCCGCAGCTGGTCGGCTACGCGCGCGCCAAGCAGTACCTGCTGACCGGCGACGTCATCCTCGGCGAGGAGGCCGCCAGGATCGGCCTGGTCAATTTCGCCTGTCCCGCCGATGAACTCGATGCGGCGGTCGACGCGTATGCGCAGCGCCTGGCCACAGGCGCGCGGCGCGCGGTGCAATGGACCAAGGCCACGATCAACGTCGGATTGAAGCAGCTCGCCGCTTCCGTCATGGACGCGGGCATGGCGTACGAGACGCTGTCCAACCACACGCGCGACCATGCCGAGGCGGTGGCCGCCATCCGTGCGAAGCGTGCGCCGGATTTCAAGGGCGACTGATCGCCGTTCAACATCGAATTTCAAATCGAAGGAGCAAGACGTGGGCATGGTTCAGGACAAGGTCGTCGTCGTCACCGGCGCCGGCGCCGGCATCGGGCGCGACTTCGCCAAGGCGTTCGCGGCGAACGGGGCGAAGGTCGTCGTCAACGATCTCGCGCGCGACAAGGACACCGGCGCGCCGCTGGCGCAGGCCGTGGTGGACGAGATCAGGGCCGCGGGAGGGCAGGCTGTCGCCGCCGTCGAGAGCGTCGCCGAATGGGATTCGGCCCACAGGATCGTCCAGGCCGCGCTCGACAGCTTCGGGCGCATCGACTGCGTCGTCAACAACGCCGGCATCGTGCGCGACCGTTTCATCTTCAACATGAGCAAGGAGGAGTGGCAGGCCGTCGTCGACGTGCACCTGAACGGCTCGTTCTTCATGACGCGCGCTGCGGCGCCGCATTTCAAGAGCCAGGAAGGCGGTGCGTACATCCACATGACGTCGACCTCGGGGCTCATCGGCAATCTCGGGCAGGGCAACTACGCCGCTGCCAAGATGGGTGTGGTCGGACTGTCGAAGTCGATCGCGCTGGACATGGCCAAGTACAACGTGCGCTCCAATTGCATCGCGCCATGGGCCTGGACCGCCATGACGGCGGGCATCCCGGCCGAGACGCCGGAGCAGAAGGCCCGCGTCGAGAAGCTGAAGAAGATGGAGAGCGCCAAGATCGCGCCCCTGGCGGTCTACCTCGCCGGCGATCGGGCCGCGAAGGTGTCCGGCCAGATCTTCGGCGTGCGCGCCAACGAGATCTATTTCTTCAGCCAGATCCGCATGATGCGGTCGATGCATCGCGGCGACGGCTGGACGCCGGAGTCGATCGCGGATGAAGCCATGCCTGCGTTCGAGGCCAGCTTCTTCGAGAACGTTCCGTCGATGAAGTTGACGCCCTGGGATCCGGTCTGAGGAGCAGGAAGCCATGAAAGCATTGGTCGCAGTCAAGCGCGTCATCGACTACAACGTCAAGGCGCGGGTCAGGTCGGATGGCACCGGGATGGATCTGTCCGGCGTCAAGATGTCGATGAACCCCTTCGACGAGATCGCCCTCGAGGAGGCGGTGCGTTGGAAGGAGGCCGGGGTGGTCACGGAGGTGGTGGCGGTCAGCATCGGCATCGCCGCCTGCCAGGAGACGCTGCGCACCGCGATGGCGATCGGCGCGGATCGGGCGGTCCTCATCGAGACCGCCGTGGAGATCGAGCCGCTGCACGTGGCCAAGCTGTTGAAGGCGCTGGTGGACAGGGAGCAGCCGCAACTCGTGTTCCTGGGCAAGCAGGCGATCGACGACGATGCCGGCCAGACCGGGCAGATGCTGGCCGCGCTGCTGCGCTGGCCGCAGGCGACGTTCGCGTCCAAGGTGGAGCTGTCCGTCGCCGGCGTGCAGGTGACGCGCGAACTCGACGGCGGGCTCGAGACCCTGGCGCTAGCCCTGCCGGCCGTGGTCACGGTCGACCTGCGCCTGAACTCGCCGCGCTACGTCACGCTGCCCAACATCATGAAGGCCAAGAAAAAGCCGCTCGAGGTCATGGCCGCCGCGACGCTGGACGTGGACCTCGCGCCGCGAACGCGAGTGCTCGGGGTGACCGAGCCCAAGGCGCGCGCGGGCGGCATCAAGGTGGCGGACGTCGCCACGCTGCTGGACAAGCTGAAGACGGAAGCGAAGGTGATCTGACATGGCTGCCATCCTGGTGATTGCCGAACACGACGGCGGCGAGGTCAAGGGCGCGACGCGCTCCGCGGTGAGCGCCGCGTTGCAGATCGGCGGCGAGGTGCATGTGCTCGTCGCGGGACATGCCTGCGAGGCCGCCGCGGCGCGGGCCGCGCGCATCGCGGGCGTGTCCAAGGTGCTGGTGGCCGATGCGCCGGCCTACGCGCACGCACTGGCCGAGCCTCTGGCCGACCTCGCCGCGGGCCTGGCGCGCGACTATGGGCATGTGCTGGCCGGCGCCACGGCGATCGGCAAGAACTTCATGCCGCGCCTCGCGGGCCTGCTCGACGTGGCGCAGGTCTCCGACATCACGGCGGTGCTGGCCCCCGACACCTTCGTTCGTCCCATCTACGCGGGCAACGGCCTGGCCACGGTGCAGGCGCTCGATGCCGTCAAGGTCGTCACCGTCCGTGGCGCCGCCTTCGACGGCGCGCCCGACGGGACGACCAGCGCGCCGATTGCGCCCGTTCCGCAGGGGCCGGGCGGCACGGCCTCGCGTTTCGTCGGGCAGGAGCTGACCCGTTCGGAACGGCCCGAGCTGACCGCCGCGCGCGTGATCGTCTCGGGTGGGCGCGGCATGGGCAACGGCGAGAACTTCCACCTGCTGGACGCGCTCGCCGACAAGCTCGGCGCGGCCGTCGGCGCATCGCGCGCCGCGGTCGATGCGGGTTTCGTTCCCAACGACTACCAGGTCGGCCAGACCGGCAAGATCGTCGCCCCCGAGCTCTACATCGCGGTCGGCATCTCCGGCGCTATCCAGCATCTGGCGGGCATGAAGGACAGCAAGCTGATCGTCGCCGTCAACAAGGATCCGGAGGCTCCGATCTTCGGCGTCGCCGACTATGGCCTGGTCGCCGACCTTTTCCAGGCTGTCCCTGAAATGACGGCGGGACTTTAGTCGCCGGCGGCAACGGAGACTCCAACATGGCATCCCGCCCCCGCTCAATTTCCAAGCGACCTTCGGTTAGCATCTCGTTCGGTCCAGACGCGGTCTCGACCGGGCTGGCTCAGCGCAGGAACGAGGAACTATTGATGGTCACGAGCAAGAAACGAGCGCTACCGGAGGTGGCGGAGGCGAGCGTCGATCGCGATGCGACGGGGCCGCGATCGCTCGCACGGCTGCTCGGCCTGTTCGACGTGCTGTCGCTCATGCCCAATGGCATGTCGCTCGCCGAGCTGAACGTGACGCTCGAGTCGCCCAAGAGCAGCCTGCTGAACCTGCTGCGACCGCTGGTGGCCGAGGGTTACCTGATCCACAGCGCGGGGGTCTATCGCCTCGGGCCGTCGATCTTCCGGCTGGCAGCCAGCGTCATGTCGGCCTGGAACTTTCCGAAGATGATCCGCCCGTTCATGGACGAGCTGGTCGAACGCACCGGCGAATCGGCATTGCTGGGCGTGCTGAACCAGGAGGCGGAGGTGCTGACCTATGTCGAGATCGTCGACAGCCCGCATCCCGTGCGCTACCAGATCCGGGTCGGCACGACGCGGCCGATCTATGCGAGCACGGCAGGGCGGCTGCTGCTGGCCTATGTCGACAAGCCGTGGCGCGACCAGTACGTGAACACCGTCGCATTCAAGGTCAAGACGGCCATTCCGGTCACGCGCGCCTCGCTGGTCCGGGAACTCGACAAGATCCGGGCCGAGGGCGTCTCGAGTTCGATCGACGGCTATTCGGTGGGCCTGGCCGCCGTGGCGGCACCGGTGTTCGACGGCGAAGGCCGCTGCATCGCCTCCGTCAACATCGCGGGCCCGTCGGACCGCTTCCGCAACGACCTCGAGTCGCTGAAGGCGACCGTCAAGGACGTCGCCGCGCGTGCATCGGGCCTGGTAGGGCGCGTCGAGTCCCGGGCCAAGAGCTGAGGCCGGCCGGCGACGCCCGGCCCGCCTCACGCATCGATCAGGCCACCGCTGCGGGCGAGTCGCCGCAGATGATGCGCGGTGTCGCCGAACAGGATCTCGATCACGCTGAGGCGCCTGAAGTAGTGGCCGACCTGGCATTCCTCGGTCATGCCGATGCCGCCATGCAGCTGCACGGCCTCCTGCCCGACGAAGCGGGCGCTCTTGCCGATCTGCACCTTCGCGGCCGAGATCGCGCGCGAGCGTTGGGCGGCGTCGGGCTCGTCGCACATCATCGCGGCGTAGAGCGCCATGCTGCGTGCCTGCTCGATGGCGACCAGCATGTCGACGGCGCGGTGCTGCAAGGCCTGGAAGCTGCCGATCGCGACGCCGAACTGCTTGCGTACCTTCAGGTAGTCGACCGTGAGCTCGTGCGCGCGCTCCATCACGCCGATGGCCTCGGCGCAGAGCGCAGCGACCGCGGCATCGGCGGCACGCTCGAGGAAGGGCAGGCCGGCGCCCGCGACGCCGATGAGCGCGTCGGCGTCGACCCGCACGGCGTCGAACCGGATGTCGGCGGCGCGGCCGTGATCCTGGGTTCGATAGCCGCGGCGCATCACGCCTTGCGCATTGGCATCGACCAGGAACAGCGAGATCCCCTCGGCGTCGTTCGCGCCGCCGCGCGTGCGTGCCGAGACGATCAGCTTGTCGGCGCTGTCGCCGGACAGCACGAAGCGCTTCGTGCCGGAGATCGCCCAGCCGTCGCCTTCTTCGCGGGCCGTGGCTTCGACGTGACCGAGATCGAACCGGGCGTGCGTCTCGCCGTGGGCCAGTGCCAGCGTCAGGGTGCCCGCCGCGAGCGCGGGCAGTACGGATGCGCGCTGCGCGGCCGAGCCCGCGTCGCGCAGCAGGCCGCCGCCCAGGACGACGCTGGCCAGATAGGGCTCGGGCGCGAGGCTGCGTCCCAGGGCCGCCATCACGATCAATGTGTCGACGGGGCCGCCGCCGAAGCCACCATCGGCGTCCGCGAACGGCAGGCCCAGCAGCCCCATCTCGGCGAAGTGCGACCACAGCGCGCGGCTGTAGCCGTGCGGCTCCGCCAGATGGGCTTGGCGTTGCTCGAAACTGCATCGCTCTGCGAGCAGCCGGTTCGCGCTGTCTTGCAGCATGCGCTGCTCGTCGGAAAGATCGAAGTCCAAGGGGAGTTTCCTAGAGGCCGAGCACGGTCTTGGCGAGGATGTTGCGCTGGATCTCGTTCGATCCGCCCACGATCGAGACGTGGCGTGCCCAGTAGTGGTTGGGAGCGATCGCCATGGCCCAGTCGTCGCCCTCGACCTGCGGCTGTACGCCGGCGACGAACGCGGGATCGAACTCGAGCGAGCTGTAGCCGGCCACCTCGAGCAGCAGTTCCGCCGAAGCCTGTTGCAGTTGCGAACCCTTCATCTTGAGGATCGACGACTTGGGATCCGGCTTGCCGTCCTGTCGCTTGCCGATGTCGGCGATCAGGCGCATCTGCGTGATCTCGAGCGCCTTCAATTCGACTTCGATTTCCGCAATCCGCTCCCGGAAGCGTTCGTCCTCGATCAACGGACGTCCACCGGACATCACCTGGCCGGCCAGCAGCCTGGCGCGGCGCACGCGCATCTTGGAGATGCCGACACGCGCGATGCCGCTGCGCTCGTGGCCGAGCAGGTACTTGGCGTAGTCCCAGCCCTTGTTCTCCTCGCCCACGAGGTTGGCCGCGGGAACCCGGACCTTGTCGAGGAACATCTCGTTGGTCTCGTGATGTCCGTCGATGGTGACGATGGGGCGGATGGTGATGCCCGGCGACTTCATGTCCATCAGCAGGTACGAGATGCCCTGCTGCTTGCGTGCGGCCGGATCGGTGCGCGCCAGCACGAAGCACCAGTCGGCATGGTGCGCAGTCGATGTCCAGAGTTTCTGGCCGTCGATCACGTAGTGGTCGCCGTCCCGGACGGCTGTGGTGCGCAGCGACGCCAGGTCGGAGCCGGCGCCGGGCTCCGAGAAGCCCTGGCAGAACCAGTAGTCCATGCGGGCGATCTTCGGCAGGAAGTGACGCTTCTGCGCCTCGCTGCCGAATGCGATCAACGTCGGCCCGATCATGTTCATGTTGAACGAGATCGGCTCGGGCGCGGGAGCGAGATGCAATTCCTCCTTGAAGATGTACTGCTTGACGGCGTCCCATCCCGTGCCACCCCATTCGAGCGGCCAGGCGGGCGTTGCCCAGCCGCGGTCGTGCAGGATGCGCACCCAGCGCAGCATTTCTTCCTTCGAGATGCGCTGGCCCAGCTCCGTCTTGCGGCGGATGTCGACAGGCAATGCCTTCTCGAAGAACGCCCGTACCTCTTGTCGAAAGGCGGCCTCCTCGGCGGTGAATCTCAGGTCCATGGAGCGTGTCTCGGTGGCATGGGTGGCGGGTTGGGCGACGCGCTCAATCGATGAGTCCGCCGTCGCGCAGCGACGCGATCTTCGCGGCGCTGAACCAGGCCGACAGCGCCGCATCGGTGTTGGCCGGCGTGACGGCCCGGGGCGGCGTCGGCGTCTCGGGCACGGTGCGCGAGAAGCGCGGTGCGGGGCGTGCCTGGACGATGCCGTCGATCTCGACGAACGTGCCGCGCGCCTTCAGGTGTGGATGGCGCGGGGCTTCGGCGAAGGACAGCACGGGCGACACGCACGCGTCGCTCGCCTCGAGCAGCGCCGACCACTCGTCGCGGGTGCGGGTCTTGAACTTCGCGGCAAGGACGGCCTTCGCCGGCTTCCAGCTGTCACGCGACAACTGCGGGCCCAGGCCGGAGGGCTCGATGTCGAGCCGCACGAGCAACTCGGCAAAGAACTTCTCCTCGATCGGGCCGACCGCGACCCAGCGCCCGTCGGCGCATTCATAGCAGTCGTAGAAATGCGAGCCCGAATCCGAGATGTTGGTGCCGCGTTCCGATTTCCAGATGTCGCCGGCCACCATGCCGAAGAACGTCGTCGCGAGGTGGGCCGCACCGTCGACGATCGCGGCATCGACCACCTGGCCGCGGCCGGACTGCCTGGCCTCCAGCACGCCGGCCAGCAGGCCGACCGCCATGTACAGCGAGCCTGACGCATAGTCGCCGACGACGTTGAGCGGGATCGTCGGCGGCTGTCCTTCGCGGCCGATCGCATCCAGCAGCCCGGTCAGCGCGAGGTAGTTGATGTCGTGCCCGGCGCGCGAGCTCAGCGGGCCGTCCTGGCCCCAGCCGGTCAGGCGGCCGTAGACGAGGCGAGGGTTGCGCGCCAGGCATGCCTCGGGCCCCAGGCCGAGTCGCTCGGTCACGCCGGGCCGAAAGCCCTCGATCAGCGCGTCCGCGCCTTCGACCAGATCCAGCACGGCGTCGATCGCCGCCGGCAGCTTCAGGTCGAGTGCGACGATGCCGCGATTGCGCAGCAGCGTGTTGAACCTGAGCGGACGCTCGATGCCTTGTGCCACCGGTTGCTTGCGGTCGATGCGCAGGACGGTGGCGCCGAGATCGGCGAGCAGCATCGCACACATCGGCCCGGGACCGATACCCGCCAGTTCGACGACCTTGAGGCCAGCCAGCGGCCCGCTCATTTGGAGGCTCTTCCCAGCACGCTGCCGGCGATGATGTTGCGCTGGATCTGGTTCGTGCCCTCGATGATCTGCACGACCTTGGCATCGCGGAAGTAGCGGTTGATCGAGTACTCCGAGGAGACCCCCGCCGCGCCGAAGAGTTGCACCGCGTCGGTCGCGACCTTCATCGCCACGTCTGACGCGAAGCACTTGCTCATCGCGGCCATCGGCGCCAGCGCCTTGCCGCCGACGCCTGCGTCGACCATCGCCGCCGTGCGGTAGACGAGCTGCCGCGCGGCCTCGGTCTGCATCACCATGTCGGCGATCATCCAGCGCACGCCCTGGAAATCGCTGATCGCATGGCCGAACGCGCGGCGCTCCTGGATGTACTTGATCGTGTGGTCGATGGCGCCTTGCGCGATGCCTACCGCGCGTGCCGCGACGATCGGACGGCTGGTGTTCAGGGCCTCCATCGCGACCTTGAAGCCCTCGCCGCCTTCCGGGCCGAGGCGGCTCTCGGCGCCAAGCTGGACGTTGTCGAAGAACAGCGGGCAGGACGGCACGCCGCGTGCGCCCAACTTGTCTTCCTTGCGCCCGACCGTCAGTCCCGGCGTCGCCTTGTCGACGATGAACATGTTGATGCCGAGCGCGCCGCCCTGAGCGTCCTGCGTCTTCGCGGCGACCAGGATGAAGTCGGCGATGTCGGAGTTCGTGCACCAGATCTTCGAGCCGTTCAGGACGTAGCCGTCGACCGTGCGGCGTGCCGTCGTCTTGATGCCCGAGACGTCGGAGCCGCTCTGGGGCTCCGTCAGGGACAGCGCGCCGCGCAATTCCCCGCTCGCCAGGCCAGGCAGGAGACGTCGCTTCTGGGCGTCCGTGCCGCCGGCCAGGATGGCGCCGAACGGCGTCCATTGCACGACCAGGAGATAGCCCGTGTTGTAGCAGACGCGGCCGAACTCCTCGACCGCGACACAGGCCGCCAGCGTGCTGCCGGTGCCGCCGTATTCGGTCGGGAAGGGCAGTGCGAACAGCCCGAGCGACTTCAGCAGCTCGAACATGTCCTGCGGGTACTCGGCAGTGCGATCGATCTCGTCCGCACGGGACGCAACCCTTTCTCGCGCGACGCGGCGGATCAGGTCCTGGACGCTCTTGTGGTCGTCGCTCAGTTCGTAGGTCAAGGAGTGCTCCAGCAGCTTCGGCGGCTCGTTCTGATGATCGCGTGATGATCTAATATGCGAACAACGTACGAAAGTGTGAATTCACGATCGGCGAATGTCAAGATCGAGATGGAGACACCGAAGGCAAGTCCCGATCGGGGTTTTGTCGCCTTGACATCGCGTTCCAGACGCGTTTATATTGTAGAACGACATTCAATAAAAGCGACACGCCGACCTCTTTGCGAGAGGCGTGTTGCCCGAGACCTCAGGAGACAGCCTTGGACTCAGCAGTGAAACCAAAGGTACGTGTGGACTACGTGCCCACGGAGCACTACATCTCGCGCGAGATCGTTCAGCTCGAGAAGCGGTTGCTCTGGCCGAAGGTATGGCAGCTGGCCTGCCGGCTCGAGGAGATCCCGTTCGTCGGGGACTACGTCACCTACGACATCAACGACGAATCCATCATCGTCGTGCGCCAGACGGCGGACACGATCCGCGCCTTCCACAATGTCTGCCAGCATCGCGGCCGGCGGCTTACCGAGGGATGTGGCACGGCGGCCAAGCTGCAGTGCCGGTTCCACGGCTGGCAGTGGAACCTCGACGGCAAGGTGATCCGCATCATCGATCGCGACGACTGGGCCGGCTGCCCCGACGTCGCGGACGAGGACTTCGCGCTGCCCGAGATCAAGGTCGACACCTGGGCCGGTTTCGTCTTCGTCAACTTCGATCCGGGATGCGAGGCCCTCGCGCAGCATCTCGCGCCGGTGCCGGAATACACGGACTGCTACGAGTTCGAGAAGATGCGCTACCGCTGGTACAAGTCGGTGCGCCTGCCGTGCAACTGGAAGGTGGCCCTCGAGGCCTTCAGCGAGGGCTACCACGTCTTCGGAACGCACCCGCAGTTGCTCGAGACGCAGGGCGACGACACCACCCGCAGCTTCATGTTCGGCAAGCACGGCATGTTCGGCTACCCGGCGCCTGCTCGCCTGATGGGTGCCCCGTCGCCGCGCACCGGACGACCGGTGCCCGACGACGTGCGGCCGGGGATCGTCAAGTTCTTCGCCGACCTCGAGGATCAGCTCAAGGCGATCACGACGGCGAGCGACGCCGAGGCCGCCAGGCGGATCCTGACGGAGTGCCCGCCCGATACGCCGCATCTCGAATTGCTGATGAAGGTCGGTCAGTTCCAGGCCGAGGCGGCCATCGCGGCCGGCGCCGGCTACCCGAACATCACTGGGGAGCAGGTCTACAAGGCGGGCACGGATTGGCACGTGTTCCCCAACATGATCTTCCTGATGTCGCCCAACGGCATGCTGTTCTATCGCGCGCGGCCGGACGGCGACGATCCCGATTCGTGCTTCTACGACATCTGCTCGATCGCGCGCTACGCGCCCGGCGCCGAGCCGGCGCTCAACCGCGAGTTCTATTGGGGCAGGGACGACTGGAAGGTCGACACCGTTCAGCGGTTCGGCCTGATCCTGTCGCAGGACTTCGCCAACATGACCGAGGTGCAGAAAGGCATGAAGTCCCGGGCGTTCAAGGGCGCCCGCACGAATCCGCTGCAGGAGTCGTCGATCTCCAATTTCCACCGGGTGCTGCGCGAGATGCTGTTCGACGAGCAGGCCGGCGACTGAGGGCGCGACATGTCAAGCAATGGAACGTGGGACGAGGTCGCCGACCTGGTGGTCGTCGGCAGTGGCGGTGGCTCGATGTGCGCCGCGCTGGTGGCCAAGCAACTGGGCAAGCGGGCGCTGATCGTCGAGAAGCAGGCGCTGATCGGCGGTTCGACCGGATTCTCAGGGGGCGTCTGGTGGGTACCTAACAATCCGGTGATGAAGCGCGCAGGCGTGACGGACAGCGCCGAACGCGCGCGCCAGTATCTCGATGCCGTGGTCAGCTACGACGGACCCGGAACCACTCCGGCTCGGCGCGACGCCTTCATCCGCACCGGCCCGAAGATGGTCGAGTTCCTCGAACGCAACGGAATGAAGTTCGTCTACGCCGACGGCTGGTCGGACTACTACGACGAACTGCGCGGCGGCGAGGCGCGCGGCCGCTCGCTGCTGGCCGAGCTGTTCGACACGCGCGAGCTGGGCGCCTGGGAGGGCAAGCTCTCGCGCTACAAGGGATTCAACCTGCCGGTGCCGACGGATCAGTTCCCGACGCTGATGCTCGCCAAGCGCACCTGGGCAGGCAAGAAGGCCGCGCTGGCCCTCGTCGCGCGAATGATCAAGGGCAAGCTCACCGGCGCGCGCCTCGCGGGTGCCGGGGCCGCCATCCAGGGTCGCATGCTGCAGATCGCGCTGCGCGAGCAGCTGCCGATCTGGACGGAAGCGCCGCTGGTCCAACTGGTCGTGGAAGACGGCCGCGTCAGCGGCGTGGCGGTGCGGCGCGCTGACAGGCTCGTGCGCGTGCGGGCGCGCGACGGGGTGCTGATGAACGTCGGTGGCTTCTCCCGCAGCGGCGCGATGCGCGAGCGCTTCCAGCCGAAGCCCAACTCGCACACCTGGACGAACGCCAATCCAGGTGATACGGGCGAGGGTATCGAGATGGCGATGGAGCTGGGCGCCGCCGTGGATTGCATGGACGAAGCCTGGTGGGTCGTCACGTCGCTCGGACCGGACGGCCTGCCGCCGAAGCCGGGAGGCTATGCGAGCGACGGCACGCCGCTGCCGTTCATGCATCACCTGGATCTTTCCTTGCCGTATTCGATGATG
>FSXQ01004934.1_pt1 | contig 17039 bp, 12 predicted proteins | sample 1638011 | NCBI WGS metagenome assembly FSXQ01 (sample SAMEA3914789, study PRJEB12502) | metagenome | biome: forest; material: soil | place: Canada | collected 2011-07-03 | depth 0.3 m | reverse complement strand
TCCTCACCACCCTTGCCCAGGCCGTTCTGGTGGGATTTCGCGTCGAGCGCCCGGCGAGCGACCGCTGTCCGGCGGCCTGGCCGACAGCTGTCGACCCACAGCCGACCTTCGACCCGCCAGATTGGTCGCCGGAAAGCCGCCGTTCGCACGGTCGAGATGAGAGCATGGCCGAGCCCTGCGGGCGCGCAGAGGTGGAGCGCCAGACGACGGCCAAGCGACGGGCGGGAGCAGACGCCAAAGCAAAGCGATCTACAGCAAGCGCAGCTTCGCGGACGCCCCAACCCTCCAGGATGAGTCCCGATGCTGATCTACCGGGATTCCGAACGGGGCGATCGTAAAGTTCAGCGTTGAACGACGAAAAGCCCGGAAAGTTCAGACCTGGATGACGTGAGCGTTCGGAGCCGTGTGGGGCTGCCCGTTCCAAGTCGTTGATTCATCGCTTGGGCAGTTCAGACTTGGCTGACACCGAACAAAGTCCGACCCGTGCGATCAGCGCAAGCGTTCCTTCTTGATGCCTTGCCGCAAGTTTCCGTTCGCCGCATCCTGCAGGTAGCCGCGCACGAAGAAGGTCGGGATCGAGCGGAGCGAGTCAGGCAGCCGACCTGTGCCATCGAAGCGGCGGCGGAACGGCGAGCGCGCGAAGGCGTCGCCGAGCTGCGCCACGACGGACCCGTTGATGAACACGCCGCCGGCGGCGCCGAAGGTCAGGGCGGCGCGTCCTGCGGCGTCGCCGAGCAGGCCGAAGAACATCGCGAGCGCGTGCGCGCATTCGGGCGCCTCCCCCCGATTCGCCGCGAGCATGATCTGGGCTGCGCTCGAGCGCCACGGATGGACGCCGCGCAGCAGGCAGATCGCGCGATGGAGTTCGAGGATGCCGCCCTCGCACAACGCCTGCGCAGTCGCCAGTTGGCCGTGGCGGCGTCGCAGGACGTCGAGCACTGCCGACTCGTCCGGCTCGTGCGAATGCAGCACGATCTGGCCGGCGTCGGAAAGAAGGGGGACGGATGGCATCCCCGGCAGCGTCGCGCACAGAGTGAACCTGGCGCCGATCGCCAGCGTCAGGAACGGGGCGCCGTCGACCGCAGTGCCGGAGCCGACCTGGTTCAGGTTCTCCAGGAAGGCGAAGTTTGCCGCGTCGCGCGGCCACACATCCTCACCCATGGTCGGCGCCGCGACGACTGCGTCGACAAACTTCGGCGCCGGCGGCGCGCCGCAATGTGGATTCGATCATCCGCAACTCCTTCATTGCGGCGGCCCGCGCCGCGTACGCGCCGACCGCCTTTTCCACATCAGAACTTGTAGTTGCCGCTCACGTAGTAGGTGCGCCCGAGGATGTCGTAGTAGCGACCGTCGTAGCCCGAGTAGTTGCCACCGCCCGAGGTCTGCAGCGACAGCGGCGGCATGCGATCGAACAGGTTCTTGATACCCACGGTGACCGCCACTGCCTTGGTCGCCTGGTACCTGCTCTGCGCGTCGAAGGTCGTGAACGGGTGCACGTGCAGCCCTGGGAATGCGACCGGCGTGATGTAGCCGGTGTCGCTGGCGGCGTAGACGGGCGAGCTCGAGGCCGTCGGAAATTGCTCGTCGTGGTAGCCCGATTTGTAGTTGGCTGTCAGCGAGTTGGTGAAGGCGCCGGTCTGCAGGCTGGTAAGGATGCGCATCTCGGTGCGGAACACCACGTTGAGGTCGGATCCGAACTTGCCGAGGTCGCTCTGGATGGCGCCGCCGGGCGACAGCGTGTAGTCCTGCTTAAGCATGTAGGTACCTGTCCAGGAGGTCGACCAGTCGCCGATCGGCGTCTTCGTCTGCAGGCTGACGTCCCAGTCGACGCCGCGGTAGTGCGCGATGCCGCCGTTGGTCGTGACCTCCATGAAGCCGATGCCGGGTGCGCCGGTTGGCGTCGAGTAGGGGTTGATGAACAGGCTGGCGTACTGCTGCGGGTTCGTGAACGCCGTCTGCTCGCTCACGCCCGTCGGCAGCACCTGGTTCTTGATCTGGACGGACCACAGGTCGGCGCCGGCCGAGAAGCCCTTGATCGGATCGACCCGGAAGCCGAGCGTCCACTGCTGCGAGCGCTCGGGCTTGAGGCCGGCCGAGCCGCTCAGGCTGTTGCCGCCCTTCAGGATGCTGTATTGCCCCGTCCCGGACAGGCAGCCGACCGAGCCGGGGAACGGACACGGGTAGCTGGCCGCCGTCGGCGCCGAATAGGCCACCGGATTCGCGATGTCGCCGAGATCGGGCGCCTTGAAGCCCGTGCCGAAGCCGCCGCGTAGGAGCAGGCTCTCCACAGGCGTCCAGCGGAAGCTCGTCTTCCAGGTGTCGGCGCTGAAGCTGTTGCCGATGCTTCCGTCCGGCAATTGGTCGAGGAGCTTGGTCACCGTATCGGGGACGGCGGAGAAGCGGTCGCGGCTGTAGACCTTGCCGTACTTGTTGAAGCGGTCCGAGAGCGTAACCTCGAGCGACTTGGCGAGCGGCAGCAGCCATTCGCCGTAGATGCCGACGTTGTTGCGGCTCGCGTCGAACGGGACTTCCGCGGCCTGCGATCCGACGGCGATGTCGGTCGAGCCCGACTGCGTCGAGTAGCCGCTGTTGTCGCGCTCCAGCTCGCTCGGGTTGATCACGTAGCGCGTGTGCATGGCGTCGACGCCGACCGACAGGATCGACGTGCCGCCCGGCAGCGCGAAGGTGTCGTGCTGGACGCCGAAATGCAGCGCATCGACGTCGGAGGTCGTGGTCGACACGATTGTGCCGGTCAGCAAGGTGCTGGCCAGCGACGACTGTCCGGTCGCCATCACGGGATCGTACGTCCCGCTGCCGACGAGCGCCTTCAGGGCGTTGAGGTCGCCGTAGCCGCCGGCGAGCTTGTCCTGGTCGACGAGGTGCGAGAGCGAGAACGTGGCGTCGTAGCTCCAGTCCTTCCATTGGCCGTCGAGGCCGCCCGCGAGGTGGCTCGTCGTGGCGATGTAGTCGTCCGAACGCTCGCCGAGCGGCGACGAGCGGTAGCCCAGCGTGACGCTCGCGGGCGGCACAAGATTGTGCGCCGCGGCATACGGCGTGACGTAGGTCGAATAGAGCGTCGCGAAGTTGTTGCCAGTGGCGGTGACGCTCAGGCTCGCGGCGGCGGGCGCGAACTCGTCGGTGACGCGGTAGCTCGTCAACAGTCCTTCTGCCCACAGCCGCGTGTCGGCGTTCAGGTTGAACGTGGCCTTGGCCAGCACGCTGTCGCGCTTCGAAGCGGGCTCGTCTTCCGACAGCGCGGCCGAGTTGAACTGGCAGGCGCTGACCGTGGACGACAGCGTGCGGATCTGCGCGAGCGGGTTGCCGCAGTTGCCGTTGGCGATGTAGTACGGATTGATCGTGTACGTCGACTTCTTCGTGCTGCCCACCGGCGTCGTGGTGAACGTCAGGTTGGACGGCGTCGTGCTGCCGCTGCGGCCGACCCACACGTAGTTCGCACCGTTGTAGATGAACGGGAAGACGCTGCCGTTGCTCGACGCCGAGCGCTGGGTCGCCTGCACGGCGTCCTGCGAGTCGTGGCTGTACGAGAATAGGAAGTTGTAGTTGTCGGTCGCGAGATCGCCCACGCCCTTGCTGAAGCCGGCGCTGAGGCTGCGGCCGCCCGGATGCTGCGGGTGGTCGTACGAGAAGAAGACATCGCCGCCGGAGGAATTCTTCTTTGTGATGAAGTTCACGACCCCCGCGATCGCGTCCGAACCGTAGAGCGTGGAAGCGCCGTCGGTCAGCACCTCGACCCGCTCGATCGCGTCCATCGGGATCGTGCCGATGTCCACGCCATAGCCGCCGCCCTGGTTGGCGCCGAGCTGCAGCGGCGCGATGCGCTGTCCGTCCAGCAGCACGAGCGTGTACTTCGACGCCATCGAATGCAGCGCCGCGGTGGTCGCGCCGCCACCACCGCCATCCTGGCCGCCGGCACCGTTGATGGTGGCCGCGGCGGCGACGAAGCCCTGCAACGCAGGCAGCTTCTGCAGCAGGTCGCTGACGCTGGTCGCGCCGGTCTTCTGGATGTCGGCGGCCGTCAGCGTCTGCACGGGCAGCGCACCTTCCTTGGCGATGCGCTTGATCGACGAGCCCGTGATCTCCACGCGCTGCACGGTGCTCGTGCCGTCCGCGTCGGCGGTGGCGGTGGCGACCGGCGCCTGTGCGAGCGCGGCCTGCGATGTCAATCCGACGCCGATCGCGATGCCGCCGGACTGCATCAGCCGGATCGCTCGGGCAACTACGGTTTCCTTCATCCTCATCGTGAACTCCTGTGAATTTTCAATGCCGTGGAAATTTGTCTACGAGCTTTCGCAATGCGTTTCGGGAGTCCGCACCCCACCTCCGCGCGGAAGACCAACGACGTCCTGGCCGCAATGCCCATCGCATCGCGACACGCCCCTCGGGCCTGCCGCGGTGACGGTGTGGCCGGATGGAATGTCTCGATGCCCCAGAATTGAAATCTTGTCTGGCGATACGTTGTTTCACTGTATGTAACGATGGTAGGCGTGGTCTTTGGCGCTTGTCAAGATTGTTTTTCCCGAGATCGACGTGTGCCGCGGACGATGTCTCGCGAAACGCGAAACATGAAAGTCGCCCGCTTGCGTCGACACGGTTGACGCGCCGGGCGATGGAGAGGCGAACGGTTCGGGACAGGCATCGGCCCGTGTGGCTGTTGCTGTCCGCGGCGCGCGCGTGACGCGCGCGCACCCTGCGATGCGCGGACGGCGCTGCCTCAGGCGAGCGACCGCATCACGCGTTGAAAGCAGAGGTGATCAAGTACCATCCACGTTGCGCGAAGGCCGCTTTTGGCCTGGCGCATCGACTCGATCGGAGGACCTGCAGACGTGGCGCGCGCCCGTCGCGCGGGCTCCGCGGCGCGTGCGACTCAGCAGGCAGATGAACAGGGAACAGCGCGTGGACTACACCGTAGATGCCGTCGACAAGGCAATCGGACTTCTGAACCTGGTGGCGCAGTTCCCCGACCTCGGCGTCACGGAACTTGCCAAGCGTTCAGGCAACACCAAGGCGCGTGCGTTCCGCCTGCTCGGCACGCTGGAGCTGAACGGCCTTGTGCAACGCGACGCGAATGCGGCCTATCGGCTTGGTACGCACGTGCTGTATCTCGGCGCGGCGGCGCAGGAGCAGCTCAGCATCGTGCGCGTGTCGTCGGCGATCTTCGACGAGATGATCCAGGAGTGCAACGAAGGCATCCAGATCCGCATCCGCGATGGCCTCGACAGTGTCTGCATCGCCCGGCGCGACTCGACGCACGACGTCCGCTTCCTGACCTCGATTGGCAACCGGCGGCCGCTGTACCTGGGCGCGTCGGGCAAGCTGTTGCTGGCCCACGCTTCGCCCGAAGTGCGGGAGGAGGTGCTGAGCGGCGACCTGCAGAAGTTCACGCCGACCACGATCACCAGCCGCCGCACGCTCGAGAAGGAGCTGCAGAAGATCCTCAAGGACGGCTTCAGCACCTCGTTGGGCGAGCGCTCGGCGGACCTGGCCGCGGTGGCCGCACCGGTGCGCGACGGCACCGGCGTGGTCATGGCCGCGCTCGGTATCTCGGGCCCGTTGAGCCGCATGAACGAGCGCACGCTCGACCTGTTCATCGACTGCGTCAAGCGCGGAGCCGAGCGGCTGTCGCGCGAGCTCGGCTACCGCGGCGCCTGAGCGCACGGCATTCGCCGGCCGAAACGCGGCCAGCACGAGCAGCGCCGTCCATGCGTCCGCGCGCGCTCAGATGTCGAAGCTGATGCCCTGGGCCAGCGGCAAGGCGTGGCTGTAGTTGATGGTGTTTGTCGCGCGTCGCATGTAGGCCTTCCAGGCATCCGAGCCGGACTCGCGTCCTCCGCCGGTTTCCTTCTCGCCGCCGAAGGCGCCGCCGATCTCCGCACCGCTCGGGCCGATGTTGACGTTGGCGATGCCGCAATCGCTGCCGCTGGCGCACAGGAAGGATTCGGCCTCACGCAGGTCCGTCGTGAAGATGCTCGACGACAGGCCTTGCGGCACCGCGTTGTGGGCCGCGATCGCGTCGGCGAACTCGCGATAGCGCACGACATAGAGGATGGGCGCGAAGGTCTCGTGATGCATGACGTCGGTTTGCTGCGGCATCTCGACGAGGGCCGGGTGCACGTAGAAGCCGCCTTCGCAGCCGGGCACCCTCGCGCGCCCGCCGCCGAACACCAGGCCGCCCTGCGCGCGCGCCGCGTCGAGCGCGCGTTGCATGGCCACGCCGGCCTGCGCATCGATCAGCGGACCGACCAAGGTCGACATCTCGCACGGGTTGCCGATCGGCAGCGCGCCGTAGATCTTGCGCAGGCGCGGCACCAGCTCGTCGTAGACGTCGTCGTGCACGAACAGCCGGCGGAGAGTGGTGCAGCGCTGGCCGGCGGTGCCGACCGCGGAGAACACGATCGCGCGCACGGCCAGCTCGATGTCGGCGCTGGTCGCCACGATCATCGCGTTGTTGCCGCCCAGCTCCAGGATGGTTCGCGCTAGGCGCTGTGCGCAGCGTTGTGCGACGGCGCGTCCCATGCCGGTGCTGCCGGTGGCACTGATGACGGGCACGCGCGGGTCGTCGACCAGCGCCTCGCCGCAATCGCGACCGCCGATCACCAGTTCGGCCAATCCGTCCGGCGCATCGCTGCCGAAGCGCGCGAGTGCCCGGCGGAACAACGCATGCGCGGCGATCGCGGTCAACGGCGTCTTCTCCGACGGCTTCCAGACCACGCTGTCGCCGCACACGAAGGCGAGCGCCGAGTTCCAGGCCCATACGGCGACCGGGAAGTTGAACGCGGAGACGACGCCGATCACGCCCACCGGATGCCAGGCCTCCATCATGCGGTGGCCCGGACGCTCGGAAGCTATGGTCAAGCCGTAGAGCTGGCGCGAGAGACCCAGCGCGAAGTCGCAGATGTCGATCATCTCCTGCACTTCGCCCAAGCCCTCCTGCGCGATCTTACCTGTCTCGAGCGTCACCAGCCGGCCCAGCGTCTGCTTGTGCAGGCGCAGCTCCTCACCGAACAGGCGTATCAGTTCGCCGCGACGCGGCGCCGGCACTAGGCGCCATTGCTGGAACGCCGCGTGGGCGCGCGCGACCTTCGCGCCGACCTCGACGGGCGAGTCGGCGCGCAGGCTCGCGAGGACGGCGCCGTCGATCGGCGAGCGGCTGTGCAGGTCGTCGCCGCGCGAGGACGTCAAGTCCACGCCGAGCTCCGTCAGCAACTTAGAAATCGGATCCATCGATACCTCCAATCAAACGTGTGCAGTGAAGTCCGGAACGGCGCCGCGACCCCCGAATCGCGCGATGCCGAACGGCGCGATCGGCGTCGCCGTGGCGTTGTCGACCACCAGGTCGCACAGCACCTCGCCCACGGCGGGCGCCAGCTGGAAGCCGCCGCCGCAGAAGCCGAAGGCGTGCCACAGGCCCGGCGTGGTGAGGCTGGCGCCGATGACCGGCTGGCCATCGGGGAACGCGCCCTCGACGCCGGTCCAGCTGCGGATGACAAGCGCGTCGGCAAGCGCCGGGATGACCTCGCAGGCGGCGCGGATGGCGGCCGAGCTCGCGCCGGAATCGGGCCGGTTGGCGTCCAGCGCCAGCGAGCCGCTGCCGCGCCCGCCGCCGAGGACGACGTTGCCGCGCGCGACCTGGCGCGCATAGATGTCGCCGCCGACCACGCCGAGATTGGGCAGGTCCAGCGGCGCGATCGGCTCGGTCACCAGCATGTTGGGATAGATGCTGTATTCGGGCAGGTGGTCGCCGAACTGTCTCGCCACGCTTGCGCCCCAGGCCCCGGCGCAATTGAGCAGCCAGTGCGACTTCACCTGCAGGCCGCCGCGCGTGCGCAGCAGGAACTGCCAGCCGTCCAGCGCCGCTTGCTCGACGGTCTCGCCCTCATGGATGCGCACGCCCTGGCGGCGCGCCGCCAGGGCGAACCCCGCCGCCACCAAGCGCGGATTGGCATGGCCGTCCCCGGCGCAGAACGAGGCGCCCGCGAGCTTGCCGCTGAGCGCGGGATAGCGGCTGCGCAGTCGTTCGCGCCCCAGCAGCTCGAGCTCCAGCCCGAACGGCGCGGCGCGCGCATTGTCGGCCTCGAGCGTCGCCATGTCGGCATCGGTGCGCGCCAGCTTCAGGTGGCCCGTCATCGCGTATTCGCAGGCGTCGCCGATCAGCTCGGGCAGGCGTTGCCAGATTTCATGGGCCCGCTGCGCCAGCGGCAGCTGGATTGTCGCGCGTCCCTGGCGCCGCACGCCACCGTGGTTGACGCCGCTGGCCTGGGCGCCGCACCAGCCCTGCTCCAGGAGCACCACCGACAGCCCGCGCCGGCGCAAGGCCAGCGCCGCGGCGCAGCCCACCAGACCACCGCCGACGATGGCGACGTCCGCTAGCGGCTCGGCGCTCATGAGCGCTACCCTCCGCCTGGCGGCTGCGATGCGAGCGCCTGCTGGCGGCCGGGCGGCACTCATGCGCGCTCCCGCGCCGCAGGATGATCCGGCTGAATGGCCGCCAGCGGGATCGGCTTGATGGGCGGCTGTGCGCGCAGCCTCCCGACATCGGCGACCGCCTTGCCGGTGCTGCAGGCCAGGATCTCGGCGGCAGCTCCGGCGCACACGCGTCCCTGGCAGCGGCCCATGCCGACCCGGGTCATTGCCTTGAGCCGGTTGATCTCCATCACGCCGCCGTCGCGCACCGCGCGGCGCAGCGCGCCCGCATCGACGTTCTCGCAGCGACAGATCACCAGGTCGTCGCGGCAGGCGCGGATCTCGGCCGATGGCAGCGGAAAGGCCTTCTCCATGCCGCGCTGGAACGCGATCATGGGCCGCAGTGCGCGTTCGAGACGCTGGCCTTCGCCATCGTACGTCGGCTCGCCCAGGTCCTCGAGAAGCGCGAGCGCCGCGCGCCGTCCGGCCAGCTCCGCCGCGTCCGCGCCGAGGATGGACGCGCCGTCGCCGGCGAGGTAGACGCCCGCGACGCTGCTGCGGCCAGTCGCGTCGCGCCGCGGCAGCCATTGCCGGACCGAGGGATCGAAGTCGAACTCGCATCCCGCCAGGTCGGCGAGCTGCGTCTCCGCGCGCAAACCGAATCCGGCGGCCACCGCGTCGCAGTCGATACGATGTTCGCGACCGTTCCTGCGCCACGACAAGCTCTCGACTCGTTCGCCTCCGGCGACCGCGACGTCCTGTACGCCGCCGATCACGCGGATCCCGCGGCTGCGCAGCCAGGCGATGAAATACAAGCCCTTGGCCAAGGTCAGTGGCTGCCGCGACAGGCCAATCAACGCGCCGGGCTTGCTTGCCAACGAGGCCGTGTCGAGCACCGCGGCAATCTCCGCGCCGGCGCGTACGTATTGATACGCCAGCAGGTATAGCAGGGCGCCCGTCCCCACCAGCGCGACGCGTCCTCCCAGCACGCAGGCCTGCGCCTTGAGCGCGACCTGCGCCGCGCCCAGCGTATAGACGCCCGGCAGCAGCCAGCCCGGGAACGGCAGGACACGGTCCATCGCGCCGGTGCACAGGATCAGGTGCGAGAACGACAGGCTCCGATGTCGCCCGTCGGTCAGCAGATCCAGTCGCCGGCCGGCGCAATTCCAGGCCAGCGTCGATGGGCAATGCACGATCTGGCCGGCCAGCCGTTCGAAGCTGCGATGAATGTCGTCGGCCTTGCGGCTCTCGAGACCGTACAGCTGCTTCTTGGTGCGGACGAAGCCTTCCGGCGGCTGGCGATAGACCTGTCCGCCAGCGCGCGGGCTTTCGTCGATCACGATGGGTCGCAAGCCGGCTTGCACCAGTGCCTCGGCGGCGCGCACCCCGGCCGGGCCGGTACCGACGACGACGATGTCGGACAGCTTCACGATCGTCCCTGCGGCCGCCGGGTGCACAGGTGCATGCCGTCTTCGACGGGCGTGGTGCATGCACGCAGCCTGCGGCCGTCCTCGGCATGCATCCAGCAATCCTGGCAGGCGCCGATGAGGCAGAAGCCGGCGCGCGGCGCGTCGTCGAATTCGGAATGGCGCAGCTGGTCGGCCAGGGTCAGCACGGCCACCAGCACCGTGTCGCCGCGCAGCGCAGTCAGGCGTGTGCCATCCAGGACGAAGCCGACGACTTCGCGACCAGTCTCGTCGACGCGCCTGAAGATCGCGCTGCCTGGCCGACTGGTCATTTCTTGCGCAGCCCGGGCAACTTGAACATCGCCCAGATGCCGATCACGCTGGACACGATGACGTAATAGGCCGGCGACAGCTTGTTGCCGGTCGTGCCGATCAGCCACGCATTGACGAACTGCGTGGTGCCGCCGAACAGGCTGACCGAGACGGCGTTCGTGATGCTCATGCCCGAACTGCGTACGGCGTTGGGAAAGATTTCGATCAGGGCGACCATCGAGGCGGCCGTGCCGGCCGAGGTCAGCAGGGCCAGCACGGCCGCCACCGAACCCAGGGACCAGACGTTGGCGGAATGGGTCAGGAACAGGAACGCCGGGTAGATGCACAGCAGCATCAACGCGCGCGAGACGATCATCACCGGCTTGCGGCCGATGCGGTCGGACAGGTGGCCTCCGAGCCGCGCACCGGCGATCGTGGCGAGGCCGGTCATGACCGTGGCCACCATCGCCTGGGCGGCGGGCATCGCGAGCGCGGTTAGCGCATAGGTCGTCATGTAGCTGCAGACGTACGCGGAGATGGTCTGGCACATGACGATCGTCAGGCCCAGCCAGAGCGCGGCCTGGTGGTCGCGCCAGATGCGGCGGAGCGGGCTGGCCTCGCCGGGCTGCCTGTCGCGCGTCTCCAGTGTCTCGGGCAGGCTGCGGCGAATGTAGAGGCCCACCGGCACGATCAGCAGCCCGAACAGGAAGGGGATACGCCATCCCCACGCGGCCAGCTGCTGCGCATCCAGCAGCGTTGCCAGCGTGAGGCCCGCCACGCCGGCCATCAGCGTCGCCATGCCCTGGCTGGCACCCTGCCAGCTGACCCAGGCTCCGGCGCGTCCCGGCGGCGCGGCTTCCAGCAGCAGCGCCGTGGACGGGCCCACTTCGCCACCCAGCGCCAAGCCCTGCACCAGTCGCGCGAGCACCAGGATGATCGGCGCCGCGATGCCGATCGTGGCGTACGCAGGCGTCAACGCGACGCCCATGGTGCCGATGGTCATGAGGCTGATCGTGAGCACCAGCGCCGGACGCCGTCCCGCGCGATCGGCGAACGAGCCGATCACGAAGCCGCCCAGCGGCCGGGTCACGAAGCCGACACCGAAGGTCGCCAGCGACAACAGCAGGCTGAAGAACTCGTTGCGCGCGGGGAAGAACGCGCGTCCGATGTAGACCGAGTAGAACGAATAGGCCAGGAAGTCGAAGAACTCGATGGCGTTGCCCGTCACTGCGGCGGCGATCATCCAGTGGCTCAAGGCCGGAGCTGGGACGCGCGGCGTCGCGGCGTCGACGCCGTCGTCGCTGTCGTCGGACAAGCTGCTTGCCTGGGCAGGAATGTTTTCCATCGACTTGGCCACCTCCAGCTGATCGTCAGATCGTTTCATGGAGGCCTTGCGCAGCCGCACGCAGTCCCGCGATCGTCTGCGTCGGGGTGATCGCCTCCGGGTCCACCACCAGTTCGATCAGTGCCGGCCGGCCCGCCGCGAGCGCCCGCTCGAAGGCCGCGGGGAACTCGGCGCCATGCAGCACCCGCTCGCCGTGCGCGCCGTACGACTGGGCAAGCGCGCAAAAGTCCGGGTTGTGAAGACCGGTTCCGTGGACGCGTCCGGGATAGTGCATTTCCTGGTGCATGCGAATCGTCCCGAACATGCCGTTGTTGACGACGACGAAGACGATGGCCAGGCCGTAGCGCATCGCCGTGGCGAGTTCCTGCCCGTTCATCATGAAGCAGCCGTCCCCGTTCCACGACACGACGATCCGGCCGCGATGCACGATCTTGGCCGCGATCGCCGCCGGAACGCCGTAGCCCATAGCGCCGCTGGTGGGCGCCAGTTGCGTGCGGAACTGACGGTATCCGAAGTAGCGGTTCATCCAGATCGCGTAGTTGCCGGCGCCGTTCGTGATGATGGCATCCGCGGGCAGGCGATCCTGCAGATGGCGGACGACGTCGCGCATCTGCAGCGAGCCGCCGATTTCCGACGGCGTGGCATGCGACAGATAATCACGATGCGCCTGCTCGGACGCATCGTGCCAGGCCTCGGGCGCCAACGTGACGCCGCGCAGCGCCTGCGCGAACTCGGGCATGCCGGCGTTGATCTGCAGCTCGGCCTGGTAGACTTTGCCCAGCTCGTCGTTGCCGGCGTGCACGTGGATCAGGCGCTGGCGAGGCGCGGGCACGTCCAGCAAGGTATAGCCGCTGGTGGTCGCCTCGCCGAGGCGGGCGCCGATGACCAGCAGGACGTCGGCCTCGCGGATTCGCGTGGCCAGCTTCGGGTTGATGCCCAGGCCGACGTCGCCCGCGTAGTTCGGATGACGGTTGTCGAACAGATCCTGGAAGCGGAACGCGCAGGCGACCGGCAGGCGATTGCGCTCCGCGAAGTCGCGTAGATCCCTGCAGGCCTGATCGTTCCAGCCGCTGCCGCCGACGATGACCAGGGGACGCTTCGCCGAACCGAGGATCGTCGCCAGCCTGGCGATGTCGCCATTGGACGCACTCGCCTGCACGTTGGTCGCCCGCCGAATGTCCTTGGCGACGGCGCGTCCGAACAACACGTCTTCGGGCAGGCCCAGCACGACCGGCCCGGGCCGTCCCGACTGCGCGGTCTGGAACGCGCGGTTGATGTACTCCCCGATGCGGTCGGCGCGATCGATCTGCGCGGCCCACTTGGCGATCGGGCCGAAGACGGCGCGGACGTCGATTTCCTGGAAGGCCTCGCGATCCGCGCAATCGGAGCCGACCTGTCCGACCAGCAGGATCATCGGCGACGAATCCTGGGCCGCGCTGTGCACGCCGATGCTCGCGTTGCAGGCGCCCGGGCCGCGAGTGACCAGCGCGATGCCGGGCCGGCCCGTCAACTTGCCGTAGGCCTCGGCCATGAAGGCGGCGCCGCCTTCGTGCCGGCAGACGTACAGCGCGATCTTGGCGCGGTGCGCGTACAGGCCGTCCAGCACCGGTAGGTAGCTCTCGCCCGGCACGCAGAAGGCGGTGTCGACACCGTTGGCCACGAGGGCGTCGACCAGGATGTGGCCACCGATCATCGGTCCGGCGGCAGGTGGGGTGATCGTCATCGCAGGCTCTCTCGGTGATCGTTGTGCGGGATGACGGGCAGGATCACGCACGACGGATGCGCGCCGTCGAGAAGGATGCGGTTCGTCGCGATTCGATGGTCGTGGGGACTGCCCTCGGGTTCGCCGGTGTTCGAGTTGACGTCGAAGTGCGGGAAGTTGCTGCTCGCCACGTCGAGCCGGATGCGATGGCCCTTCTTGAAGACGTTGCTGGTGGGGAACGCATCGATGCGGATGCGATAGATGGTGCCGGGCTCCATCGGCGTCGGTGCCTCCCACGAGTCCCGATAGCGCGCGCGCAGCACGCCATGGGTCAGGTTCATCGCGAAGCCCTCGGGGTAGTCGGCATTCGGCGGATAGTGGTCGATGAGCTTGATGTGGAAGTCGGTGTCGGGGCCATCGGACGCGACCCAGAACTCGGCACTGATCGGGCCCGTGACCTCGACATCCTCTTCGAGCGGCGCCGTCTCGAACACCAGCACGTCGGGCCGCGCGGCGAGCGGCCCGTACGGCGCGGTGGCTCCGAACAGGCCCGGCGTCTCGCGCTGGTCGTACGCGCCGCCGGCCATGATCGGCTCGCCGGACGTGATCGCGCCCCCGACCGTCGGCACCGGACGACGCGGATCGTGGCGCCAGCTGCGCGCCGCGTCCCGCTCGTCGGGCGCCGCCAGGGTCAGCGCGCCGTCCACACGCAGGTGGAATGCCGTCGAGCGCGTGTTCGGCAGCGGCCAGTCCTGTTCGCAGCGCCAATGGCCACCGTGCTCCATGCGGCCCGCGGCGTTGCGGCGTCCGCTGCCTCCGCCCATGACGAACAGCAGCACCGGCGCCTCGTCGGGCTTGCTCTTGCGCGACTGTTTCAGGTAACGGTCGAACCACGCAAGCCGCAGCGCGAGGAAGCTGGGCGCGAGGTTGTGCTCGAGCGACGCCGCCGGTCCGAAATCGACGTCACCCGACCAGGTCGTCGACCGGTTGCCGTGGGTCCACGGTCCGAGGATCAACCGGATCGGCGCGCGCCGACCGGCCTGGCGGCGCAGGCCGACGAAGTTCTCCGTCGCTGTGCGCGAGTAGACGTCGTACCAGGACGACATGTGCACCATGGCTGCGTCCGGAAACTGCTCGAAGAAGCCTTGCGCGTAGAGCCCGGGCTGGCGCCAGTAGTCGTCGAAGCTGCCGTGCTGCCACTGGTCGAACAGGTAGCGTTCGAACTCCGGTGCGGCGCTCAACGGCGAATGGCCGGGGCGCCACTCGTGGATGCGCTGCATCCAGTCGGCGATGTCTACGGATTCGAGCATCGCGCGCGCTCGCGGGTCGCGTTGCAGCGCAGGGCTGTCCGCCGCGGCGCGCACGGCCCAGGTCACCTGCTTGAGCTCGAACGCGCCGCCCTGGCGGATGCCGCCCTGGTAGGCATTGGAGAAGCCGCCCGAGTCGAGGAACATCGCCACCACGCCCGGCGCGCCGAGGCTCGCCAGCGCGGCCTGCGTGTGCGCCGCATAGGACAGTCCCATCGTGCCGATGCGGTGGTTGCTCCAGGGTTGCCGGACGAGCCACTCGCACGTGTCGTAGCCGTCCGGCCCCTCGTCAACGTACTTGGCGAAGGTGCCGTCGGACTTGTGGCGCCCGCGGCAATCCTGGTAGATCACGGCGTAGCCGTGGCGCACGAAAAACGCGGCCACCGTCTCGCGCGTCATGGGCTGGCCGGTGCCGACGCGCAGCTCGGAGCGGCTCGGAGCGCGCTTGTCGTACGGCGTGCGCTCCAGGATCACCGGAAGTCTCGCGCCACTTACGCGCCGCGTGGGCAGGTAGATGTCCGTGGCCAGACGAATGCCGTCGCGCATCGGAACCATGACATCGCGCAGTACGGTGACTTCGGGGTGATCCTTCAAGTGGATTCCAGCTTCGGCAGACATCATTTTCGACAGGCGAGAGCTCGAGGTCGTCCGCCCTTGAGTTGGCAAGACGCGCGCTATTTGTTACGATAGACGATACGATATATCATCTAACGATACAACGTCAAGCCTCGTTCGAGTCCCGATCGCGTTCCTCGCGATCGCCTCGGCGACGATTTCGACGAACCGCTGTTCGGTTCCCATTGATCCGCGAAAGGACGGAGCCTCGCCATGACACCCGAGCGCAAGACGATCGACCATGGCAGCCTGCAACGGCCGCTCGAAGCCGGCGCCTCCATCGATGTGGAAGTCGTCGGATGCGACGGTGGATGGGGCGTGACAGTCGTCTACGAATGCGTCCGCCAGACGCTGGTGGTGATGCGCGGCGACGCGCGCACCTTTCGCAGGTTCGAGACGCTGGTGCACTATCTCGGGCAACTGGGAATCGCCGTCTTACGCGTGGATGCGACGGCCTACCGGCCGCAGCCGCTCGGCATGCAGAGCGACCTGCGTCGGCGCCTGGCCTCGGATCGGATGAGGCGCGCCCACGCCGCCGCGCTCGAGCGCCGCATCCAGTCGAGGCTCGAGGAAGCGAGCCTGGGCGCCCAGGAGAGCGAGCCGGCGCTCGCCGCCTCCCGTTCCGTCACCTGAGGCCGGAGGAGGCACGCGTCCGCATCGCGTTCGGCAAGGCAGACTCGTCGGCTACACGACGATCCATCGGCGAGCGTCTGGTCTCGGAACCAGGCACGCCACGCTTGATTCTCGAAGGACAACTGCCTCGCATGCATGGCACACGCTACACAACAGACGCGCCCAGGACGATGCGCAGCGCGACGTACGGTACGACGTTGAACATGACGATGGCCAGCTTGTAGAGCGCAATGCCGGCCCAGTTCAGTGTGTCAATGCATCCCGCGGGCACGTGGAAGAGCCGAATCTGCAGACGCTGCCATGGAGCGCGCGCCAGGGTCGCGAAAAGTACCCACGCAATCAGGAGGCTGTAATTAATGGCGCTGCACCACAGCAGAACGCTTTGAAGCTGAGCGGCGGACATGAATCGGCTCCTGATCTACGGGCGGGTCGCTGGGTCGCCTGCCGAGTCTTGACGACCACGGTGCAGTCTGGCGCAGGTGGCCTGCAGCCTACTCCAAAGCCGCCAGTCGCGAATGCCGGCTGTTAGGCCGGCTGCCGTCATCACAGCGAAGCGATCTGCGAATCAATGACCACGAGCAAGTTTGCTGCCTCTTGAGAGTTGAGGGTTCCACGTTGGAGCGCGGCAAGGGCAGCTTCGACCCGCGTCGATAGGCCGTCGAGTAGTCCGCGCCGGCCCGCACCTGAGACGCGCTGGTGGCAGAAAAGGTCAGAGGCGGCATTCACAAACTGGCTGCGGCCGGCACTCTCGCGTAGTAAATCTGTTGACGCTGCCGCCAGACCATTCCGCAGAGAGACAAGCGTTGCGACTATCCCATCACGTTCCGCCTTCTTTGCCGCCGGCGAGGAAGTGACGAGACTTATGAGATCAAACGGTGTCCAGATCATGGGCTGTCCCTTCTCGCCTAGCCTACCCGAAAGCCGACAGTCGCCGCTGACCGCTCATGGCCGACATGCGTCTTCAGGGTCGGCGGCCTGGTCGCACGACGCATCGTCGACCAGCGTCCGACTGCTATGAGCAGCATACCTGCCGGTCGACGCCGGCGGCCCAGCAGCGGGGCTCGACCCGTTATGGACTTCCAAGTGAGCAGACTCACTTGTGAGGTTCAGCGGACGCTGGCGGCGTCATTTTTGACCGACAGAGCAGCCGCACACGCGCTTGGCCTGCGATCGGGCAGCCGGGCAAAATTCTCAGCCTCATACGTGCCCCAAATTGACAAGGCGAGCATAGGCGTGGCTGCAAACACGTGCGCGTAACCGATCACCTTGGCCTTGGCACCCCTCTGAATCCGGGTACG
>FSXQ01002264.1_pt1 | contig 17198 bp, 20 predicted proteins | sample 1638011 | NCBI WGS metagenome assembly FSXQ01 (sample SAMEA3914789, study PRJEB12502) | metagenome | biome: forest; material: soil | place: Canada | collected 2011-07-03 | depth 0.3 m | reverse complement strand
TCACCGTCGGCCACGACTGGGGCAGCACCACGCTCAACGGCGAAGACCGTTTCGACAAGCCCATCCTCATCTACTGGTTCCAGGCGATCAGCCTGAAGATGTTCGGCCTCAACGAGTTCGCCGTGCGGCTGCCGTCGGCGCTCGCCGCGTTCCTGTGGTGCCTGGCGCTGGGCCACTTCGCGTGGCGCCGCTTCGGGCCGCCGGTGGCCATCGCCGCGGCCGGCATCCTGGCCACCAGCCTGGGGCCGATGCTGATCGGGCGCGCCGCCACGGCCGACTCGCTGCTGAACCTGCTGCTCACCATCGCCACGCTGGATCTCTGGCGCCACCTCGAGAACGGCCGTGACTGGCCGCGACGACGCGCCTTCGCGTGGATCGGCCTCGGCCTGCTGGCCAAGGGTCCGGTGGCGCTGCTGATCCCCGCGGCCGCGGCCGGCCTGTGGCTGGTCAGCAACCGCGACCGCTCTCGCCTGCAGCGGCTGGTGAGCGACCCGGTAGCCTGGGCGTTGATGGTGTGCATCTCGCTGCCCTGGTACATCTACGCCGTCGCCCGCCACGGCATGGCGTTCATCAACGGCTTCCTGCTGCACCACAACCTCGAGCGCTTCACCGGCTCGCTGGAAGGCCACGCGGGCAGTTTGTTCTACTACCTCGAGATCCTGCCCGTCGCGATGATGCCGTGGACGCCGCTGCTGGTGCCCATCGCCCTCCACCTGCGCGCGCGCTGGCGCGAGCCGCTGGGCCGCTTCATGCTGCTGTGGCTGGGCTTCGTGGTGGTGTTCTTCTCGCTGTCCGGCACCAAGCTGCCGCACTACGTGCTGTACGGCTTCACGCCGCTGATGCTGCTGGCCGCGCAGGAGCTCGTCACCGTCAAGCTGCCGATCCGGATCTCGCTGTGCCTGACCATCATCGCGGTGATCGCCGTCGGCGCCGCCAGCCCGTGGATCGCAAGCTCGCTGGCCGCGAGCACGCACGAGCCGCTGTACCACGCGCTGCTGTCGACCGCGCCGCCGGCGTCGTGGGCGTGGATGGGCGTGCCGCTGTCGCTGCTCGTGTTCGCGCTGGTCATCTGGGTGCCCAACGTGCGCCACTACCTCACCGAGGCCGACGGTGCCGTGTTCGCGGCGCTCGTGGGCGCCGCCTGGATGGTGCTGGCGGTGCTGCCCTGGTGGGGCAACACGGTGCAGGACCCGATCCGCACGCTGGCGCGCACGGTGCCCATCGCGCAGATGACGCTGCTCGATCGCCAACGCGTCGTGCAATGGCGCCTGCACCAGCCGAGCATCGCGTTCTACCTGAACCAGACGGTGGAACGCGCCGATCCGACCGGCGGCGACTGGGCGTTCACGCGCATCGACCGCGTGACGCCCGCCGAGCTCGAGAAGCTGGAAGTGGTGCAGCAGGTGCGTGGCTACGCGCTGGTGCGGCCGGCGCCGGCGGCGTCGGAGCCGTTGTCGCGCATCGGCGCCGAGCAGAACGCCGCGCAGGCGGCCAGCGAGGCCGCGTCGGCCCAGGCGCTGGCCGTTGCCGCGGCCAAGGCGGCGGAGGCGGCGGCCGAAGCCGCCAGCGCCGCGGCGGCGGCGGCGGCGGCTAAGCTGGCACCGGCGGTCGCGCCCGCGCCTGCGCCCGTCGCGCCGGCGCCCGCGCCCGCGCCGGCTACCAAGCCCGTTCGCAAGTCGTGACCCTCGACGCGCCCCCGCCCGCGCGCGCACCCGTGCGGCGGCGCGGCTGGCGCGCGCGTCACAAGGCGGGCTGGATCGGCCTGACGCTGGCGCTCGCGCTGGGCTGGATCTTCACCGTGTGGCCGCAGCTGGACCTGTGGGCCAGCGGGCAGTTCCATGCGGCGAGCGGCGAGTTCGTCGGCGACCAATGGGCCTTCGTGCGCTTCCTGTACCAGGGCATCCCGTGGTCGGGGCGGTTCTACGCGCTGGTCGGCGTGGTGGTGCTGGTGGTCTCGCTGTGGCGGCCGCATCCGATCGGCGGACGCTGGTCGCGTCGGCTGGCGGCGCTGGCCTGGGTGAGCCTCCTGGGCTCGGGGCTGCTGGTCAACGCCGGGCTCAAGGAGTACTGGGGCCGCGCGCGACCGGTGCAGGTGAGCGAGTTCGGCGGCAAGCAGCACTTCTCGCCGCCACTGGTGCCGACGAACCAGTGCGAGCACAACTGCTCGTTCGTGAGCGGGCATGCGACGTCGGGCTACGTGCTGATGGCGGTGGGGCTGATGGGCAGCGTGGCGACGCGCCGGCGCTGGCTGTGGATCGGGCTGGCCTGGGGCGCGGTCGTGAGCCTCGCGCGCATCGCCGAGGGCGGGCACTTCCTCAGCGACACGCTGTTCGCCGGGCTGGCCGTGTGGGGCAGCGGGTGGCTGATCCGCGAGGCTTGGCTGCGGCATGTGGCGTTGCGATGGCGCCGGTTGCGGCGCAGGCGCGAGGCCGCGGGCTGAGAGCGAGCACGCCGGCGAGACGGGACGTCCGCGGGGCGGTGCCAGTTACTCCTTTTCGCAACCTGAAACGCGGTGCCAGTCACGCTGTTTCACAATCCGAAACCCGGTGCCAGTCACCTCGTTTCACGATCCGAAACGCGGTGTCAGTCACCCTGTTTCGTGATCCAAAACGCGGTGCCAGTCATCGTGTCAGTGGCCTGAGAACAAGCGCGTCTGCGAGTGGCGCGTCCCAGACGGCACGCGACGCGCAACCGCCGCCGCGTTCCCCTGCGAAGCGAGGCCGGCGAAACGAAAACGGCGACCCGCGGGCCGCCGTCTTTTCATCGAAGCGAAGGCCAGCTCAGGGCGTCCACTCCAGCGCGATGCCCTTGAAGTCCACCGCATTGTTCGGCGTCTTGATCGACAGGTTGCTGATGTGCCGGAACGCGAACCCCGCGCGCCAGTGGCCGTCGGCGCTGCTCAGGCCGATGCCGAAGTGGTCGGAGAACTGGAAGTTGCTGCCCTTCTGGCGGTTGCCGATGTCGATCTCGCTCAGGTAGGCCGGACCGATGCCGAACTCGAGGTCGAGGCGCGTGCCCCCGCTCACCGGGGTGCGCCAGTGCATCATCGGGACGAAGGCGATGTCCCAGGCGCTGGTGTTGAACTTGCTGCCCGACTTGGCCTGCCACGCGCTGGCCGAGATCATCGGCGACATGTCCAGCGAGAAGCCGCCCACCTCGGTGAGGGGGCACTCGTGGCGTTCGACGCCGATCGACTCGGTGGACAGTTCGGCGTCCTTGGCCGCGAACACGCGTCCGCCCCAGGCGTCGTTGCCCGCCTGCCCGTGGGCCAGGCAGCCGAAGAACGGCGCGCCGCGCAGGGCGGCGACCGTCCAGGTGGCGATGGTGCCGGCGATGGCCGTGTTCTTCAGCGCGGAGCCGAGGCCGGTTTCGGCGTGGGCCGGCGCGGCGGCGGCGAGCGCCAGGGCGGCGGCGGTGACGCCCGCGGCAAGGCGCGAGCGACGAAGGGCGGGGGTGGTCGAGTGCATCCACCGACTGTAGCGCGACCGGGCGATAACCCTCATGACGGGCCCGCCGCCGCGTCGGCGGCAAGCGACATCGGCTAACCGATAATCGCCCACCACTCGCCCGGGCCGCCCGCCCGCGCCTCCACAAAGACATGTTCCTGATTCGCTGGATCTCCGGCTGGCCACTGGGCCTGCTGCACGCCATTGGCGGCCTGCTCGGCTGGCTGGTCTGGCTGTGCTCGCCCACCTATCGCCGCCGGATGCGCACCAACGCCGAACTGGCCGGCGTGCCCGCGGCCGCGCAACGACGCGCCATCGCCGAGGCCGGCCGCATGGTGGCCGAGACGCCGTGGCTGTGGCTGCGCGCGAGCAACGACGACCTGCTGCGCCAGGTGCAGTGGCGCGGCGCCGAGACGCTGGAGGGCTACATCGCCGAGCGCCGGCCGCTGGTGATCCTGACGCCGCACATGGGCAGTTTCGAGGTGGCGGCGCGCGCGTACACGGCGCGCTGGGGCGAGGTGCAGCCGGTCACCGTGCTGTACCGCCCTGCCCGTCAACAGGCGCTGCGAGACTTCCAGGAACAGGCGCGCCGCCGTCCCACGATGCCCACCGCGCCCGCCAGCCTGGCCGGCGTGCGGCAGATGCTGCGCGGCCTGAAGCGCCGCGAGTCGGTGGGCCTGCTGCCCGACCAGGTGCCGCCTGACGGCCAGGGCGTCTGGGCGCCCTTCTTCGGCCAGCCCGCCTACACGATGACGCTGGCGGCGCGCCTCGCGCTGCAGACCGGCGCGCACTGCCTGGTGCTGCGCTGCGAGCGGCTGCCGCGCGGCGCGGGCTGGGTGATCCACGCGTCCGAACTCGTGCGTCCGCTGCCCACGGGCACCGACGCCGCCGCGCAAGTGGAAGCCGCCACCATCGTCAACGAGACCATGGAACGCGAGATCCTGCGCGACCCCGGCCAATACCTCTGGGGGTACAACCGCTACAAGACGCCTCGCCAGGCCGAGGCGGCCGATCCTGCGCCCCGCGCGGAAGGAACCGAATGAACTTCTTCGCCCGTCTGGTGCTGGGCTTCCTGTGGCTGCTGAGCTGGCTGCCGCTGGCCGTGCAGGCCACCATCGGCCGCGCACTGGGTCGGCTGCTGTGGGTGCTCGCGGGCTCGCGCCGGCGCGTCGCGCTGCGCAACCTCGAGCTCACGATGCCCGAGAAGACCGCGGCCGAACGCCGCGCCATCGCGTACGACAACTTCCAGTGGATCGCACGCAGCTTCCTCGAGCGCGGCCTGCTCTGGTACGCGCCGCTCGCGCGGCTGCGCCGGCTGATCCACGTGGAGGGCGACGTCGGCTTCGCCGATCGCGAGCCCGGCGCGGTCATGTGGCTGGTGCCGCACTTCGTGGCGCTGGACGTCGCGGGCGCGGCCTCGCAGCTGTTCCAGAAGCGCCAGGTGGGCTCGATCTACCAGCGGCAGAGCATTCCGGTCTTCGACCAGGCGATCCGCGCCGGCCGCTTGCGCTTCGACCAGGGCGAGGTCTTCTCGCGCCACGAAAAGGCGCTGCCGCTGATCCGCGCCATCAAGCGCGGCTACGTGTTCTTCAACCTGCCCGACATGGACTTCGGCCCGCAGGAAGCCGTCTTCGTGCCCTTCATGGGCGTGCCGGCCGCCACGCTGATGGCGCCGTCGAAGATGGCGAAGTCGTTGAAGATGACCGTGCAGCCCGTGGTGGCCGAGATGCTGCCCGGCGGCCAGGGCTACCGCGTGCGCTTCCTCGATCCGTGGACGGACTTCCCCACCGACGACCCGGTCGCCGACGCCGCGCGCATGAACGCGTGGATCGGCGACGAGGTGCGGCGAAACCCGTCGCAGTACTACTGGGTGCACAAGCGCTTCAAGACGCGGCCGCCGGGCGAACCCAGCCTGTACTGAGTCAGGCGACGGCGCGCTGCGCGTTGCGGAGGCGTTCGTGCACGGCCTTGGCGTCGTCGATCTGGTCGAAGCACGGCGCCTGTTGCCGCCGCGCGCCGGCCCCACCAGAGCGCGTTCTCGCCCGGGGCCATCGCTTCGCGGAGTTCGGCAGGAAGGGGGGTCATGTGGATCGATCGAAGGTCGGGGATGTCTTCAGCGCGGGCCGCGCACGGCGACCTGGGTGTCCGCCGAAGGCTGGGCGATCCAGGTCATCAGCACGTTCAGGCCCCTGGGCGCCGACAGCAGCATGAAGCTCGCCACGGCCACTGCGCCGAACAGCGCGAAGACGCGGATCTTCATGGCGACGAAGGTCTTGAGCTCGTGCGTGTCGGCGATCATGACCGCCCCCAGCGCCACTTCGGCTTCTCGCCCTTGAGCCAGCAGATGCCCGTCAGCACAACGGTCAGCCCACCGATGCTGCCGCCGAACGCCAGCGGATGCTGTTCCGCCGGAAGCCACAGGGCGCACGCTGCGACGAGCGCAACGTAGGCGGCGTAGACCGCCCAGCCCTGCCAGGTGAGCGCCGGGCCCCAGCCCCAGCCGTAGGTCTTGGCTTTGAACCATGGTCGTGAATCGGTCATGTCGATCTCCTTCATTGCGCGGCCTGGGCCGGCTTCAGGTACTGGTTGAGCGTCTGCGCCAGCGACACGAAGTCCGACGGGATCATCAGCACGGTGGTGCTGTTGTTCTCGGCGCCGACCTCCGCGATCATCTGCATGCGCCGCAGTTCGAGCGCCGCCGGGTTCTGCATCATCATCGAGGCCGCCGCGGACAGCTTGATCGACGCCTCCGATTCGGCCTCGGCCTTGATCAGGCGCGCGCGCTTCTCGCGGATGGCCTCGGCCTGCATGGCCATCACCTGCTGCATCGCGATGGGCAGCTCGACGTCCTTCATCTCGAAGCGCTGCACTTCCAGGCCCCACACGGCGGTGGACTTGGCGATGCTCTCCTGCAGCAGTTCGTTGATCTTGTCGCGCTGCTGCAGCACCTCGTCGAGGTCGTGCTGGCCGATGATGTTGCGCAGGCCGGTCAGCGCGAGCTGGTAGACGGCCGCGTGGGCGTCCGACACCTCGATCACCGACTTCGCCGCGTCGACGATGCGGTACCAGAGCACGGCGTTGACCTTGATGGTGACGCTGTCGCGCGTGATGGTCTCCTGCTGCTCGGCGGACACGGTGAGCGTGCGCACGTCGATGGTGGTGGCGCGCTCGATGCCCAGCGGCGCGATCCAGTAGAGGCCCGGGCCGCGCAGGCCCACGTAGCGGCCCAGCCGCAGGATGACGCCGCGCTGGTACTCCTGCGCGATGCGCAGGCCCGACAGCAGGATGGCGACGACAACGATCAGCGCGATCAACATGATCAACCTCGAATTTCAATGGGGTGCACGCAGTGTCGGGAGCGCCGCATCAGGAACGCATAAGGACGCTTGCTAGGGACTGACCGCCGCGCCCCGTCGCGCTACGCTGCGCGCTCCGGCGCGACCCTCTCGCGCGAGGGAGGCACGTGGAAAGCGAACGGATCCGTCTCTGGGCCTGGCAGACCAAGCTGTTGCCGGTGGTCGTGGCCACGCTGGTGGTGCTGGGCATCGTGTTCTTCGTCGGCGCGTTCTGGAACTACGCCACGTTGACGGCGCAGCTCAACGTCGAGGAGCAGCCGCTGGAATTGACCATCCAGCAGATGACCGTGCAGCACGTGTCGCAGGATTTCCAGGAGAACTACGCGCGCATCACGCTGGAGGATCGCGTGCTGCGGCACCGCTACCGCATGAACACGGCGGCCATCGAGTCGCGCACCTGGACGCGCCTGATGGGCTTCGTCACCGGCATGGTGATGGTGCTCACGGGCTGCCTGTTCATCGTCGCGCGGCTCGACGTCGCGTTCGAGGCCAGCGGAAAATCCGGGCCGACCGAAGGCGCGCTGAAGACCAACTCGCCGGGGCTCGTGCTGGCCGTCGCGGGGGCCGCGCTGATCGCCACGTCGCTGGTGGTCAAGACCGAGGTGCAGGACACCGACGCGGCCGTCTACCTGCCGCGCCTCGTCGAATACAGCGTGCCCGCGGCCGCCGCGTTGCCGGCCGCGAGCAGCGCCAGCGGTGCGTCGACCGCCGGCGCGCCGTGAACCAAGGAGCCGCCATGCGCCAGATCGCCCTGCTGTTCAGCCTCGCCGCGCTCGCCGCGGGTTGCACGCCGACGGCCCCGCCGCCGCCACTCCCCGCGCCGACGCCGAGCCCGGCCGCCGCGGCCACGCCCGTGCCGAGCTTCATCGACAACGCGCCCAAGCAGGCCACGACCACGGTGGCCACCGCGGCCACGACGGTCAAGGTGGTCGACAACACGCCGGTCGTCAACGCCGCCGGCGCCGACGTGACCATGCAGCTGAAGATCAACGACCCCGCGCTCGCCGCCGCCTTCGCGGACCGCGCGGCCAACGAGGCGAAGGCCAACGCGGTCAAGGCGCAGGCCGCCGCACTGGCCGCCGACCAGTCCCGCCAGCGCGCGCTGGGGGTCGCCGCGGCGAAGAAGCCGGTGCACGAGCCGCTCGTCGCGAAGCACGTCAAGCTGGAGATGCAGTCGCCGTGACGGCCGCGGGGCCCGGTCAGTCCATCAGCACGTCGACGGCCGTCTCCACCACGTCCACCGCCACCTGCTCGCCGAACGTCGGCCCGTCGACGTCGTCACCATCACGGCGCCGGAACCAGTGGCCCTGCACGCGCGAATCCCACGCGCGCCGGTCGCTCGGCATGAGCCAGCCGAACAGGTCGGCCAACCGCCAGCCGGACGCGCCGCTGGACAGGTTGCGCATGAACAGCGCCGCGGAAAGCAGGCCGATGAACGCCGCGATGCCGTAGCCCGCTTCAACCGAGGCGCCGGCCATCGTCGCCACGACATGCACGCCCATGAAGACGAGCGCGCCGATGCCCAGCGAGACGAGCGAGCGGCCCACCAGCTGCCCCAGCGTCGCGTCGTCGTCGCCGTAGCCGGGCCGGCCGATGCCGCCGTAGCCCGGCCGCATGTTGGCGGCCAGGTCGCCGAGGTCGCCGGGATCGCGCGGCGCCGGGCGGGCAACGCGGTTGCGCGGCGACGGATCGTCCCAGGCCATGCGTCAGATCTCCCCGCCCTCGAGTTTCACGAACGGGCCGAAGCACTGCTTGCCGTCTTCCGCCGTGCACACGATGAAGCGGTTGCGCGCCGGGTTCATCAGCACGTAGCGCGTGGTGGTCTTGCCGGGCTTGGTGATCTGGCCCCAGCAGTCCTTCTTGCCGTTGTCCTTCGTCAGCGTGTCGATCCACTTGTAGTAGCCGCGCGAGCTGGGCTGGTCGGACATCGTGAAGGTGGACTGCGCCACCTCGTCGGCGCTGGTGATGAGCGTGTGGCCGCTGCGGTCGACGCGGTAGATCTCGGCGCACTCGGAATCCTGGCGCGTGATCTGCCAGGCGCCCAGGAACGGGTGGTCGGCGCGCAGCGGCGCGGTGGGCGCCGAGGGCGCGTCGGCGACGGTCGCGGCGGCGGCCGCGAACGACGTCAGCGCCAGGGCGAGCAGCAACGGGGATTTCATCGCGAAGCCTTGTCCTTGGGCCGCGGCGTCGACAGGAGGTCGGCGGCCGTCGGCGAAGCCATTGCGGCCGATTCTGCCTGAGCATCCGCATGGCCGTCACCGGGCTGCCTTCTGGGGTGTGGAAGAATCGGCCGGACTCCTGCGTTGACGTCCGGCCAGTCGATTGCCGCGCACGGAACTCGACCACAGCGTCCGACTCGGACACGGGAGACCCCATGACCGCCCTTCGCCTTCTCGCCCTCGCCGCCCTGCTGGCGGCACCGCTCGCCGACGCGGCGCCGCGCGCCACGCCCGTCGCCCCCGGGGCCTCGCAGCCGCGCACCGGCGGCTACAAGATCGTCAAGCGCGGCCCGCACGTCATCCACGCGCGCTGCCTCGAGGGTGGCAACGTGATGGTGCCCACCCACGAGAACGCGACCGCCGCCCAGCGCGACCGCGACATCCACGACGCGTGCAAGACCGTCGACTATTCCAAATGAAACGCCTCCTGCCGCTGGCCCTGCTCGTCCTTGCCACCCCGCTGTTCGCGCAGTCCACCGCGGCCTCCGGCGTCGAATGGGGCACGCCCGTGGGCGGCGCGCCCGCCGCGGCGGTGCCGGCGTCCGCGGCCAGCGCCACCGTGATCTCGGTGCCCAAGGCGCCGCCCAGCGCGTTCGCGCAGGCGCGCAAGAGCTCGCAGGCCACCGGCGACTACTTCCACGACTTCGCCGAGCTCATCGTGCGCGTGCGCAGCGTCAAGTGGATCGAGGAGATCTGCAGCGAGACCTTCCCCGCCACCGCCGCCGCCAATCGCCACGCGTACGACGTCTGGCTGATCGACCACGGCTCGTTCGTCGAGGAGGTCGAAGGACAGTTCCTCATCATCGGCCGCTACTGGGGCGAGGAGTCCGAACAGGCGCGCAAGGACGGCCTGACGGTGGGGCAGCTGAAGGCCAAGGTCGACGCCAACCGCGCCGGCCTGGCGCAGGACTTCCGCGCCCGCGGCATGCGTTCGTTCCAGGTGCGCTGCGAGTCCTACCCCGAGATCATGCTGTCGCCGCAGCTCGACCTGGAGAAGTCGCAGGCCGACCTGGTGCGTTCGGTGCGCCTGGGGCCCGGGGCGGTGGCGCAATGAGGGCCGCGCTCGTCGCGCTGGCCGCCGGCCTCGCGCTGCTGGGTTGCGGCAAGCCCGGCGACGTCGGCACCGGTGCGGCCTCGCCCGTGGCGGTGGCCAAGGAGAAGTCCGCCGAGGCCGACGGCCGCCGCGCCACGCTCGCCACCACGCGCCACGTCGACATGGAAGTGGCCGCCGACACCGTCACCCCGCTGTTCAACGCCACGCAGGCCGCCTGCGAGGCCGACGCGGCCAGCGAGTGCGTGGTGCTGAAGTCGCACCTGTCCACCGGCGGCCACGCGAGCGCCGACCTCACGCTGCGCGCCGCGCCCGCGGGCATCGCGCGCGTGATCGCGAAGCTGCGGCTCAACGGCGGACTGGTGGCCGAGACCACCGAGTCCGAGGACCTCGCCGCGCCCATCGTCGACAGCGAACGCCAGATGGCGATGGCGCGCGAGTATCGCGACTCGCTGCTCGCGCTGCGCGCCAAGGGCAGCAACGACATCAAGACGATGATGAGCGTCAACGAGGAGCTGGCGCGCGTGCAGTCGCAGCTCGAGTCGGCCACCGGCGAGCGCGCGCACCTGCAGCAGCGCATCGCCACCGAGACGCTCACCGTCGGCATCGCCGCCCTCGGCGAGAACGACCGCCACGCGTGGACGCCGCTGTCGAGCGCGCTGCACGAGTTCGGCGCCAACCTGGGCGCGGCGGCCGGCGCGGCCATCAGCTTCGTCGCCTACGCGATCCCGTGGCTGGTGGTGCTGCTGCCGATCGCGTGGAGCTTGCGCTGGCTGTGGCGTCGGCGCCGCGGCGCTCGCTAACGAAGCGCTTCGGCGCGCGCGTGGACGAGCGCGTCGCCCACCGCCTGCAGCAGGTCCACCACGTCGAACGGCTTCGTGAGGTAGCGGAAGTAGCCCGCCTCCAGGCCGTCGCGGGCCGCGCCGGGCATCGCGTTGGCGCTCACGGCGATCACCGGCGTGTTGGCCGTGCGCGGGTCGGCGCGCAGGCGTTCCTGCGCCTCGCGGCCGGTCAGCTCGGGCATGTTGTTGTCCATGATCACGAGCGTGGGCGCGTGCGCCAGCGCCATCTCCACGCCGAGGCGGCCGTTGGACGCGGTCAGCAGGTGGACGTCGGGCAGCGTGGCCAGCACCTGCTGCAGCAGGCGCAGGCTGGCGGCGTCGTCGTCCACGCACAGGATGGTGGCCTGCTCGCCGGCGAGGCCGGTCTGCAGCAGGCGAGCGCGCTCGGTCGCGTCGACGGGCGCGAGCATCCACGCGTTGTCGGCGTCGACGAAGTCCTCCACGCGCGGCTGCGCGACCGGCGGCGACACCGGCAGCTCCACGTGGAAGACGCTGCCCACGCCCGGCTCGCTGACGACGCCGATGCGCCCGCCCATCAGCTCCACCAGCCGCTGCGTCACCACCAGGCCGATGCCGCTGCCTTCCTCGCTGCTGGTGTCCTGACCGAGCCGGTTGAAGGCCTCGAACAGCGACGCGACCTGCACCTCGTCGAGGCCCTGGCCGGTGTCGCGCACGTTGATGCGCAGCGCGTTGTCGCGCAGCTCGCAGTCGATGCGCACCTCGCCGCCGGGGCGGTTGTACTTGATGGCGTTGGACACGAGGTTGAGCATCACCTGCTTCAGCCGCATGCGGTCGGCCTGCACGAACTCGTGGCAGCGCAGCGGGAAGCGCATCGTGATGTCGCGCTTGGCGGCGAGCGGGTCGACCATCGCGTCGCACTCGGCCAGCAGCGGGCCCAGCGCCACGCGCTCGATCTGCACGTCCACCTTGCCGGCCTCGATCTGCGCGAGGTTGAGGATCTCGTTGATCAGCGTGAGCAGGTGGCGCCCGCCGTCGACGATGTTCTCGATGAAGCTGTTGCGCTGCGCCTCGTCGCGCTCCATCAGGCCCGGCATGGCCAGCAACTGGCCGAAGCCGACGATGGCGTTGAGCGGCGTGCGCAGCTCGTGGCTCATGTTCGACAGGAACTCGCTCTTCGACCGGTTCGCGCGCTCGGCCGCGGCGGTGGCGAACGCGAGCTCGCAGTTGGAGATCTGCAGCTGCATCGTGCGTTCCTGCACGCGCGCCTCGAGCTCCTCGTTGGCGCGCCGGATCAGCTCCTCGGAGTGCTTCTGCTCGGTGATGTCCTGCAGCGTGCAGAACCAGCGGCCGCGGCGCTGGCCGGGCAGGTCCTCGATCGGCTCGATGACTTCGCGAACGTGGATCGTCTCGCCGTCGGCGCGCACGAGCCTGAATTCGAGCTCGCAGTGGCGACCGCTGCGCGCGGCGACCACCAGCTCGCGACGAAAGCGCTCACGGTCGCCCGGATGCACCAGCGGCAGCCAGTCGCGCGCCGTCTTGGGCATCTGCTCGTCGGTCATGCCGACAAGCTGCGGCAGCGTCTCGCCCCAGCTCTCGAACACGCCGCCGGGGCCGGTGATGTTGTGCGCCAGCTGCGCCATCTTCTGCGCGCGCCGCAGCGCGGCCTTGCGCTCGCGCAGCTTGGCCTCGGACTGCAGCCGCTCGGTGACGTCGTTGGGGCAGACGAAGCGGGAGCGCCGGCCCATGAAGAACATCTCGTTGGCGGTGACCTCCACGTGGATCACCGTGCCGTCCTTGCGGCGATGGCGCCAGCAGCCGTCGACGAAGACGTCGAGCGCTTCCAGGCCCAGCGGATCGGTGGCCACGCCCAGCGCGTCGTCGGGCTGGAAGTCGCGCAGCGTGAGACCGGCGAACTCGCCCGGGGTGTAGCCGTACTTCAGGCAGGCGGCGCTGTTGGCGTGCGTGATCTGCCTCGATTCGAGGTCGAAGATCCACAGCGGCAGCGGGCACGACTCGAACAGCACGCGCTCGCGCTCGCCCTGCTCGCCCATGCTCGCCGGAGCACCATCCTCCGGCACCAACCATTCCGGATGTGCCATGTCCACCTTGCCGACCCTCGCGATGGCCCCGTTCGGCGGGGCACGTTGCTGGACGGCCGCCCAACGCCGCCATTCCTGGTTGTTCTATCGGCAACGTGGCGGCGACAGCCAAGGATGGGTTCCTGCCCGGCTGTGGGGATGTCTGGATGTGGCGCGTCAGCCGCCGACGATCGCGTACGCGTCGCGCTGCGCCTGCAGCCATTGCGCCATCTCGGCGGCGTCGCCCAGGTCGTTCGGATGGAAGCCGCGCTTGAGGTAGCGCAGCAGCGGCACGAAGCTCGCCGCCCACACGCCGCGCGGCCCGAACAGGTAGCGCGCGCCCTGCCACCAGGTCTTCGGCTGCCACCACTGGCCGGCGCGGCACAGGTTGATGAAGGTCTGCAGGCTGGACTCGATGAGGAACTGCACCGCGATGTAGACGAACCACAGCCTGCGCCGGCGCTCGCTGCCGCCCATCGCGCGGTAGAGGTCGAACGCCACCGTCTTGTGCTCGCTTTCCTCGACCGCGTGCCAGCGCCACAGCAGCGCGAGATCGTCGGGCGTGTTCTCGAGCCAGTTGGCGTGCGTCAGCAGGCCCGTGGCCATCACGGCGGTGAAGTGCTCGTACGCGGCGGTGACGGCCACGTGGTTGATGGGATGCATGTTCTCGCCGCGCTTGATGCGCCGCGCGGCCCAGCCTTCCCAGTAGTTCCTGAGGCCCTGGCGATCGAGCTCGGCGTTGAACTGCGCGTGCAGGAAGCGGTGCGTGGCCTCCTGGCCCACGAAGCCGCGCACCTCGTCGGCCCACGCGGCCTGCTGCTCGGGCGGCAGCATCGCGACGCCCTTCTTCACCGAGTCGATGAAGAACTGCTCGCCCAGCGGGAAGCTCATCGACAGCGCGTTGAGGTAGTGCGTGCGGAACGCCTCGCCGCCGTTCCACAGCCGCGGGAAGCCCTTGGACAGGTCGACCTTGAGCCGGCGGATGGGCAGGCGACGCGCGGCTTCTTGTTGCGCGGGCAGTTCGGTGGGTGCGTTCATCTCTTGGATTTCGGTCTTGTTGTCGCTGTTCTGGAGAGTAAGCGGCGCATCGGGCCCGGTCTACTCGCTTTTGCTTTCCACAGGGGCGGGCGGCCGGGCGACCGCGGCGGCTCAGTTCCTGCAGCCGACGGCGTGAAGCCGGTAGAGTGCGCCATGGCCCCGCCCCGCGACACCGCCCCGAACCCGCTGCGCAAGACGCCGTCGCAGACGCGCGCGCTGCGCACCGTCGAGACGCTGTTCGAGGCCGCCATCCGCATCCTCGCGAGCGAGGGGGAGGCCGGCTTCACCACCAATCGCATCGCCGAGCGCGCGGGCTTTTCCATCGGCACGCTGTACCAGTACTTCCCGAGCAAGGAAGCCATCGTGGTCGCGCTGGTGCGGCGCCAGCGCGAGCGCGTGATGCGCGAACTCGACCTGATGCTCGAGCGCGCCATCGACGGCGAGTGCACGCCGGAGCTCGCGCTGCGGCAGTACCTGAAGCTGGTGGTCGACGCGTTCGGCCGCGGCCAGAAGGCGCAGCGGCTGCTCGCCCGGCTGGGCTGGCAGCTCGACGCGCCCGCGGCCATCGTCGCGGCGATGGACGACGCCGCCGAGCGCATCCGCGCGGCGCTGGCCCGGCTGGATTCGCCCGAGCTGCCCGTCCCCGACGCGCCGACGCTGTACATGTTGACCCGCGCGGTCGTCGGCGCGGTGCGCGCGGCCGCGGTCGAGGAGAGCGCGATGCTCGACGATCCGCGCTTCGAGGAGGCGCTGTTCCGCATGGTGTGGGGCCTGGTGAGCCGACCCGCGGCGTCCCGTTGACCGGGTTTCCTCTGGCTGAATCGTTGGGCTGGCGGTCAGCTTGGACGGCTACAAATGCGTTGTCCCTGAGCACACGCACAACAAACGGAGCCGACATGACCTTCACCCCTCGCCTGCTCGCCGCGCTCGTCGCCGCGCCGCTGATCCTGGCCGCCAGCGGCTGCGTCGTCGCGCCGCCGCCCCCGCCGCCCGCGCCGGCGCACCACCCGGCCTACCTGCACGCGCTCACCGACCTGCGCGACGCGCGCTGGAACCTCGAGCATCGCCCGGGCGACGCCGCCGTCAGCACGCAGGAGGACGTGGCCATCGTCGAGATCGACCGCGCCATCAACGACGCCAAGACGGCCGCGATGGAAGACGGCAAGAACATCTACCAGCACCCGCCCGAAGACGCCCACCTCGACTTCCGCGGCCGCCTGCACCACGCCGACGAACTGCTGCACAAGGCGCGCAACGACGTCGCGCAGGGCGAGTCCAACGGCGGCGCCGTCGACCTGCGCAACCGCGTGATCGGTCACATCGACGCGGCGATCCAGGCCACGCAGCGGGCGATCAAGATCGTCGAGAACGGCGCCTGACCTCGCGTCGCACAGGCCTGCGGCATCATGCAGGCATGTTCGACGAACTCGAGATCACCGGCCGCGCGCGCACGCACGTCGTCCAACTCGACGCGCCGCGCTTCGCGGCCCATCCCGATGCGGCCGCCGCCTTCCTGCGCATGCGCGACGCGGCTGCGCGCGACGGCATCGACCTCGAGCCGTTCAGCACGTTTCGAAGCTATGACGCGCAGTCGCGCATCTGGAAGAAGAAATTCAGCGGCCAGGCCCCGCTGTACGACCTCTCCGGACGCGTGCGCGACCGAAGCGGCATGACCGAGGACGACGTCATCCGTCACATCCTCGATTGGTCGGCCTTGCCTGGCGCCAGTCGACATCAGTGGGGCACCGAGATCGACGTCGTCGACGCCGCCGTGATGCCGCCGGGCTACAAGCCGCTGTTGCTGCCGACCGAGGTCGCCGACGGCGGCCTGTTCGCGCCATTGCACCACTGGCTCGACGCGCACATCCACGAGCACGGCTTCTTCCGGCCGTACGCGCGCTTCCAGGGCGGCATGTTCCCGGAGCCGTGGCACCTCAGCTACGCGCCGGTGTCGCTGCACGCCATCGACGACCTCACCCTGGGCGTGCTGCGCCGCGCCACCGAGGCCTCCGATCTCCCCGGCAAGGCACGCGTGCTCGAACTGCTGCCCGAGATCCTGGAGCGCCACGTGCGCAACATCGTGCCGCCGCCACCGGAGTGCCTGCGCTGACGCGTGGAAGAATCGCCGCGTCTCCCACGAGCCGCGACGCCGATGTTCTCCTTCCTCCGCAAGACCCCCGCCAAGCCGCCCGAGCCGACGTTCTGGGCCTGGTTCGAAGCCAACGAGGCCATGCTGTTCGACTTCGAACGCGACCGCGACCCCATCTTCGATCGGCTGGCCGCGGCGCTCAAGAAGATTTCCACCGACCTCGCCTTCGAGTTCGGCCCGAAGGAGCCCGACGGCCGGCGCGAGCTCGTGATCAGCGCGGGCGGCATGAAGTCCGCGTTTCCGGCGGTCGAGAAGCTCATCGCCGCCGCGCCGCCGCTCGCGCGCTGGCGCTTCACGGCGTTCCGGCCACGCCGCGCCCAGTTGATGACGCTCGAGTTCGGCGGCCTGCAAGTCGAGCCGAAAGACGTCGACTGCTGCTTCATGACCGGCGGCCCGCTCCTGGGCATCGCGTTGTTCTTCCACGGCTACACCGAGGCGCGCAGGAACGAGTTCGGCCAGGTCGGCTTCCTGATGCTCGACGAGGCCCTGGGCGAATACGACGTCGCGATGAAGGTGGGCGCGATCCGCTTCGTGGCGTTCGAGGAGGCGCCCAACGCCGTCCGCTTTCCGCTGACCGAACTGACGGCGCGCTTCGACGCCCGCCACGCCGAACGGTTGCAATAGCCCGACGACAGGCACCGCCCGCGCGCACGACACCCGCACGCTGGGATAATGGCCGGATGCTGCCCTCCCCGACCCGCGTTCGCTTCACCAAGATGCAAGGCGCCGGCAACGACTTCGTCGTGCTCGACGCCACGCAGGTGCCGCTGGCGCTCGGCGCCGACGAGATGCGCCGCCTGGGCGACCGCCGCTTCGGCGTCGGCGCCGACCAGATCCTGATCGTCGAGCGCCCCACCGCGCCGGGCATGGATTTCAGCTACCGCATCTTCAACAACACCGGCGACGAGGTCGAGCACTGCGGCAACGGCGCGCGCTGCTTTGCCCGCTACGTGCGCGACCGCGGGCTCATCGGCCGCGACACCATCCGCGTGCAGACCGTCAACAACGAGCTCGAGCTGCACATCCAGGCCGACGGCCGCGTGCGCGTCGACATGAAC
>FSXQ01001259.1_pt1 | contig 17239 bp, 13 predicted proteins | sample 1638011 | NCBI WGS metagenome assembly FSXQ01 (sample SAMEA3914789, study PRJEB12502) | metagenome | biome: forest; material: soil | place: Canada | collected 2011-07-03 | depth 0.3 m | reverse complement strand
TCTGCCGGAAACGGGGTTGTTAGCTCAGCTGGTAGAGCAGCGGACTTTTAATCCGTAGGTCGTGGGTTCGAGTCCCGCACAACCCACCACCCGATCCGCGAGACGCGCGCACCAAGCGTCGAACGGCGACGGCACTTCCGGATGGTCACGAAGTTTTTGCTTGCATGGCTAGCAAAAGCCGAAGTAGAATCTTAGGCTGCAGTAATCGCTGATTCAGCGGCGACGGCAACCGAAATTTCGGGCTCTTAGCTCAGTTGGTAGAGCAGCGGACTCTTAATCCGTAGGTCGAGTGTTCGAGTCACTCAGGGCCCACCAGAAAGCACACGGCACAGCCGGTAAGCAGTCACTGACTGCAAACCGCTGTGCCGTTTTGCTTTGGGTATCCGGTCCCGGTTCTGTCGTGCGACGCGAGCTCGAGGCGCCACGGCATGGCGCGCCAATCTCGCGCGGTGGATCAAACCCGGCGGCGACGCGCGGCCGCGCCCAGCAAGGCAATCCCCGAAATCATGAGTGCCAGGTTGGCAGGTTCGGGTACGGCCGACGGCGCGATCGCGACGCCGCCCAGGCGTTCGCCGTAGGCGGCCGTCTCGAGCACGCTGAACGACGTGTCGGCCGCGGTCGAACCGGCGGCGATCGTGATCGAGACGAGTTCGTTCGGGTCAGCGCCCTGGTCGTGCGTCCCTTCGTTGCTGACCGTGGACGTGGTCGCGAACAGCGTGAACGAGCCGTCGGCGTTGACTTGGCCGGTGAGGTTGCGCAGGCCGTCCGTGCTCACCATCCACGGCAGCCCGTCGCTGTAGGCGGCCTGGTCGAGCAAGCCCTTCTGGAACACCATCGTCTCGTTCCACTTGCCGCCGGCGAACGTGTATTCGTCGAGGCCGGCGTTCGAGGTGTTCTTGCCGGCCGTTCCGGGCGCCTGGCCGTCGCCCTCGTCGGCGACGAACAGCGTCGTCGCATTGGCGAACCACAGGCCGAACGGATGCGTCGCCGTGCCGGACGTCGGGAAGCCCGCGAGCGGCGTGATCAGCGTCGACGATGCCGTGGCGGCCGTCGGCAGCTGGCCCGCGGTGCCGACCTGGTAGACGGTGTTGACGCCGTTGCCGCCGCTGCCCTTGGTGACGTACAGCGTGTTGTCGAACAGCGTCTCGCCGCGGAAGTTGTCGTCCTTGCCGGTCTTGTCGGCCGCGCCGCCGGTGGCGACCGTCGAGAAGCCGTGCTGGTAGCCCGTGGTGTTGCCGGCGACGCCGTAGGTCTGTCCGACCACGGTCGTGTTGCCGGACCGGCCGGCCGCAATCATCTGCAGGCCCGTGCTGTCGCTCAACTGGCCCAGCACCGTGCCGCTGACGCCCTTGCCGGAATTGCCGGCGTTGCCGACGGTGTAGTAGTTGCCGCCGGCCAGCACGGCGTTGCGGCCGTTGTTGCCGCTGTACGCGTTGATGCCGGTGACCGTCAGCGCGCCGGTGGCGAGGTTGACGTTGGCGATGCCGCGCTGGGTGGCCGACTTCACCGCATTGGTGGCGTCGACCACGCCGGGCGTGTTGGAGTTGGAGACGTCGAGACGGTTGATGGGCGACACGTAGCCCATGAAGGTCACCGACTTGCCGTCCTGCGAGATGTTCAGGCCCAGCTCCGATTTCGAGGCGAAGCTCGTGCTCAGCTGGCTCGGATCGATCGCGATGGTGCCGACGCGCGCGCCGGCGGTGGTCATCTGGTCGAGGTAGATCGGGGCCGTGACGCCGAACGCCGCGTCGACACTCTCGTTCTTGAACACATTGGGGAACGTGCCGTCCGCCACGGCCTTGCCGCCGCCGGGCAGCGTCTGCCCCGTGGTGACGGTGCCCGCGGTGCCGGCATAGACCGTGCGCGAGACGACGAGATTGCCGGGCGCGACACCGGCGGCGCAGGCGTCGGCGCCGACCGCCGCGAGAGCGGCCAGGGCCAGGAGACTGGAGCGATGCATGCTGAATTCCTTGTTGTCGATGGGGAGGGAAGGCGGCATCCTCGGGCCGCCGTTTCTTGCAGCCGGGACGTCAGAACGTGACGCCCGGCAGGCTCGCGGTGCCTTCGGCCTTGACCGACTGCAGCAGGGTGGGGTCGAGCTTCAGTGCGCCGAGGATCGTGGGCGCCACCTGCGTCGTGACGACGTTCATCGCGTTGGTGCTGCCCGTCCACGGCGCGCAGGACACGATCAGCGCCACATGGCTGTCATCCGGCGCGTTGCCGCCGTGCTCGGCGTCCTTCTTGGTGCTGCTCGTGCAGATCACGCCCGGGTTCGGCTGCACGATGATGTCGGACGTGCGGCCGAGCGCCGGATCGCCGAACCTTGCCGTCATCGTCGCGCTCGAAAGAATGCTGGCGCCGGACAGGGCGGCGGCGGTCGAGAACATCGTGGCGATGAGGCGCTTCATGAGCTTCGTGCAGTGAACGAAGTCCCGCACGGTAGGAGGCGCGCATGACGGCGGTGTGAATTTTTCAACAGCCTGAAGCAGCCTTGCGCCGGGCCTTCGCCGGCCTGACGGCCGCGTCGCCGAGGGCATGGAAACGCCTCTTCCTGATGCTCAGCCAAGTCTTCGCAGGCCACGCGCTCGCTCCGCCTCCGAGCGCTGCGCTAATTCGCGCCTAAGACGCGAGTCGTAGAGTTCGACACCATGACCACGACTCTCCTGCCGGCATGAGCACGGCCAGCACCTTCATGCCCACGGTACTGGCCGCGTTCATGGCCAGCACCGTCGAGTTCGTCGAGGCCCTGACCATCGTGCTGGCGGTGGGCGTGGTGCGTGGCTGGCGCCCGGCCCTGGGCGGAGCCGGCGTCGGCCTCGTGGCTCTCGTTGCTGCGGTGCTGGCCTTCGGTTCGTCGCTGTCGGCCGTTCCATTGCCGGTTCTTCAAGGCGTCGTCGGCACCTTGCTGCTGCTGTTCGGCCTGCGATGGCTGCGCAAGGCCGTCCTGCGCGCCGCCGGCGTGCTCGCGCTGCACGACGAGGCAGCGGCGTTCGCGCAGCAGTCCGCGGCACTGCGCGAAGGGATGCTGCCCTGGTGGCACGGCATCGACGCCGTCGCGTTCGTCACCTCGTTCAAGGCCGTCGTGATCGAAGGGCTCGAGGTGGTCTTCATCGTCATCGCCGTCGGCGCGAGCGGCACGTTGCTGTGGCCGGCTGCGCTCGGCGCCGCGCTGGCGTTGCTGCTCGTCGTGGTGCTGGGGCTGGCGATCCGCCGACCGCTCGCCCGGGTGCCGGAAAACGCGCTCAAGTTCGCTGTCGGCGCAATGCTGTCTGCCTTCGGCTGCTTCTGGGTCGGCGAGGCGCTGCGCATGCCCTGGCCGGGCGCGGACCTGGCGATCCTCGTGCTGATCGCGAGCTTCGCCGGTGCGGCCCTGCTGATGGTGGGCAGCGCGCGCCGACTGCACGCGAACGCGTCTCGCCGTCCTCGAGTGCCGAAGCCACCCCCCTTGTCGGCATCCGTGGGACGGACGGGGCTCGTGGCGGCGACGGCGCGCGAGCTGTGGGGGCTCTTCGTCGACGACGGCTGGCTCGCGACCGGCATCCTGCTCGTGCTCGCGGTGGCCGCAGCCATCGTCCGTTTCCACGCGGCGCCGGGCGTCGTCAACATCGCGGTGGCAGCAATGCTGCTGGCCGTACTGGGCGCGAGCGTGGCGCGCCGCGCGGCCACATGACGCGCGCCGGTCGGTGGGGCAAGCGCTCGGGCATCGTCGTCGCTGCACTGATGGCGGCCTGCGTGCTGACGGCGGGGACGATCTACATCGGCGTCCAGTACGACGGCAACGTCCATGTCGTGGAACCGGGCATGGTGCTGCGCTCCGCCCAATTTACCGGAGCGCGGCTCGACGCGATCGCCCATCGCTACGCCATTCGCAGCGTGCTGAACCTGCGTGGCGACAATGCCGGCAAGCCGTGGTACGAGGAGGAGATGCGCGCATCGCGCGCCGACGGCCTGGTCGACTACGCGCTCTCGGCCGAGCACGACGTCACGCAGGCGCAGATGGATGAACTGCTGCGCATCGTGGGCGCGGCCCCGAAGCCGCTGCTGATCCACTGCAACGCGGGTGCCGACCGCACCGGACTGGTGTCGGCGCTCTATCAGGTCTCGCATGGCGTGCCGGCGGCGCAGGCAGCGACGCAACTATCGCTTCGCTACGGACATTTTCCCTGGCTCTGGAGCAAGACCGGCGCGATGGACCGCAGCTTTGCGGTCTTCCTCGAACATCGTGCGGCCTCGGCGCCCTAGGCGGATGATCCGCTGCCAGGCCCCGCTCCCTGCTTGCCGGCGCCCCGCGCGTCGGACCCTTCACCTTCCCCTGGAGTCCTCGACATGAACCGTCTCGCCCTGATGTTGCTCGCCTTGCCGCTGTCTGCGGCCGCGGCCGCGGTCCCGCCCGCGCTCAAGGAAGTCGCACGAATCCATATCCCCGGCGAGACACGCTGGGACTACCTGACGGTCGACAGCGCCGCGCATCGACTCTACGTGTCGCACGCGACGGCCACGGAGGTGATCGACACGGAGACCGACAAGCGGATCGGCACGATCGCCGACACAGCGGGCGTGCACGGCATCGCGATCGCCTCCGACCTCGGCAAGGGGTTCATCAGCGACGGCCGCGCGAATGCGATCACGGTGTTCGACCTGAAGACGCTGAAGACGACCGCCACGATCGGCGTGGGGACCAATCCGGACGCGATCCTCTACGACCCGGCCAGCCACCTCGTGATGACGTTCAACGGCAAGTCGCAGGACGTGACCATCGTCGACGCTGCCCGCGGCACCGTCGTAGCCACTCTGCCCGTGGGCGGCAGACCCGAGTTCGCGCAACTCGGCGCGAACGGCCAGGTCTGGTTCAACATCGAGGACACCAACGAGATGGCGGTACTCGACCCGAAGGCCGGCAAGCTGGTCCGCCGCATCCCTCTCGCGCCCTGCGACAGCCCTTCCGGCCTGGCCGTGGACGACAGGGCGCGCCTTTACGCCGTCTGCGAGAACCACCAGATGGTGGTCGTCTCCGGCGACGCAAAGGTGCTGGCTCGACCGCCGATCGGCGCCGGGCCCGACGGCGTCGCCTGGATGGACGGGGCGGCATGGAGCGCCAACGGACAGGACGGCACGATCAGCGTCGTCGAGACCACATCCGGCCGCTTCGAGACGGTGGCCACCATTCGCAGCGCGGCAGGCGCGCGCACGATCGCCGCAGACCCCGCCACGCACCGCCTCTATTTGCCGGCCGCGGAACTGCAGCCTGCCAAGGGAGGCGAGCGGCGGGCGGGTGTCCCGGGCTCGTTCTACATCCTGGTGCTCGAGAATGCACTCTGAGTCCGCACTCGTACGATGCACGCGCGGACGGCGCGCGGGCTAAGAGTGCGCTAAGTGTCGCGGGCGACACTGGCCCGACGGAATGACGGAGGCAAGAGATGCGAGTGCTGCTGGTCGAGGACGATCAAATGCTTGGAAGCGCGGTGCTGCAAGCGCTCCACGACGCCTCGTACGCGGTCGACTGGGTGCAGGACGGCGCACAGGCGTCGGTGGCGTTGACGCAGCATGAATTCGGACTGATCCTGCTGGATCTGGGACTACCCAATCGCGACGGACTCGAGGTGCTGCGCCGGCTGCGCGCCAGCGGCGACGCGACCCCGGTGCTGATCATCACCGCGCGCGATACGGTCGACGAGCGCATCGAAGGACTCGACATCGGCGCCGACGACTACCTCGGCAAGCCGTTCGCCGTCGGCGAACTGCTGGCGCGCCTGCGAGCCCTGATGCGCCGCAACGCCGGGGCCACCACCTCCGTGCTGACCAACGGCATCGTCTCCCTGGAACTGGCCGCCAAGCTGGCCGTCGTCGACGGCACCGAGTACACCCTGTCCAATCGCGAGTTCGCACTGCTGCAGGCGCTGATGCTGCGCCCGGGCGCCGTTCTCTCCCGCGGACAACTCGAGCAGACGATCTACGGTTGGGGGGAGGAGGTCGAGAGCAATGCCGTGGACGTCATCATCCACGGCCTGCGCCGCAAGTTGGGACCCGATCGAATCCGCAACGTGCGAGGGCTCGGCTGGATGGTGGAACGGGCGCATCCGACGACCAGCGCGGGAGATGACCGATGAATGGCTCGCTGCGCCGGCGACTGTTCGTCTGGTTGTCCGTGGCCATCGTGCTGGTGAGCGCGGCCATGGCGGCGGTTTCGTTCATGCTGGCGTGGCGAGACGCCAGCGAAGTGTCGGATGCTCAATTGCGCCAGGTCAGCGCTTCGTTGGCCACGCAGCAGACCGCGGCGCCCATGTCGCATGCGACCTTCAAGGACGGCGAGGACGCGGAAGCCCACTACGTGGTCCGTGAACTGGGCAGCGAAGGCCTCGATGCCGATCCTCACGCGGACGTGCTCCTCCCGTTGTCCTTGCCCATCGGGCTGCAGACGCTGGAGTCGCGCGGTGTGCAGTGGCGCGTGATGGTCAGCCGCAATGCCGGCGGACAGATCTTCGGCGTCGCGCAGCGTCTGCGGGCGCGCGACGAATCGGCGCGAGACGCCGCCGTTCTCACGCTGGTTCCGATGCTCGTGCTGGTGCCGTTGCTGCTGTTGATCGTCCACCGCCTGCTGCGACAGGGCTTTGCGCCGTTGGTCGCGTTGACGGACAAGGTGGATCAGGTGGACGGCAGCAGGCTGGCCGAGCTCGACCCGACGGGCATTCCGTTGGAAGCGGCTCCGCTGGTCCACGCGGTCAATCGCCTGCTCTATCGCCTGGGATTGGTGCTCGCACAGCAGCAGCGCATGGTGGCCGACGCCGCGCACGAACTGCGCACGCCCGTGGCCGCCATCCGGATCCAGGCGGACAACCTGGCCCATGCAGACTTGTCGCCCGAGGCACGGCAACGCCTGCAGAGCCTGCAACTTGGACTCGGCCGCATCTCGGAACTGATCGAGCAGTTGCTGAGACTCGCTCGGGTGCAGGGCGCCGCGCAGATTTCAAGCAAGCCCATCGCGCTCGATAATGTCGTGCGCACGGCCATCGAGGAGACGCTGACGCTCGCGCAGGGGCATGGCGTCGATCTGGGCTGCATCCGTCTCGATGCGGCCCAGATCCACGGCGATCCCACACCTGCCTATGCGCTCGTTCGCAACGTGATCGACAACGCGGTGCGCTACACGCCACCGGGGGGGGCGGTCGACGTCAGCGTCGAGGTGCACGCGGGGTTCGTCCAGCTGATCGTCGAGGACATGGGGCCCGGTATCGAGCCTGCGCAGCGGGAGCGCGTCTTCGAGCCATTCTTTCGAATCCTGGGCACCCAACAGACCGGAAGCGGTCTTGGCCTGGCCATCGTGCGCAGCGCGGCGCAGGCCCTTGGCGGGCGCGTGGAACTCGGCGCGCGCGGCGATGGCCGAAGCGGACTGCGCGTCACTTACCGACAGAATATCGCATGAGATCAAGCCTTTTGACGCTGTCTGTTCTGCTTGGCGGATGCGCGAGCTACCAGCCGCTCACCTTGCCCGAGACCGACGCGCTGACGCATGACGTGACGCAGTTGAAGGTGGATGCATCGACGATGCCGGAAGCGTCGCTGGCGTCGCACCGCTTCGATCCCTCGGACGGCTTCGACATGACCGAGGTGGCGATGCTGGCCGTCGTCAACAACCCGGACCTGCGCCTGGCGAGGGCGGATGCCGGCGTCACGCGAGCCCAGGCCTTCTCGGCGGGCCTGCTGCCCGACCCGCAGCTTGCGCTCACGCGAGACTCGGTGTTGGGATCGCCTGCCGGTGCCACCGTCGCATTCACCGCCGGGTTGACAGTCGACATCGCGGCGCTCCTGGCGCATTCGGCGACCAAGGGAGCGGCGGACGCCGAGGCCAGGAAGTCCAGCCTTGATCTGCTGTGGCAGGAGTGGCAGACGGTGGCCAAGGCGCGGCTGCTGTTCGTCAAGCTCGATGCGATCGCGCAGTCGCAGGCGGTGCTCGGACAGCAGCGCACGTTGTTGCGTGGGCGGCTGGACGAGGCGAAGAGCGCCGTCGAGCGCGGGCTCGTCACGAACGACGCGGCGACGCCTCAACTGACCGCGTACGAGGACGCGAATCGCCAATGGAACGACCAGGAGCGTCAGCGCAACCAGGCGCAGCATGACCTGAGCACCCTCGTCGGCACGGCGCCGGAAGTCCCGCTCACGCTGGTCGGTTCGTCGGACGTCGCGGAGATGGACGACGCGCAAGTTCGTTCCGCCATCGCCGAATCGCCACGCCGCCGTCCCGACCTGCTCGCGCTGCGGGCGGGACTCGAGGCCCAGGACGATCGCTACCGAGGGGCGCTGCGCGCCCAGTTTCCGGCCATCACCTTCGGCCCGACGCGTGGCCGCGATACAAGCAACGTCAATACCGCGGGCTTCTCCCTGGGAATCTCGTTGCCGCTCTTCAATCGCAATCGCGGCAATATCGCGATCGAATCCGCGACTCGCGAGAAGCTGCGCGTCGACTATCAGCAACGATTGAATGCCACGGCGATCGAATCTCACCGATTGCTGAACGAGCAGGCGATCCTCCGGCGGCAAATCGCGGAAATCGACGCGTCGCTGCCGGGCCTCGTCCGGGCCGCGGAGCAGGCGGGCCAGGCCTACGCGGCCCACAACATCGAGGCCTTGACGCTCACGAACATCGAAGGCGCGCTGCTGGCGCGCCGTCTCGAGCGGATCGCGGCTCGTCAGGCGCTGCAGGAACAGGCCATTGCGCTGCAGGCGCTCCTCGGTACCCATCTCAACATGTCGGAGCGCACCAAAGGCGCCACCGGCGGCAACCTCGGCGAGAAGACTTCATGAAGCGTTCCATTGGGTGGGGGTTGGCTGTTCTCGTGGTCGTCCTTGCGGGCGTCGGCTGGTGGTGGAAGAAGCACGGCGCCGGCGATGCGCCGGCCGAAGCCGCCGCGCCCGTGGCGACTGTCAAGAGCGAACTGCCCAAGGTTCAAAGCGTCCCCGAGGCCCTGAACGCCGTTGGCGACGTCACCTCGGGACAGACCAGCGGACTCAGCTTTCAACGCGCCGGCCAGGTCACGAGCCTCGGTGTGGTCGTGGGGGACAAGTTCACCAAGGGCACGGTGCTGGCCACGTTGGCACCGGATCCCGCGGTCAAGCAGGCCTACCAGGCCGCGGCCGATGCGGCAGGCCTGGCGCAACGTGAATGGGATCGGCAGAAACAGTTGCTGTCCTCGCATCTCGCGACCCAGTCCCAGGCTGAAGCGGCGGAGAAGGCCTACCGCGATGCGCAGGGCGCGCTGAAGGCACTCGACGAGCAGGGCGGGGGCAATGGTGCGAGCCAGTTGACGGCACCGTTCGATGGCGTCGTCTCCACGGTCTCCATCGCGCAGGGCGACCGCGTCCAGGCCGGCGCGCCGATCCTGCAAGTGGGGCGCACGGATCTGTTGCGTGTCCTGATCGGCATCGAGCCTTCCGATCGGGCGCGCGTGCACGCGGGAACCCGCGTGACGTTGTGGCCTGTCGTCAGCCCGGCCGTGGAGCCCAGGGCGATCGAGCTTTTGCTGTCCGAAGTCCAGGACGCCGTCGACCCGAAGACCCAGTTGATCAACGTCGTGGCCATGCTGCCTCGCGCCATTGCCGCCCAACTCGCTCCCGGGATGAAGGCGAGGGCGCAGTTGCAGGTGGGGGCTATCTCTGCCGTTGCCGTGCCCCGCAACGCCGTTCTCACCGACGAGAAGGGCGACTACGTCTTCCAGGTCGCCGCGGGCAAGGCGCAGCGCGTGCCGGTGTCCAAGAAGGTGGACAACGGCAGCTTGGTGGCGATCGACGGCATCAAGGACATGAAGCTGCCGGTGGTCACGGAGGGCAACTACGAGCTCGAGGACGGCATGGCCGTCAAGGACGCCGCGAAATGACGTTCAGCGCCTGGGCCGAACAGCACCGCCGCTCGCTGCTGTTCCTGCTGGCCGTCGCCGCCATCGTCGGCGCGGTCGTCACTTTCAGCCTGCCGTCGTCGCTGTTCCCGACGGTCGATTTCCCCCGCGTCGTCGTTTCGCTGGATGCGGGCGATCGGCCCGCCGAGCAGATGGAGGCCATGGTCACGCGACCGATGGAACAGGTCATCCGCAAGGTGCCTGGGGTGAGCGGCGTGCGTTCCACGACGAGTCGGGGATCCGCCGAAATCTCGGTGAGCTTCGCCTGGGGCACCGATATGGCATCGGCGACCTTGCAGGTGAATGCAGCCACCGCGCAGATCATTCCCCAGCTGCCGCCCGGCACGCTGGTCAACACTCGGCGCATGGATCCGACGGTGTTCCCGATCATCGCCTACAGCCTGACGTCCAGGACGCTGTCGCTCGCCACGCTCCGGACGATCGCGGACTACCAGATCGCGCCGTTGCTCGCCGGCATCAGCGGCGTCTCGCGCGCGGAACCCATTGGTGGTCAGGTCGAGGAGTACCACGCCGTCGTCGATCCCGCTCGCCTGCAGGCGCTGGGCCTGTCGCTCGACGATGTCTCCAAGGCCGTTGCCGCGACCAACGTCATCTCGGTGTCCGGGAAGATCGAAGATCGTTACAAGCTTCTCCTGGTACTGAGCGACGCTTCGCTGCAGTCCGCCGAAGACATCGGGCAGACGGTGATCACGCACGGCAGCAGCGGCATCGTGCGCCTGCGCGACGTGGCGACGATCCAGCATGGCTCGGTGCCGGAGTGGATTCGCGTGACGGCCGACGGCAAGGACGCCGTGCTGATCTCGATCTACCAGCAACCAGGCAGCAACAGCGTGCAGATCGCGGCGAATGTGAGGGCCGAGTTTGCGACCCTGCAGAAACAACTGCCGCCAGGTATCACCGTTGCGAGCTGGTATGACCAGAGCGACCTGGTGGTGGCCTCGGCCGCGAGCGTGCGCGACGCGATCCTGATCGGCGCGGTGCTGGCCGCCGGCGTGCTGCTGCTGTTCCTGCGCAGCCTCAAGGTGACGCTGATCGCCGTGGTGGTGGTGCCTACCGTGCTCGCGATCACGGTGCTGCTCCTGTCGCTGATGAACATGAGCTTCAACGTCATGACGCTCGGGGGCATGGCCGCCGCGGTCGGGTTGATCATCGACGACGCGATCGTGATGACGGAGCACATCATCAGGCGATTGCGCGAGCGGCGCGACCAGGGAGCCGTCCACGAGACGATTCGCGAAGCATCGACCGAATTCATGCGTCCGCTGGCAGGCTCGAGCGCCGCGACGCTGGTGATCTTCGCTCCCCTGGCCTTCCTCACCGGCGTGACGGGCGCGTTCTTCAAGGCCTTGTCCATCACGATGGCCGGCGGCTTGTTCATCTCGTTCATCATCACGGCCATTGGCGTGCCGCTGCTGGCCGGCGCATTCCTTGGCGAAAAGGAGGCCAGGCACGAGGAGGGGGGCCGTTTCACCGATGCACTGAAGCAGCGCTACGGCCGCGTCATGACGCGGTTGTTGGCACGCCCGGCCTGGGTCTTTGTCGCCGTGCTTCCGCTCGTGCTTCTCGGAGGATTCGCGTTCACGCAGGTCGGCTCCGGCTTCATGCCGGCGATCGACGAGGGCGGCTTCGTGCTCGACTACCGAAGCCATCCCGGGACCGCCTTGTCCGAGACCGACCGGCTGCTCAAGCAGGTCGAGAAGATCATCCAGGCGACGCCCGATGTGCAGACCTTCTCGCGCCGTACCGGCACCGGCCTGGGAGGCGGGCTGAGCGAAGCGAACTCGGGCGACTTTTTCATTCGGTTGAAGTCGACGGGGCGCCGGCCGGTGGACGAGGTGATGAACGAGATCCGCGGCAAGGTGGAATCCCAGGTGCCGGGCCTGTCCGTGGAGATGGCCCAGTTGATGGAGGACCTGATCGGTGACCTGACCGCCGTTCCGCAGCCCGTGGAGGTCAAACTGTTCTCGGACAACCCAGGCCAGCTTGCGGCATTGGCCAACGACGTCGCGGCGCGCCTGGGCAAGGTCTCGGGTGTGGTGGATGTGCGCAACGGCATCAATTCCGCCGGGGACGCGCTCGTCATCAAGGTCGATCGCGCGAAGGCCGCGCTGGAAGGCGTCGACCCGGCGACGGTTGCGCAATCGACCACCGACGGCCTGACCGGCAACGTCGCCACGCAGATGCTGGTCGGCGTGAAGACGGTGGGCGTCCGCGTCGTCACACCGGCCGGCCTGCGCCGAAACGCCGATGACGTCTCCGCGATGCTGATCAGGGCGCCGGACGGGCACCTGTTCCCGTTGAATCGCATCGCCACCGTCGAGACCGTCACGGGTCAGCCCGAGATCGGCAAGGAAGACCTCAAGCGCATGATCGCCGTGACCGCGCGCATCGAAGGGCGCGACCTCGGCTCGGTGATGACCGACGTCAAGAAGATGATGAGCGCGGCCGGCGTCGTGCCGGCAGGCGTCCACGTGGTCTACGGCGGCCTCTACGCGCAGCAGCAGATCGCGTTCAGTGGCCTCCTGAAAGTCTTCGCCGCGGCGGCCGCACTGGTCTTCATCCTGCTGCTTTTCATCTATGAGCGCTTCTCGGTGGCGATTGCCATCGTCGCGACGTCGCTGCTGTCGGTCTCGGCGGTGTTCATCGGCCTGTGGCTGACTGGCATCGAGCTCAACATCACCGCGATGATGGGCATGACGATGGTCATCGGCATCGTGACGGAGGTCGGCATCTTCTACTTCTCCGAACAGCGCGAGGTGGAGGAGGGACGATCGTTGCACGACTCGATGGTGCTGGCCGGCCAGAACCGGATGCGTCCGATCGCGATGACCACGATCGCCGCCATCCTGACGCTGCTGCCGCTCGCCTTCGCGCTCGGCCAGGGCTCGGAGATGCAGCAGCCGCTGGCCGTGGCCATCATCTCGGGCCTGGTGGTGCAGTTGCCGCTGGTGCTGCTGGCGATGCCCGCGTTCCACGTGCTGATGCGCCGCGAGCGCACGCAATCCGCCGCAGCGGGCGCGGTGCTTGCCGAAGGCTGAGGCATGACCCTCGGCCTCTTCAGCTGGTTGACCGACGAGAAGGCCTTGATGGCCCTGCTCGCCGCGCACGAGACCGAGGGCCTGCTGCTGGTGGCCGGCGTGATCTTCTGCGAGACCGGGCTGGTGCTCCTGCCGTTCCTGCCCGGCGACTCGATCCTGTTTGCGCTCGGCGCCTTCGCCGGCCTCAACAACAGGTCGCCCTTGCTGCCGATCGCGGCGCTCGGCGCCGCGGCGATCGCCGGCGACGGCGTCAACTATCTTCTGGGCCGCTCGCGCGCAGGCCGCTGGATCGAGCACAGGGGGTGGATCAGCGACGCCCACCTGCAGCAGACGAAGGACTACTTCGATCGCTTCGGTCCGTCCACCATCACCATCGGCCGCTTCGTGCCCGTGGTGCGCACGATCGCGCCGTTCGTGGCCGGCCTCGCCGGCATGGCGCCGAAGCGCTTCTTCCTGTTCAACGTCGCCGGCGGCGTGGCGTGGACCTGCGTGATGATCCTCGGCGGCTTCTGGCTCGGACGAGTGCCGTGGATCAGCCAGCACCTGTCGCTGTTGTCGCTCGCGATCGTCGCCGTGTCCGTGATGCCGGTGGGCATCCAGTGGTGGCGCGCCCGAAAACCCGCCGCGAAGCGCTGATTCAGCGCGTCGCCGGGAAGAGGATCGAGAAGACGCTGCCCTGACCGACCACGCTTTCAACGTGCACGCTCGCCCCGTGCAACTCGGCGATCGACTTCACCACGGCCAGCCCCAGCCCCGTGCTCTCGGCCGAACTGCGCGCCGCATCCACCCGATAGAAGCGATCGAACAGCTTCGGCAGGTGCTCCGCCGCGATGCCCGCGCCCGTGTCGCGCACGCTCAATGCGAGGCCGCGCTCGTCGGCCTGCGCGCCCAGCTCGATGCGCCCGCCGCGCGGGGTATGGGCCAGCGCGTTCGACACGAGGTTGGTGAGCGCACGCCGCAGCAGCATGGCGTCGGCCGACACCACGCCGTCGCCGTGTGCCGCCAGCCCCACGCCGCCGTCCTCCGCCACGACCTCGAAGGCGTCGACGATGCGTGCGAACTCCTGCGCGATCGACACCGGCTCGATCGACAGCGCCTGCCTGGCGTTGTCGGCTCGCGCCAGGAACAGCATCGAGGTGACCATGCGCGAGAGGCGTTCGCCCTCGTCGACCATGATGCCCAGCGTGTCCTGGTATTCCGCGGCGCTGCGCTCGCGCGCCAGCATCACGCTGGCCGCGGCGACGAGGTTGGTGATGGGGGAACGGAATTCGTGGGCAAGGTCGGACGAGAAGCGCGAAAGCTGCTCGAACGCGGCCTGCAGCCGGATCATCATCGCGTCGAAACTGCGCGCGAGCGCCCGCAAGTCGGACGGCCATAGCTGCTCGCCGATGCGCGCATGGAGGCGCTCGACGTTGACGCCCGCGATCCGCGCGCTCATCGCCCGCAGCGGCGACAGCCCGCGCCACACCAGCAGCCAGCCGGCAAGAAGGGTCGCCAGCAACGCACAGACGACGACCGTGCGCAGGCGCGCGCGAAACTTCTCCAGCAACTCGTGGCGTTCGCTCAGGTCCTCGGCGGCCTGGATCGTCCAGGCGCTGCCCGGGCGCACCTCGATACGATCGACCGTCAGCAGGTAGCGCGCGTCGTCCTGGTGCGGCGGCTGCCAGGCGAAGTAGCGGCGACGGCCCGACGGCGGAACGAACGCGGCGGCGGGAACATCCATGCCCGGGGACTGCGTGAAGACGCGACCCTCGGGATCGAGGATGCGCACCGTGACGTCGGACTTCGGCTGCATGTGCTCGACCCAGATCCGGGCCCAGCCGTCGTTGCCCGGCGGCGTCTGCATCAGCCGCACGATGTCGCGCTGCGTGGCGATGGTGTGCGACAGTTCGACTTCGTCCTTCTCGTGCAACTGGTGTTCGAGCTGGTCGTTCATCAACCAGGCGACCGCCAGCAGGATGGCGCCCATCGCCACCGTCAGGAAGAGCGTCAGCCGCGTGGCCAGCGACCAGCGGCGCGGATCAGGCGTGAACGTCATCGAGCACGTAGCCGGCGCCGCGCACGGTGTGCAGCAGCTTCTTCTCGTACGGATCGTCGATCTTGCCGCGCAGGCGCTTGATCGCCACCTCGACGACGTTGCTGTCGGAGTCGAAGTTCATCTCCCATACCCGTGCCGCCAGCACGGTACGCGATTGAACTTCTCCGGGAAACGACATCAGGTGCCGCAGCAGGGCGAACTCCTTGGCGGTGAGGTCGATCTTGTCGTTGCCGCGCGCCACGCGGCGTTTGAGCAGGTCGAGCGAGAGGTCGCCGACGCACAGCAGGTTGGTCGACGCGGCGGTCGCCGTCGGTGCGTGGCGGCGCAGGATCACTCGCACGCGCGCCAGCAGTTCCGCGTAGGCGTACGGCTTGACGAGGTAGTCGTCCGCGCCGGCCTCGAGGCCGCGCACGCGGTCGTCGACGTCGTCGCGCGCTGTGAGAAACAGAACCGGGGTGGTGCGTCCCGCCTTGCGCGCGGTCTCGAGGATGCTCCAGCCGTCGAGGCCGGGCAGCATGATGTCGAGAATCGCGAGGTCGTAGTCCACGGTGAGCAACTGGTGCAGGCCATCCGGGCCGTTCACGGCGAGATCGACGACCAGCCCGGCCTCGCCGAGCCCCTTGGCCACGTAGTGCGCCGCGGTGGGTTGATCCTCGACCAGCAGGATGCGCGACATCGGTTCAGCCCTCGGTGGCGAGTTGGGGCGTCGCGTCGGCGCGCGACGCGTCCGTACGCGCCCCCACGCGATCGAACATCACGTAGAGCGCCGGCGTGACGAACAGCGTGACCAGTTGCGACAGCAGCAGGCCGCCGACGATCGCCACGCCCAGAGGCTGGCGCAGCTCCGCGCCGGCGCCCAGGCCCAGCGCGATCGGCAACACCCCCATCAGTGCGCAGAACGTGGTCATCATGATGGGACGGAAACGCTGGCGCGCCGCCTGGCGGATGGCGGCGGCCGGTTCCAGCCCGCCTTCGCGGCGAGCCATGATCGCGTAGTCGATCATCATGATGGCGTTCTTCTTGACGATGCCGATGAGCAGCAGGATGCCGATCATCGCGATGAAGCTCACTTCCATGCCCGCCATTCTGAGCGCAATCAATGCGCCCACGGCGGCCGACGGAATGCCGAGCAGGATCGTCAACGGATGGATCCAGCTTTCGTACAGCATGCCCAGGATCACATAGATGACCGCGACCGCCGTCGCGATCAGCCACAGCTGCGAGGTCTGCGACGACTGGTACAGCGCGGCTTGGCCGCTGAACGAGCCGAAGATCGTGACGGGCATCGCCAGGCTGGCCTGCGCCGAGGTGATGGCGGCCGCGGCGTCGGACAGCGACTTGCCGGGCGCGAGGTCGAACGAGATCGTCACCGCCGGCAACTGCGCCTGGTGATTGACGGCGATCACGCCCTTCGCGCGCGTGACGCTCGCGAAGGCGCCGAGCGGCACGGACTTCCCGGTGGTGCTGCGGACCTGGATCGCGAGCAGGTCGCTCTCGTCGCGCCGATTGTCCGCGGGCACCTCCAGGATCACCTGGTAGCTGTCCTCCGGCGCATGGATCGTGGCCACCTGGCGCGTGCCGAAGGCGGCGTACAGGGTGGTGCGGATCGTCGCCACGTCCACGTCGAGCTGCGCCGCCTTGTCGCGGTCGACGACGATCTGCGCGTCGAGGCCGTTCTTCTGGAAATCGCTGTTGACACCGACGAACACGTCCGAGGACTTCAGTGCGCCAACCAGCTTGTCCGACCATTGATCGAGCGCGTTGGGGCTGACGGACTGCAGCGTGTACTGGAAGGTGCTCTTGGAGCTGCGCCCGCCGACGCGCAGGTTCTGCACCGGGCTGAAGAACGCCTCGATGCCGGGCAGGTAGCTCGTCTCCTGGCGCAGTTGCTTGAGCACGGCGGCCATCGACGGCCGCTGGCCGCGATCCTTCAGGTCGATCACCAGCTGCGTGGTGTCGTGGTCCACCTTGGTCGCGACGCCGGCCACGTGCGGGTCGTCCATCACCGTGCGCTCCAGCCGCTGCATCACCGCGAGACGACCCTCGTAGCCCATGTCCTGAGGCGTCTGCACGTTGGCGATGACCTGGCCGATGTCCTCCTGCGGGAAGAAGCCCTTCGGCGCACTGACGTAGAGCCAGGCGGTGAGCGCGATCACCCCGGCGCCCACCGCCAGCACGACGGCCTTGTGGCGCAGCGCGAGGTCCAGCGCGCGCTCGTAGGCCGCGAGGACGCGCGCGAAGGCCCGTTCGAAGAC
>FSXQ01004795.1_pt1 | contig 17366 bp, 19 predicted proteins | sample 1638011 | NCBI WGS metagenome assembly FSXQ01 (sample SAMEA3914789, study PRJEB12502) | metagenome | biome: forest; material: soil | place: Canada | collected 2011-07-03 | depth 0.3 m | reverse complement strand
CTTCGTGCGCACGCCGCTGGTGGAGAAGCAGATCCCCGAGCAGGCCAAGGCGCTGGGCATCAGCGAGGCCGACGTCATCAAGAACGTGATGCTCAAGGAAACCGTCGACGGTGAATTCACGACCGTGCAGGACGTCGCGCAGACCGCGGTGTTCCTGGCCGCGTTCCCGACGAATGCGCTCACTGGCCAGTCCATCACCGTGTCGCACGGCTGGCACATGCAGTGATCAAGGCGGGCATCTTCAAGGCCGCCATCTTCGACATGGATGGCCTGCTGATCGACTCCGAGCGTGCCATCTCGGCCGCCTGGATCGAGGGCGCCCGCGCGCTCGGCTTCGACCTGAAGATGTCCGACTTCGTGAAGGTGATCGGCACCGCCTCGCAGCAGTCGACCGCGATGCTGATCGACATGCTGGGCAGCGAGGACGCCATGCGCGCCACGGCCGCGAAGGCGCAGGCGATGCTGCCGCAGGCGGGCGGCCACCCGGTGTTCCCGCTCAAGCCGGGCGCGCTGCCGTTGCTGGAGGCGCTGCGGGCGGCGGGCATTCCGTGCGCGGTGGCGTCGTCGTCGGCGGTCGACGAGATCCGGCATCGGCTGGGCCACGTCGACGTGCTGAAGTATTTCCGCTGCGTGGCCGGCGGCAACGAGGTCACGCACGGCAAGCCCGACCCGGCGCTGTACCTGCTGGCGGCCGGGCGCCTGGGCGTCGCGCCGGAGGACTGCATCGCGTTCGAGGACAGCGAGAACGGCGCCCGCGCCGCGCAGGCCGCCGGCGTGCGCGTGGTGATCGTGCCCGACATCAGGCAGCCGCCGGCGGACGTCGCGGCGCGCGCGCACGGCGTCATCGGCTCGCTGGACGACGCGCTGGCGCACGTGCCGCACTGGTTCCCGCAGTTGTGATCGCAGCTGTGATGCAATCGCGAGGATGAAACTCCTCGTCCTCGGCGGCACGATCTTCCTGGGCCGCCACGTGGTGGAGGCCGCGCTCGCGGCCGGCCACGCGGTCACGATGCTCACGCGCGGCCGGCATGGCACGGCGTTGTTCCCGCAGGTCGAACGGCTGGTCGGCGATCGCGACGGCGACCTGTCGGCGCTCGCGGGTCGCGCGTTCGACGCGGTCATCGACTGCAGCGGCTACACGCCCGACCACGTCACGCGCGCGACGCAGGCGCTGGGCGAGCGCGCGGGGCACTGGGTGTTCGTGTCCACGATCTCGGTCTACGGGGGCTTCGCGCCGGGACGCGTGTACGACGAGGCGTCGCCGCTCGCCGCGGGCCACGAGGGCTACGGCGCGCTGAAGGCCCGCGCCGAAGAGGCGCTGCAATCCGCGGCGCCGGGACGCGCGGTCGTCGTGCGCCCGGGGCTGATCGTCGGCCCGCACGATCCGACGGGGCGCTTCACGTACTGGCCGCATCGCGTCGCGCGCGGCGGCGACGTGCTCGCGCCGGGCCGCCCCGAGCGCGCCGTGCAGTTCATCGACGCGCGCGACCTCGCGGCCTGGTGCGTCGCGCTCGCGCAGGCGCGCACGGCGGGCACGTTCAACGCCGTCGGCCCGCGGATGCCGATGCGCGAGTTCCTCGACACCTGCCGCACCGTCGCCGCCAGCGACGCGCGCTGGCGCTGGGTAGACGACGACGCCCTGCTCGCGCGGGGCATCGCGCCGTGGACGGGCCTGCCGCTGTGGCTGCCCGAGTCCGACCCCGCGTTCGGCGGCATGCTGCTGGCCGACCTCGCGCGCGCCCGCGCCGCGGGCCTGCGCACGCGGGACGCGCGGGCGACCGTCGCCGACACGCTCGCTTGGACGCCCGACGCCGACGACATCGCCGCGGCCCGCCCCGTGGCCACGCTCACCCCGGAGCGCGAGGCCGAGATCCTCGCGTCGCTTGCCGCATGACCATCGACCTGCCCTTCCTCGGCGGCTATCCGGCATCGACGCTGGACCAGGTGCGCGACCTCATCGCCCAAGGCAAGCTCGGCGACTACCTCGCACGCCAGTACCCGGAGCGCCACGAGGTGCGCAACGACGGTGCGCTGTACGAGCACGCGATGGCGCTCAAGGCACGCTACCTGCGCAACGCGCCGCTGCTGTCGAAGGTGGCCTACGACAACCGCCTGCAGGTCGACCAGCGCGCGCTCGGCACGCTGACGGCGGTGTCGCGCGTGCAGGGCGGCCAGCTGAAGGCCAAGAAGGAGATCCGCGTGGCGGCGATCTTCAAGGACGCGCCGGCCGAGATGCTGCAGATGATCGTCGTCCACGAACTCGCGCACCTGAAGGAGCGCGAGCACGACAAGGCGTTCTACGCGCTGTGCCAGCACATGCTGCCCGACTACCACCAGGTCGAGTTCGACACGCGGCTGTACCTGACGTGGCGGGCTCTCGAGGCGGCCAAGCCAGCGCTCTGACGAGTTCCTCACCCGCACGCGCCCACATATCGTGTCACCCTGCGCGAAGTCGCAGGGCCCACGCGCCGGGACACGCCGTCCCAGGCGTGGGCCCTGCGACTGCGGTTCGCTCCGCGCAGGGTGACAGCTCTTCGAGGGCCGGCCCGGTAACCGCCGACTGCAGGCGCGAAAACGGTGCGCCGCGCGCCGCCGGCGCGATTCGCGTGGCCGAGTTCACGAACTGGGTCGGATTGCCTCGGTGTTTCCACGGATCAGCAGGGCCGGTTGCCCCTATCCTTCGGGACATCCGCAAGCTCCACCCGCGACGGCCGTTATGACCTACATCCTCATCGCGCTCTGCGCCGTTCTCGCCGCCGCCATCGGTGCCTGGCGATTCGTCGCGGCGCGCCGCCGCCAGGAGCAGTCGCAGGCCGATCGCGAGTCCGCCACGCGCAGCGCCCTGCTGACCGCCCGCAAGGACGCGCAGCAGCCCGCCGCCCCCGTTCCCGATGCGACGCCAACCGCCGCCGCCACGACCGCAGCGACCGACGTCGAAGCCGCCCGCGCCAGCGCGCGCGCGAAGGCCGAGCGCGTCATCGCCGCCGAGCAGGCGCGCCGCAAGGCCGCGATCCAGAAGGCGCAGAACGTCGCCCGCGCCGATGCCGAGCGTCGCGCCAAGGCCGCCGAAGCCGCCGCGCTGGCGTCCACGCTGCCCGCCACCCAGTTGCCCACGCCTCCGGTCGAGCGCACGACGCCGAGCGTCACGGCGCCGTCCGCGACCCTGCCGGCGGCTGTCGAGAAGACCACCCCGCTCGCTCGTCCGGTCGCCGCGCCCGCGAAGCCGGCCATCGCCACCGTCCTGAAGACCGCCGCGCAGACGCTGGTCATGCTCGTCGACGACTCGAAGATGGTGCGCGTGAAGTCCAGCCGCCTGCTGAGCTCGCACGAATTCCAGGTGCTCACGGCCGTCGACGGCGTCGACGCGCTCAAGCAGCTCGAGAACTGCTGCCCCGACATCGTCATCACCGACGTCGACATGCCCGAGATGGACGGCTTCGGCCTCGTCGCGGCGCTGCGCGGCAACCCGCGCACGCAGCACATCCCGCTGGTGATGATCACGTCGGCCGAAGACCGCCACCGCGAGGAAGCGCTGCGCGTGGGCGTCGGCCTCGTGATGGGCAAGCCCTACGACGAGGCGGCGCTGATCGCGCACATCAACAGCTTCAAGTTCTTCGCGCGCGCCGACGAGCCCGAGGCGCTCGCCTGCGCCTGACCGCCAGCACCCCGGACTGAACGGCCGCTGAACGACAGCCGGCTAGCATGGCGGGATGCCCCTGCCGCCGCTGTTCAAGAACCCCCTGCTCGGCACGTCCTTCCGCTGGCTCCTGTGGAGTGACGCGCTCACCCTGCTGGCCATGATGGTCGGCCAGGTGGCGCTGCCCTGGTGGATCGCGCAGTCGGGCGGCGCGCACGACCTCTCGGTGTACGGCGTGCTGGTGTCGGCGATGTCGCTCGTCGCGCTGCCTCTGCTGTCGCCGTTCGCCGACCGCCATTCCAAGCGCAGCCTGATGACCGTGGGCCTGCTCGGCTTCGGCATCGCCACCAGCGCGATGGCCGCCTACGCGACGCTGGGCCACTACCGGCTGCCCGTCGTCGTGGCGATCGAGGCCATCACCGTGCTGGCGAGCGCGCTGGTCATGCCGGCCAGCAACAGCATCGTCACCGAACTGGTGCCGCCGGCCGGGCTGTCGCAGGCGCTCGGCCTGCAGCAGACGGCCCAGGCCAGCGGCCGGATGATCGGTCCGGCGCTGGCCGGCGCGGTGCTCGCGGCCGTCGGCACCGCGCCGACGCTGTGGCTCGGCGGCGTGCTGCTGTTCGCCGCGGCGACGGTCGCGACGCAACTGCCAAGGCCCGACCGCACCGCGGCCGCCGCGCCGCGCGGGCGCTGGATCGACGAGGTGCGCGTCGGCTTGCGCGTCAACTGGGCCATTCCGATGGAACGCGGCTGGGTGATCTGCAACTTCACCAGCGCGCTGTTCATGATCCCCTGCGTGGCGATGCTCGTGCCGCTGAAGGTGCAGTCGCTGGGGCTGTCGGCGGCGTGGCTGGGCTGGTGCGAGGCCGGCATGTCGCTGGGCCTGCTCGTCGGCTCGCTCGGGCCGGCCGAGTGGTGGGCGCGCTCGCAGGGACGCTTCGCGGCGCGCGTCGGCGGGTCGGCGGGCATCGGCCTGTCGCTGGCCGTGGCCGGCCTCACCACCCACCGCTTCGTGCTGGTCGCCGCCTTCGCCGTGGTGGGCGTGTGCGCGACCACGACCACGCTGGTGGGCAAGACGCACCGCATGCTCGCGCGGCCGCTGGCCTACCGCGCGCGGATGTCGGCGGCAGCCATCATGACCGTCCAGGTGTCGCAGACGCTGGGCCCCGCGCTGGCCGGCATGGCGCTCACGCACTGGAGCGTGCGCACGGTCTACGTGCTGTTCGGGCTGCTGGCGGCCAGCGGGGCGCTGGGCTTCTTCATGGTGCCGGGCTTCCGCGCCTTCATGGCGCTGGACCATGACGAGGTCGACGGCTGGTACGGCAAGAGGTATCCGTCGGCCTTCGTCGGGCTCTAGTGTTCTAGCTCTCGAGGTGATGCCGCCGGTGCCACTCCGCCAGCGTCTCCTTCGGATAGTCGTCGAAGGTGTCGTCCGCCGGCCGCACGTGGGCGTCGACCCACTCGGGCTTGGACTCCAGCATCATGTGCACGACGTCGGGCGGCCGGACGAGCGGGGTGTCGACGGCGCCGGCGTGCGGGTGCACGAGCTCGGGCCAGGTCGGGTCGTAGAGCCACAGCGCGGTGCCGCAGTGCTTGCAGAAGTTGCGTTCGCCGGTGCTGACATGGCCGGTCTCGAGCCTGGCCTGGTAGACGGACAGGTGCTCGGCGCCGGTCACGCGCAGGCTGCGCTTGTCGGCGCCGAGGTTGACCGCGTAGCCGCCGGTGCCGGCAGTCTTGCGGCAGATCGAGCAGTAGCAGCGCATGTACGGCACCGGCTCGTGGGCCGTCACCGTGTATGTCACCGCGCCGCAATGACAGGATCCTTCCAGCAGCATCGTCGCTCTCCGCGTGTCGGACGCGCGACCAGTGGCGCACCCTGACGCGGGGTTCGGCAAGGGGCGTACCAAGGCTTCAGCTTGGTTCAGGCATCTTGTGGAAAGCGATGGCCAGGCGGTTCCAGCTGTTGATCATCGCGATGGCCAGCGTGAGGTCCATGCGCTCCTTCTCGGTGAACTGCTCGCACAGCGCGGCGTGGACGTCGTCGGGCGCGCCCTTGATGGCGATGGCCGTCACGGCCTCCGTCCACGCCAGCGCGGCGCGCTCGCGCGGCGTGAAGAACGGGGTCTCGCGCCAGACGGACACCGCGTACAGCCGGCGCTCGGTCTCGCCGCCCTTGCGCGCGTCGGCGGCGTGCATGTCCACGCAGAACGCGCAGCCGTTGACCTGCGACGCGCGCAGCTTGACGAGCTCCAGCAGCGGCTTCTCGAGGCCCAGCTTCTCGGTGCCGGCCGAGAAGGCGAGCATGACCTTGATGGCCTCGGGCGAGGCCTTGTAGAAGTCGAGACGGGGTTCCATGGTGTTCTCCTTGGTTGGGGTGTGAGCGAATCGTAGGAGGCCACTGGTCCCGCGGAGGCGGCCAATCCGGGCCAAGGCGAGGAGGCCACTGCCGCGCTGATGCGCCAGAATCGGCGCATGGAACTGCACGTGGTGATCACCGGCGACAAGGACCTGTCGGGCCAGCTGTACCGCCAGCTGCGCGACGCGATCCGCGACGGCCGCCTGCCTGCCGACGAGCAGTTGCCGCCGTCGCGCCTGCTCGCGGCGCAGCTGCAGGTGTCGCGCAAGACGGTGTCCGAGGTCTACGCGCGGCTCACGTTCGAGAAGCTGCTGGTGGGACGCGTCGGCATCGGCACCTTCGTGGCGCCGCAGGTCGCGCCGCGCGCGCGTCACGCGGCCGCGCGGCCGCTCGCGAGCCATGCCGCCGTCGAGAAGTGGCGCGCGCTGGACCTGCCGCTGCGCCACCCGCCGGTCGCCGGCAAGGCGCGCTACGAGTTCATCGGCGGCTCGCCCGCCATCGAGCTGTTCCCGCACGCCGACTGGCGCCGCTGCACGCTGCACGCCCTGCGCGAGAACGCCCGCACCCGCGCGCTGTACGGCCCGGCCGAGGGCCATCCCGAGCTGCGCGAGGCCATCGCGCGCCACGTGGGCTTCGCGCGCGGGGTGCGCTGCACGCCGCACGACGTGATCGTCACCAACGGTGCGCAGCAGGCGCTGGCGCTGCTGGCGCGCGTGCTGGCCGAGCCGGGCGCCACCGCAGTCGTGGAGGATCCGGGCTATCCGCAGGCTCGGCTGATCCTCGAGGCGAACGGCGCGCGGGTGGTGGGCGTGCCGGTGGACGCCGAGGGCATCGTCGTCGACGCCATGCCGTCGGACGCGCGGCTCGTCTACGTGACGCCGTCGCACCAGTTCCCGCTGGGCCTGCCGATGAGCGAACCGCGGCGGCGCGCGTTGCTGGCGCGCGCGCACGAGATCGGCGCGATCGTGGTGGAGGACGACTACGACAGCGAGTTCCGCTACACCGGCCGGCCCACCGACTCGCTGCAGGGCATGGACGACACCGGCAACGTCGCGCTGGTGGGGTCGTTCTCGAAGACGGTGTCGCCGTCGCTGCGCCTGGGCTACGTCATCGCGCCGCCCGCGGTGGCCGAGGCCGTGGCCAACGTGAAGCACCTGGTCGACTGGCACACGCCCACGCAGACGCAGGCGGCGCTCGCGAAATTCATGGCCGACGGCGACCTGCAGCGCCACATCCGGCGCTGCCACGCGGCCTACGCGCAGCGGCGCGAGCGGCTGGTGGCGCGCTTCGCCGACGATCTCGCGCCGTGGTTCGAGCTGGTGCCGACGACGGCCGGCTTCCACATGACCGCGCTGGCGCGCCGCGAGTTCGACATCGCGACGCTGCTCAACCTGGCGCGGCGCGTCGACGTCGGGCTGTATCCGCTGGCGCCGTTCTACCGCTCGACGCCGGCGCGCGACGGGTTGCTGCTGGGGTTCGGCATGATCGCCGCGGAGGACATCGATCCGGCGCTGGATCGCGTGCGGGCGGTGCTGGAGCAGATGGACTGACCGCGGCTTGGCGCGGGTTGGATCCCCACGCGCCGCGACACGCCTCAACCCAGCCGCTGCACCAGGTAGCCGGCCAGCATCGCCTCCAGCTCCCGCGCCGCCGCCTTCAGCTCGGCGCCTTCGAGATCGCCGCCCAACTGCACGGCCGTCTTCATCGCATGCTGCACCACCGGCGCCATCGCGTGCAGCAGCTTGCGGTCGGCCTGCGGCGCGTGCGCCGCGAGGATGCCCTCGACGCGCTCGCGCACCGTGCGCCGCACGCCCGCGATCAGCGGCGACGGCGGCCCCGGCCGCTCCAGCAACGTCGCGAACGACGGGTGCCCGGCACGGAAGTCGACGAAGCACACCGACAGCGCGGCGCCCAGCTCGGTGGTGCGCAGCCTGGCGGCGCGGGCCTCGAGCGCGTCCAACCGCTTCCAGAGGTCGTCCACCTGCAGGCCCATCAACGCGTCGGCCACGGCCTCCTTGGTGCGGAAGAACTGGTAAAGCGAGCCGATGGACGACTCCGACTGCGCGGCGATCTCGGTCATCGTGGCGGCGTCGAAGCCCTTGGCGGCGAACACCTCGGCGGCGGCGGTCAGCAGGGCTTCCACGCGCAACTGCCCACGCGCGCGGCGCGGGGCGCGCGGCGCCGCAGCGGCGGCCGCATCGGCAAGCTCGACGGGAAGCGGCGAATTCCCTCCGGGAGTGAGGGCGCTGGACATTTGCGAGTCTTTCCTCATAAAATTAAAAGTGAGGATATCCTCATGAAATCGGAAGCGCAATCATGACGCATGCTACCCCGCTCCAGCTGGACGCCGCCACCACCGCGCTGGTGCTGATCGACCTGCAGCAAGGCATCCTGCCGTACGCCAAGGCGCCCTACGACGGCGCCGCCGTGCTGGCCAACGCCGTGCCGCTGGCCGCCGCGTTCCGCGCCGCGAAGTCGCCGGTGGTGCTGGTGAAGGTGCGGTTCTCGGCCGACGGCGGCGACGCGCTCAAGTCGGCTGTCGACGCCCCCAACCCGGCCGGCGCCCCGCCCGCCCACTGGCTGGCCGACCCGGCGGAGCTGCCGCCGCAGCCGGGCGACCTCCACATCCTGAAGCGCCAGTGGGGCGCGTTCCACGGCACCGAGCTCGACCTGCAGCTGCGCCGGCGTGGCATCAGGACCATCGTGCTGGCCGGCATCGCCACGTCGATCGGCGTGGAGTCGACCGCCCGCTTCGCGTGGGAGCTGGGCTACGAGATCGTGTTCGCGGAAGACGCCACCAGCGGCCCGGACGCCGCCATGCACGCGAACTCGTTCGAGAAGGTGTTCCCGCGACTGGGACGCGTGCGCCGCACGGCCGACGTGCTCGCCGCGCTGGGCTGACCGCGCCGAAGCACGTTCGCGCTCAACCGTAGTTGCGGATCCACTCGAGGCCGGAGCTGTAGGCCGCGTCGATCGCGGTCTCCTGCGAGGTGTGCTGCCCACGCGGCACGGCGATCTCGCGCGGCCGGTTGGGCCAGACCTGCTTAGAGACGATCAGGCTCGGGGCGAAACGACCGGCTTCCACCGGCTTGGCGCTGCAGAGCAGCTCCCAGTTCTCCCATTTGAAGACCCGTGTCATGTCCATCGGCGCTCCTGCTGTAGAGATCCCCAGTATGCGCCTCGACCGATGACAGTTTTCGCACCGTCCGCAGAATCTGCGCAAACCGCGGGTTTCCACAGGACAAGCTGTTGCGTTCGGGCAGCGCGACGACATCCGATGCGGACTCACCTTTTTTGGTGAATCGGTGTCAACCAGGGCGTGTCGAGGCCCGTTGTGTCGTCAAGTCCGGCGGAAACGTCGAACCTGCTCGCAAGAGTCGGAGCCAAAACGAACTCGTCTTATCTGGAACCCTGAAATGACCAAGACCCTCATCGTTGCCGCCCTGCTCTCCACCTTCGCGGTCGCCTCGTTCGCTCAAGCCTCGGCGCCGGCCGATGGCGCTTCGGCCCCGGCCAAGCACAAGCACCACAAGGCCCACAAGGCGAAGAAGGCCGCTTCGGCCGCGACGAACCCGGAAGCCTCGCCTGACAAGAAGGGCGGCAACTAAGCAGTCCCTCGGCCCCCGACGGCCGATCGACGCGAGTTGCAAGCCGGCGCCCCATGCGCCGGCGCAAACGAAGAAGCCGCCCGAGGGCGGCTTTTTTCATGCCAGGCGCGACAATCCACCCCGATGCCCGCCCCGCGCGCTCCCCGCCAGAAACACCATGTCTACGTGGTGCTGCTCGACGACCGCGTCTGGAACGAGCCCTCGTTCCGCAAGGCCAACCCCGACCATCAGGTGACCAAGGCCTGCGTCTACGTCGGCATGACCGGCCTCGACCCCGACCTGCGCTTCGACAAGCACAAGGCCGGCATCCAGTCCAACCGCTTCGTCTTCAAGTACGGCGTGCGCCTGCTGCCCGAGCTCTACGCCGTCTACAACCCGATGCCCTACGAGGCCGCGCGCGAGATGGAAGTGGAGCTCGCCATCGGCCTGCGGGAAGCCGGGTATGGCGTCTGGCAGGCTTGAGACTATCCTCCGGTTCTTTCCACTGCCGGGCTGACCCACATGACGATGACCAAGACGCTGATGATCGTGGCCGAACTCGCCGTGATCAACTGGGCCCTGATCGTGGCCGCGAGCCTCATCAAGGCCAAGGCCTGGACGCCCAAGGGCCTGCTCGGCGCGATGGGCAACCGCGACAAGGCCGACTCCTGCGACGGCTTCCCCGCCCGCACCGACCGCGCCGCGAAGAACATGCTCGAGAACATGGTGCTGTTCACCGCGCTCGCGCTGGTGGCCAGCGTCGGCGGTGTCACCGACCCGCACGTGGAGCTCGGCGCGCGCATCTTCTACTGGGCGCGGCTCGTCTACATCCCGATCTACATGATCGGCATTCCGGTGGCGCGCACGGCCGTGTGGGCCATCAGCGTCGTGGGCATGGGACTGATCTTCGCGTCCATCGTGCAGGCGCTGCCCTGACGCCATGAGACGGCTCCTCTGGGCGATCGCGTCGCTGCTGCCCGTGGCGATCCTGGCCGCTTGCGGCCGGCACGAACGCGTCGATGCGCCCGCGGCCGCGCCGGCCCTCGCGCATGCCGCCGCGCGCTGCCCCGACCTCGCGGGCACCTACCGCGTCGCCGACCGCACCCAGCTGGTCCACGGCACCGACGGCCCGTGGGAACGGCTCGAGATCACGGGCGCCCCGGGCGGCACGCTGCAGTTCACGTGGCGGCGGCCGCCGCAGTTCGGCGTCGACCTGGAGCTCGGCCGCGAGCCGCGCCGGCGCTGGAGCCGCGGCGACCGCGACCTGAGCGACGCCGACTACGCCGCGCAGTTCGGCCATCCGGCCACCGCGCTGCCCACCGAGTCGGCGCAGACGCTCGAACGACAGAACTACACCTGCGCGAACGACCTGCTGCGCACGCGCGCCGGCAAGTCCCTCGGCCGCGACACCGACGGCAACCTCGTGGGCGAGCCCGAGCCACGCACGATCGTCGACCACCAGATCGACCTGTGGTGCGGCGACGGCTGCAAGGGCATCCCGCTGTCCTCGCACGTCGAACATCACTGGAGCACCTGGGAAGCCACGACGGCGCCGATGGCCACCGTGACCATCCCGGCGAGCGACGGCGCGTTCGAAGTGCGCGACGCCGAGACGCGCCTGGCGATGAAGACCGGCGGCAGCGACCGCTGCAGTTCGCCGGACTGGTGGCAGCGGCGCATCGGCGGCCTGGTGGCGGCAGGCGCCAGCGTCGAGCGGCTCGCCGTGGGCCAGAACGATGCCAGCCTGACGCTGACGGCGTCCAGCAGCGACGCGCTCGCCGCCTCCTTCGCCGCGATCGACGGCAGCCAGGAATTCGGCGACATCCAGGTGCTGCGCTTCTCGGGCCGCGATCAGCATCCACAGCGCATCGACGCCACCATCGAGCGCGACCCACACGCCGCCGCGCAGTCGCCCGACGTCGTGGCCACGGCCGTGCGCGCGCTGCTGCCGCGCGGCACGACGCTGCTGCGCCTGCAGGCCTCCGGCGGCGGCTGCGAAGTGGAGATCCAGTCGCCCAACCCGAACGCCGGGCACGAGCTCGCCAATGCCATGAAGAAGACGGCCGGTTTCGTCGGCGCCGACTTCAACTCGCGCTTCGGCGGCCAGGCGGTCGACGTGCAGTGGGTGCACTTCGACTACACGCCGGCGGCGTCCGAGCGCCGCTGATCAGCGCCGGTTCATGCGCCAGACCGCGGTGCTGAGCACGGTCGCGAAGCCCACCCACGCGACCAGCGGCACGGCCGTCGCGGCGGCGGGCTTGTCGACGGGCCGGGCAGCGGCCACGTAGGCCGTCGCGGTCGCCGCGATGGCGGCCGACCCGACCGCCGCTGCCCCCAGGTCGTGCCGCCCGAAGAACAGCCTCGACCAGCCCGTGATCATCGCGACGTTGGCCGCGAACAGGCCCAGCGCGCGGTTGCGCTCCGGCGTCGACGGCTGGCGCGCGAGGCGATAGGCGCCCACCGCGAGCGCGCCGTCGAGCAACGTCCATACCACGGGGAACACGGCCTTCGGCGGATTGAAGCGCGGCTTGCGCAGCAGCGCGTACCAGACCTTGGTCGACAGCGAGCGCGACGGGCTGTCGCTCATCGACGCCAACGCGGGCGCCACCAGCGCGCTGGCCGCCAGCGCGGCCGCGACGGGCCGGGACAGGCTGCCGTCTTCGAACAGGTTTTTCTGCTGCATCGGTTTTCACTCCACGTCTTCGATGCGCGGGGGCGGCAAGTCGCGCGCCCGGCCGTGGCGCGCACGACGCTTGCTGCAACAGAGCATGCTCGAGAACCTGCCCGATTTCGTCGGCCACGCGTTGCGCGACCAGCGCGCCGGCCTCGACCAGCTCGCGTTCAACCGCCTGCCGCTGCGCGGCGGCCAGGGCGCGATCGCGGTCACCAGCCTTGCCTTCGTCGACCACGGCCCGCTGCCGCCGATCTACACGGCCGACGGCGACGGCAAGTCGCCGCCGCTGGCCTGGACCGGCGTGCCCGCGTCCGCGACGTCCGTCGTGCTCATCGTGGAAGACGCCGACTCGCCGACGCCGCATCCGCTCGTGCACGCCATCGCCGTCGCGCTGCCGGCCGAGGACGGCTCGCTGCAGCAAGGCGCGCTCGACGCCGACGCCGACGCGCCCGAGGACTCGCGCCTCGGCCGCAACTCGTACCTGCAACACGGCTGGCTGCCGCCCGACCCGCCGCCGGGCCACGGGCCGCATCGCTACGCGTTCCAGGTGTTCGCGCTGTCCGGCGACACCGCGCTGCCCGAGACGCCGGGGCGCGATGCGTTGATGGAAGCACTGGCGCGCGACGCGATCGCGAGCGGGATGGCGATCGCGACTTACGAGCGGCATGACACGACGGTGAGCGCGTCGGAAGAAGGCGTTCCGATGGGCGCGACGCTCGCGTGAGCGCGTGACGCCCAGGCGCGAAGCCGTGTTTTCCACGCGACGAAACGCGCATTTCCACCGCAAGAGGGATTGCTTCGCGCACGCCACAACCCTTAAGCTGCGCTCCATAACAAAAAGAAGAAATGGACTCCAGGGTGACATCACACCTTGATCCGTCCGGGCTCCCGGACGATGCACGCACACTCCCCACGATCACCGAACTGAGCTTCGCCGCGCTTGGCGTGCGATCGCTTTGCTGGGACGGCGACGAACTCGTCGACTGGGTCGGCGGCGGCCAGCGATGGACGCTCGCTGGCCGCGCGCTGCCTCCGGTGCGCGAGCCCGAGACCGACTTCGACGACGCCGTCGTGCTGCCCGGCAGCCCGTGGGCCGCGGTCTTCGAGCGGCGCGGCGAACGCGGCCTGATCCTGCGCGACGGCAAGCCCTGGCGCGAATTGAAGCGCGCGGAGCACGTCTCCGGCTGCTTCAGCTACCCCATCGTGCTGTTCCGCCTCGCGGACGGTCGCGCGGTGGTCGCGCACTGTCCCGAGGACTACTGCTGCCTGCAGATCGACGACCTCGAGACGGGCGAGACGCTCGCCGCCTGCCCGCGCGAGCACGCCGACGACTACTTCCCGGCCGGCCTCGAGGTCTCGCCGTGCGGCCGATGGCTGCTCAGCGGCGCGGGCTGGGTGTGGCATCCGGTGTCGTGCATCCGTGCGTACGACCTCTCGGCCGCGCTGCGCGATCCGCGCACGCTGGGCGGCGTCGGCGTGCCGTTCGACGGCTGGGGCGACTACGCCGACGCGTGCTTCCTGCCCGACTCGCGCGTGCTGCTGTCCGTCACCGGCACGTGCCTCGACGCGGCGGAGCGTGCGTCCGGCACGCGCTTCGACCACGAGCTCGCGGTCATCGACCTCGACCATCCTGAAAGCGCGCAGCGTTGGGATCTCGGCGACTGGAACGGCGGCGTGATGGCGATGGGCCATCGCCACACGTTCACGTTCCACGACCACCTGCGGCTCGTCGCGATCGACGGCGTGCGCGAGGTGCGCAGCTGGCCGCACGTGACGTTCGGCGACGGCGTCCTCGCGCTCGACAGCGCCCGCGGACGCCTCGCGCAGGCGCGCGACGACCGCATCACCGTCCTGCAACTGCAGGCCAGCTAACTTTCATATCCATCGGAAACATCGATGGGCAACAAGACAACGACGCACGCGGCAAGACTCCTCGCGCTCGATCACATCCGAAAAAGAAGAACATGAGAACCAACCTTCAAGATCAAGCCGGCACGCCGGTCTCCACCGAAACCCGTTTCGCCGCGCCGCACGTGCGCTCCCTCGTGTGGGACGGCGACGAGCTCGTCGACTGGGTGGCCGGTGGCGTGCGCTACGGCCTGCAAGGCGAGTCGCACGACCCCTGCGTGCGCTACGCCTATTCGTTCGACATGGCCGTGGCGCTGGAAGGCAGCGGCTACAGCGTCGTCTACAAACGCCTCGGCACCAAGGGCCTCGTGCTGAAGGACGGGCGCGTGCTGCGCGACATCAACCGCGCCTTCTATCACGCCGAGAACTACGAGTACCCGATCGCGCTGCTGCGCCTGCCCTCGGGCCGGCCGGCCATCGTGCACTGCCCCGACGAGTACTGCCGCCTGCGCATCGACGACCTCGAGACGGGCGAGCTGATCGCCACCGCCAGCGACGACGCGGGCGACTTCTTCCACTCGCGGCTCAGCGTGTCGCCCGACGGCCGCTGGCTGGTGAGCGCCGGCTGGATGTGGCATCCGGTGGACGACGTCGCGTACTACGACCTGCACGCCGCGCTGGCCGACGGCGGCACGCTCGACACCGCCACGCGCGAGCTCGACGTGCTCACCGACCGCGGCAACGCGGCCGGCTTCGACCGTCGCAGCCGGGTCGTGGTGACCGCCGACATGACCGGCTTCGACGACGACGAGACCGGCGTCGAAGGCAGCCCGTGCGTGGTGCGCCTCGCCGCGGGCACCGGCAAGCCGCCCGAGCGCATCCCGGTCGACGCCGACAGCGTCTTCATGGCCGTCGGCGACGACCACCTGCTGCTGCTCGGCGGCCACCCGCGCCTGCTGTCGATCGCGAGCGGCCAGGTCGTCGCCGAGTGGCCGGACATCCAGACCGTCGTGCCGTGCTGCGCGATCCAGTCGAGCGGCCACGAATGGACGCACTTCGCCATCGACGTGCCGCGCGCGCGCATCGCGATCACGCACGACGGGCAGGTCACGGTGATCGCGTTCGACGTGCCGGGCCTCGACTGACGCCGCGGCGCGACATCGAAGAAGGCGCAAAGCCATCACTGCTTGTAGAGCCATTGCCGCAGCGAGATAATGATGACCATCATGAAAATCACTCACCCCATCACCGCCTGCGCGGCCCAAGTGAACAAGGCCACGCTCGCCGACTGAGTGCTTTCCGATCCTCCGTCGGAAGGCCGCTGCGCCTCGCCGACTCGAACGAACCCCGGCAGGCTCAGCGTCTGGCGGGGTTTTGTTTTTCCAGCGTCCGTTTTTCCGATTTCCCATCCACCTGCAAGGCTCGCCATGCGCACGTACGACAAGCTGATCGCCACGATTCCCGTTCGCCGGGACGTGGACGACCCACGCCCGTGCTCCGGCCACGGGACTCGAACAAGCAGCTGACCTGACCTGGTGAATCGCCGGGTGGCGGCTGCGAAGCAACAGCACACCCGGCGGCGCGAAACAGTTCGCGCCCTGAAAGATTCATCATGTCCAAGACCAACACCACCGTCCTTTCCAATCGACGCAACCTGCGCAACATCGGCGTCATCGCGCACGTCGATGCGGGCAAGACCACGACCACCGAACGCATCCTGTTCTACACGGGCGAGAACCATCGCATCGGCGAAGTGCACGAGGGCAACACCCGCATGGACTTCGATCCGCAGGAGCGCAAGCGCGGCATCACCATCAACAGTGCGGCCATCACGGCGCACTGGAACGGCACGCAGATCAACCTGATCGACACGCCCGGGCACATCGACTTCAACATCGAAGTCAACCGCTCGCTGCGCGTGCTCGACGGCGCGGTCGTCGTGTTCGACGGCGTGGCCGGCGTGGAGCCGCAGACGGAGACCAACTGGCGTCTCGCGGACAAGTACCGCGTGCCGCGCATCGCCTTCGTCAACAAGCTCGACCGCACGGGCGCGGACTTCGCGCGCGTCGTCTCGATGATGCGCGAGCGCCTCGGCGTGAACGCGTTGCCGTTGCAGTTGCCGATCGGCGCGGAGAGCGATTTCCGCGGCGTCGTCGACCTGCTGGGCCTGCGCGCGCTCGTCTGGGACAAGGACGACGCGAGCGAGCCGTACCGCGTGGCCGACGTGCCCGCCGAGCTTCTGGACGAAGCGCGGCAGGCCCGTGCACGCCTGGTCGAGACGGTGGTCGAGCAGGACGACACGCTGCTGGACGCCTGGCTGCGTGGCGACGAGATCGGCATCGACGCGTTGCGCGCGGGCCTGCGCGCGGGCACGCTCGCGGGCGCGTTCGTGCCCGTGCTCGCGGGCTCGGCTTTCAAGAATCGCGGCGTGGAGCCGCTGCTGGACGCCGTGGTGGACTACCTGCCGCGGCCTGGAGAAGCGAACCATGAAGAAGACAGTTTGACTGCCGATCCCGATGCGCCGTTCGCGGCCCTCGCGTTCAAGGTCGTCGCCGACGACCACGGCGCGATGACCTTCGTGCGCGTGTATCGCGGGCGTCTCGCGCGCGGCGCGAGCGTGTTCAACACGACCACCGGTCGCAACGAACGCGTCTCGCGCGTGTACGAGGTGCATGCGGACAAGCATCTGGACAAGGACGAACTCGTGGCGGGCGACATCGCCGCCGTCGTCGGGTTGAAGGACACGCTCACCGGCCACACGCTGGCCGACAAGTCTCATCCGGTTCACCTGGAAGAGATCGTGGTGCCTGAGCCCGTCATCGACGTCGCGATCGAGCCGAAGTCGCAGGCCGACCAGCAGAACCTCTCGAAGGCGCTGCAGGCCATGCTGCGCGAGGACCCGAGCCTGAAGCTTCGGCAGGACGCCGACTCCGGGCAGACGATCCTCTCGGGCATGGGCGAGCTGCAGCTCGAGGTGTCCGTCGAGAAGCTGCGCACGCGCCACGGCGTGGAGGTGGCGGTGGGCCGTCCGCAGGTGGCCTATCGCGAGACCATTTCAACTGAAAGCGAGGTTAGCCATGTGCACAAGAAGCAATCCGGCGGCCCCGGCCAGTTCGCCGCGCTGACGCTGCGCCTGAGGCCGCTGCCGCGCGGCGAGGGGTTGCGCTTCGTCAACGAGAGCGTCGGCGGCGCGATCCCGCGCGAGTTCGTGCCCGCGATCGAGGCCGGCATCCGCCGCGCCGCGCAGGTGGGCGTGGCCGCCGG
>FSXQ01002788.1_pt1 | contig 17518 bp, 18 predicted proteins | sample 1638011 | NCBI WGS metagenome assembly FSXQ01 (sample SAMEA3914789, study PRJEB12502) | metagenome | biome: forest; material: soil | place: Canada | collected 2011-07-03 | depth 0.3 m | reverse complement strand
TCTGCCCCCGCCGCCGCCGCCGCCACCCCCACCACCGCCGCCGCCCGCCATTCCCGAACCGCGCAACGGCGCACTGATGATGGCCGGCCTGGCCGCGTTGTTCGCCGCGGTGCGCCGCCGCAAGAGCGACTGAATGTCGCGCAAGGCGGCCCTGAGCGGCCGCTGCCTGGCGGCGGTCGAGACGTTCGCCGCGTCGCTGCGCGAGCATGCTCCAATCGGCGGCATGAGCCATTCCCCGGGTTCGAGCCACGCCGGCGCAGGCCTGGATCCGATCCATGACAGCGGCCTCTCGCTGGGCTGGCGCACCGACTTGATCTTCGCCCGCTTCGACGGCGAGGTGACGGATCGCGGCAGCCATGTGCGCGTGCGCACGCCCGCCAACCCGACCTTCTGGTGGGGCAACTTCCTGCTGTTCCATCACGCGCCGGGGGCGGGCGATCTCGATCGCTGGATGGCGCTGTTCGACGAGGAGATCGCCGCGCGGCAGCCGGCCTCGCGCCACCGCGCGTTCGGCATCGACGTGCGCGAGCGCGTCGTGCTGCCGCCCGACTTCGCCGCCGCGGGCTTCGTGCTCAACGAGGCGACCGTCCTGACGCTGACCCGCGACCAACTGCTCGCGCCGCCCAAGGCATTGCCCGAGGGCCTGGCGTTTCGCGTGCTGGACCTGCCGCGCGACAGCGCCGCCGTCGTCGACAAGCAGGTGGCCGTCGATTCGTCGCGCTACGACCCGGTCGGCTACCGCGAGTTCGCCGAGCGCCAGATGGCGCGCTACGCGGCGATGCAGCGCGCCGGGCTCGGGCACTGGTTCGGGTTGGAGGCGCAGGTCGCCGGCCGGCCGGTGCTCGCGGCCTCGTGCGGCCTGTTCCGCGACCCTGCCCGCACCGACGGGCTCGGACGCTTCCAGTACGTCTCCACGCATCCCGCGTGGCGCCGTCGCGGCCTGTGCACGGCGCTCGTCCACGCCGCATGCCGACACGGCTTCGAGGCGATGGGCCTGCGCACGCTGGTGATGGTGGCCGATCCCGAAGACGTCGCGATCGGCGTCTACGAATCGCTGGGCTACCGGCGTGGTACCAGCACCTGGCAGTTCGAGCGGCCGCCGCGCTGAACGGCCGTTCCTGGACATCGAAGTCCGAGAGGTGACATTGTCGATTCCCGGCGTCCCCGATCGTCGTTCCCTGACTGGCCCGGTCGGCCAGGCTTCGGAAAGGCATCATGAAACTACTCCTCACCTCCGCCGGCATCAAGAACGCGAGCATTCACGACGCGTTGCTGGAACTTCTGGGCAAGCCGATCGCCGACGCCCACGCCCTGTGCATCCCCACCGCGGGGTACGGCCATCCGCTCGGCACTCCGGGCAAAGCATGGCATTTCATTGCCGGCCAGGAGCCCCGCACGCCGATGTGCGAGCTGGGGTGGAAATCCTTGGGCGTGCTCGAGCTCACGGCGCTGCCCAGCATCGGCAAGGAGCGCTGGGAGCCCTGGGTCCGGCAGGCGGACGTCCTGCTGGTGAATGGCGGCGACGCCCTGTATCTGTGTCACTGGATGCGCCAGTCGGGGCTCGCGAACCTCCTGCAGTCGCTGCCCGGGATCGTCTGGGTGGGCCTCAGCGCGGGGAGCATGGTCATGACGCCCCGGGTCGGAGAGGGCTTCGTCGAAACGAAGCCGTCCATCACCGGTGACGACATCGCGCTCGGCGTCGTCGACTTCTCGATCTTCCCTCACCTGGACCACCCGGATCTTCCGGAAAACACGTTGGCCGACGCGGAAAAATGGGCGGCCGGCCTGGGATGTCCGGCCTACGCCATCGATGACGAGACCGCCATCCGTGTGGCGGATGGCACCGTCGAAGTCGTCTCGGAAGGGCACTGGAGGTTTTTTGCCCGCTGACGAGAGCCGATACCCGGCCGGATTCAGGAAGCTGACAGCGCCTGCCGACAGTTGAACCGGCGCCAAACCTCCGCAGGGTGCAGGGCGTTGTCCTTTTCGGAAGCCCGGTCTCTGGGCGATCTGGCTCGCGCTCTGCCTCGCCGTCGGCTAGTCTTTCGTTGCCGGAACGCGCGTCCCACGCCATGCAATCGACCCGCTCACTTCTGTTGCGCTACCTCTTGCCGGTTGGCGTCGCACGCGAACCGCACGGCGACGTGTTCCTGCAACATGCGATGTTCGTCTCCAACATCGAGGCGCTGCGTCGCTGGCTGCCCCACTACGTCAAAGTCCATGCGATCCTGGCGGGGGTGTGGCTGGGCATATCGGTGCTCCTCGGCGCCCGGGACGCATCGTCCTGGATCGTCGTGCCCGTTGCGGTCGTCGCGGCACTGGAGATCTGCTCGACCATCGTCTTCTCGGCCGCCGCCATCGCGCTGCGCATCGTGTAGCCGGGTGCAGACAAGCTCGGTATTGCGACGCTCGGGAAGCGCGCGACTCTTCCTGGCCCTGTGGCCCGACCTTGCAGTGCGTTCGCGCCTGGCTGCGCAGCGCGACGCGGTGCGCATGTCGCCGGGCGCTCGTGCCGTCAGCGACGCGAATCTTCATGCCACCTTGCATTTCATCGGTCCCATCGACCGAGAAAGCATCCGGACGCTGTGGGCGGCCCTGTCCGAGATGGAACCCCGGCCGGTCTGCCTGACCGCCACGGCCCTGGCGATCTGGAAAGGCGGAACGGTGGTGCTGCAAATGCAGGGAGACCGGGCGCTGACCGCCCTCCACGCAGACACAGGCGCTGTCCTTCGCACCTGCGGCATCGCGCTCGACGCGCGCCCGTTCACGCCGCACGTCACGCTCGCGCGCGGCGCTTCGAGCGTCGAGCTGCCGTCGGCGCCGAACGGGCTGGACTGGCGCGCGACGGGTTTCGCCCTCGTCGAATCCGCCGGCGGATCGCCACCGGTCTACCGCGTGCTCGCCGCGCGCTGATTTCCGACGGCGTCGTGCGGGTCGTCGTCACCTTGTCGCGAATGGATGTCAGCGTGACCGCATCGTTGAACGACGCTTCGGCCACGACCGGTCGCTCGCAAAAGGCGGCTTTCGGGCGCCTCACGAGCGAGCACCGCGCCAGTTTGCATTCGCGCTAGGATAGGTCGATGTCGACCCTCTAGAAAGCTCGAACGTCATGGTGCATCAATGAATTCTTCGTCCAACGATGTCTTGAGCGCGATCCGGGCGGCCGGGCTGCCCTGTGTCTTGCGTGGCGAGGAATTCGTCTTCCGTACTCGCGTGCCGCGTGTCGCCTGATTCATTCCCGCGCGAGCCATGACGACGACGCCCCCCGAAGATGTCGATGCCCTGTTCGGCCTTGCGCCGTCGCCGGTATCGTCGCAGTCGACCACGGAGGCCGCGGAGGCCGCGGAGGCAGCAGAGGCCGAAGAGGCCGAAGAGGCCGCACTGGCGGCCGAACTCGCGTCCACGATCGAGTCCGGCGGCGTCGCCGCCGACGCGCCTGACTCGCGCACGGACCTGCGCGTCCAGGTTTCGTGGCCGGCACGTATGCAACTGCCCGATGGGCACGTCATCGAACTCAAGGTTCGCAACATCTCGGAAGGCGGCGTGGGCCTGATGAGCGACGAACACATTCCGGACTACACCGTCGTGAGCTTCGAAATGGGCGTGCCGCCCCTCGACGAGGGCGGCGAGATCACGCCCGTCAAGGGCACGATCAAGACGACTTACACGGTCGTCCACGGCTCGGAGATCCTTTGTGGCGCGACCTGGCAAGTGCCTCCCGCCGGTCTGGAACTCGTGAAGATGTGGATCAAGCGGCTGCGGCGTTGAAACAAGCCCGCGACGCTGGCACATGTCGACAGCGGGCCGGACGCCCGGTGCGTCCTGTCCCGCCGTCGAGACGCGCCCCCACGAGATAGGCGTGGCGCTGCCGTCGAGGCGGTCGCACAATCCAGCCCGGACGACGAGCCCTCCGCGCCGCCGCCGCACCTGCCCCGGGAGACCCTGGAATGACGCAGCACGGCTGTCATCGCGAATCCGCGGCGTACCTGACACGCGAGGCTGGGCAGTGAGCACCCTGACGGAGCTGATCCAGCTCGTGGGCGCCGGCGACCGGGCGGCGCGCGACGAACTCTTCAGCATGGCCTATGCCGAGTTGAGGAAGCTCGCGCGCGCCCGCTTGCGGGACGGCGGCCGCAACACCTTCCTCGAGACGACGTCGCTGGTGCACGAGTCCTATCTGCGTTTCCTGGGCGCCGGCGAGTTGCGGCTGCAGGACCGGCGCGCGTTCTTCGCGTATTCGTCCAAGGTCATGCGTTCGGTCGTCATCGACGCGGTGCGCGATCGGCAGGCCTTGCGCCACGGCGGCGGCCAGGCCGAGATCACGCTGGACACCCAGGCCGCGAATGGCCTCGCCACCGGAGCCGACGAGATCCTGAAGGTCAATGACGCCCTGCTGAGCCTCGAGGAGATCTCGCCCCGCCTGGCCAAGGTGGTGGAGATGCGCTATTTCGGCGGCTACTCCGAGGAGGAGATCGCCGAGGCGCTCGAACTGACGACGCGAACCGTGCGGCGCGACTGGGAGAAGGCACGCCTGCTGTTGATGGACGAGCTCAGGAATTGACGCCGCCGTCCGCTTCCGGAAGTTGACGCCGACCGAGAGAACCCACGGCACTGTGAGACCCCGCGATGTCCGCATCACGTAGTGATTGGCCCCGCCTCCTCGACCTCCTCGACGTGGCCCTCGACATGCCCGCCGACCAGATCGCCGGCTGGGTCACCGGCCTGGACGTGACGCCCGAACTGCGCGCGCAGCTGCGCGAGATGATGGCCCGCCGCCGCGACGCGGAGACCGGTGATTTCCTCGCGGCCTTGCCTGCCCTCGGCCACGTGCCGTCCCTGCACGAGGGGCAGGAGGTGGGCGGGTGGCGCCTGCTGCATCGCATCGGCGACGGCGGGATGAGCACGGTCTGGCTCGCCGCGCGGGCGGACGACCAGGTGCGACGCGAGGTGGCCATCAAGCTGCCGCACACGGGGCCGGGCCAGGACGGGCTCTTCCGCCGGCTGCGCCGCGAGCGCGATATCCTGGCCAGCCTCGAGCACGCGAACATCGCGCGGCTGTACGAAGTCGGCCTGACGGCGGGCGGCACGCCCTACCTGGCGATGGAATACGTCCGGGGCACGACCTTGTTGCTGCATGCCGACGTGCGTCGCCTGGATCTGGCGGCCCGGGTACGCCTCTTCCGGCAAGTGCTGGCGGCGGTGCAGTACGCGCACGGCAAGCTGGTGCTGCACCGCGACCTGAAGCCCCCCAACATCCTGGTCACCGACGCCGGGGAGGTCAAGCTGCTGGACTTCGGCATCGCCCAGATCCTGAGCGACTCGGAATCGACTTTCGTCGCGACGGAACTCACCCAGGCCGGCCGCCGGCCGTTGACGCCGGCCTACGCCAGCCCGGAGCAATCGCGCGGGCTGGCCCTGGGAACGGCGAGCGACATCTACTCGCTCGGCGTCGTGCTCTGCGAATTGCTGTGCGGCGAACGGGCCCACGTCCTGGCAAGCGCCTCGGCGGCGCGCCATGAAGAGGCGGTCCTCGGCCAGGATCCGCGCGCGCCCAGCCGGCGCCAGCCGACGGCGCGTACGCTGGAGGCCCGGGGGACGACCGCGCGCGGCCTGCGCACGGCGCTCGCCGGCGACCTCGACGCGATCGTGCTGAAGGCGTTGGCTCTCGCCCCGGAGCAGCGGTACGCGTCGGCCAGTGCGTTCTCGGACGATCTCGAGCGATGGCTCGCCGGGCGCCCGGTGTCCGCGCGCGTCCCGACGCTCTGGTACCACGCGCGCAAGTTCGTGCGCAGGCATCGGCTGGCGGTGCTGTCCGCGACCTTGGCCACCGCCGCCGTGCTCTCGACCGGCAGCGTCGCGATCCTGCGTGGCATCGAGGCGCGCCGCGCGGCCGCCTCGGCCACCGCCGCCCGCCAGTTCATGGAGCAACTGTTCGAAGGCACGGATCCGGACCTGTTCGGTGGCCACGAACCCAGCGCCACGGCCTTGCTGGCAAGAGGCCGCGCCAGGCTGCTAGCCGCCGACAGCCGGGAATCGGCACTGCCCGTCAACGAACTGCTCGCGAGCATCGCGCGAGCCCAATTCGAGCTCGGCGATTCGCAGGCCGCGGACGCCACGTTGGTGCTGCTGCTCCAGCGGCTGGTCTCGCCGCGGGACGCGCCGCTGCGCATCAAGGCCTGGCTGCAGCGCACGAACGTGGCATTGAACCTGTCCCGGCTTCCGGCGGCCAAGGAGGCCTTGGCCCAGGCCCGCGCCGAGGCCGATGCGCATGGCGCGGACGGCACGCTCCGCATGACGCTGGCGGCCTACTCCGGTGCCGTGGCGCTGCACGACAACCGCCTGGACGATGCGCGTCGCGACTACGGCCGCTACCTCGCGCTGGCCGGTGGTGCAACGGACGTCCCCGCGCTGGAGAGGCTGTGGGTGCGCCTGGGGCTCGCGAAGGTGGAATCGATGTCCGGCCATCGCGCCGAGGCCGAGGAGTTGCTGCGCGGCGCCGAGGCGCTGGCCGCCGCGCATCCCGAACTCCAGGGGGCGCGCTTCCGCGAGGTCGCGACCTACCGGGCCAGCATCGCCATCGACCAGGGGCGCTATGCCGAGCTGGGCCACTGGCTGCCCGCGACGCTCCAGGAGTGCGGCAAGGCCCTGGGCCCGCAGAGCATCGCCTGCCGCGTGCTCCAGGCCCAGCAGGTCCGCGTGCTCCTGAAGCAGGGGCGCGGGCCGGCCGCGGCCGCCGCCGCCGAGGCGCTGCGCCCCCAGTTGGACGCGGACCCGTCGCCGTCCAGGCAGGTCGAGGCGGCCGTCCTCATCGCGCGCAGCGCCGCCGCCGCGGGCCATCGCACGGACCAGGAAGCGATGCGGCGACGCCTCCAGGCGATGGAACGCGGCGCCGAGTCGTCCGGCCTCGATCCGGACTATCGACTGCTCGTCGCGGACACGCTGTCCGAACTGGCGCTGGCCGCGGGCGACCCGCCGAGTGCGCTTGGCTGGGCCGCCCGTGCGCGCCGGCTCATCGCGGACGCCGGGCTCGCCGGCTCGGCCGAGGCGCGCCGGACCGCGCTGTTCGAAGGCGTCGCGCTGGCGGCGCAAGGCCGCCATGGCGAGGCGCTGGGCGTCTGGGGATCCCTTTGCGACGGCGCCACCCTCGCGCGCAGCCGGCTGCAGGTGCGCGATCGGCTGTTCAGCCTGAATTGCGCCCGCTCGCTGGCGCTGACGGATCATCGCGACCAGGCCCTCGCCCTCGTTCGCGAGGCGATGCCCTTCCTGCGCGACGGACTCGGCGCTGACGCCCCGGCGACGCTGCAGGCCGAGGCCTTGCTCGCCGAGCTCACGCACGGCGCCTTGCCCGCCCGACCCGATCCGGCCCGGGGATCGGCCGCCTACTTCAGTTGAACGAACATCGGAGGACATGAACCATGGCCCAGCTGGAACAGATCCCATTTCAGTCGAAGATTCCCAACCGGGGCGACGCCGATCGAAACCTCAAGCTCCAGAAAGGCATCGTCCTGGTCGAGACGACCGAAACGCAGGCTGCGCTGTCGAACCTGCCGTCCGCTGAAGTCGACCAGCTGGCCGAAGCGTTGAACAAGCTGCTCGACGTGCTGAACGCCAAAAGCGCGCACACGAGCAAGACCTGGAGCTGGCATCTCGCCCTGACCTTCTCGTCGACCTCGGGGGGCCAGGGAGAAGCCGGCGGTCCGGGAAAGACGCCCGAGTAGCAACGCCGCTGAAGGCGCGCGCGGCAACGGCGGACGAGCCCTCGCCGGCCCGTCCCGGCCCGGTGGGCGCGCGAGGGCCCACCGACCTGCGCTGCAAGCGTCCAGGCGGCGGGTCCCGCGCGCTTGCCTGCTCAGTAGTGGACCGCGACGCCGGCGATGTAGTTGCCCGGATTCACCGGGTCGACGTCGATCAGGTTCATGATCTGGCGATCCGGCGACACCTGCAGGCGCAGGTTCCAGCCGCAGCCCACACCACAGGACAGGCCGGCCGTGCCCGTGCCGCTGGTGTTGAGCCCGGTCACCTTGAACGACTGGCCGCTCGCGACGCTGTCGCCGCACTGGCCGTGGGTCGTGAGGGTGGCGGTGCCGACCCCGGAGCTGTTGAGGTTGATCGCGACCAGCATGGCGCTCGGGCCACAGCCGGTGACGCCGCTCAGCGTGGCGATCCAGTTGCCGGCCAGGTCGGGATACGCGACATAGCCCACGCCCGCAGAGGCGATGACGGGAGCCGCGCTGGCGGCGATGGCGACGGCCGCGGCGGCGGCGATGCGGAGGGATTTTTGAACGAGTGCCATGGTGATCTCCAGTGTGTTGAGGTCGAGGGCTCCGGAACGATTCCGGGCCTCCCTGGTTAGGACGCAGCGCATTCGACAAACAGGACACCGCCGGCATCCCACGAATCGGTGGTCGGGCTCGTGTCCGCTTTCGCGCGGGCAGCGCGTCCTGCCAGGTGTGCCTTGCCATGCGGTGGCGCTTCAACCGAGGAGATCCCGATGACTACGATGCGTGGAACGACCTGTGTCCCTGCCCTTGCCGTGCTGATGTCGAGCCTGGTGCTGGCCGCATGCGGCCCGGGTCCCGCGCCCGCCGAGGAGGCGAGCGCCTCGCTCGCGGGAGACGCCGCCACGATCCCGTCAGGGTCGACCGCGGCGGCGAGTGCGCGGACAGCGGCCGTGGTCCCAGGGCGCGACGCGCCCGTTCCGGCCCGGACCGCACGCGCGTCCGACGTCGCGCCGGGCGGGGTCTGTCCCTCGGCGGCCGACGAGCCCGCACCGATCGATGGCGGACGGGAGGTGACACAAGGGCCCGAACCCGCAGCCACCGTCCAGGACGCGGCACCCGCGCCGGTTCAGCCCGAGTCGCCCCGGAATCCGGGCTGACTCGGGGGGCGCGACATCGGCTTCGAGCCGCCTTCCAGGACTTTGGCGGTGGCGCAACCTGTTGCGTTGACACGAGACGAAATCAGGCTGCCCGACAGCGGCAAAAGGTCACGCCCGCGCGTGCTCCTCGTGCTGTGCAGCCAGCCCGGCGGATTGAGAATGCCGGTTCCAGTCGCCAGCGGCAAATGCCGTGCTGGCGCGAAATCAATCGCCCGGACTCCCATGCTCATTCGATTCTTCAACGGTCGCGCTACCGCCCTCGTCGCGATCGCACTTGCCTCATCGCTGACCGCCTGCGTCGCGCCGCCGGTGGCGATCACGCCGACGGCCAAGGCAGCGATCCACACTGTCCGTGTCAACCCGGTCGTCAAGTTGCCTCCGGACATGCTCTACATGGGGCCGGCAGAAGGCGTCGCCATGTTGGTTGCCGGCCCGCTGCTGGGACAGCAAGCTGCGTCTTCGACAGGCACGAGTGCCAAGGCGCAACTGGCTGCCGAAATGCAGGCGAATCACATCGATGTCGGCGAGATCGTCGCCGCGGAGTTCGCAAAGGAGGCGAGTGCCGGGACGTCGATCAACTTCGCCGTGGGTTCGGCACCTGCGGACGCACAGGTGGAGCTGGCCGTGAATGTCTACGGCATCGCGCACGCACACACGCTCGGGTCGACGCTGTACCCGATCGTCAATCTGAGCGTCACGATGAAGGCGGCCGACGGCTCGGTGATCTGGCAAGCGACCCATGTCGCGAGCGCACAGAACTTCGAGAACAAGGAGGGCCATACGCTCGAAGAGTTCTTGAAGAATCCCGAACTCCTGCGCCAATCGTTCATCAACGGAAGCGACATCGTCTCGCGGATCATGGTGCAGGATTTCATGGCGCCACCGCAATCTCGCCCTGGCCACATCAGCTAGATTCCGCGGCAGGCCGTTCGCGGATAGGTAGGCTGGGACGACGACGGGAGACGGCCACGAGCTGCCAGTCGCGTACGTCGGCTTCGAGGTAGGCTACGCTTCGGAGCGGACCTGATCGGCGATCAGACTCTCGGTCGACGTCTCAGTTCTCAAACTCAACAACTAAAGCGGCATGTCGCGCCATAGTTCAACCATCCACGTCATACTGCTCTTCACCAGCGGCATTGCTGCTGCGCAGACAGCGACTCTGCCACTGTCTTCACCCGAGTCCGCGGTGCACCCTCTACACAAGACGGCTAGGACAGGTGCATCGAGCGGGGCCGCTTCAGACGACGACACGAATTGCCGGGGCGACGTCCCGCAAAGTGATCTTGTGCAGTGCATGTCGGCCGAAAGCAGCGCTTTGGAGGCCCAAATTGATCGATACGTTCGGAGCGGTTTGGATGCCATCGATCGCAACGACGAGGTGACAAAAAAAGAGCGGGCCAACGAGCGTCGCGAGTTCATCGCGGCCCAGAAATCCTGGGTAGCGTTCAGAGATCATCTATGCAACGCGTGGTATTGGAATACCGATGGAACGGGTGCCAAGCTGGATGCGGTTGCCTGCAGAGAGAAGACTGACCGACGCCGAGTTCGCGAGCTTCTGGAATTTCCGGGAGTAACGTAGCGCAGGCGCGTGAAGGTCGCCTTCGGCGAATGGCCTTTCCGTCTATCTGAATCGCTTCGAAAGACCGCTTTACGGCGTCCAATCTCGACTTGTCTAGTACCGCTTTGGGTCGTCTCCCGCCGGTCACGCCCACGCAAAGCGGTCGCCCAAATAGCGGCCACACGCGGCGACATGCAAACGACGTCGAAACGGACGGCGTTTCGCGGCTTCCGCAGTCGCACAACGCTCGATCGGCGGCTCCGCTTGGAAGCTGTCATCGCGTTGGCTTGCGGCCGAGGACAGTCGACACCTCGGCGGGCGTCGCTGCCGCGCCCGTTCGACTTCAGCGGCCAGGAACAACGACCCTCACGCGGCCGGACGGGCCGGGATCTTCAGTCCGCGCTGCACCGCCGGCCGCGCGAGGAAGGCCGCCAGCGTGCGCTTGACGTTGATGAAGTCGTCGAAGCCCACCAGGGCGCCGGCCTCGTAGAAGCCGACCAGGTTGTTGACCCACGGGAAGGTGGCGATGTCGGCGATCGAATACGCGTCGCCGATGATCCATTCGCGGCCGGCCAGGTGCTTGTCCAGCACGTTCAGCAAGCGGCGCGACTCGGCGACGTAGCGGTCGCGCGGGCGCTTGTCCTCGTAGTCCTTGCCGGCGAACTTGTTGAAGAAGCCGAGCTGGCCGAACATCGGGCCGATTCCGCCCATCTGGAACATCAGCCACTGCAGCGTCTCGAAGCGCGCGGCGTCGCCCGCGGGCATCAGCTGTCCGGTCTTGCCGGCGATGTAGACCAGGATCGCGCCGGATTCGAACAGCGCCAGCGGCTGTCCGCCCGGGCCATTCGGGTCGATGATGGCCGGAATCTTGCCGTTCGGGTTCAGCGACAGGAACTCGGGCGACGTCTGGTCCTGGGTGTCGAAGCGCACCAGGTGCGGCTCGTACGCCAGGCCGGTCTCCTCCAGCGCGATCGACACCTTCACGCCGTTGGGGGTCGGCAGCGAGTAAAGCTGCAGGCGATCGGGATGGGACGCGGGCCACTTCTTCGTGATCGCGAAGTCGGAGAGTCGGGTCATTGGCATGGGCCTCAAGGTCGGAAACGAGGCGCGATTCTGATCCGCGGGAATTGACCTTGCCGGCGCGGGCCTACTCGTGAAGCGAGTCGCCGGCCTCGTGCTTTTCCTTGCGCTTGAACCGGGGCAGGTGCCAGCGGTAGCGCAGCGACAGCATGCGCAGCGCGAAGCACGCGGCGACCGCGCACCAGGTGAGCAGCGGCGACGCCAGGCCCAGCAGGTCGCCGAAGGTGGCGATCGCCGCGCCCACCAGGGCCGCCGACGCGTAGATCTCGCGCTGCAGGATCACCGGTACGCGGTTCAGCAACACGTCGCGGGCGACGCCGCCACCCACGGCCGTGACCATCCCCATCAGCACCGCCACCTCGCCGTCCCAGCCGAACAGCAGCGCCTTCTGTGCACCGGTGACGGCGAACAGGCCCAGGCCCAGCGTGTCGAACAGCGTCACCGGATGCGCCAGCCGCGCCACCAGGCCTTGCGAGGCCGTCGTCAGCACGGCGGCCGCGACGGCGGCGGCCAGGTAGCGCCAGTCGGCGAGGCCGGCCGGCGGGATCGCGCCGATGCACAGGTCGCGCAGTACGCCGCCGCCGCAGGCGACGGTGAACGCGAGCACGAGGACGCCGAACCAGTCCAGCCCGCGCTCACGCGCCGCCACCGCGCCGCTGAGGGCGAAGGCGAAGGTGCCGGCGAGGTCCAGGAACGTGAACAGCGCGTGGCCGTTCAAGATCGCCAGGGACAGCGGGGACGCGCTCACTTGTCGCGCACGTCGCTGCCGGGCGGATGGGCGGGAGGCAGCTTCTCGGGCTGCGGCGGCGCGATCGGATCGCTGGCGGGAAAAGTCTCGTTCAGCGCTTCGTCGAGCAGTTCGTCGTCGATCGGCGCGGTCGGGGGCGTCGGCTTGCGTGGCGGGGTCATGGCGATCCTCGAGTGGACGGCGTGCCGGCGTTTCACAGGGCCGAGCCCGGGGGCATGGGCCGCGCCGGCAGGGGGATGAACTCGCTCTCGCCCGGCACCGTCGGGAAGCGCTGCTCCGACCACGCGGCCTGCGCCTCGAGGATCAGGTCGCGCTGGCTGGACACGAAGTTCCACCACAGGAAGCGCGGCGCGTCCAGCGGCGGGCCACCCAGCAGGACGACGTGCGCGGGCTGGTCGCCGGCGGCCAGCCGCGCGGGCTCGCCGGCGTCGAAGACGATCAGGTGTTCCTTGGCGGTCGCGGCGTCCGCGTCGTTGGCCCGAACCTCGCCCTCGAGCACGTAGGCGGCGCGTTCGGCATGGTCGACGTCGAGATCCAGCGTCGCCCCGGCCTCCAGGCGCACGTCGACCAGGAACATCGGCGACGTCACGGCCACCGGCGACCTGGCGCCGAACGCCTCGCCGAGCACGACGCTCAGGCGCACGCCCGGACGCGTGACGCGCGGGATCTCGTCGGCGCCGTGGTGCGCGAAGGCGGGCGGGCATTGCTCGATCTCGAGTGGCAGCGCGACCCAGAACTGCAGCCCCCACAGGCGCGGGCCGTCGGCGCGCAGCTCGTCGGGCGAGCGCTCGGAGTGCGTGATGCCACGGCCGGCGGTCATCCAGTTCACTTCGCCGGGGCGGATCGGCACGACGCTGCCCAGGCTGTCGCGATGCAGGATGGTGCCTTCGAACAGGTAGCTCACGGTCGCCAGGCCGATGTGCGGGTGCGGCCGCACGTCCAGGCCCTTGCCCGGCCCCAGTTGCACGGGTCCGAACTGGTCGAGGAAGACGAACGGCCCGACCGCGCGCCGCGCGGCGCTCGGCAACGCACGGTGCACGAGGAAGCCGTCGCCGAGATCGGACGGATGGGGCGTGATCACTTGCATGGCGGGCCTCGCGGGGAGAAGGGAATTGCCGATGGTAGCGGCCCGCCGCCGCCCTCGCCGCAGCGGGGCGAACGCGACAGGACTGCGGTTTGCCCGAGGAACCGGACAGGGGACGGTCGGACAAAGGTTGCCACGGTCATGGAGAAGTTCTGGAAGACATTGAGCTGGCCGCCGCGCCGGCTGGTGCTGTGGCATTCGATCGCCGCCATCCCGATGGCGACGGTCGTGATCCTGGGCGCCTACCTGTCGTACCACTACCACCAGCTGACCATCCAGAACCGGGACCGGGTCGACCGCGCCTACCAGGTGCTGGACGTCGTGGACGGCCTGTTCATCTCCGTGCAGAACGCGGACGTGGCGCAGCGCGACTTCATCATCACCGGCGACGAGTCGCACCTGGCGCAGTTCCAGACGGCGCTGAAGGACGAGGCTCAGGACTCGGAGCGCCTGCGCGGCCTGCTGGTGGCGAGCGCCAGGCAGGAGACCCACCTCGCGAAGATCGATGCCGCGGTGTCGGCCAAGCTGGCCGAACTGGGCCGAACCATCGATATCCGCCAGAAGCAGGGCTTCAACGCGGCCCAGGAGGCCATCCGCAACGGCGACGGCGGCGCCGAGATGTCCGCGATCCGCCAGCAGGTGACCTTGCTCGCCGAGAACGAGCGCAACTTCCTGATGCGCCGCCAGGCCGCCAGCCGCGAGCACGAGCGCGACACCCTGCTCGTGGGCATCTTCATCGCCGCCTTGTCGGTGACGGTGCGCATCCTGATCGCGCTGGGCATCCGCCATGTGCACGCGAAGCGCCAGGCGGCGATCGCCGAGCCGGACGACGCGCAGGCTGCCGAGCCGGCTACCGGTTCCGGCGCCTGAGCGCGACGACGGCCACCCCGAGCAGCACCAGGACGTTGAGCGCACGCCGGTCTTGGGCAGGGGATGCATCGAACTACCTTGAGAAGTAGCGAGCGAATCTCGCTGCCCCGAGGGGGCTCTTTGAAAAGTGTGAGGGACATTCTCTCCCGCTGTCGTCGACTGAGTAAAGAAAATTTACTTTCCGGTCAACGACCGCGCGGCGCACCGCGTTGATGCTGCTCGGTGCACTTTCGCGCCCGCAAGACAACGCTCTTTGGAAGTTCCCATGCAAGCTCAGATCTCCCTTTCCATCCGCCAGGTTCACGAGTTCCTGCTGAACGTCGCCACCACCCGTCCCGTGTTCATCTGGGGCGCGCCGGGCATCGGCAAGAGCTCGCTCGTCGAGCGTTTCGCCGCCGACCTCGGGCTGGAGTGCGTGACCCTGCTCGGCTCGCAACTGGCACCGGAGGATCTGATCGGCATCCCGAAGATCGACGGCCAGGTGAGCCGCTTCTATCCGCCGGCGATGATCGTGCGCGAGCGCGAGTTCGTCCTGTTCATCGATGAGCTCAACATCGCCAGCCAGGAGATCCAGAAGGCGTTCTACAGCCTGATCCTGGACAAGCGCATCGGCGAGTACCGGCTGCCGGCCGGCTCCATCATCATTGGTGCCGGCAATCGCGCGCAGGACGCGGCGCTGGCCAAGCAGATGCCCAGCGCGCTGGTCAATCGCATGGTGCACGTCCACCTGAAGGCCTCGCATCGCGAGTGGCTGCAATGGGCAGAAACGCACGACATCCATCCGTGGGTGCTGGACTACGTGCGCTCGCGCCCGTCGCAACTCGCCACCGAAGTGCCGCCGGCCAAGGAGGAGCCGTTCTCGACGCCGCGCAGCTGGCACGGCGTCAGCGACGCACTGCATTCGTTCGGCGAGGACATCGCCCCGGATCATCTCGATGCGCTGCTGTTCGGCTCCCTGACGCGCGACCACGCCGTCGGCTTCAAGGCCTTCCTCAAGCAGATCCGCAACAAGTTCAGCGTGCACCAGATCCTCAAGGGCGACGCGGCCTGGCCCGCCGCCGCGGAGGATCGCGACCTCACGTACTTCCTCACGCAGAGCCTGCGCGACCTGTTGATCAAGGAACTGCCGCCCAAGGACTCCGGGCTCGGCCGCGACAGTCGCGAGCTCGCGCACCAGGCCAAATCGGCGCTGAAGTCGCTGGCGCGCATCGACGGCGAGCTTGCGCAACTGGTGCTGACCGAGAGCGACGCGGGCGACCGCGTGCCGGACTGGTTCGTGCTCGAGATCGCCAAGGAGCTGCCGCGACTGCTGCAGGAGCGCGAAGCCCATGGGCAAAAGTAGGGCCGCGCTCCGCAAGAAGCGACCGTTCGAGGAGGCGTTCGCGCAACTGCGCCAGCACTATCTGCTGGGCCCCGTCGCCAAGGAGGTGATGGTGCGCGCACGCCGGCCACTGGAGGTCGAGCGTGGCTCGGCCTGGCTGTGTCGCATCGAAGCCGACGCCCAAGTCGTCGTCGACGCGGACGCGTCGTTGTCCGTCGCGCAATGGCTGGCGGTGCTGGGCATCGCGACGCTGGTGCTGGCGCTCGGCGCGCCGCGTCGACTGGCGGTGCCGTCGCCGCTCGCGGACCTCGCGGCGCAGCTGGCCGCGCTGCACTGGTGGCGTTCGCTGAAGCTCGGCGTGTTGCCGGAACGGATGGAGCTGGCGCCAGAGATCCTGCAATGGGGCCGGCTGCCGCTGGTCGAGATCGTCGCGCGCCTGAAGTCCGAGCCGGAGCACGAGCTTCACGACGGCCGCTGGACGCTCAACGCCTCGCTGTCCGAGCCGCTGCTCGTGAGCGGCGCGGTCGTGCGCCGCTACGCCGGCGGCGCGGGGCGCGCGATGGACCTCGAGCAGGTCTTCGCACAGGCGATGGTGGACAACGCCAAGCGCGCGCTGCAGGCGCACAACGACGCGAGTCACGCACCGCGCGAGGGCGCCAAGCCGAACAGCAACGCCGCGCGTGCCAAGCGCTGGCTGATCGCGCACTACCCGCTGCTGGGCGGGCTGCTGACGCAGTTCGAGCTGGTCGAAGACGCGCACGTGTGCCGCCGCATGGACATCGCCGTCGCGGCGATCCACGTGGGCGCCGGTGAGATCTACGTCAATCCGGCGCGCGGCCTGAACCTGGAGCAATGCAAGTTCGTCGTCGCCCACGAGGTCCTGCACGCTGGCCTTTGCCACTCCAGCCGTCGCCAGGGCCGCGATCCGTTCCTGTGGAACGTCGCCTGCGACTTCGTCATCAACGACTGGCTGGTGACGATGCAGGTCGGCATCGCGCCCGACGGACTGCTGTTCGACGAGGAACTGCGCGGCTGGTCGGCCGACGACATCTACCTGCGGCTGGCCGCCGACCTGCGCGTGTGCCGGCGCCTGTGCACGCTGCGTGGGGACGATGTGGACGTGCTCGACGAGCGCCCGGATCGCGGCTTTACCGATCGCGAGGAGTTCTGCCGCCGCGCGCTGGCGCAAGGCCTGGACTGGCACGTCGCCGAGGGGCGCGGCCTGCTGCCCGCGGGCCTGGTCGAAGCCATCCGCACGCTGGCCCAGCCGCCGATTCCATGGCAGGCCTCACTCGCTGAATGGATGCGTGAGCGCTTCCCGCTGGTCGAGCGCCGGCGCAGCTACGCGCGCCCGTCGCGCCGGCAGTCCACGACGCCGGACACGCCGCGCCCGCGCTTTGTCGCGCCGGACGACGAGCGCGTGACGCGCACGTTCGGCGTCATCGTCGACACCAGCGGCTCGATGGATCGCATCGAGCTCGGCAAGGCGATCGGGGCGATCGTCAGTTATGCGCAGGCGCAGGAGGTGCGCGAAGTGCGCCTCGTCTATTGCGACGCCCAGCCGTACGACGAGGGCTTCGTGGCAATCGAGGCGCTCGCGTCACGCGTCAGCGTACGCGGACGCGGCGGCACCGTGCTGCAGCCTGCGGTCGACCTGCTTCAGACGCGGCGCGACTTCCCGAAGGACGCGCCCATCCTGCTGATCACCGACGGCTTCTGCGAGGACGACCTGCGGGTGGCGCGCGACCACGCCTTCCTGCTATCCAGCGGCGGCCGGCTGCCGTTCGTCGCGCGCAAGCCGGTGTTCCGGATGACCTGATCACCGGTCAGGCGGCGACGGCGGCGTCGGCCTTGAACATCGAGCGGATCCCGCGCACGGCCTGGCGGATGCGCGACTCGTTCTCGATCAGCGCGAAGCGCACGTAGTCGTCGCCGTGGTCGCCGAAGCCGATGCCCGGAGAGACGCATACCTTGGCCTT
>FSXQ01001105.1_pt1 | contig 17535 bp, 6 predicted proteins | sample 1638011 | NCBI WGS metagenome assembly FSXQ01 (sample SAMEA3914789, study PRJEB12502) | metagenome | biome: forest; material: soil | place: Canada | collected 2011-07-03 | depth 0.3 m | reverse complement strand
GACGACCGGCCAGACCGTCGCCCTGACGACCAGCCAGCTGTCCGCGATGACCACCGACTTGGTCGCGGCGATGACGACGACCGACCTGCGTGCCCTCACGAGCACCCAGATCGACTCGCTGACCTCGACGCAACTGAACTCGCTGGCCACCGACCACATCGCCGCGCTCACGACCGGCCAGGTGTCTTCGCTGACGACCTCGCAGATCGCCAACCTGTCGACCACCGCGCTGAACGCCCTCGGCTCCGCGCAGGTCGCCGCGCTGACGACCACCGAGATCGTCAACCTGACGACCACGCAGGTCGCCGCGCTGGGCACGACGCAAGTCGCCGCCCTGACCAGCAACGAGATCAAGGCCCTGACGACCGCCCAGACGGCCGCCCTGACCACCACGGAAGTGGCCGCCCTGACCTCCGCGCAGGCCGCGTCGCTGACGACCGCGCAACTGTCGACGATGGGCACCGACCAGATCGCCGCCCTGAACACGACCGACCTGCGCGCCCTCGCTTCGACGCAGCTCGACGCGCTGACCTCGTCGCAGCTCAACGGCTTGGCCACCGACCACATCCAGGCCCTGACGACGGCGCAAGTCGCGTCGCTGACGACGTCGCAGATCCAGAACCTGTCGACGACCAACCTCGACGCGCTGTCCACCGCGCAACTCGCCGCGCTGACGACCACCCAGGTCGCCAACCTGACGAGCGTGCAGCTGAACGCCCTCGGCACCACCGACTTCGCCGCCCTCACGAGCGGCCAGGCCGCGGCGCTGACGACGTCGCAGATCCTCGCGCTGACCACCGACCTGGTCGCCGCGTTGACCACGACCGACCTGCGCGCCCTGAGCACGACCCAGATCCAGGCCCTGACCTCGAGCCAGCTCAACGGCCTGGCCACGGATCACGTCGCCGCCCTGACGACCGCGCAAGTGGCCGCCCTGACGACGAACCAGCTGCAGGCGATGTCGACCACCAACCTCGATGCCTTCGGCTCGGCGCAGATCGCCGCGCTGACGACCTCGCAGGTGGTCAACCTCACCACGTCGCAGGTCTCGGCGCTCGGCACGGCAGACTTCGCCGCGCTGACCAGCAACCAGATCCACTCGCTGACCACGGCGCAGACGGCCGCCATCACCACGACCCAGCTCGCTGCGCTCACCAGCGGCCAGGCCGCGGCGCTGACGACCTCGCAGCTGTCGACGATGGGCACCGACCAGATCGCGGCCCTGAACACGACCGACCTGCGCGCCCTGGGCACCGTCAACATCCAGTCCCTGACCTCGAGCCAGCTCAACGGCCTGGCCACCGACCACGTCGCCGCCCTGACGACGTCCGAAGTGGCCGCGATGACCACGAGCCAGATCCAGAACCTGAGCACGGCCAACCTGGACGCGTTCGGCACCTCGCAGTTCGTCGCGCTGACCAGCTCGCAGGTGCAGGCCTTCACCACCACGCAGATCACGAACCTCGAGACGAGCGACCTGCAGGTGATGACGACCGCGCAACTGGGCACCTGGGACACGAACCAGATCAACGCCCTGACGACGTCCGAGATCGTCGCCATGACGACGACCCAGTTCGCCGCCCTGAGCGCCGCGCAGGTCGACTCGATGACGACCAGCCAGATCGGCGCGCTGAGCACGGCCGACGTGCACGCCCTGTCGACCGCGGCCATCCACGGCCTGACGACCTCGCAGTTCCAGCAGTTCTCGACCGCCGACATCCAGGCGATGACGACCGCGCAGATCGCCGCGCTGACCACCGACCACATCCAGTCGATGAGCACGTCCGCGATCGCCGCCCTGACGACGGCCGAGATCGTGGCGATGAGCAGCGCGCACATCCAGGCGTTGACCACCGACCAGATCCAGCACCTGACCACGTCCGACATCAGCGCCTTCACCAGCACGGAAATCGGCGCGCTGACGACGACGCAGATCCAGGCGTTCGGCACCGACCAGATCGCGGGCTTCACCACCCACGACATCGCGATCATGTCGACGACGCAGGCGATGGCCTTCACCAGCTCTGAAATCGGTGCGATGTCGACCGAGCAGGCCAACCAGCTGACGATGGTCTCGCCGATCGTCCTCGACCTGAACGGCGACGGCATCAGCACGACCTCGGCCCACACCGCCGGCGTCAACTTCGACCTGCTGGGCACCGGCAAGTCGAGCACCGTGGGCTGGACGTCGACCACCGACGGCCTGCTGGCGATCGACCTGAACCACAACGGCCAGATCGACAACGGCAGCGAGCTGTTCGGCGCGGGCATGACGCTGGCGAACGGCCAACGCGCAGGCAACGGCTACGCCGCGCTGGCGCAGTACGACAGCAACGGCGACGGCGTCATCAACGCGGCGGATGCGCACTTCAAGGATCTGGTGGTCTGGGTGGACGCCAACCATGACGGCAAGACCGAGGCGGGCGAGCTGAAGTCGCTCACCGACCTGGGCATCACGTCCCTCGACCTGCACGCGCTGGTGGGCAACACCACCAACAACGGCAACGCCCTGGGACTGACGTCGAGCTACACGACGGCGGACGGCGCGACGCACCAGATGGCCGACGTCTGGTTCGCCAAGGACGCGGTGGCCACGACGGCGTCGACCACCACGGCCCATCCGGCCCTCAGCGACCTGCTGGCGGCTCCGGCGACCGACCTGCTGCCGGGCCACACGACCGACGCGGCCACGACCGTCCACGTGGCGTCCGTGAACCACGACACGTCGTCGACCCAGCTGCACGGCCTGACGCACAACCGCCTGCTGGACGACGAGCAGAACCACGGCGCGAACCCGCTGATCTGACCTTGATGGAACGGTCGGCCATCCCGAAGACTCTCGACGGGATGGCCCGACCCCCACCATGAGCATCCACTGGCCCAAGTGGCTGAGCCACTTCGTACATTTCGTCGAAGCGGCCTTCGGCTACCAGCACCATCCGTCGTCGAACACCTCCACGGTGTCGACGTCGGACACGAGCGCCCTCAATTCGCTGACCATCCCCGCGCTGACCTCGTCGGACGTCGCGGCGCTGACGCTCGCCCAGCTGCAGGGCATCCAGGCGTCCGACTACGCCTGGTTCAACACCGCCGCGATGGTGGGCTTCTCGAGCGCGCAACTCGGCACGCTCACCACCGCGCAGTTCGCCAACTACACCAGCGCCGAGATCGCGGCGATGACGGTCGACCAGATCGCCAGGCTCTCGACGGTCGACGTGCAGGCGCTGACCACGACGCAGGCCTCCGGCCTCACCGCCGCGCAGGCCGCCGCGCTCACCACGACGCAGATCGCCTTGCTGTCGTCGGCCGACGTGGCCGCGCTCACCACCGCGGCCATCGCGGCGCTCACGACCGCGCAGGTCGCCGCGCTCACCAGCTCGGAGATCGCCGCGCTGACCACCGCGCAGGTGGCGGTGCTGAGCGTCGCCGACGTGCAGGCGTTGTCGACCGCGGCCGTCGCGGGCCTCAGCTCGTCGCAGCTCAACGCGCTGGGCGTGGCGCAGCTGCAGGCGCTGACGGCCGACGAGATCGCCAACCTCACGACATCGCAGGTCCACAGCCTCGACACCAGCCACGTGGCCGCGCTGACCACCGCGCAGGTCGGCGCGCTCACGACGGCCGAGGTCGCCGCGTTCAGCAGCTCGCAAGTCGGCGTGCTGAGCGTGGCCGATGTGGTGGCGATGAGCACGGCGCAGATCCAGGCGCTGACGTCCTCGCAGTTCGCCGCGCTGGGCACCGCGCAGGTGGCCGCGCTGGGCACCGACGACATCGCGGCGCTGTCCACCGCGGTCGTCCACGGCCTCACGACGACGCAGCTGCACGCGTTCACCGCGGCGCAGCTCGACGCGTTCGGCACCAGCCAGATCGTCGCGCTCAGCACGGGCCAGGTCGTGGGCCTCGGCAGCGCCGGCGTCGCGGAGCTCACCACCGTTCAACTGGCCGCGCTCACCACGCAGCAGGTGGCGGCGCTCACCACCAGCGAGGTCGGCGCGCTCACGCCCACCGACCTCGACGCGCTCACCAGCGCGCAGATCGCCGCGCTCACCACGGCCCAGGTCGGCGCGCTGAGCACCACGTGGATCGCCGGGCTGGGCAGCGGCATCGCCGCGCTCACCACCACCGACTTCCGCGCGCTCAGCACCGCGCAGATCGCCGTGCTGGACGACACCGAGATCCAGTCGCTGACCACCGCCCAGGTCGCCGCGCTCAACACGACGCAGGCCGTCGCGCTCACCGACGAGCAACTGGGCAACCTGAACGCCGCCGACTGGCGGGCGATGGCCACCGCCACGCTGCAGGTGCTGAACCCCGCGTCGCTGAACCTGCTGGCGCCCGAGAACATCGCGGCGCTCGGCACGTCGCAGATCGCCGCGCTCACCACCACGCAGATCGCCGGCCTCACGGTGGGCACGCTGGGCGAGATGACGACCGCGCAGGTCGCCGCGCTCACCACCGCGCAGGTGGCCACGCTGTCGGTCGACCAGGTGGCCGGCCTCGGCGCGACCGACGTCGCCGCGCTCACCAGCACGCAGATCCGCGCGCTCAACGCCACGCAGTTCGCGGCGCTGACCGACGACGAGCTCGCCGCCATCGCGCCCTCGACGATCGCCACGCTCACCACGGCGCAGATCGCCAGCCTCGACGCCGAGCAGCTGGGCGCGCTCACGACGCAGCAGTTCGCCGCGCTCAACACCGCGCAGATCGCCGCGCTGACGCCCGACCAGATCGCCTCGCTGAGCGCCGTCGACATCGCCATCCTCAGCACCGCGCAGGCCGCCGCGCTCACCACCACGCAGGCCGCGGCGCTCACGACCGACCAGATCGCCGCGCTGTCGACCACCGACCTGCGCGCGATGAAGACGGCCACGCTCGACGCCTTCAACACCGCGCAGTTCGCGGCGCTCACGACGGCGCAGATCGCCGCGCTCAACACCGCGCAGATCGGCGCGCTCACCAGCACGCTGCTGGCCGCGATGACGCCCGCGCAGCTCGCGGCGCTGACGACGCAGCAGTTCGCCACGCTGTCGTCCAGCGCCATCGGCGCGCTCAGCACCACGCAGCTGTCCGGGCTGAGCACGGCCGACGCCGCGGTCATGTCGACCGCGCAGATCCACGCGCTCACCGGCGCGCAGCTCGGCGCGCTGAGCACGGCCGCGATGGCCGCACTGTCGACGCGCGACGTCGCCGCGCTCACCAGCACGCAGATCGCCGGCCTGCCGTCGGATCACCTCAACGCGCTCACCTCCACACAGTTCGGCGCGCTCACCACCGCGCAGATCGGCGCGTTCACGGCGTCGCAGCTGGCCGGCTTCACGACGGCGCAGATCGCGGCGCTGCCTGCCGCGGACATCGCGGTGCTGTCGACGTCGGCCATCCCGGGGCTCGGCGCGGCGGGCATCGGCGCGCTGAGCGTGGCCGACATCGCGGCGTTGAAGTCGGCGCAGGTCGCGGCGCTCACCACCGTCGAGGTGGCCGCGTTCGACACGAGCCAGCTCACGGCGTTGAACACGTCGGACATGCGCGCGCTCACGACGTCCGCGTTCGGCGCGCTCGACGCGATCCAGTTCTCGTCGTTCACGTCCTCGCAGATCGCCGCGCTCACGACCTCGCAGATCGCAGCGCTGCGCCCCGACCAGATCGCGATCCTCGGCACCGACCGCCTCGCCGCGCTGGCGACGTCGCAGTTCGCCGCGCTCACCACCGCGCAGGTCGCCGCGCTCACCACAGCGCAGATCAACGCGCTGCAGACGCAGGACGTCGCGGCGCTGACGACGTCGGCCATCCAGGCGCTGGGCGTCGCGGGCGTCATGGCCCTCACCGACGCCGAGGTCGCCGCGCTGACCACGGCGCAGGTCGGCGCGCTGACCACCGCGCAAGTGGGCGCGCTCGCCACCGACCAGATCGCCTCGCTCAGCACCGCGGCCATCGTCGCGTTCGGCAGCGCGGGCATCAACGGCCTCACGCTGACGCAGCTCGCGGCGTTCACGTCGACGCAGGTGATGGCGATGACCACCACCGAGGTCGCGGCGCTCAGCGGCACGCAGATCACGGGGCTGGGCGCCGCGGGCATCGACGCGTTCACCACGAAGCAGTTCGCGTCGCTCAACACCGGCGCCATCGCCGCGCTGGGCACTGACCAGGTCGCCGCGCTGCCGATCGCCGACTTCGCCGCGCTGACGACCTCGCAGTTCGCGGCGTTCAGCCCCACGGCCATCGCCGCGATGACCACCGCCGAGATCGCGTCGCTCACCAGCACGCAGCTGGGCGCGATGACCAGCGCGCAGATCGGCGCGCTGACGACCGCCGACATCCAGGTGCTGACGACGTCGGCGATCCACGCGCTGTCGCCCACCGCGCTGGCCGCGATGGGCACCGACCAGATCGGCGCGCTCAACACCGCGCAGTCCGCGGCGCTCACGACGGCGCAGATCGCCTCGATGGGCACCGCGCAGGTGGCGGCGCTGGGCTCCGACGAGCTCAACGCGTTCAACAGCACGCAGTTCCACGCGCTGACCGCCAACCAGTTCGCCGCGCTCACCACCGACCAGGTGAGCCACCTGTCGACCGCGGTGATCGCGGGCTTCACGACGTCGCAGGCGGCCGCGCTGAGCACCGACGACATCGTCGCGCTGACCACCGTGCAGGTGCAGGCGTTGACCACTGCCGACATCGCCGCGATGTCGATGACGCAGGTCGAGTCGTTCACGGGCGACCAGATCGGCGCGATGTCGGGTCCGCAGGCCAGCGCGCTGTTCGCGAACTCGCCGATCGTGCTGGACCTGGACGGCAACGGCGTCACCACCACGGCGGCCGCGCAAGGCGTGAACTTCGACCTGCTGGGCAACGGCCACACGGCCAAGGTGGGCTGGACGTCCACCACCGACGGCCTGCTGGCCATCGACCTGAACCACAACGGCGCCATCGACAACGGCAGCGAGCTGTTCGGCACCGGCACGATCCTGCCCAACGGCCAGCACGCGAGCAACGGCTACCAGGCCATGGCGCAGTACGACAGCAACGGCGACGGCAAGCTGAGCGCCGCCGACACGCACTGGGCCGACCTGCGCGTGTGGGTCGACGCCAACCACGACGGCAAGACCGAAGCCGGCGAGCTGAAGACGCTGGACCAGCTGGGCATCACGTCCATCGACCTGCACGCGCTGGCGGGCACGACGACGGACCACGGGAATTTGCTGGGGTTGACGTCGAGCTACACGACGTCGGACGGGGCGACGCATGCGAGCGCCGATGTGTGGTTCGCGAAGGATACTTCCGCGGCGTCTGCGGCCGCTTCACCGGCGTTGTCGGACCTGCTGTCGGCGCCGGCGACGGACCTGCTGCCGGGACACGAGCACCCCGGCGCCACGACGGTGCATGCGGCGAGCGAGATGCATGGGTTGATGGCGAGGCATGCCAGCGATGACGAGCTGGGGCGCTCGGGGCCGTTGCTCTAGCGGCCAGCCGATCGAGCTGCCGAAGGGGTCAGGACTCTCCTCGCATTCGCGCCGACACGTCCATCGAAGTCGCAAGGCTGAACGCGAATGCGAGGCGAAGGCCGGACCCCGATTCGCTCACGTTCGGGGTCAGGCCTTCGCCTCGATTTCGCGATAGCCGCGTCAAGTCTTCGGGGACAGCCCGGCGCGAATTCGAGGAGAGTCCGGACCCCTCGGTCTTCGTCGCGTTGGCTGCCTACCAACGATGCAGCAAGCGCCCCGGCTTCGCCACGACGTCCTGCCCGACCAGCTCGAAGCTGCCCGCCGGCCAGTCCTTCAGCGCGCGCACGCCCGCCGACAGCATCGCTGCTCCCACGCCGATGAAGGCGTCGCAACGCGCGGCCGCGAAGCCGGCGACGGCGTCGGCCTCGCCGCGGGCGCGACCACCCGCGCCGGCGGCGTCGAGCGACATCACCCGCACGCGATCTCCATGCCGCGCGCGGAAATCCGCAGCGACGCCCGCGTCGTCGGTGATCAGCAGCACGCCGAGTCCGGCATCCGCCGCCACGCGCGCCTCCACGCGGGCGTGCACGGCCGCATGCGCGGACGCGAGGTCGCGATGACCCGCCGTCGCACCATCGCCTCGAGCATGCACGGCCACCCAACGGCGGCCCTGCAACTGCTCGCGCTCGACCGCATCGACACGCGCCTGCAACGCCGGCCGCAAGCGCAGCCAGCGAGCGGCCAGCGCGCGCCGCAACGCGACGACATCCAACCCCGCGTACGCATGACCCGGCTCGATCCAGCCCGCCAGCTCGCTCACGTGGCTGCGAAAATCGCCGACGACGACCGCCTCGTCCCGCGCCAGCAAGTGCAGCGCGGACATGCGCGCGCCCCCGCCCGCGAAGCGGTCGACGTTCTCGTCGCGCAGGTTCGTCGCGTCCCACTTCGCGGGGAAGAACGACGCGGCGCGCGCGCCGTCGTTCAACGTCGCGGACGACAGCGGCGCGAAGAAATGCGTGAAGGCATCCACATCCGTCGAACCCCCGAAGCGCGAGTTCTCGCCCCAGTGCACGACGGCCGTGCGCCCCGACAACTCGGCCAGCAGCGCCTGCGCGAGCACATGGTCGACGTCGGTCCAGAAATCACCGCCCCAGGCCTTGACGACCAGCAACCGCCCCGCCGCCGGTGCAGGAACGCCCGCACGCGCCGCATCCCGCCACTGCGCGACCTGCGCGGCTTCAGGTTGCAGCGCCGCAGCGCGCGCAAACAGCGGCTCGGCCAGCGCGGCACGCCGCAGGCGCAGCGCGAGATGCCCGCGCAGGCACAGCGCGAACACGTCGTCGGGCGCGCGCGAGAGCACCTCGGCCGTCAGCTCGTCGGTGAGCCGCAGGTTGCCGCGCCCCAGCGCATCGTTGGCCGCCTTCGCGAGCGAGCCCGACATCGCGATCGACGGCGACACCGCCAGCCCGCCATCGGGGTTCACGGCCTCGCATTCGAAATGCGGCGCGCGGAAATTCAGTCCGCCGGTGCCCGCGAGCATCGACGTGAAATGCGAGAAGCCCGACCACCAGCCGGCCCACGCGTTGATGTGGTGGTTGGCCTTGGAGTGGCGCAGCAGGCACATGTCCACCGCCACCGGCCGCACCTGGTCGTCGAACGCGCCGTGCCGTGAGCGATGGGCCAGCATCAGCAGGCCGTAGCGTTGGGCGAGCTCCAGCTTCAGCTCGTGGCAGTCGCTGGTGATGACGACGGGATGCGCCGCCGACGGCAGCACGTCGTGCTCCACGAGCGCGCAGATCGCGCGGAACGCGGCCTCGTCGGGACGGCCGTCGGCGCCGTAGAAGCGGTCGCCGCAGCGCACGCTGAGCACTTCGTAGTCCTGCACCGGCAGGCCTTGCGCGAGCTCGGCCTCGATGTCGGGCGTGAACTTGTAGAGGCCCTGCATCGCGGCGCGCGTGCGCTCGGGCAGCGTCGTGCGGTTCCAGGCGCCGGCGTTGGTGCTGACGTACAGCTCGCGCTCGTCGGAGGCCAGGAACGCGTTGAGGCGGACGCGCAGCGCCACCTCGTCGTTGAAGAACTCCTCGGCCTCGGCCACGCCGTCGGCCGTGCCGCGGTGGAACAGCGCGTCGTCGTGCTCGATGAACTTCGCGAAGCCGGTGCGGCTCAGGTCGATGCGCACCTCGACGCCGGTGTTCTCCAGCATCTCGTGCACGTGGCACGCGCCGCGGATGAAGTCGCCCAGGCCCGGCGGGCTGCTGTACCACTCGCCGGACGGCTTGAAGGTCTGGATGACGCGCTTCACGCGCGCGCGGGCGGGCGCCGACGCGACCGGCGGCGCGCTCGCGGCCGCGCGGGCCTTGGCGGCGACGTGCATCTCGCGGGCGCGTTCGAACCAGCTGCGGATGTCGGGCGATTGCGGATTCAGCGCGTGGGCGCGGCCGAAGAAGACGGTGGCGTGGTGCAGCTTGCCCATCGCCAGCGCGGTCTGGCCGCTGACGCACAGCGCCACCAGGTCGCGCGGCGCGCAGCGCAGGGCCTCGCGGCACAGCTTGTCGGCGAGGACGAGGTTGCCGCGGCCCAGCGCCTCGTTGGCCTGGAGCGCCATCGGCACCGGTGCGGCCGGTGCCGCGGGCGTCTCGACCTTCGAGGCCACGGCGTTCATGCGGCGCTCAGCGCGTCACGGGCCCCGCCCAGCTGGGTTTGGCGCCACATCGACGTGTAGATGGCCTCGAGGTTGCGGCAGAACGCGTCGGCGTCGCACAGCGCGTTCGTCGGCTGCGAGGCGATCAGCTTGGCCTTCAACGCGGCCAGGCGCTGCGGGTCGCGCGCCAATTGCAGCGCAAGCGCCTCGTAGTCGGCCAGCGAGCTGGTGACGAGTTCGGGCACGCCCGCGGCGTGCAGCAGGCTGCCGGCCACGCGCGACGGGAACGCGCCGCCCATGCAGGTGACGACCGGCAGGCCGGACATCAGCGCGTCGGCGCAGGTGGTGTGCGCGTTGTACGGATGGGTGTCGAGGAACAGGTCGGCCTGGCGATAGCGCGCCAGGTGGTCCTCCACGCGCGGCACGCGCTGCGCGAACACGAGGCGATCGGGGTCGACGCCGCGCGCGGCGGCTTCCTTGCGCAGGTTCTCCTGCGACAGCGGGTTGCGCGACATCAGCCACAGCACGCTGCCCGGCACCTCGCGCAGCAGGTTCATCCAGACGGCGAACACGTGCGGGGCGATCTTGTAGTCGTGGTTGAACGAGCAGAACACGACGCCCTCGTCCGGCAGGCCGCATTCGGCGCGCGTCGGGGTGCGGTCGGCGATCTTCAGGCCCGAGGCGGCGGGCAGGTACGAGTCGGGCAGGTACACCACCTTCTCGTTGTAGAACTGCGCGTGCGCGGGCGGGATCACGTGGCGGTCGGCCACGATGTAGTCCATGTACTTCGTGCCCATCGTGCCCGGGTAGCCGAGGTAGTTCACCTGGGCCGGCGCGGGGCGCATCGCGAAGACCTCGCTGCGCGAGTCCGAGGTGAAGCCGGCGAGGTCGATGGCGACGTCCACTTCCATGTCGCGCATGATCTTGGCGATCTGCGCGCTCTCCATCATGCGGGCGTCGACGAAGTGGTCGAAGGTGTCGAGCATGCGCTGGCGCAGGCGGCTGTTGTCGTTGACGCCGATCGAGATGGCGATGGTCTCGAAGCGCGACTTGTCGTGCCGCTCGAAGATGCCGGCCATCAGATGGCCCACCGGGTGCTCGCGCAGGTCGGGCGACACGTAGGCGATGCGGATGCGGTCGTGCTTGTAGCGCTCGCCCGTCCACAGCGGCGCGTGCTTCACCGGGTAGCGACGGTCGGCGAAGATCTGCGCGCACTTGTGGTGGACGGCGGCCGAGTCGGTCACCGACATCACGCCCAGCGACTTCGCGGCCGGCTTGCCGGCGCCGATGCCGGCGATGATCTTGGCGACGTCCGTGTCGAAGTGGGACCAGTCGCAGATGTGCATGCGCTCGTAGCAGATCGAGCCGATGCCGAACTCGAAGTCCGGGTTGATCTGCAGCAGGCGGTCGAACATCGCGATCGCCTCGAGCGGCCGCTTGAACTCGGTGAGCATCACCGCGGTGTTGGACAGCGCGTTCTGGTTGTCGGGGCTGATCGTCAGCGCGCGGTTGAAGCGCTCCAGCGCGGCCACGTGCTGCAGCGTCTCGCGCAGCAGGGTGCCGCTGTTGATCAGCGCCTCGGTGTAGTCGGGCTTGAGCTCGATGGCCTTGTCGTAGCTGGCCAGCGCGGCGTCGCGGCGGCCCAGGGCCTGCAGCACGGCGGCGTGCGCATACCAGATCGGCGCGAACGCCGGGGCGGCCTGCACGCCGCGCTCGACCAGCGGCAGCGCGCGGTCGGGGCCGTGGCGGCTCATCATCAGCACGGCCAGCGAATAGAGCGCGATGGCGTCGGCGGGAAAGTGTGACAGGTACAGCTCGAACACGGCCTGGGCCTGGTCGAGGTGGCCGGCGTTCTGCAGCTCGATGCCTTGCAGCAGCAGCTGGCGGTCGATCACGATCCGGTCGGCAGCGGGCGCGGCCGGCGCCTGGGCCTCAGTGGCGGATCCGGCGAGCATGCCCATGGGAGGCTGGACGGCGGTCGAGGTCGAGACCTGGCTGGATGGCATGCGGCGGCTCCTGGAATCCATGTTCGTTGTGATCAGGTTCCATGGTCGCGCGTCCTTGAGGGCGGCGATCGGGCGAATAAAGGCCGCCCGGACCCCCAAATCACTCCAGGTGGACGGACAGGCCCAGCCCGAGCGACCACAGCATGGCGTTGGACTGCTGGGTGTCGTACAGCGCGTCGACGTACTGCACCCGCATCGTGTAGTGGTCGCCCTCGGAGGCCATCACGTCGAACAGCGAGCGCCGGCCGAGCTGCTGCCACTGCTGCAGCGTGAAGTTGAGCACCAGCTCGCTGTTGTGCAGCACCTCGATCACCTTGCGGGCGCGATCCATCGAGTGCTCGGCCTGCTCGTGGACTTCCGCCATGCGGAACTTGCGGGCTTCCAGCGCGTCATCGCGCTGCAACCGGGCGGCTTCCGCGCGCTTGCGGGCGGCACTCGTCGTGTACGTGTTGGAGGCGTTGAACAGCTGCCAGCTCAGCGTCACGCCGCCCGACACCGAGCGCGCGTTGCCCGCCCCGCCCGACTTGGTGGCGGCCACCAGCACGCCCAGCTGCGGCTTCTGGCCGTCGAGGATGGCCTTGACGTAGCTGTCGAGCGCGTCGGCTTGCGAGTCGAGCGAGCGGATGTCGGACGCCCGCGAGGCCATCGTCTGCAGGTCGGCCAGCGCCGGGGTGTCCAGCATGACCGACGTGATGCCGTCGGTGGGCGGCAGGTCGTCGCCGACGAAGCGGCGCAGGCGCACCTCGGCCAGGCGCTTCTGCGACAGGCTCTGGTCGCGCGACAGCTCGGCCTGCTGCTGCGTCTTGCGCGCCTGCACGAGCTCGCTCATGCGGCCGCGGTCGGCGGCCACGATCTGCTCGAGCGCGTCGACCAGGCAGCCCATCTTGTGCGCGTACTGGTCGTAGACCTGCGACTCGACGGTGTAGCGGCTGCGCTCGAGCGCGAGCGAGACGGTCTGCAGCGCCACCTGCTCCTGCGCGGACAGCTCGCCCAGCCGCGCGGCGTCGGCCAGGTGGCTGCGCCAGTCGGTGAGGTCGCTGATGCGGCCGCCGTCGTACAGCGGGGCGGTGACGGTCACGCCGCCCTGGAACTGCGCGCCGTGCGTGGACGCCGAGTTGACCGCGCCGGCGTCGATGCCGCCGATCTGGCCCGACAGCGAGGCCTGCGGCAGGCGTCCTGAGCGCTGCTCGTCGATGTCGATGGCGGCCGCCTCGGCCAGCAGCTTGGCGGCGCCCACGGCGTTGCTGCGGCGGATGGCCGTCTGCACCATCGTCAGCAGGTTCTGGCGCGGGGCGCGCTCGCCGGCCGGCAACGGCGCGGACGACGGCGCGGCGGGCGCGGTGCGGAACGTGGGCGCGGACTTGGGGTCGGCGCCCTCGTCGGCCGCGCAGCGGTCGGGCTTGGGCGCGGCCGGCGCGCCGGCGGCCACCGGGTTCGCCTTGCGCGACGCCGCGGTCACGGCCGCCGTGGCCGGCGGCGCGGCGGCGGCCAGCAGCAGGCTCGCGGCGCACGCGATGCGCGCGATCCACGCGTTGAAAGAGGTCTCAGAAGCCACGAACAAGGTCCTTGCGGGTCTTCAGCATCAGCACATCGGCTGGAAGCGGAAGCGGTCCTGCGCGAGCGCGAGGATGCGGCGGATGCGTTGCTCGCCGTGATGGTGGTCGAGCGCGTATCGCGCGCGCGCCGCGATGCCGTCCTTGCCGGCGGCGTCGAACTTGGCGACGGCCGCGGCCACCACGTCCTGCGGCTTCACGATGTCCATCGGCGAGTAGAAGACGATGTGCTCGGTCGGGATGTCCGACACCGGCACGATGTAGCGCAGCGACTCGGGCACGATGGGGATGCCGCCGGTGCTCAGCGCGTCGAAGATGCGGTTGGGGACATCGTTGAGCGCCGGGATGATCCAGTGCGCCTTGTGCGAGATCCACTCGAACATGCGCTCGGCGTCGGTGCGCTGGTGGAAGTCGCCGCTGTTGAAGCCCACGCGGTCGTAGCTCAGGTGCATCGTCACGGCCACCTGGTTGCGGAACGTGAACGGCTGGTAGCACATGTGCTGTCCCAGCGGCTCGTCGCTGCGCTCGGTGGACAGCATCAGCGGCAGGCTGTCGGCCAGCTGCTGGCGGGACCACTGGTTGGTGGCGCACGGCACCGGGCCGGCGGTGAGCCAGTTGAAGCGCGAGAGCAGCCACATGTTCTGGTTGTGGGCCGGGAAGTACATGTCGCTCACGCCGGCGAGCAGCGTGCTGGCTTCCATCCAGTGGTGGTTGTCCATGTCCCAGCCGAGGAACAAGGTGTCGTCGCAGGCCGAGACCAGGCGCGAGAAGCCGTGGCGGTGTTCGGCGCGGCCGACGTCGTTGTTCGTGAGCAGTACGACGGCGCCGGCCATGTCGGCGACGATGTCGTGGATGTCGCCGACGGCGATGTCGGTGAACTGCTCGCGATCCAGCCAGCGCACGTCGACGCCGGGCAGCGCGAACGCGGTGTTGCGCTGCGTGCCGCCGATGTACAGGCGCTCGATGCGGCGGCCGTGGAAGCGGCGCACGAGGTCGTTGACGCGCTCGCCCTTGTCGCGCGCCAGATCGAAGTAGCCGTCTGTCTGCGTCTTGGCCATGCCGTCCACCACGTGCGCGTGGACGATCGCGGGTTCGGACATCGCGTCGAACAGGCGGGTGATATGAGCGGACATCGGTTGTCTCCAGATGCTAGATGCAGCGATTCTGGACAGTCTCGGCGCGGGCATTGATGGGATATCAGCCGGCTTTGACCCGCAGTTTCTAACGCTCGCGGAAGGCCTCTTTGGACTTCAGCATCGGCCGCAGCAGGAAGTTCAGCACCGAGCGTTCGCCGATGCGCACCTCCGCGCTGCCGGTCATGCCGGGCAGCACGGGCAGCGCCTTGCCCTTCTCGTGCAGCGTGTTGGCGTCCACGCGCAGCATCACGCGGTAGTAGGTCGGGTCGGCCGCGCCGCCGCGATCGGGGTCGCCGAGGGCGTCGGGGCTGATGGACTCGATGCGGGCGTCGAGGCCGCCGTAGGTCGTGAAGTCGTAGGCCGTGAGCTTGACCTTGGCACCCTGGCCCACTTGCAGGAAGCCGATCTCGCCGGGCTTCACGCGCGCCTCGATCAGCGTGTGCTCGCCCAGCGGCACGATCTCCATGATCGGCGAGCCGGGCCCGACGACGCCGCCCAGCGTGTTGCTGCGGATGTTCTTGATGAGGCCGCGCACCGGCGACTTGATGACGGTGCGGCTCAGCACGTCCTGGCGGCCGGCCTGCTGTTCCTGCAGCGCGGCGAGGTCGGTCTGGAGCTTGGACAGCTCGCTCGCGGCGTCCTGGCGGAACCGGTTGATGCGGTCGGAGCTCTGCAGCGACATCTCGTTGATCTGGCGCCGCAGGTGCAGCACTTCCACTTCGGACAGCAGTCCCTTGGCCGACATCGCCTCCGACATCGCCAGCTCGCGGCGCAGCATGTCGACGCCGCGTTCGTTCGACGCGACGGCGTCCTCCATCGCGCGGCGGCGCGCCGCGTACGACGCCTGCTCGCTCTCGGCCGCCTGCGGCACGGCGAGCACGTCGGCCGGGAACTCCAGCGGCTTGCCGGTGGATTCCGCCATCAGGCGCGCGATCTGCGCCTTCAGCGCGATGCGCTTGGTCTCGCCTTCGGCCTGCTGGGCCTGGAAGCGCGTGGGATCGAGTTCGGCGAGGTCCTGGCCCGCGGCCACCTGGTCGCCTTCGTGCACGTACAGGGCGTGCAGCAGGCCGCCTTCCAGGCTCGCGATGACCTGCTCGTGGCCTTCGGGCACGACGCGCGCGTCGGCCTTGGTGACCTCGTCGACGCGCGCCACGGAGGCCCACGTGAGCGCGGCCGTGAGCGCGGCGGCCATCAGGTACAGCACCCACGCGATCTGCGGCGAGGCCTCGGTGATCTGGGCCGCGCGCACGCCGGTCATGAAGGCGTCGTCGCCGCGGCGCGGGCGTCCGCCCATCTGCGGGACGGCCGCTTCGAGCGCGGGTTTGCGGAAGAACGAAAGCATGATGCGAGGTCAGGCGGCCTGCGCGGCCGGCATCTGCGGCGCCGGCGCGGCCTGGCGCTGCGCGGGCTGCTCGGCCGGCGCGGCCGGGCGTTGCTGCGGCTGCGGCGCGCCGGGCTTGGTGCCCGAGAGTGCCGCCAGCACCGCGCCCTTCGCGCCGTCCAGGATGACCTTGCCGTTGTCGACCACGATGATGCGGTCGACCAGCTCCAGCACGGCCGGACGGTGCGTGACCATGATCAGCGTGCGCGTCCCCGCCGCTTCCTTGAGCTGCCTGAGGAACATGACTTCGGACTGCGCGTCCATCGAGCTGGTGGGTTCGTCCATCAGCAGGATCTGCGGCTTGGTGATGAGGCAGCGCGCGAGCGCGACGAGCTGGCGCTGGCCGCCCGAGAGCAGGCCGCCCATCTCGCCGACGGACAGCTCCCAGCCCTGCGGATGCCCCGCCACCACGCGGTCGAGGCCGGTCACGCGGGCCACTTCGGCCAGGCGCGAGGCGTCGAGGTTGGGACGTCCCATCAGCACGTTCTCGCGCATCGTGCCCTTGAACAGGCGCGGCTCCTGCGACACGAAGCCGACGCGCATGCGGTAGTCCGCGGGATCGATCTGGCGCAGGTCCATGCCGTCCACCTCCACCATGCCTTCGGTGGGCTGGTAGAGCCCGGCCATCAGGCGCAGGATGGTCGACTTGCCGCTGCCGATGCGCCCGAGGATGGCGATGCGCTCGCCCTCCTTCACGCGCACGGACACGCCCTTGAGCACGCGCGGCGCGTGCGCGAGGGTGGTCTGCGGATACGCGAAGCTCAGCTCGTGCAGCGCGATCGCGCCGGTCACGCGGTGGCCCGTCACGTAGGCCTTGCCGTGCTCGCGCTCGGTGGGCAGGCTCATCATCTTGTCGAGCGACTGCATCGCGGCGCGGGCGCCTTGATAGCGCGTGGCCAGCCCCACCACGCTGCTGACCGGCGCGACGGCGCGGCCCGCGTACATCACCGCGCCGATGAGGGCGCCGCCGGTGATGACGTTGTCGTGGATCAGGTACACGCCCCACACCAGCATCGCCAGCGTGACGAGCTGCTGCGAGACGGCGGAGATGTTGCTCGTCCAGCCGGACATGTTGCGCGCCTTCAGGCCGGTCTCGGCGGCGTGCGACGTGGCGTCCTCGAAGCGGTGCAGGAAGCGGCCCTGCGCGCCGACGGCCTTCAAGTCTTCCAGGCCTTCGACGGCCTCGACGATCACGCCCTGCAGGTCGGCCTGGTGCGTCAGGTTGGCGCTCATCATGCGGCGCAGGCTGCTCTGGATGCCCAGCGCGATGCCCACGAGGATCGGGATGGCCGCCACCAGCACCCAGCCGAGCGGGCCGCCGATGACGAAGGTCATGGCCACGTACATCGCGATGAACGGCAGGTCGCTCAGCGCGGACAGGG
>FSXQ01003748.1_pt1 | contig 17592 bp, 17 predicted proteins | sample 1638011 | NCBI WGS metagenome assembly FSXQ01 (sample SAMEA3914789, study PRJEB12502) | metagenome | biome: forest; material: soil | place: Canada | collected 2011-07-03 | depth 0.3 m | reverse complement strand
GTCGGCGATGCCGCCGTGCAGCATCAGCTCGCCCGAGAAGATGAAGAACGGGATCGCGAGGAACGAGAACACGTTCATGCCCGACACCATCATCTGCACGGCGGTCGCCACGGGCACGCCCTCCACCGCGAAGGTGGCCATGCAGCTGAAGCCGATGGCGAACGCGACGGGCACGCCCAGCAGCAGCATCAGCAAGAAGGCACAACAGAGGACAGCCAGTTCCATTTTCAGTGCGCGGCCGCGGCCGGGGTGGCGGGGCGCAGCACGCGCTCCACGGAGAACAGGGTCACCAGCACGCCGGACAGCAGCGTGGGTGCATAGCGCCAGGCCTCGGAGAAGCCGAGCGTGGGGATGTCGTTGCCGCGCGTGGCCTCGATCATCTCGAGGCTGCCGTGCACCAGCACCACGGCGAAGCCGATCACGAGCAGGTGGCCCAGCACCGCGCACACCCGCTGGCCGCGCGGCGGCAGCAGCTTCACCGCGGAATCGAGGCCGATGTGCCCCGCGCCGTGCACGCCCACCGACGCGCCGAACATGGCCACGCAGATGGCCAGCAGCAGCGCGGCCTGCTCGATCCACGCGGGCTCGGCGTTGAACGCGTAGCGCATCACGACGCCGTAGGTCACGACCACGCCCAGGCTCGCCAGCGACACGCTGGCGAGCACGATGGCCACGCGCGAGAGCCGGTCGCAGGTCGCGCGAACGTGCGCGAGCGCGGCGCCCACGGTCACTTCGCGTCGACGATGGCTTGCACCAGCGCCTTCGTGGCCGGGGTGGCGGCGAACTTGTCCCACACCGGCTTCTCGGCGTCGGCGAAGGCCTTGTGGTCGATCTGGCTGGCGGGCACGAAGGTGACGCCATCCTTGGCCAGCGCGGCGCGCGCGGCCTGCTCGCGCGCCTCCCACTGCTTGACGTAGAACGGCACCGACGCCTTGGCCGCGGCGCGCAGCGACTGCTGCTCCGCGGGCGCGAGCGTGTCCCACACCTTCTTCGAGAACACGAGCACCTCGGGCAGCATCACGTGCTCGGTCTCCGAGTAGATCGGCGCCGACTCGTAGTGCTTGGTTTCCTGGTACGACGGCACGTTGTTCTCGGCGGCGTCGAGCAGGCCCGTCTTGATGCCGGTGTAGACCTCGGCGAGCGGCATCGGCGTGGGCGACGCGCCGAGCGCGGAGATCGTGGCCACCCACAGGTCGGACTCGGGCACGCGCACCTTCAGGCCGCGGATGTCGGCCGGGCTGCGGATCGGGCGCTTCGCGTAGAACGAGTGCGAGCCGCTCTCGTAGAACGCGAGGCCGATGAAGCCGGCCTTGTCGAACGCGGCGAGGATCTTCTCGCCCTCGGCGCCGTACATCGTCTTGCGGAACTGCGCGATGTCGCGGAACAGGAAGGGCAGCGACGGGATCTGCGACTCGGGCACGATGCCGTGGAACACCGCGGAGCTCACGCGCACCATGTCCAGCGCGCCGATCTTGACCTGTTCGACGGTGTCCTTCTCGGAGCCGAGCGCGCCGTTGCCGAAGACCTTGATGGTGTCCTTGCCGCCAGTGGCCTTGGACAGCTCGTCGCCCATGAACGCGACCGCCTGGTTGGTCGGGTAGTCCTTGGCGTGGAAGTCGGCCGAGCGGAACGTGCGCGCGTGAGCCGCGCCGGTGGCGAGCGACGCCAATGCCGCCAGCATGGCGATCGCGATCTTCTGGGTCTTCAAGCTTGTCTCCATCTTTTTTCGTCGGGTGGTCTGCGCGTCGCCGCGTCAGAGGTAGTCGTCGCGCGGCGGCGAGAACTGGTCGAGCAGCGTGCTGCCCGCCTCCAGCGCCTTCACGCCGTGCGTGTGCAGGTGGGGCGCGATGAACGCGTCGCCGGCGCGCAGGGTGCGCCACACGCCGTCCACCTCGGCCAGGAACGAGCCCGAGACGACGAAGGCGATCTGGTCGTGCACCTCGTGCGCATGCGGGGTGCCGACGGCGCCCTCGTCGAACTGCACGAGGACGGACATCAGCTGGGACGTGTGGCCCACGATGCGGCGGCGGATGCCGTCGCCCAGTTCCGTCCAGGGGGCGTCGGCGCTGTCGAAGAAGAGGTTCATCGCGTCTCCGGGCCCGTGTCCGGCCCTTGTCGTTGGGTGTTTCGATGAACTGTAGCGCGTCGTTTTAAAAAATGGAACAGCGGTTCACTAAATAAAAACCATAATTTCGGGAAAGCACTGATCGGGGGTAGGCTTGCGACCGCACCACGCCAGAAGTCCGCCGAGCGGGCCGCCAGGCAGCCCCTTTTCCAGCCTCAGAAAGCTGACCGACCCATGCAAATCCGCCAACCGATCCACAGCGAACATGCGCGCACGCTGGACACCGAAGGCCTGCGCCGCCACTTCCTCGTGGAGGATCTCTTCCAGGCCGACACGGCCACGCTCATCTACAGCCAGATCGACCGCATCATCGTGGGCGGCATCCATCCGGTGAAGGACGTGGTTCGCTTCGCGCCGGAGCTCGGCCGCCACACCGGCACCGACTTCTTCCTGCAACGCCGCGAGCTCGGTCTCATCAACATCGGCGGCGCCGCGCGCGTGATGGTCGACGACCAGGTCTTCGAGATCGACGGCCGCGAGGCGCTGTACATCGGCCAGGGCGCGCGCGACGTGCGCTTCGAGTCGCTGGACGCCGCGCGACCGGCCAAGCTGTATTTCAACTGCGCGCCGGCGCATACCGCGTATCCGCATCGCAAGGTGACGCTGGCCGAGGCCTCGCCAGAGACGCTGGGTTCACCCGAGACCAGCAACCGCCGCACGATCCACAAGTTTCTGGTGCCCGATGTCCTGCCCACCTGCCAGCTGCTGATGGGCATGACGCAGCTCGAGCCGGGCAGCCTGTGGAACACCATGCCGTGCCACACGCACGAACGCCGCATGGAGGTGTACTTCTACTTCGACATGAGCGCCGACGCGGCCGTGTTCCACATGCTGGGCGAGCCCACGCAGACGCGCCACCTCGTCGTGCGCAACGAGCAGGCGGTGATCAGCCCGAGCTGGTCGATCCACTCGGGGGTCGGCACCCAGGCCTACACCTTCATCTGGGGCATGGTCGGCGAGAACCAGGTCTTCAAGGACATGGACCACGTGCCCATGGCCGCCCTGCGCTGAGACCACGACATGATCCTCGACAACTTCCAACTGCACGGCCAGGTCGCCATCGTCACCGGCTGCAACACGGGCCTGGGCCAGGGCATGGCGCTCGCGCTGGCGCAGGCCGGCGCCGACATCGTCGGCATCAACGTCTCCGCCCCCGACGAGACGCGCGACCAGGTCGAGACAGCCGGCCGCCGCTTCACCGACCTGCGCGCCGACCTCGCCGACACCGCCGGCATCCCCGGCCTCATCGAGCAGGCGCGCGCGGCGCACGGCCGCGTCGACATCCTCGTCAACAACGCCGGCATCATCCGGCGCGACGACGCGATCAAGTTCACCGAGAAGGACTGGGACGACGTCATCGACCTGAACCTGAAGACGGTGTTCTTCTTCTCGCAGGCCGTGGCGCGCCACTACATCGCGCAGGGCGGCGGCGGCAAGATCATCAACGTGGCGTCGATGCTGTCGTACCAGGGCGGCGTGCGCGTGCCGTCGTACACGGCGTCCAAGAGCGGCGTGGTGGGCATCACGCGCGCGATGGCCAACGAGTGGGCGAGCCACCGCATCAACGTCAACGCGATCGCGCCGGGCTACATGGCCACCAACAACACCGCGGCGTTGCGCGCCGACGAGACGCGCAACGTGTCGATCCTCGAGCGCATCCCCGCGGGGCGCTGGGGCGTGCCGGAGGACCTGGCGGGGCCGGTGGTGTTCCTGGCCTCGCGCGCGTCCGACTACGTCAACGGCTACACCGTCGCCGTCGACGGCGGCTGGCTGGCCCGTTGACCCTCGCGCGCGGCCGGCGCCGGTTTGATCGCGGACCGGCATCGGCAGATAATGCGAAAAATCTGAAACGCAAGTCCGAAGAAGTCAAAACGCATGGATGACGAGTTTGTTGAAGGCAGGCAGCCCGAGTCGGTGGCGGCGGTGCTCAAGGTGTTCGCGATCATGCAGGCGCTGGCGGAGCGCAACGAGACGGGCATCTCCGAGCTGTCCATCAAGCTCGCGATGCCCAAGGCGACCGTCTACCGTTTCCTGCAGACGATGAAGACGCTGGGCTTCGTGCGCCAGGAGGCCGACAGCGAGCAGTACGGCCTCGCGATGAAGCTGTACGAGCTCGGCAGCAAGGCGCTGGTCAACCCCGACCTGGTCGACCTGGCCAAGCACCACATGCAGATGCTGGCCGACCGCACCGGCGAGACGGTCCACCTGGGCACGCTGATCGACAGCGAGATCATCTACGTGCACAAGGTCGACTCGCGCCACATGCTGGGCATGTACTCGCGCGTCGGCCGCCGCGCGCCGCTGCACTGCACGGCCATCGGCAAGGTGCTGATGGCCTGGGAGCATCCCGAGCGGCGCGACCTCGTGCTGGAAGGCGCCGAGTTCACGCGATTCCGCGACAAGACCATCGTCGACCGCCCGGCCTACCTCAAGGAGCTCGACCGCGTGCGCGCGCAGGGCTTCGGCGAGGACCGCGAGGAGTTCGACGAGCACATCCGCTGCCTGGGCGTGCCCATCTTCGACCGCCTCAACCAGCCGGTGGCCGGCCTGAGCGTGTCGTTCCCGACCTTCCGCTACGACAACGCCGCGGCGCCGGCCGTCGTGGAGATGCTGCAGGCCGCCAGCCGCGACATCTCGGCGCACCTGGGCTGCACGGTGAACCCGCTGGCCAGCCTGAAGACGCCCGCGGCGGCCAAGGCCTCCGCGGCGCCGAAGATCCGCGGCGGCAAGCACGCCAAGGCCTGACGCGCGCGTGCACGGCGCGCCGCGAGGGCGCGCCGCAGCCGTGGCTCAGTGCTTGATCGTCAGCGCGTAGAACTGCACGACGGTGCTCACGGTCTTGAGCGGCGTGCCCTCCACCGCGCTCTGGTCGTAGTCGCCGGCCTTGAAGTAGAACTTCTCGCCGATGAACGAAGACGGCAGCGGGAACGTGTGCGTCACGTTGTTGGCCATCACGGTGATCGTCGTGCCAGACAGCTCGAGCTCGTAGTTGAACTTCGCGCCCGGCGTGATGGTCGTGATCTTCGGCAACGTCGAACTGCCGCCCTCGTTGGTGTTCTCGAGCAGCAGCTGAACCACGCCCTTGGACGTCACCTGCAGCTCGCACAGCGGCTTGCTGGGGCCCGAGCCCTGGAAGATCTGGCCGATCGCCACGTGGTCGGGCACCTCCGCCACCTTGACCGTGGCCGACAGCACGTTGGTGCCGCTCGTCTTCCACGTCGCGTTCTCGCGCAGCTCCACGCGCGGATGCAGCGAGCCGCTGGTCGTCCAGCCCACCTTCGGGTCGGCCATCACCATCGAGCCGTCCGACGTGTTCGTGTAGAAGTACGGCGCGTCGGTGTAGCTCGCGAGCTCGGACGCGGAGACGGTGTCGGGATGATCCTTCGAGCCCGTGGGCAGCTGCAGCGTGAAGAGGGACAGGTTGAAGTTCTGGCCGGGCGCCTTCGTCTTGCTGATGCTCTCCACGTAGGACCGGTCGGGGCTCGCGGCCAGGGAGGTGTCCTGCGGTTCGTCCGCGTCGGCACCGCCGCCGCAGCCCGCCAGGGCGCCGCCGAGCACGCTCGCGACGATGGCCAATGTCATTCGCTCATTCATGGTTTGTCTCCTGGATGTGTCGTTGAACAATGCGCCGCTTGCCTCGGGTGTCGCGGCTTGTCGGTCTTCGGGAACGCGACGGCGTCGCATTGCGGCGAGGCCTTTCCGGTGCTTGCCGGCAGGAACATTTGCCACAATGAAACGTCGTTCCGATATTTTCGGTTCGCGGTTTCTATTGTGAAATCCGGGTGAGCCCTTGGTTCACCGGAAACGACGAAGCCCGCGCGGGCGGGCTTCGAAATCGTCTTTGCGCCGGCTGAGCCGGCCGCCGTCGGCTACGCCCGCTCGGCGTTCGCCGACACGCGCTGGATCGCCTGCGGCGGCATCCCGAACGCGCGCAGGAACGACTGCCGCATGCGCTCGCGGTCGCCGAAGCCGGTCTCGCGCGCGATCACCTCGATGGGATGGCGACTCGTCTCCATCATCAGGCGCGCGGCCTCCACGCGAAGCCGCTCGACGGCCTTCGCGGGCGACTGCCCGGTCTCCTCGCGGAAGACGCGGCTGAACTGGCGCGGGCTCAGGTGGGCCGCGTCGGCGAGCACCTCGACGGACAGGTCCGCCGCGAGGTTCTCCTTCGCGAAGGCCAGCGCGGTCTGCACGCGGTCGGACTTCGCGTCGAGCTCCAGCAGCGTCGAGAACTGCGATTGCCCGCCGCCGCGGCGCTGGTAGATGACCAGCTTGCGCGCGACGGCCAGCGCCACGTCGCGGCCCAGGTCCTGCTCGATCACCGCGAGCGCGAGGTCGAGTCCCGCGCTCATGCCGGCCGACGTCCACACCTGGCCGTCGACCACGAAGATCCGGTCCTCCAGCAGCTGCACCGCCGGATAGCGCCGCTCGAAGGCGCGCGCGTGGTACCAATGCGTCGTCGCGCGCTTGCCATCGAGCAGCCCGGCTTCGGCCAGCACGAAGGCGCCGGTACAGATCGACGCGATGCGGCGCGTCCGGGCCACCGCCTTGCGCAGGCGCGCGACGAGCGTCGGCGACGGCAGGCAGCACTCGTTGTCGCCGGCCACGATCAGCGTGTCGAACGCCTTGCGGCCCCACGGCTCGGTGTGCACCGCGAAGCCCTGCGACGAGGCGACGGGGCCGCCGTGTTCGGAGATCAGCATGAAGTCGTATGCCGGCTCGCCGTTCATCAGGTTGGCGTATTCGAACGCGGTGGCGACGGCCAGCGCGAGCGACTGGAATTCGGGGTAGACGAGCAATCCGACGCGGTGCATCACGATCTCCTTCGATGGCCTGAAAGTTGGCATCCGTGGCAATGACGCCATCTTGCCATTTCCCGGATACCAGCGCTCGAAGCCGCTCGGACGGCCATGTCCTGAAACCTTGCATCTACGTCCTTTCGGAAAGTGCGCCGGATTCCTACGATATCCAACAGGCGCCGACATTCCGCCGGCCCACGCCGCAAGGACACGACCATGAGCAACAACACCCCAGGCACCGCGCTGATCACCGGCGCCTCCACTGGCATCGGCGCGATCTACGCCGACCGCCTCGCACGACGCGGCTACGACCTGATCCTGGTGGCCCGCAACGGCGACCGGCTGGCCAAGCTGGCCGACCAACTGGCCACCGCGACCGGCCGCAAGATCACCCCCCTCGTCGCCGACCTCACCGACGCCGCCGCGCTCGCGCGCGTCGAAGACGTGCTGCGCACCGACGACAGCATCTCGATGCTCGTGAACAACGCCGGCGTCGGCTCGGTCGCGTCGATCCTGCAGGGCGACGTCGACGTCATGGACGACATGATCGCGCTCAACGTCACGGCCCTCACGCGCCTGACGTACGCGGTGGCGCCCGCGTTCGCGCGCAGGAAGGCCGGCACCATCGTCAACATCGCCTCGGTCGTGGGCATCGCCGTCGAGATGCTCAACGGCGTGTACAGCGCGTCGAAGTCGTACGTGCTGAGCTTCGGCCACGCGCTGCAGCGCGACCTGGGCGACAAGGGCGTGCGCGTGCAGACCGTGATGCCGGGCGCCACCGCGACCGAGTTCTGGGACGTCGCGGGCTACGCGCCGCAGAAGGAATCGGCCATCACGATGTCGGCGGCGAGCCTGGTGGACGCCGCGCTCGCGGGCCTCGACGCGGGCGAGCTGGTGACCATCCCCGGCCTGCACGACGGCGACCGGTGGACGCAGTGGGAGGCCGACCGCCGCGCCCTCGCGCCGAGGTTCGCCAACGCGACGCCGGCGGCGCGCTATGGTGTCGGCCTGAACTGACCCGCCAGCCGGAGACCGCGATGCCGTACCTGCAGCTGGACGTCAACGATCACTATCCCGCTGCGGCGAAGCAGCGCCTCGCCGAGCGCATGTGCCGCACGTACGCCGAGATGATGTCGGTCGACATCCGGCGCATCAGCGTCGCCATCCGCGAGCTGGGCGACGGCGGCGTGTGGCGCATGCCCGAACCGGACGGCATACCGGTACCCGTATCGCTGATGATGCTCGACATCCGACACGGCCGGCCGCCCGAGTTGCGCATGGCGCTCGCCAAGGCCTTGTGCGCGCACTGCATCGAGTTGCTGGGGCTGCGCGAAGACCGGCTCAACGTGGAGTTCACGCAGCACACGGGCGACGAGATGTACCACCCGACGCTGGGCGGCTTCAGCCCGGACTGGACGCCGGGCGAGTCCCCTCAGTAGTCCACGCCCTTCCAGTAGTCTCGGTTCTCCACGATGCTGTAGCGGTTCGGGTCGAGCTTGACCATCGCGTCCGCCGTCCCGTTCCAGACGGTGCCGTGCGAGTTGTCGTTGCTGTCCAGCACCACCGACTCGTCGCGCAGCAGGTTGCTGAAGACCTGGTGCTCGTGCGCGTTGCTGTCGTTGTGAGCCTCGAAGCTGGTGCGGCTGTCGATGCGCGCGCGGTCGGCGTCGGCGGCCTGCTGCGCCGCCTGGCGGCCGATCTCGCGGATCTGGCCGATCACCGGCGCGGCCAGGCGGCGCGCGATGTCGTCGATCACGGCCTGGTTGGGCTCGAAGCTGTCGCGCATCGCCAGCGCCGTGTTGCCCTGCTGCGCCGCCACGCCGACCGGCACCGCGGCGTGGTTGACCAGCGCCATGAACGAGCCGTTGGCCGACGGCGCGACGCAGAAGATCGAGTCGAAGCGCGCCGGCACGTTGCTGCCCATGATGCCGCCGTCGCCTTGCAGGCGCGCGCAGCGCATGCCGCCGCGGCTGCCGAGCGGCTCCTCGCGGTCGACCCGCATGGGCGCGGCCGGCGTGTGCATGCGCTGGGTGGACTGGCGCGTGAGGTCGATGAACGTGCGCCCCAGCGGCTGGCCCGACGGGTAGTACAGCGCGTTGGCGTAGATCGTGCCGGGCATGCCGCCCGAGCGCATCTGCATCATGCGGCCCTGCTGCGTGTTGGTGTCGATCACCATGTACGCGGCGCCCAGCGCGGCGAACTCGCCTTGCGGGCCGTGCGCCAGGATCGTGCCCTGCGAGCTCTGCGGCTCGATGCGCCAGCCCTGCGGCAGGCCGACGCGCGCGCTGTTGTCGCGCAGCGTGACGGCGCGCAACTGCGCCGCCGGCGCGCTGGGCGCTCCACCGCCCGCGTTGCCGGCCGGCGCGGGATGCCACGCGGCCTGCAGCGCCTGGGCCATCGGCTGGAAGCTCGTGCGCAGCCGGCCCGCGTCGTCCAGCAGCACGCCGGACTCGAACCCGTGCGCGCCCGGCGCCACCACCACCAGGCCGGCGACGGCCGGCCCCTGCACCGACGCGATCTGGAAGTGCACCGACGTCGACCCGGTGCCCGCAGCCTGCACTACGCGGCCCAGCGTGGGACGCGCGCCGAAGCGGTCGTGCAGCTTGCGCAGCGTGGCGCCCATCGCGGCGCCGGCGCTGGTGGCACCCGGGACGGGGCCGTAGGAAATCTCGCCGCCGCGCGGGCCGGCGAGAAGGGTCGTGGCGTCCTGCGCCTGCGCTGCGGACAGCGCGACGACGGCCGCGAGGGTGAATGCGATCTTGAGCTCGTTCATGGTCCGATCCTCCTGCGTGGCCGGCGGCGATGGTGGCCGGCCCTCTGCGACGCCAGTGTCCGCAGCGGGCCGGCGCGTGTCCTTAAGCCGGTCTAAATCGTGGTCAGTGAACGACCGTGATCCCCAGCGGCGCCGACAGACCCGTCGCCGCGCCCTGGATCGTGCGCACGCTGGCGATCGTCAGGTCGGGCGCCGTGCCGGCCGTCTGGATCACGTAGATCGCCGACGCGCCGTAGTCGTTGACGTAGACGATGGGCGGCGTCACCGAGTTGTCGAAGAACACGCCGGCCGGGTACGACAGCGGGAAGGCGCTGGACGTCGCCAGCGTGGCCACGGGGTCGACGGCGCCGCCGCCGGCGGTGGTGTCGTACAGCTGCACGCCGCGGCCGGGCATGCCGATGGCGAAGGCGTTGGCGCCGCTGTTGGCGCCCAGGCTCTGCGACTGCGCGTTGCCGCCCTGGTTCATCGTGAACGAGCGGATCGGCATCGTGTTGCCGCTGTTGCCGGCCGCGAAGACGGCCACGTTGCCGCCGAAGGCGTTGGCGACGTAGACGTTCTTGTCCTTGTCCAGGTTCACGCCCACGGGCACGGTGAAGCCGGTGTTGGAGCCCGCGATCTCGTAGTCCGACGCCGTGGCGTTGGCGGCGAAGTGGAACACGCCGGTGTCGCCGCCGTTGCCGCCGCCGCAGTTGGGGCAGGTGGCCACGTAGAGGTCGTCGCCCGGGCCGAAGGCGATGCCCTGCGGCGAGCCCATGCCCGGGCTGGTGAGGCTGCGCGTAGGCGCGACGTTGCCGCTGGCGTCGATCGGGAACACGCCGATCGTGCCGCCCTCGCGGTTGGCGACGAAGAGGTTGCCCTGATGGTCGACGCCGATGCCGATCGGCAGCGACAGCCCCGTGTTCGCGCCCGTGATCGTGCGCGCCGGCGCGGCGTTGCCGGTGGCGTCGAGCGCGAACACGGTGACGCTGTTGTTCTGGTTGGTGACGTAGATGCCCGGCGTGGCCGAGGCGTTGGACGTCGGCGTGGTCGTGGTGACAGGCGGCGTCGCGGGATCGCTGCTGCCGCCACCGCAGGCGGTGAGCGCCAGGGCGATGGCGGCGGCAAGGGACAGGTCGAGCGTGCGGTTCATGGGACTTCCTCCGTGGAATTGGTGTTGGGTCGACGGAGAAAGTGTCTTTTTCCGCACGCGAAGGCGTCCTTAAGTCCATCTAAAGGATTTCGCAAACGGCGGGCCGCACGGGCTATGAAATACTGGGGCACAACCCGGTACCCCCTCCGGTTTCCATGCAGCGCACGTACCGATTCGAAGACGTCCAGGTCGACCCCGCCGAACGCACGCTGCATGTCGCAGGCAAGCAGGCGTCCGTCGGTGGACGGGCGTTCGACCTGATGCTGGCGCTGATGGCGCGCGCCGGCGCGCTGGTGTCCAAGGATGAACTGCTGGTCGCGGTGTGGGGGCCGCTGGTCGTGGAGGAGGCCAATCTCCACGTGCACGTCTCCGCGCTGCGCAAGGTGCTCGGCGCCGGCGCCATCGAGACCGTGCCGGGGCGCGGCTACCGCCTGCTGCTGGCGCCGGCGCCCGACGATCGCGTCGACCCGCCCGCACCGGCCGCCAGCGCGCCCGTCGCGTCGCGCCTCGACGCCACGCCCGGCAACCTGGGCCTCGCGCCGCCCGTGCTCTACGGCCGCGAGGACGAGGTCGGCGCCGTGCGCGCCCTCCTGCGCACCAACCGCCTGGTGACGCTGCTGGGCATCGGCGGCGTCGGCAAGACCAGCCTCGCGCTGTCGGTCGCGCATGCCGAACGGCCGCTGTGGCCCGCGGGCGTGTGGTTCGTCGACATGGCGCCCGTGATGGATCCGGCGCTGGTGGTCGGCGCCATCGCGCACGCGCTGGGCATCAGCCTGGCGCCGCATCGCCCGGCCCTGCAGGAACTGGCCACGGCGCTGGGCGAGCGGCCGATGCTGGTCGTGGTCGACAACGCCGAGCACCTGTGCGACGCCATCGCCGGCGCGGTCGCCGCGCTGCTGGACACGACCTCGCAACTGCGCCTGCTCGTGACCAGCCGCCAGGCGCTGCGGCTGCCGCAGGAGCAGCGCTTTCCGCTGGCGGGGCTGGCGTCGCCGGCGAACCCTGATCTGTCCGAGCCCGGACAGCTGGGCGCGATCACGCTGTTCGCGGCCCGCGTCACCGCGCTGTCGCCGCAGTTCCGCCTGACCGCGGCCAACGCGCCGGCGGTGGCCGAGGTGTGCGGCCGTCTGGACGGACTGCCGCTGGCCATCGAGCTGGCCGCCGCGCGCGTGCCGGTGCTCGGGCTAGAAGAGCTTCGCGACCGACTGCACCGCAGCCTGAGCGTGCTGGGCGGCAAGGCCACGGCGGCGGCGCCGCGCCACCAGACCCTGCGCGCCACCTTCGACTGGACGCACGACCTGCTGTCGCCCGACGAGCAGCGGCTGCTGCGCCGGCTGGCGATGTTCGTCGGCGGCTTCAGCCTGAAGATCGCCGAGGACGTCACCTCGGGCCGCCACGACGAGCCCGACGGCGACGCCTCCGGCATGCTCGACGACCTCGGCGCGCTGATCGAACGCTCGCTGGTCGTCGTCAGCGACACCGACCCGCCGCGCTACCGGCTGCTGGAGGTCACGCGCGCCTATGCGCTGGAAAAGCTGGTCGACGCCGGCGAGTTCGAGCGGCTGTCGCGCCGGCACGCCAACGCCATCTGGCGCCTGTTCGCCACCGCCGAGGCCGACCTCAACGAGAAGACGCGCGGCGCGCTGGGCCGCGGGCAGTTCCTCGAGCGCCTGGCGCCGGAACTCGACAACCTGCGCGCCGCGCGCGCCTGGAGCGAGGCGGCCGGCCATCACGCGCTGAGCGTGGGCCTGGCCGCCGCGTCCGCGGAGGCGCTGCGGCTGCTCGGTCGCGCCACCGAGGCGCTGCAGGCCCTGCTCGCGCTGCGCGGTCGACTGGCCGACGACATGCCGGACGAGTCGCTCGAGCTGTTCTGGACCAGCCTGTGCGCGCTGGGCACGCACGGCCGCATCTCGAGCGACGACATGCGCGACGTGATCGCGCGTTCGGAAATCCTCTACCGGCGCCTCGGACGCGCGCGCCGCACGCATGTCGGCCTGTACCGCAAGGGCTTCGCGCTGCTGCACCTGGGCGACATCGACGCGGCCGCGCAGGTGATCGCCGAGATGGCGCCGCTGGAGGCCGCGGACTGGCCCGCCCGGGCCATCGTCCAGCGCCTGACGCTGCTGGGCGCGGTCGCGGCGGTGCAGGGACGCGTCGAGGTGTTCGTCGCGGCCTATCGCGAGGCGGCGGCGCTGCTCGAAGGCGATGCGAGCGAGAGCGACGTCGTGCTGAACGTGCTGAGCAACCTCTGCATGTCGCTGGTCGGCGCAGGGCGCGACGAGGAGGCGCTGGCGGTCGCGGCCGACGTGCTGTCGCGGCGCCCGAGCCCGGTGGTGCGCAACATCACGTTGCGCGTCACGCTGGCCGCCTCGACCTTCCTCGCGCGGCTGGACGAGGCCCGCGAGATCGCGGTCGAGGCGATGTCCGCCTGGCTCGCCGACGACATGCTGCCCCACATGCTCAGCGTGTTCGCGTGGCTCGCGTACCTGCAGGGCCGCACGGCCGACGCACTGCGCCTGGACGCCGCGGCACGGACGCAGGTCGCGCGCCGCGGCCTGTCCAACGCGCCCGTCTTCGACCGCGCCCGCGCGAACCTCGAGCGCGCGATCGCGGACGCGGGCCTGCCCGCGGCCGACTGCGCGCGTTGGCGCGCGGAGGGCGAGCGGCTCGACGAGGACGAGATCGTGGCGCTGTGCCTGGCCAAGCCGGACGCGCGCGCGTCGATCCGATCCGCCGGCGCCTGAGCGCGGGTCAGGCCGCGGCCGTCCGGTCGTCCACCGAGTTGGCCTGCGTGATCTGGCTGCCTGCGGGAACGCTGTGCGTCAGCCAGACGTTGCCGCCGATCGAGGCGCCCTGCCCGATCGTGATCCGGCCCAGCACCGTGGCGCCGGCGTAGATGACGACGTCGTCCTCCAGGATCGGATGGCGCGCGCCGCCCTTGGCCAACTGGCCCTCGGCGTCGGTGGCGAAGCGCTTGGCCCCGAGCGTGACGGCCTGGTAGATGCGCACGTTGCGGCCGATGACCGCGGTCTCGCCGATCACGACGCCCGTGCCATGGTCGATGAAGAAATGGGAGCCGATGGTGGCGCCGGGGTGGATGTCGATGCCCGTCTCGCCGTGGGCAAGTTCGGCCACGATCCGCGCCAGCAGCGGCACGCCGAGCTCGTACAGCCGATGCGCGAGGCGATGGTGGATGACGGCGTACAGCCCGGGATAGCACAGCAGGACTTCGTCGACGCTGCGCGCCGCCGGGTCGCCGCGATAGGCCGCCAGCACGTCGGTGTCGAGCAGGTCGCGGATGCCGGGCAAGGACTGGCCGAAGCCGCGCACGATGGACAGCGCGCGGGCCTCGATGTCGCTGGCCGAGGCGCCCGCGGCGCGCGCGTCGCGGCCGAGCTCCAGCCGCACCTGGCCGGCCAGCGCGCGCAACGCGGCATGCAGCGTGTGGCCCACGAAGTAGTCCTCGCTCTCCTGGCGCAGGTCGGGCGGGCCCAGGCGCATGGGGAACAGCGCGGCGCGCAGGCTCGCCACGATCTCGGCGAGCGCTTCGCGGGACGGCAGCTCGCGCCCGTTGACCTCGGTGTGCCGGGCCTGCAGCGTTCGCCAGCGCTCGCGCGACTGGCGCAGCTGCTCCACGATGTCCGCGAGGTTCAACGCGGCATCCTGCGGCGATCGGGGGGTGGAGTCATCGGTACTCATGAGGCATTTCAAGGAATCGGACCAAGCCGGGTTTTACACCTTCGTGCCGCGCGACACGCCCGCCGGGGCCTTCGCACGAATTCGAGCAAGCATCCGCATTGACGCGATGGCGCGCGCCGAGGGAGCATGTCCCCGACTTCGGTCGTCTCCTCGGCTCGACCCCCTGCAGTCCAGCCGATTCCGGCCCGGCCCCGCGCCGGGCCCTTTCTTGCCTTTGACCCTGCGATCACGGCGCCCTTCAGCCTTCAGGCGCCTTGCCGAAATTGAAATGATGAAGCCACGTCCTGCCTCCGAACCCAACCGCCTGGTCACGGTCTAGCGCCATGTGCGAGCTCCTGGGTCTCAACAGCAACGTCCCGACGGCGGCGACGTTCTCGTTCAGTGGGCTGTCGGCGCGCGGCGGCCAGACGGGCGATCACTCGGACGGCTGGGGCATGGCGTTCCACGACGGCGAAGGCTGCCGCGTGTTCCTGGACGAAGGGCGGGCCTGCGACGCTCCCCTGGCCGACTTCCTGCGACGCCAGCCCTTGCGCGCCAGGACGGTCATCGCCCACGTGCGCAAGGCAACCCAGGGCGCCATCGACCTCTCGAACTGCCACCCGTTCCAGCGCGAATGGCTGGGACGCAACTGGCTGTTCTGCCACAACGGCGACCTCGGGTCGTTCCGCCCACCGCTCGACAGCGGCGCGCTGCCCATCGGCAGCACCGACAGCGAGTGGGCGTTCTGCTGGCTGCTGGCGCAGCTGCGGCGGCGTTTCGCGACGGCGCCCGACTGGCCCGAGCTCGCGCCCGTGCTCTCCGGGCTGATGCCGCAGCTGTCGGCGCACGGCGTCTTCAACATGCTGCTGACGGACGGCAAGGCGGTCTACGCGCACGCGTCCACCAAGCTCAGCTGGGTGGAGCGCGGACATCCGTTCACGCGCGCGAAGCTGGTCGACTGCGACGTCGAGATCGACCTGGCGTCGGCGAACGGGCCGTCGGACCGGATGGTCGTCGTGGCCACGCGCCCGTTGACGACCGGCGAGTCGTGGCAGGCGTTCGAGCCCGGCGAGTTTCGCGTCTTCGCGGCGGGGCAGAGCGTGTGGCATGCGCACACGCTGGGGGCGGCGGACACCGTGCGATTGGCCGCTGCGGCTTGAGGCGGCGCGGCCGTTCATGCAACGGCGCATGCGCATGCGCTTGCATCGGCTTGACGACCGCCGACGTGACGCCTGCGCGCCCGGTGCCGGACATTCGCGAGCTCGTCGCCGATATCAGGCCGCCTCGGCCAACGCCTCCACGGCCTGCAGGTGCGGCGCGAGGAACGACGTGCGCTCCTGGCCGAAATTCAGCGCCATCGTTCCGTTGACGTTGAGGACGCGGGAATCGGTCACGCCCAGGAAGCCGAACAAGCCCTGCAGGTAGGGCCCGACGAAGTTGAAGGCGTCGCTCTGCGGGCCCCCGGTCGCCACGATGAACGTCGCCTTCTTGCCAACCAGCAACCCCTTCGGCACGCCGTCTCCGTACGAGAAGGTGCGTTGCGCCCGCGAGATCTGGTCGATCCAGAGCTTGAGCACGGCCGGCACGCCGAAGTTGTGCACGGGGACGCCGAAGACGTACTCGTCCGCCGCCTCGAGTTCCGCGATCAGTTTGTCCGACAAGCCCAGCAATTCTTTCTGCTTCGGGGTTCGCGCGTCGGCCGGGGTGCGTACCGCGCCGACCCACTCCGCGTCGATCGGCGCGATCGGCGTGGCATAGAGATCACGGCTCAAGACAGTGCCACCCGGAGACGACGCGGTCCAACGGGCGATGAAGGCGGCGCCAAGCTGGCGCGTCACGGAGTCGTCGAAGAGCGGGCTGGAATCGATGTGGAGAAGCGTGGACATGGGGCACCCCAGATAAACGTCACATGACGCTTAATCAGCATATGTCTATTAATGAAAATAGACAAGTGTCGTTTAAGCATCCACTGACGCAAACGACGCTATGCTCGACCCTGCATGGAACAGACCGCCAAGACTCCCGACGCCACGGATCCGCGCATCTTGCGCAGCCGCCGCATGCTCATGGAGGCGTTGGGACGCCTGTTGGCCCGCAAACCGTTCGACGAGGTGTCCATCCAGGAGATCGCGGACGAGGCGACGCTGAACCGGGCGACGTTCTACCTTCACTATCCCGACAAGAACAGCCTGCTGCAGGCCATGGCGGCTGCCCGATTCCGCGAGCTGGTCGATCGGCGGGGCCTCTCCTTCTCGAACTGCGAGGGCGGTCTCCGTGCGATCGCGCTGGGCGTCTGCGACTACCTCGTGCAGGCGCCAGGCTGCTCCTCCGGCACGTTGGCGACGATGCCGATCGAAGGCTCGATCATTCCCGTGGTCGAGAACATCTTTCGCGAGGGCGCCGACCGCCATTCCGCGGCGCCCGGGGCCGATCCGGAACTGTTGTTCACGACGGTCGCCTGGGCCATCTTCGGCGCAGCCCGACGGTGGTTCCTGACGCCCGATCGACCCTCCGCCGAAGTCATGGCCGACAAGATCGAAGCGCTGGTGATGCCGATGTTGGCGAGCGCCGTGGCGCCGGCCTGACGCATCGGCCGCTTGACCGAGCGCGCCGGCCTCTTGGTCACGGCGCGCTCGCCCAACCCGCAGGCTGCTCGAGATCCGCCGGTTGTTGCGCCCGAGCGCGATGGGACGGATCTCGTTCTCGGCCCTGCTGCTGTCGCACGGTCGCTGGACAACCTCAAGTCGAACGCGCTGTAGCGACCGACGCAACGCGCACTTCCAGTCGGCCATGTAGCGGGCCGCAGCACGCCAACTCAGAAGGCTGCTGCTGGACTTTCGCTCCGTGCGGGCGCACGGCCCAACAGTCGAATGGCAGGTGTCGATTGCGACTCGGGGCACGCCCAACGCACGACATCGACACCACGTGTGGCACAAAGCAAAACGCCCGCTGGTGGGCGGGCGTTGCTTCGAGGCTGGCACCTCTGAATTTTGGTTGCGGGGGCTGGATTTGAACCAACGACCTTTGGGTTATGAGCCCAACGAGCTACCAGACTGCTCCACCCCGCGACTGAGAAAGCTATTATGGC
>FSXQ01002155.1_pt1 | contig 17613 bp, 12 predicted proteins | sample 1638011 | NCBI WGS metagenome assembly FSXQ01 (sample SAMEA3914789, study PRJEB12502) | metagenome | biome: forest; material: soil | place: Canada | collected 2011-07-03 | depth 0.3 m | reverse complement strand
GTCGTCCGAGTACGCGAACGCCGTCTTCTCGCCGGCGACGGCGCGCACGCCCACGCCCTGGTCGATGGAGAAGCTGCCGCTCTTGACGATGCCTTCCTCCAGGCTCCAACCCTCGTGGCGCGTGGTCTGGAAGTAGAGATCGGCGTCGTCGATGCGGTGCTCGCCCATGGCGGCCAGCGTGGCGGCGAGGTGGGCCTCCGTGAGGCCGAACGGCGCCAGCAGCAGGCCTTCGGCGATGGCCAGGCGTTCGATCGTCGGTTCGCGTGTGATCACGGCGGGCTCCCGGTTTGCTGTTTCAGGGGCAAGCCGGCATGTTCCGGCGAGCCAATGGATGAGGTTCGATTGTGCAGCGTGGCCAGCGGTCACCGGCCACGGTCGAGTGTCATCGCTCGAACCCGATCAAGGAGTCTGACATGTTCAATCGCCATCTGCTCGTCATCGCCGGCATGGCCCTCGCGGCCGGATCGGCCTTCGCCCAGGGCACGGCCCACGAGGACGACCGCAACGCCAACCAGGAAGCCCGCATCCAGCAGGGCGAAGCCAACGGCACGATCACGCCGCGCGAAGGTGCCAGGCTGCAGGCGCAACAGCACAAGATCCGCCGCGCCGAGCGCCACGCCGCGGCCGACGGCTACACCTCGCCGGCCGAGCGCGCGCGCATCCAGAAGATGCAGAACCACGCGAGCCGCTCGATCGAGCGCAAGGAAGACAACGGCCACACGGACTGACCGTGGTGCGATGACGGGCGGCGCCTATTCGTCGTCGCCGTCGTCCTCGGCCTGCGGCTCGTCCGCCCGCCACGCGAGCGCCTGCGCGTACAGGCGCTTGCGCGGCAGGCCGCACAGCTCGGCGGCGATCGCCGAGGCCTGCTTCAGCGGCAGTTCGCGCAGCAATACGCGGAACGTGCGCTCGGCGTCGGCCGGCAGCGTGTCGTCCGCCACCGCCTGCTGCGGCGCGGCGTGCAGCACCAGCACGAACTCGCCGCGGCGGTGGTTGGCGTCGGCCGCGAGCCAGGTGGCAAAGCCGGGCACCGGCAGCGTCACCACCTGCTCGAACTGCTTCGTGAGCTCGCGGCACACCGTCACCACGCGGGACGGCAGCGCTTCGCCCATCGCGGCGGCCAGCGCCTCGATGCGATGCGGCGCCTCGAAGATCACCGTGGACTGGCGGGCATCGGCCAACCGCGCCAGCTCGTTGGCGCGCTCCTGCGCCTTGTTCGACAGGAAGCCCGCGAACGCGAAGCCCTGCGCCGCCGTGTCACCGGCGACACTCAGCGCGGTGATCGCGCTGCTCGCGCCCGGCAGCGGCATCACGCGATGACCGGCGGCGGCCACCACCTGCACCAGCACGGCGCCGGGGTCGGACACCGCCGGCGTGCCCGCGTCGCTGATGTAGGCCACGCGCTCGCCCGCGTCCAGGCGCGCGCACACCTGCGCGGCGCCGGAACGCTCGTTGTGCTCGTGCAGCGCCAACAGGGGCTTTTCCAGGCCGAAATGCCGCAGGAAGGCGCCGGAGGTCCGCGTATCCTCACAACCGATGACGTCGGCCAGCGCCAGGGCGTGCAGCGCGCGCAGGCTGATGTCGGCGAGGTTGCCGATGGGCGTGGCCACCACGTAGAGGCAGCCGCGCGGGAAGTCCTGCGCGCCGGCCACGGCCGCCGCGGTCTGCAGCGTGTGGCGCAGCGTCACGGGGGCGTCGGGGCCTGCGGTCGGCGGGGAGGGTTCGGACACGATGGCTTGGCCTTGGTTGAAAGAGGCGGACGCGCAGGCGGCCGGGGACACCGAGCGCGCGCGCACCGGACGCGCCGGCGAGGCGCTGGCGCGGCGCTACCTGGAGGCGCGCGGCTTGCGCATCCTCCAGGCCAATTATCGAGTGGCGCGCGGCCGCTCCCGCCTCGGCGGCGAAATCGACCTGATCGCGCTCGACCGCGACGGCACGCTAGTGTTCGTGGAAGTGCGCGTGCGGCGCGGCGCGATGGGCGGCGGCGCGGCGGCCAGCGTGGACTCGGCCAAGCGCGGCCGCCTGGTGTACGCGGCACAGACGTACCTGTCGCAACTGGAGCGGGTGCCACCCTGCCGGTTCGACGTCGTCGCGGTGGACGGGGATCGCGTGGAGTGGCTGAAGGCTGCGTTCGACGAGTGCTGAGCGCTCGGATTCGGAGCTTCAACCAAGCTTATCGGCCGAATGGAAAGGCAATTGATAGGTGCAAACCCTTGGATCTGCTGATTTGCGCGCAGGATGACAAGCTCGACAGGCCGACAACCAGCGTCAAGGCTCCGCGCCCAGTCCCACCGCATCCGCATGCAACTGCCGCAACGCCAACAACACCGACAACCCCGGCGCCAGCGCCACGCCCTCGGGCCTCGCCCGCGCCGCCTCGACCTCCGGCGCCAACACCCGCAACCGCTCCGCCAGCGCCCGAAACCCCGCCGACTCCAGCCGATGCGCAAGAGCCGCCGACTCGCCCGCCCATCCTCGCGGCAGCCGCGCCAGCCCGTGATGCAGCAACTGCGCGAGATGCTGCCGCAACGCCTCCAGCCCCCGCGTGCAGGCCTCGTCGCCGGCCAGCCGCGCGCTGCCCAGCGGCAGCCGCGCCAGCACGCCGGCGGCCGGCGCCACGTCGAGCACCACCAGGTCGTCGCACGCGATCGCCCACGGCTCCAGCCACGGCAGCCCGCCGCGCCACTCGAGCACGCCCGCCACGTGCCGCACCGCGCCGCGCTCACCGGCCAGCGCCGCGGCCATCGCGTCGAGCGCGTCGGGCAGGTGCTTCTCGTGGCTGCGCAGCACCGGCAGCGCCTCGCCGTCGAGGTCGCGCACGACGGCCACCACGCTCTGCTCGTTGGCGTCGTAGGCGAGCTGCTCGACGGCCGCGGGGCTGAAGACGACGAAGCGGCGCGCCGCGTGGCGCTCCTGCAGCGAGGCGACCGGCCGCGACTGCCGCTCGACGCGCAGCGCCGCCACGCTCTCGAAACGCACCGGCGGCCCGAGCGCGGCCCAGTCGCCGTTCTGCGGCAGCACGCTGTTGAGCGAGCTGCGCGACTTGGCGATGCGCACGCGGCCGTCGGCGAGGCGCACGCTCTGCTGCGCCAGCAACTGCCCTTGCGCGAGCGCCTCCAGCCGCACGCCGGGGGCCAGGCGCTCCGCGGCGCGGCGCGCGGCCTCGGCGGCAGCGCCGCCGGCCTCGGGCACCGTCCAGTCGTGCACCAGCGCGAGCCGGGTGCCGGTGTCGATGTCCACCATCACGAGCGTGGTGCGGCGCTCGTCGCCGTCGCGTCGCGTGCGCGCGCCCAGGCACACGAGGCGCAGGCGATCGAGCGGTGTCTCGCCGGCCTGGCCCAGGCCCAGCGCGCTCACGGCGAGGCCCGGCCGGTCGGCGGCGGCGGCGCGCAGGACCAGTTCGGCCAGCAGGTCGACGCCGTCGGCGGCTTCGTACAGCGCGCTGCGGCGCGTCCAGGCTTCGGCCCAGGCCTCGATGTCGGCCACTACCAGCGCCAGCCACGCCGCCGGCGCGCTGGCCTCACGCGCCTCCGACAGCGCCTGCGCGAGCGGCGCGGGCCCCTGCGTGACGCCGTGGCGCACGATCGCCTCGACCAGACTCTCCAGCGCGGCGCGATCGACGGCACCGCGCGGCCCGACCGCGCCCAGGCGGACGTCGAGGTGCGACGCCGCCGGGTCGATGGCGGCCCCGGCCCGGAACGCCCACAGCCCGATCGCGACGTGCTCGCAGGCGCCGGCCCGCACGCAGTCGCAACGCGCCGCCTCCAGCGCCGCGCCGGCCCAGAAACGCACCGTGGCGCTGGGCAGCCGCGCGGTGTCGCACGGCTCGCCGCCGCCGCGCCGGCGCAGCTCGACGACCAGCCCGTCGTCGCGCAGCGCCCGCGCGATGGCCAGCACGCTGGCGGGCACCAGCGCCTCGAGCGCCTCGTCGGTGGCCGTGGCCACCTCGGTCACGGCCGCGGGCTCGCCCGGCGCCTCGGCCGCCTGCGCCCGGAACGCGAGCGCCGCGATCACGCGGTGGCGGCACACGCCCGCCGCGCCGCAGCTGCACTGCGCGTCGGCGATCGTGACCGCGGGCGGCCAGCGACAGTGCGTGCCGTCGGCGAAGCGCGCGTCGAGCACGCCCTGGTCATCGAGCGACAGCTGCGGCGCCGGCCCGGCCGCCAGCTCGCGCTGCGCGCGCTTGACGATGCCCGCGTTGGCCGCGTGCGCCAACGCTTCGGGGGAGAGGTGCAGCAGGTCGTCGCGCGCCGTCACTTCAGCCTCTCGGCCAGCCAGGCCGCCAGCTGGCCGGGCGTCATCGCGCCGACGTGCGCGCCGGCCTCGACGAGCTTCGCGGCCAGCGCGCGGTCGTAGACGGGGTCGGCCTGCTCGTCCAGCGCGGCCAGGCCCAGCACCGTGCTGCCCTGGCCCACCAGCGCGCGCACGTGGCCCAGCAGCACGTGCTCGGACATGCCCTCGTAGAAGTCGCTGATGACGACCACGATCGCGCGGCGCGGCGCCACGATGCGCTCGGCGGCGTAGCCCACGGCCTTGCCGATGAAGGTGCCGCCGCCCAGCTGCACGCCCATCAGCAGTTCGACGGGGTCGCCGACGGCGTCGGTGAGGTCGACCACCTCGGTGTCGAACGCGACGAGGTGCGTGGTCACGCCCGGCAGCCGCCACAGGCAGGCGGCCGTGACCGCGGCGTGGATCACGGAGCGCACCATGCTGCCGCTCTGGTCGACCAGCAGGATCACCTGCCACGGCTCCAGCACGCGCCGCGTGTGCACGTGGAACAGCGGCCGCTGGATGACGACGCGCCGCGCGTCGACGTCGTAGTGGCGCAGGTTGCGGCGCAGCGTCTCGCGCGCCGCGAACTGCGTGGCCGAACCGCGCAGCACGAGGCGTTGCGGCTTGCGCGTGCCGGAGAACGCGTCGCGCACGTCCTTCGCGAGCTTCTCGACGAGCTCGCGCACCACCTTCTCGACCAGCTTGCGCGCCATCGCCAGCACCGCGGGGTTCATCAGGTGCTTGGTGCGCAGCACGGCCTGCAGCAGCGCCGGGTTGGGCGTGGCGCGCTCGAGCACCTCGAGGTTGGTGACCATCTCGTCGATGCCGTAGCGCTCCACGGCGTCGCGCTCCAGGCGCTCGATCGCCTCCTTCGGGAACAGCTCGTGGATGCGGTTGATCCAGTCGGGCACGGTGAGCTGGGAGGCCTCGCTGCCGCCGTGGCGATCGAGCGAGTCGTCGGCGCCGCTGGCGTCGGGATCCTCGCGGCCGTACAACCAGGCCAGCGCGCGATCCATCGCCTGGGCCGACGCGTCGCCCGTGCCGAGCTGCGCCGTGCCCGCTTCGCCGAGCAGCAGGCGCCAGCGTTCGGCGATGTCGAGGTCGGGCAGCGGCTTCACGGCAGCACTCCGAACTCGGCGGCCCAGGCCAGCGCCTGCGCCTCGACGCGCCGCGCATCGACCAGCGCGTCGCCGCCGCCGCGCAGCTCCAGCAGCCGGTGGCGCTCGCCGCCAGCCAGCCCGAGCAGGCCGGCGACGCGCCCCGCGAGCACGCCGCGTTCGCGCGGCGGAAACCAGCCGAACGCGGCGCGCAGCGCGGGCAGCGCGACGAGGAAGTCGGTCACGTCCAGCGCCTCGATGGCGCTGTTGACGGCGCCGACGATCGCGTCCGACTCGCCCGCCAGCGAGCGCGCCACCGAGAACAGGCCGAACAGGAAGTCGCCCAGCGCGTCGCGCACGGGCATCGCGCGCGTGAGCGCGAGCACCTCGGCGCGCAGCGTGGCGGCGTCGTCGGGCGCGTGCTGGTGGCAGGTCACGCCCAGCGCGGCGCCGCGCAGCGCGGGCGGCTTCGCGGGGTCGCGGGCCAGGCGCGCGAGCGTGGCGCGCGCGAATTCGGCATCGAGGCCGGGCAGCTCCAGGCGCAGCAGGAGGTCGAACACCGCGGCCGCGCGCACGTCGGCGTCGATGGACGCGGCGCTGCCGGCGCCGTCGCGCCCTTCGAGCAGCCACAGCAGCCGCTCGGCCAGCTGCGCCAGCGGCGCTTCCAGCAGCGTGCGCGTCTGCTCGCCCCAGAAGCCGGCCTGCACCACGCCGGCCAGCGCCTGCGCGGCGCTCGCGAGCGCGCCGTGGTCGTGCGCCTGGGCGATGCCGTCGTGCAGCTGCTGCGCGAGCGCCTCGCCGAGATCGAGCAACCCCGCGCGCACCGCCTGCATCAGGCATTGCGCGAGCCGCGCCGGATCGCCCGCGGCCTCGTCGACCTGGTGCAGGAGACATCGGCGCGCCGCCGACGCCAGCGTCGCGCCATGCATCGCGGCCTCGATGAGGTCGGGCAGCCAGCGCTCGTCCTGCTGCAAGCGCCAGTGCTCCTCGAAGTTGAGCGCCGCGGACAGCCCGCGCGCCGCGCGCGGCGCACGGGTCTCGACCAGCGCGACGCCGTGCACGCCCAGGCAACGCAGCTGCCACAGCACGTGGGCGCGCGGCGCGTCCTCCGCGCGACGCCGATCGAGCACCAGCTTGCGCGGCTCGCGCGTGACCGCGAGGTCGCACTCGGCGAGGCGGTCAGCGACGTCGTGCAGCAGCGGCGGCAGCGGGGTGTCGGCGTGCAGGCGGCCGGCGCCGTCGCCGGTCAACGCGAGCAGCGCCTCGCGCAGCACGGGGTGGTGCTGCGCGTGCAGGCGGCGCGCGCCCGACCACGGCGAGGGCGTCGGCAGGTCTTCCTTCACGACGGCCGACAGCAGCGCATCGAGGAGGTCCACCCGCAACGGCGCCGCATGCCCGCGCAGCGCCGCGAGCGCGCCGCGCGTGTGCTCGAAGGCCAGCAGGTCGGCGGTGGACAGCGCCACCTGCGCGCGCCGCAGCCGCGCGACCATCGTCGCCATCGCGCGCTCGCCCGCACCCGCGAGGCCGTGCTGCCACAGCCACTGGTAGTACATCGGCGACGGCAGCCCGGCGCCGTAGCCGCCCAGCGCGTCGACCTGGCGGTACTCGAACGGCACCAGGTAGCAGCCCGCGGCGCGCTCGTTCTCGGGCTGCAGCGTCTCGGGACGCGTGGCCGGCCGGATGTCGCGCCACGCGCGTTCGAGCACCGGCCTGTGCCAGCCGCCGCACACCACCAGCACGCGCTCGTGCGTGGCCGCCGCCCAGGCCATCCAGCGGGCCATGTGATGCTCGCGCGCCTGGTCCTGGTCGGTGCCGGGATCGTCGCCGCGCAACTCCTCGAAGTAGACGTCCAGACGCTGCGCGAGATCCGGGGCCGGCGCCGCTTCGAACAGGTGATCCCACAACGCGTCGTCGCCGTCGCAGCCGAAGCGGCGGCACAGCGCGGCCTGCACCTCGGCGTAGCGCGCGCGGCCCGGCGGCTTGCCGGCCTCGGCGGCGGCGCGGCGCTGCACGTCGGGGATCGCGCGGTAGCGCCAGTGCGGCAGGTCGATGAAGTGCAGCGCCGCGCCCGCCGCGTGGCCCTCGCGCAGCGCGATCCACTCGGGCGAGTGATCGAGCAGCGGGAACCAGCAGCGCGCGGGCTGCGCGCCCTCGTTGGCGTAGCTGTACAGCGCCAGCGGCAACGCGTGGTCGAGCAGCAGCTCGCCGATGCGCGGGTTGAAGTCGCTGGGGCCCTCGATCAGCACGGCCTGCGGACGCTCGCGCGCGATCGCGTCCGCCACCAGCCGGGCGCAGGCCGGGCTGTGGTGGCGCACGCCGATGACGCGGACGCTGCCCACGCTCACTCGGGCAGCAGGTGCCGCGCGGCGTGGAAGGCCTGCCAGTGATCGCCCTTGCGCCGGCTGGCGCGCTGCTCGATGTAGCGGCGGATCTTCTTCAGGTCGTCGGGGTTGTCCTTGGCCGCGGCGCCGGCCAGCGCCTCGACGATGTCGGCCGGCCGCCCCGCGTCGCCGCGCAGGTAGTGGCCGCGCAGCGTGACGGCGTGCGCCACGCTGACGGCCTCGGCCGTGCTGATGGTGGTGGACAGCCGCTCGCCCGCCTGGCCGTCGCGGTCGAGCCCCGTGCGCAGTTCGCGGAACGTGGTCACGAGCACCTCGAGCACGTCGTCCGAGGGCTGCACCCTCAGCCCGTCGTGCGCGAGCAGGCGCGCGAGCTCGGAGCGTACCAGCGCCAGCTCCTCGTCGTAGTCGGCGATGGGGAACACCGTCTCGAACGCGAAGCGGCGCTTGAGCGCGGCCGACATCTCGTTGACGCCGCGATCGCGCGTGTTGGCCGTGGCGATGAGGTTGAAGCCGGGCGCCGCGAACACGGCGTTGTCCTGCGCGAGCTCGGGCACCATCAGCAGCCGCTCGGACAGGATCGACAGCAGCCCGTCCTGCACCTCGGGCGGGCAGCGCGTGATCTCCTCGAAGCGCACGATGCGGCCTTCCTGCAGCGCGCGGTACAGCGGCGACGGCACCAGCGCGCGCGGGCTCGGGCCCTCGTTGAGCAGCAGCGCGTAGTTCCAGCCGTACTTGATCTGGTCCTCGGTGGTGGCGGCGCTGCCCTGGATGGTGAGCGTGCTGCTGCCGCACACGGCCGCGGCCAGCAGCTCCGACAACAGGCTCTTGGCGGTGCCCGGCTCGCCCACCAGCAGCAGCGCGCGGTTCGACGCCAACGTGACCAGCGCGCGCTCCAGCAGGCTCGGCGCGCACACGATCTTGCGGCGGATACCGGTGTCGCCGGCGATGAAGCGCAGCACCGACTTCATCGACAGCCGCCAGCCCGGCGGCACCGGGCCCTTGTCCTCGCGCGCGAGCAGCGCGAGCTCGTCGGCGTAGAGCACTTCGGCGGGCGGGCGCTGCACGCGCGTGGCGGAGGCGGTCATGGTGGCGATGTCGGGTAGGGCGCGAGGCGCGTGATGTCGCGCAGCAGTTCGCTGCACAGGAGGGGGCCGAGGCGGCCGAACGGCACGGGCTGGCCGGCGGCGTCGTGGAGCACGAGTTCGCCGAGCGTCTGGCGCGGCTCGCTGGAGAGCTGGCCGACGAACATGCCCGGATCCAGCCACAGCGACGCGGTGATGCCGTCGACGAGGGGGCGAGCGATGGTGCCGATCACGCCGCCATCGCCGGTGTCGCCGCGCAGCCAGCCTTGGTCGAGCATGCCGATGACGGCGCCGGTGGCGACGTTGCGGCCCTCGACGCGCGACAGCGACGTCGCCTCGGCCTCGCCCGGCGCCAGCGCGAAGACCTCGCGGGCGAGCTGCGGGAACGGCTGCAGGATCTCGTAGTCGGCGAACTGCGCGCCGAAGGCGGCGAGCGTGCCAGCGGCCAGGCGCACGGGGTGGGCGATGGCGAAGCGGGCGTCGGCGGGCGGCGGGTACGTGTCGTCGCGCTCGTCGGCCAGCGTGCCATCCTCGGCGATGCGGCAGGCGCCGACGGGACGATCGTCGGCGCCGAGCACCGCCCACACGAGTCGCGCGGCGAGCTCGCGCGTGAGCGGATGCCGGACGAAGAACGCCTCGAACTGCTCGCGGCTCCACGTACGCTGCGCGACCATCGCGTGCTCCAGGCGCCTGACCTGCGCGCGCGACACCGTCTTGAGTTCGGTCTTCAGCCGCTTGTAGCGCAGCACGGCGGCGTCGGCCAGCGCGGCGTCGTCCGATTGCCGCGGCTTGGGAAGATCCTTCAGCCGCGCGCCCTGCTCGTCGCGCACGAAAGGCTTGAGCTCTTCGTCGAAGGCGATGCGGAACCGGCGCGGGCCGAAGTCCAGCACGCGCGCGGCCGGGTCGTCGAGGCCCAGCGTGGGCACGATGCGGTCGGCCAGTTCGACGCGGCTGAGGCCGCGCTGCTGGGCAATCGCCTCGACCTGCTCGCGTGCCCGCGGGCCGACGCGCGTGACCTTGCAATGGTCGGCCAGGTGGCTGAGATGCATCAGCGCGGCGTCGCTGCCGCCCGCGGCCAGCAGGTCGATCATGGCGACCGCGCGCGCCTTCAGGCCTTCGCGCGCCAGCCGCATCGCCCGCGGGCCCATGCGGTGCGCCGTGCCTTCGTCGCCGAACAGCGCGAGGCCGCCGAAGGCCCAGGCGTCCTTGCTGGGCGCGTCGGCGGCCCACCACAGCTCGTGGATGTCCCAGGCGAACTCGGCGAGCGACGCCGGCGTGCACGCGGCGCGCACGGCATCGAGGCCGGCGTACGGCTGCTCGGGGCGGCTGATGGCCAGCATCGTCACGAGGTTGCGCAGCGCGTCGTCCGGCAGCGCGGCGCCCGAGTCGCGCAGCCGCGGACGATGCACCTTCGCCACGTCGAACCAAGTCGGCAGCTTGGGCATGCGCGCGGGCAGGCGCAGCAACGGGTCGGCGGCGAGTTCGACGTCCAGCGCCGCGCGCACCGGCGCGCCGAGGCCGTCGGCGGCTTGCACGAGCGCGTCGCGCAGGCCGCGCGCGGCGAGCACGTGCAGCGCGGCGCGGACGTCCTCGCGCGCCGCGTCGTCGGTGCCGAACAGCTGGCGCAGCATCACTTGCGCGCTGGTGTCGGGATGGGCCAGCAGCCAGTCGGTGGCGGCATCCAATGCCACCTTCATCTTGCGGCGGGCGCGCAGGGCGATGACGGCGAGTTCGGGCGTATCGATGTGCTTTGCATGGTGCAGGCCCGCGACGGGTCTCTGCGCGGCGTAGGCGATGAAGCCGGGGGCCGCGAGCGCGCCGGCTTGCGCGAGCATTCCGCGCAAGCCGCCGTACTGCCAGGACCAGGGCGCCCACTGCAGCGGCGCGACGTTCCACAAGGCCGTCGCGGCCGCGAGCGTCAAGCTCGCTCGCGCCTGCGTCAAGTCTCGATAGTTGCGAGGCGACTCGCCCGCGAGATCCTCGGGTCGCAAGGCCTCGCCCGCCAGCACGCGCGCGACGCCCTCCGGGCCGACGCCCAGCACGGCCAGCGCCTCGGCCTCCGTCATCGGGTTCGGGAATATCCAGTTCGACACGGACTCGGGCGGCGCCAACAGCCGATCGCGCTCCACCGCCGCCGTATCGACGCTCGGTGCCTGCACCAGCGCAGGCAAGTCGAGCCGCGGCGGATCGGCGAGCCGCTGGCCGCCGGCCCATGGCGGCGTGCGCAGCACCGCGGGCAACTGCTCGGGCGTGGCGAGGTCGGTCATTTGTCGACGAACGGCGCGAGCAGGTCGGCGTCGCGCAGCACCTCGCTGGCGAGGATGGGATGCAGCTGGTCGAAGTGCTCCAGGCCGTCGTCGTTCCAGCTGCCGGCCCTGCGCAGCACGAGGTTGGGAATGCGCTGCCTGGGCTCGTAGCTCATGTCGCCCACGACGGTGCCCGGGTCGAGCTCCATCTGCACCTCCAGTGCGTCGCCCACCGGCTTGGTGAACCAGCCGACCCAGCCGCCGTCCTGCGCGTCGCCACGCTCCCAGCCGCGGTTGACGAGGCCCATCACGCTGCCGGTGGCGATGGTCTTGGTGGCGTAGCGGTCGATCTTGGCGACGGCCTTTTCCTGCGGCGTGAGCACGTAGGTCTCGCGCCCCAGCTGCTTGAACGGCTGCAGGATCTCGTAGTCGGCCAGCAGCTGGCCGAAGGCCGCCTGCATCGCCGCGGGCATCTCGATGACGTGCACGAGGCCGATGCGAGCGTCGGCGGGCAGCGTGAATTCGGCGTCGTCGCCGTCGGCGAGCGTCCAGTCCTCGGCCACGCGGAACGCGCCCGTCAACACATCCTGCGCGTCATACAGGCCCCAGACGAGCCGCGCGGCCAGGTGGCGCATCAGCGGGTGCTCGAGGAAGAACAGGCGGAAGTCGGCGGCTGTCCAGCGGCGGCGGTCGATCATGCTCATCTCGAGGCGCGTGACCTGCAGGCTGGCGATGGCCTTGGCGTCCTTCTTCAGCTGCTTGAAGCGGTCGGTGGCCGCGGCGGACAGCGCCTCGTCGTCGCTGCGGATCGGCTTGGGCAGGTCCTTCAGGCGCACGCCCTGCGCGTCTTTCACGAAGGGCTTGAGCGTCTCGTCGAAGCCGATGAAGAACTGGCGCGGGCCGAAGTCGAGCGCCAGCGAGCCGCGCTCGTCGAGGCCGAGGTCGGGCACCAGGCGGTCGGACAGCTCGGCCGGCGTGAAGCCGCGCGCCTCGGCGACGACGGCGATCTTTTCCTTCGCGCGATCCTGCAGCGCCTTGAACTTGACCTTGCCGGCGATGCCGTTCAGGTGCATCAGCGCGACGTCGCTGCCGATGGCCGCGAGCAGGTCGAGGCCGGTGACTGCACGCTGGTGCTGCGACGCGCCGGGCCACTCGCGGATGCGCGGCGCGAGGCGGCGCGCCGTCTCGTCGTTGCCCAGCAGGCCCAGCGCGGCGAACGCCCACGACTCCTTGCTCGGCGCGCCGGCCGCGAGCCAGGCCTCGAAGAGATCCCACGCGAACTCGGCCAGCGACTCCGGCGTGCACGCCTCCCTGACGATGGCCAGGCCCGCGTACGGCGCGTCGAGCTTGCTGATCGCGAGCATCATGCCGATGTGCTCCAACGCGCTGGCCGGCAGCGCGCCGCCGCCGTCGCGCAGCATCGGCCGGCGCAACGACGGCGCGACGAAGAACGCCGGCAGCTTGGGCATGCGCGTGGGCAGCACGAGCAGCGGGTCGGCGGCGAGCAGCGCCTCGAAGGCCGCGGACATGTCCGCGCCGTAGTCCGTCGCGACCTCGCGCGCCTGGGCCTCGAAGCCGTTGGCGACCAGCCAACGCAGCGCGTACTGCGCGTTGTCGCGCGCGTTGCGCACGTCGCAGAACGCCCACGGCAGCGCCACGGCCAGCGTCGCCGGCACGTGCGCGCGGATCCACGCGGCGGCCACGGCCTTGGCCTTCTTCAGGTGGCGCAGCGCGTTCAGCGCGGCCGGCACGAGCGTGGTGCTGTCGACCTGCAGCGCGATCTCGAGGCCGTCCTCGGGGTCGGCGTTCGCGTAGGCGGCCAGGCCGGGCAGGGCGTCGATGCCGCCGCGGGCCAGGATGGCGCGCACCTCGGGCGCGTTGGTGAAATAGCTGCGCCAATACGGGGCGGGGTAGCTGTTCCAGAGCGTCACCATCGCCGCGTCGGGCAGCAGCAGCGCCACTTCCGGCGACTCGCCGTAGTGGTAGTGGCCGTTGCCAACGTCGACGTCCTCCGCGCGCAGCGGCTGGCTCGCCAGGACGCGCGCGCGGCCCTCCGGCTTGATGCGCAGGCGCTTGAGCGCGGCATCGATCGGGTCGCCGCTCTTTTGCCGATACGGGCTCACCTCGAGCGCGGCGAAGCGCGCGTTGTCCTGCGGCGACCATTCGAGGCGGTCGGGCGTGAGCTTGTACGGCGCGGCCAGCGTGGGCAGCTCGACCGCGCGCGCCTTGCCCAGCCAGGGCGGATCGCGCAGCACGGCCGGCACGTTCTCCACCGGCGCGTCTTCCACCTGCAATGCGCCCAGCAGCGCCTGCAGGCGTTCGCGCGGGCCGTCGTCCAGCGCCGCCAGCACCTGCGCCAGCGCCGCCGGCTCGCGCAGCGCCAGCCGCACGGCCAGGCCTTCGGCCAGGCGCGAGCGGGTCGACATCGCCTGGTCGACCACGCACTTCAGCACGGCCGCGGGCCAGGCCTCGGACAGCTTGTCGAGCGCGGCGCGGGCCTCGTTGCGTTCGACGAGTTCGGCCAGCAGCTCGATCACGCGCGGATCATGCAGGCGCTGCGCGAACGACGTGAACAGGTCGCGGCTGTCGCGCGAATCGGCGCGGCGCACGGTGTCGGCGAGCAGGCCGAACGCCCCGCCGTCGTGCATGCGCAGTTGCAGCAGCAGCCCCGCCTCCTGGTGGCCGGGCCAGACCGACACGTTCTCGAAATAGCGGCGCATGGCCTCGGGCGAGGCCGCGGCGTCGCGCAGCCACAGGTGGCCCTGGGCGCGATCGTCGTCCATGCTGGCCTCGACCCAGTCCTGACGATGCGGGCACAGCATGGCGCGCAGCAGGCGATCGAACGGCGTCGCGCCGGCCTGCGCCTCGAGCAGGGCGACGACGGCGTCGTGCTCGGCGTCGTCGCACGCCGCGATCGCCAGGCGCAGGACGGCGACCATGCCGTTCATGACGCGGTACAGGCTCTGCGTCTGCGACTCCACGCCGCGCGCGAAATCGAGCGCCACTTCCACCATGAACGGCAGGCCGTGCAGCGCGATGCCCACGCGCGTGGCCCAGCCCAGCGCGAAGCTGCGAAAGTGCTGGGGGCGCTCGTCGCTCTGCACCTCGGCGTCGAGGCACTGCGCGCAGACCTCCAGCCAGAAGTCGGCGTCGCGCTGCTGGAGGCGGGCCGGCTGCAGCATCTCCTTGCTTTCCGCGGTGCCCCAGAACTTCCACGAGCGCCCCATCACGGCGGCGAGCTCGGCGAAGCGCTTCTTGCGATAGCCATGCGAATCGTCGACGAAGACGATGGGCTTCGCCGCCAGCGCCGTGCCGTCGGGGAACGCGGGCACGTGGATGCCGCGCACGACGGGGATCGAGGCGCGCAGCTTGTCGGTCCACTGGAAGCCGCCTCGGGGCCATTCGATGGCGCCCGTGGCCTCGCCGGTCGATGCCGGTGCGCGCGGCGTGGCGAGTGGCGCCGCAGGGGTTGTCGCGGGGGTTGGCGCCGGCGTCGCGGGCGCGGCCTTCGCGACGGTTGCCGGCGCGGGCTTGGGAGACGATGCCGGGGCCGCCGCGGCCGCGAGCGTGGCGCCCGCCGCGACGCCCATCTCCGTGTAGCCGCCGTTCGTCTTTTCCTTGACCAGCTTGTCGTGGTCCTTGCGCGCCGCCTCGGGGCTCGCGTGCGTCTTGGTCTTCGTCTGGCCGTTGGTGCCGATGCGGCCGAAGCGCACCGTCACGTCGGCGCCGTCCAGCGCCACTTCCCAGAACTTGCTCGAGGTGCCCTCGACCATCTCGAATCGTCTCATCACGCGCTCCCTGCACCGTGTGTCGTTTGAGCACGACTATACGGCCGCGTCGATGAAACTTTTCCGTGGTCCGGCCCCTCCAACGGCCCACGGTCACGACGCTGTCCTACAAGACGCTGCACTATCATCCGCGCGCGGTCCCTCCATTTGAGCCGCCCACCCGACCCCATGCTCGAACCACGCATCCAACAGCACTTCTTCGAAAGCGCCGACCTCAGCTACCAGGCCGCCGAGGCCATGGCGCGCCCCATCGCCGACGCCGCGCAGGCCATCGTCGACTGCGTCACCGCAGGCGGACGCCTCTGGATCCACGGTCGCGGCGTGGCGCAGGCGCCGGCGCAGCTGCTGGGGGCGGCGCTGTCGGGCCGCTTCGAGCGCGACCGGCCGGGCCTCGCGGCGATGCTGCTGGCGGTCGACCCGCTGTTGCTGTCCGAGGCTCGCGCGTCCGAAGCCGACGCGCCCGCCGTCACCCAGCTGCGCGTGCTGGGCCAGGCGGGCGACGTGCTGGTGGCCTTCGCACTGCGGCCCGACGATGCGCTGCTGGCGGCCGTCGTGGGCGTCGCGCACGAACGCGAGATGAGCGCGCTGGTGATCGCCGGCCGCGAACCGGGCGTCGGCGCGCCGCGCGGCACGCCGGCCATCGCCGCCGAGACCGACATCTGGATCTCCGTCCCGCACGATCGCCCCGCGCGCATCTGCGAACTCCAACTGCTGACGCTGCACGCCCTCTGCGATGCCGTCGACCTCCAACTGCTCGGCGACGCCGACCTCTGATCACCATGCAAACCACCACTTCCCAAGTCCGCCGCCGCCACCCGCTGATCACGACCGTGCTCGTCGGTGCGCTCGCCGCCGGCACGCTCGCCTCGCTGCAGGGCTGCATCGCGCTGCTGGGCGCGGGCGCGGTCGCGGGCGGCCTGTCGCTGAACGACCGTCGCACCGGCGGCGCGCAGATCGAGGACCAGTCCATCGAGCTGAAGTCCGGCGGCCGCCTCCGCGACGCCATCGGCGACAAGGGCCACGTCAACGTCACCAGCTACAACCGCATCGCGCTGATCAGCGGCGAAGTGGGCACCGATGCCGACAAGGCCGCCGCCGAGAAGGCCGTCTCGAGCATCGAGGGCGTGACCAACGTCGTCAACGAACTCGAGGTGGGCGCCAACAGCACGCTCAGCACGCGCTCCAGCGACACCGTCATCACCACGCGCGTGAAGAGCGCGCTGATCGACGCCAAGGACGTGCAGGCGGGCGCCATCAAGGTGGTCACCGAGCGCGGCAACGTCTACCTGATGGGCCGGGTCACCGAGCGCGAGGCCGCGCGCGCCGCGGACATCGCGCGGTCGCAGCCGAGCGTGCTGAAGGTGGTGCGGGTGTTCGAGATCCTGAGTGAAGAGCAGCTGGCGAATCTCAAGTAAGGCCGCGCAGCTTCGATTGGAAACGGACGCCGCGGCGTCCGTTTTTCATGGTGCCGGCGGATCGGGGAAACGATCCGACTGGCCATGCCCTGCACCCCGTCATCCTGCGCGGAACGAAGCGCAGTGGCGAGACTGTGCCGGGAAGCGTGTCCCGGCGCGTGGGCCCTGCGACTTCGCGCAGGGTGGCCGCTGTCGTGCTGCGTCGCGTCGCCGCAGCGCGCGGCCCGGCGTCGTTGGTGCTGCCTACTTGTTGAGCAAGCGAATCAGGCTCGACGTATCCCACCGCCCACCGCCGCGGTTCTGCAGCTCGGCATAGAACTGGTCGACCAGCGCCGTCGCCGGCAGGCGGGCGCCGTTGCGGCGCGCCTCGTCCAGCACGAGGCCGAGATCCTTGCGCATCCAGTCGACGGCGAAGCCGAAGTCGAACTTGTCCTGCACCATCGTCTTGCCGCGGTTGTCCATCTGCCAGCTCTGGGCGGCGCCCTTGCCGATGACGTCCAGCACCGCCGGCATGTCGAGCCCGGCGCGCTGGCCGAAGGCGACCGCCTCGGACAGGCCCTGCACCAGGCCCGCGATGCAGATCTGATTGACCATCTTGGCGAGCTGCCCCGAGCCGCTCTCGCCCAGGCGCGTGACCGCTTTCGAGAACGCCAGCGCCACGGGCTTCATCGCCTCGAAGGGCGGCTCGTCGCCGCCGCACATCACGGTGAGCAGGCCGTTGACCGCGCCCGCCTCGCCGCCGGACACCGGCGCGTCCACGAAGTGCAGGCCGCGCTGCGCGGCGAGCGCGTGAAGCTCGCGCGCGATGTCGGCCGACGCGGTGGTGTGGTCGACCAGCACGGCGCCCGCGTGCATGCCCGCGAAGGCGCCGTCATCGCCGGTGGCCACCGAACGCAGGTCGGCGTCGTTGCCCACGCAGGCAAATACGAAGTCGGCGCCCGCGGCCGCCTCGCGCGGCGTAGCGGCCGACTTGCCGCCGTGCTTCGCGACCCAGGCGTCCGACTTGGACGCGGTGCGGTTGTAGACCGTCACCTGGTGGCCGGCGGCGGCGAGGTGGCCGGCCATCGGGCCGCCCATCACGCCCAGGCCGAGGAAGGCCACCTTGCGGGGCGGGGTCGCTTCGTATTGCTTGGTCATCGTGTCCATCCGGTTAGGGCACCGAGGATACGAGGAATTGCCGTTCGGCTGCGGCGGTGCCTCGAATGCCCCATCGCAGGGCTACACGGGACGTGTGACCGTCGCCGGCGCTGCCGCTCAGGCGGGGCAAGAGAGGTTCAAGGGAGCGGCGGAACCGGCTCTGCCGGGCCGCTCGCGGCCGGCCCCTCGGGGGCAGGGAGCGCTAGCGACCGTGGGGCCGACATCTACCCGAAG
>FSXQ01001495.1_pt1 | contig 17634 bp, 17 predicted proteins | sample 1638011 | NCBI WGS metagenome assembly FSXQ01 (sample SAMEA3914789, study PRJEB12502) | metagenome | biome: forest; material: soil | place: Canada | collected 2011-07-03 | depth 0.3 m | reverse complement strand
GCGGCTGGATCAACGCCCAGACCATCGAGGTCGCGGGCGGCTACGTCATCTGATCCCGAAGCCGGTGCGGCTCTCGTGCGCACCGGCCGGTCCTGCACGTCCCCGAAAGACCGGAGCAGCCATGCATGACCCGAACCTCGTCGCCCCGGCCGAGCTCCCAAGCAACGGCCACTGCGACCATGGCGCAGTCGCTTGCGGGCTCGAGCTCTACGGCGACAACCACTGCAAACGAGTCTTGACGCCTCTATCGTGCTTCATTCGCAAGATGGGCGCGCCGAACGTTGGCGGCACGGCAGTCTCGTCGTCGATTTCAGAACTCTTAAGGTCGGATTCACCGAAGCGCATCAACGGCAAGCTAGAGTGGTCCAAGGTGGGCATGCCCTCGACATCGCGACCTCGAAATCGAGCAACCCGGCACCGGTTGCCGTGTCGGCCCACGACACCTGCATCCCATGTTCAAGACGCTTTCGCTTCCGCCGACAATTGCTTTTGATCGCATCGAGGTTCGTGCATCGGAGAGGCGCGTTCTCGTTGACGGTGCTGCGGTCGCGTTGGGCGGACGCGCCTTGGATCTCTTGTTCGTGCTGCTGGAGTTTCGTGACAGAACGATTTCCAAGTCCGAGTTGCTGGATCTGGTCTGGCCCGGACTGGTTGTCGAGGAAAACAACCTGCAGGTACAGATGTCCTACCTGCGCAAGGTGTTCGGCGCGAAGGCCATCTCGACGGTTCCCGGCCGGGGCTATCGATTCACGCTCCAGCCGGACGCCGAGGACGATCTTCGTCCTGCCGATCTTGATCGCTCCACCAGGCTCGCAGCAGAACCCGCGCCGGCGTCCCTGCTGATCGGACGTGAGACCGAGCTGACGGAACTGGTCGAAGAGATCAGGTCACACACGCTCGTGACGATCGTCGGGGCCGGCGGGATCGGCAAGACGCGGCTCGCGCAGGCCGCCATGAGTCGCTTGCGGGCCACGTTCGGAGCTGATGCCTGGTGGGTCGAGCTTGCGTCGTTGTCCGATGCCAGCCTGGTGCCCGCGACGGTGGCGCGTGCCCTGGGCGCGCCGACGAACATGGGCGACGACTTGGCCGGCGTGGCCGCCAGGCTGGGCGAACGATCCGGGCTGCTCGTCATCGACAACTGTGAACACCTGAGCGACGCTGTCGCCGTGGCGGTCCGGACGCTGTTGACGCAAGTGCCAACGTTGCGGATCGTCGTGACCAGCCAGGAATCGCTGCGTGTGGAGCAGGAGCGGCTCTACCGGCTGGGTCCGCTCGCGGTTCCTGCGCCGAATGTCGAAGTGTCGGAAGATGATGGCGGGGCGATCGCGCTGATGCTGCTGCGCGTGCATGCCGCCGACCCGCATTTCAAGCTGCGGCCGGGAGACCTGGCGCTTCTCGCGGATGTCTGTCGCAGACTGGACGGTATCCCTCTCGCAATCGAACTGGCGGCCGCGCGACTGCCTTTGCTCGGTCTGGCGCAATTGCATCGCAAGCTCGACGACCGCTTCCAGTTGCTGACCGCGGGCGCGCGCGTCGTGCTGCGTCGCCACCAGACGTTGCGGGCCACGCTGGACTGGAGTCATTCATTGCTGGGTGAAGCCGACCGCATCGTCCTGCGACGCGTTGCGATCTTCGCGGGAAGCTTTTCGTTGCAGGCCTGCGAGACGGTGGCAGCGGGACATGAGCTGGACGACTGGGCCGTCCTGGAGAGCCTGGGCACGCTCGTGGACAAGTCGCTGGTCAGCGTGAACTACGATTCGCCGCCGCGCTATCGACTGCTGGAAACCACGCGCATCTACGGACTCGAGAAGCTCGCCGACAGCGGCGAGACCGAGTGCGTGGCCGCAAGCCACGCCCGGGCCACCGTCGAGGCGCTGACGCGGATCGGCGAAGGGCCCGGACGATGGGCGCTCGATCCCGCAACGCTCGCGGCGGCCGCCGCCGAACTCCACAACCTGCGCGCCGCGCTGTCGTGGGTGGATGGCGACCCGGCCAGGCTCCCCGTCGGCGTTCGCCTGGCCGGACTGTCGGTGCGCGTGTGGTACGTCTCCAATCTCATGCACGAGGGGATGTCGCGCTGCATGTCGCTGCGCCAGCGCCTGCCTGACGGCACGCCGAGCGCCCACGAGGCCGCGCTCGCCTACGCCTGTGGCCGATTGGGCGCCGTCACGTCGCGTGCCGACGTCTTCGACGCCACGCGACGCGCGGTCGAGATTTACCGCACGCTGGACGACCCGGGCAGACTCTACGACGCGCTGACGATCCTGGTGGCCAGCGCCGCGGAGCGCGGCTATCTCGAGGAAGCCGGACTCGCCGTCGCACAGGCGGACGACATCGAACGGCCGGATTTCCCGCCCGCCCAGCGCGCTGGCTTTGCATGGGCCAAGCAGCGCTGGCTTCGCAAGAGCGGTCGCCTCCAGGAGGCGCTGGACGCGGTGCTCCTCCAAGCCGCCCTGTACCGCGAGGCGGGCAACGAGGCCGCCGAGATGATGGCCGTCGGCAACGTGGCGCACTGCGAGCTTTGCCTGGGAAGGTTCGACGACGCGGAGCGGCACGCACGCATGGCGATCGAGACGCTCGATGCGATCGGATCGTCCGGTCATGGCGGCCACATCGGGTGCGTGCTCGCGTTGGCGCTGGCGCTGCAATCGAAAAACGACGAGGCGCTCGCGGCGGCGGCGGTCGCATGGCCCCACCTGAAAGCGGAAGGGGACGAGATCCGCCTGTTGCCCGCGGTTGCGCTCGTGGCTGCGCAGCAGGGGCGGCTGAAGCAGGCCTGCTGGGTACTGGGATGCATCGCGGCCACCATCGATCGGCTTGGACTGGTGCGTCCGCCCGCCGAATTCGGCGAGGATGTCGCCCTGCAGCGGCTATTGAGTGCGTTGCCGGAAGAAGAGTCGAAACGCGAGTTCTCCGTGGGCGCCAAGCTCGACATGGAAGCGGCGTTCGCGCAAGTCTGCGGCGCCCGTTGATTTGCGGCAGGTTTCAGGGTCCTTAAGGACTTTGCGCAGGGATTCCGCGATCGTAGGAACGTGACGACAACGGCAAGTTGCGTTGCGACTTCCCACCCTACGAATCGGAGTTTCCATGCAACAGTCCACCTCCTTGAAGACCTTCGCACTGGTGGCGGTCTCCGCCGCAGCCACGACCTTTCTCCTGCAGGCCTGTGGCGGCGACGCCAACGCGCAGTCCGCCGCGCCGGAGGCCAACGCCATTGAAGGTGCCTGGGAGTCGGCCGTCACGATCAAGGACTGCACGAGCGGTGCGGTCCTGACGACCTTCACCGGGGAAAGCCTGTTCCATCGCGGCGGCACGCTCACCGCGGACAACTCGACGCCCGTGCAGACGCGAGGCCTGGGCATGGGCACGTGGACGCAGACGGCCACGGGCGCCTACACCGCGCAGTTCCACTTTCTTCGCTTCAACGCCGACGGCTCGCTGGCCGGTTCGCAGAAGGTCGTGCGGACCGTCACGCTCGCCGCCGACGGGCAATCGCTCACGGCCGCGATCGCTGCCCAGCAGCTCGATGTCAGCGGCGCATTGCTGCATCCCATCTGCGGGTCCGAAGTCGGCACGCGGGTCTATTGAGCCGGACGGCTGCGTCGAAGAGGAGCGGCGATGGAATCCGTCATCAAGGTCGTCATCACCGGGATCATCGTGGCGCTCGTGCTGAGCGTGACGCGACGCCTGGCGGACCGCACGGTCGGCATCCTGGCCGGGCTGCCGTTGACGACCCTGCCGGCGCTCGGCTGGATCGCCGTCGACCGGGGCGCCGACCTGGCCGCGCGGACGGCAGTCGCCAGCGTGTTCGGCTGCATCCTGGTGCCGGTGTTCGCGATCGCCTACGAACGGGCCGCACGCCGCTGGTCCGCGCCGCGCTCGCTCCTGGCCGGGGTCGTGGCCGTCGCAACAGCGACGCTGTTTGCCAGCCGCATGCCCACGGCGCTCTGGCCGGCGATCGCTCTTTTCGCCATGGGCAGCGGCGTGGCGTTGCATATCCTGCGCGCGCCGGGTCCGCCGCGCAGGCCGATTTCCCCCGCGCCGGCCTCCGTGCGGTCGATCGCCGCGAGCGCCGGCGTGGCGGGCGTCGTCAGCACGATCGCCGCCATGCTGGCGGCCGGCACGAGTCCGCAGTGGGCGGGGCTCGTGGCAGGGCTTCCCACAGTGGGCCTGGTCACCGTGGTGAGCCAGCACAGCGGGCGCGGGCGGGAGTCCGTCGGTCCGTTCCTGCGCGGCTACGTGATCAGCACCTCGGGCAAGGCCGCGTTCGGGACGGTATTCGCCTGGTTCGCTGTCTCCATGGGCTCGACCTTGGCGATGCTGGGCGCCATCGTCGCAGGACTGTTGCTCTGCGTTGTGGCCGTGCGCCTCGATGATCGAGCGGGACCCGACTGGCCTCGCGCGTCCACGCCAGCCCGCCTCGGTGCTCGCCTTGGCGATCGGCCCCGGTTCGTCTGGCGCGCTGGCGCGGGGCGCGGGTCGTCCGGCGTCGCTCAATCCATCGGTTGGCTGCAGGCGTTGCTGGTTTGCCGCCAAGTAGAAGTTGGTCCGCTCCATGGCTGTCTGGCGGGCAAGGAACAGATCCACATCGAGCCGCGCTTCAGCGACCACGCGCCGTTGACGATCGAAGACGACTTCACGCCGTGACCGCCGTCACGACCCGGCGGGACCCGGGATCGTGAACGGCGGCAGGCATTCGAACCCCGGTCGAGCAAAGAGGTAGCCCTGGAACAGGGACACGCCCTGGTCCACGAACCAAAGGTATTCGTCCACGGTTTCGACACCTTCGGCAATCACGTCGATGCCCAGGTCGGAGCATGCCTGGGCGACGGCACGCACGATGGCCTGGCGCGGCCCATGCCGTTCGATGCCGCGCACGAGATGCATGTCGATCTTGACCTGATCGGGCTGGAAGTCCGCAAGCAGGTTCAGTCCGGAATAGCCTGCGCCGAAATCGTCGATGGCCACCTTCAGTCCCATGCGCCGATACTCGTTGAGCTGCTCGGCGAAATTGGCGTGATCGGCGATCACCTCGCCTTCGGTCACCTCAAGGATGATTCGATCGACCGGAATGTGGTTGCGGACCGCCGCGTCAAGCGTGCTGCTGATCGAATCGGCGGAGACATACAGCCCTTGTGGCAAGAAATTTAGATTGAGGCGGCAGGGCAGGCCGAGCGCTGCGGCAAGGCCGATCGCCGCCACCCGACTGTCGCGGTCGAACTGATACCGTCGATTCGGCGGCACCCGGTTCAGGACTTGAAACGCCGGCTCGATGGCGGGTCCGCGGATCAGCGCCTCGTACGAAAAGACTTCGCGCTTGTCCACGTCGACGATGGGCTGGAAGGCATACGAGAAACGGGGAACCTTCGCCTCCCTCGACAGCGGCTGTGGCACGGCCCTGCTCATGTTCAGCCCACCGTCGGTCGTCGTGGACCAATCAGGCTCTTGCGCCAACGCCCCTCGCGGAACGCGTCCAGCAGCTTCTTGGCACGTCCGGCGTCGAGGCGCGCGAAGGATCGAGCTTCACCGAAGAAATCGTTCGTGCCGTCCATTTCCGCCAACTCCTTGCACGTCATCTCGGAGAATCCCATCGTCCATTCGTCGAAGACCCGGTGCGGAATCGGCTCCCGAATGATCTTCGTGACCTGGGCGTGTCGCTTGTCCAGTTCGATCGTGGCATACAACGCATCGACGACCTCCGCCTGACCTTCCAGCACCTGGAAGAACGTGTCGTCGGTGTGCAGCAACAGGCCCGTCAGGCCCAGTCGCCCATTCTTCTTGCGTGCCGCCAGAAGCAATGCCGAAAGATCAACTGCCTCGAAGGAGCGCGTCGCCGCGCTGGTGTAGATGCAATGGATCAAGGATGGCACGGTGATGTTTCATGGTTTGCCGGCGACGGGGACTTCGAAGTCGGATCTGGATGTACTCGTCTTCGGACGCTCGCGGGAGACCTTGAGCCAACTCTGCACGCAATGCCGGTCTTTCGCTCCGTCGACGGGCTCGCCACGCCGGAGGTCGCCGCGCTGGCGCGCAAGGAGGCCTGCGATCGCCGCCGCGTTGCGCTGAGCCTCTGCGCGGGCTACACCCTTCCGCCCGCCACGTCCAGCACCGCCTGCGCGAACTCGCGCGGCGCCTCCTGCGGCAGGTTGTGGCCGACGCCGCCCGTGATCACGCGGTAGCCGTACGGCCCGGTGAACTTCTTGCGGAAGGCCGCGTCGCCGGTCGCATGCGGGGCGCCGTTGGCATCGCCTTCGAGCACGATCGTCGGTACCGTGATCGCCGGGCCGGCGGCGAGTTGGCGTTCGAGCTCGTCGTAGCGTGGCTCGCCCTCGGCCAGGCTCTGGCGCCACCGGTAGTTGTGGATCACGACGTCCACGTGGTCGGGGTTGTCGAACGACGCGGCGCTGCGGTCGAATTCGGCGTCGCTGAAGTCCCACCTGGGCGATGCCGTCTTCCAGATGAGCTTGGCGAAGTCGTGGCGGTACTTCTCGTAGCCCGCCTTGCCGTGCTCGGTCGCGAAGTAGAACTGATACCACCAGGTGTATTCGCCTGCGGGCGGCAGCGGCGCCTTGATGGCCTCGCGGTTGTTGATCAGGTAGCCGCTCACCGACACCAGCCCCTCGACCCGCTCCGGCCACATCGCCGCGATGATGTCGGCGGTGCGCGCGCCCCAGTCGAACGCAGCGAACAGGGCCTGGCGGATTTTCAGCGCGTCCATCAGCGCGACGATGTCCAGCGCCACGGCGCCCTGCTGGCCGTTGCGCAACGTCGCACTCGAGAGGAAGCGCGTGCTGCCGTGGCCGCGCAAGTGCGGCGCGATCACGCGAAGGCCCGCCGCCGCGAGCCGGGGCGCGACATCGACGAAGCTGTGGATGTCGTACGGCCAGCCGTGCAGCAGGATCACGACGCGGCCGTCCGCCGGGCCCAACTCGGCGTAGCCGACGTTCAGCAGCCCGGCATCGATCTGGCGCAGCGGGCCGAAGCTCGCCGGCGCACGCTCGGCGCGCACCGCCTCGGGAGCCGACGCGGCCAGTGCGAGTTCGGTCGCTGCGGCGGTCAGGCCGAAGGCGGCGGTTCCGAGGAAGAGGCGGCGCGAGGGCAGGGACAGGTGCGGCATGGCGGACTCCTTAAATTGATGGCCGCATGTTCCGCGCCCTCGTCCGATAGAACAAGAGCAACTAAGATCACACTTCGTTGCCATCTGAGCAACGCTCAAGAGCAGGAGATCCATGCGCGAGATCAACCAGCAACGGCTACGCTATTTCCGCGAGGTGCTCGCGCGCGGCAGCATCCGCGGCGCGGCCGACGCGCTGAACACGGCGCCGTCCGTGATCACCCGGCAGATCCGGTTGCTGGAAGAAGAGCTGGACACGCGACTGTTCGAGCGCGAGGCTCGCGGCGTCAAGCCGACCGAGGCCGCCGCACACCTGCTGGAGTTCTGGCACGGCTACCAGTCGCACCAGGAACATCTCGAGGATCGCCTGCAAGGTCTGCGTGGCCTGCAGTCCGGACACGTGCGGGTGGCGATCAGCGAGGGCTTCGTCGACGTGCTGGTCGACCAGGTGCTTGCCGCGTTCTGCGCGCGCCATCCGGGCCTGGACATCGCCATCGACACGCTGTCGGCCGACGCCCTGGTGCAGGAGGTGGCCGAAGCCCGGGCGCACATCGGGCTCGCGTACAACCCGCCGTCGCATGCCGCGATCGAGCATCGCGCGAGCTGCCGCCAACCCGTCGTGCTGATGGCGCGGCCCGATCATCCCCTCGTGACGCGCGGCGGGCCGGCCCGGATCGCCGATCTGCTCGCGCATCCGCTCGCCCTGATGCCCGGTTCGTTCGGCATCGGCCAGGCGGTGGAGCTGATGTCGCAGGCCGAGACCCTCGAAATCCGGCCGGCGTTGACCACCAACTCGTTGGCCGTCCTCAAGCGCATTGCCGCGACGGGCAATTTCGTCGCACTGATCGGCGAGTTCGCCGCGCACCGCGAAGTCGTGGCCGGCGAGCTGGCCGTGGTGCCCATCGACCACGCGCTGTTGCGTGGCATCCATGCCCGCGTCCTCGTGCGAGCGGGCCGGCCGCTGGCGGCCGCCCCGAACGAACTGCTGAACTGGATCCTGGCGCACATGCCGATGTTCGCGACGAACTCGGACAAGCGGCAGACGGGACGCCGGCGCTAAACTCGTTGCGCCCAGGAGCCCCCGATGTCCCTGCTTCGCCGCCAGTTCCTTTCGCTGCTCGCCACCACGTCGACCCTCGCCATGATCCCGTCCCGCGCCGCCGAATCCGCGCCGTCCGAGATGCCGCACGTGCCGTGGTCGCGGCACGCCGCGATCTACCAGGTCAACGTGCGCCAGTTCAGCGCCGACGGCACGCTGGAGGCGGCGATGGCCGACCTGCCGCGCCTCAAGGCGCTGGGCGTCGACATCCTCTGGCTGATGCCGCTGCAGCCGATCGGCAAGCTCGAGCGCAAGGGCACGCTGGGCAGCTACTACTCGATCCGCGACTACACGGCGGTGAACCCCGAGTTCGGCACGCTCGCCGACGCGCGCGCGTTCGTGCAGGCGGCGCATGCCCTCGGCATGAAGGTGATCCTCGACTGGGTCGCCAACCACACGGCGTTCGACCATCCATGGACGCACGAGCGCAAGGATTGGTACAAGCTCGATGCGCACGGCGAGATCTTCCCGGTGACGTTCAACGCGGGCCGACCCGGCGAGGAGCATTGGTCGGACGTCACAGCGCTGAACTATGACAGCCCGGCGCTGCGCGACGCGATGATCGCGGCGATGCAGTTCTGGGTGCGCGAGACCGGCCTCGACGGCTTTCGCTGCGACGTCGCAAGCCTGGTGCCGACGCCGTTCTGGGAGCGCGCACGGCGCGAGCTGGACGCCGTGAAGCCGATGTTCATGCTGGCCGAGGCCGATACCCCGGACCTGCACCGCAGCGCGTTCGACATGACCTACAGCTGGGACCTGGCGGCCCTGTTCCACCAGGTCGGCCAGGGCAAGGCCGGCGCGGCCGAACTGCGCGACTGGGCCAGCAAGGAGCCGCACGGCTACCCGGCCTCGGCCTACCGGATGCGTTTCACGGCCAACCACGACTTCAACTCGTGGAACGGCACGGACGCCGAGCTGTACGGCGATGCGTACCTGCCGCTCGCCGTCCTCACGTTCACGCTGCCCGGCATGCCGCTGATCTACAACGGCCAGGAATCGCGACTGGCCCAGAAACTCGAGTTCTTCGAAAAGGATCCGATCGCGTGGAAGACGCACGAGCTGGCACCGTTCTACACGAACCTGCTCGCGCTCAAGCACCGGCACCCGTCGCTGGGCAACGGCCAGTACGGCGGCGCGCTGGTGCTGGTGGACGTCGGCAACGAGCAGCTGTTCGCGTTCCGGCGCACGCAGGGCGCCGACAGCGTCACCGTCGTCGTCAACGTGACGAAGACCGCGCAGTCGTACCGGCTCGGCGCCACCGAACGCAGCCTGCCGGCCTCCGGCTGGCTGATCGAGGCGGCATGAGCGCCGCCCGGCCGCCAGCAGGCGTTCCCTCCGAAGTCGGTCACACCGCAGCCGTCAGGCGGAGGGTAGCCTGATGAGCGCCGGCCTCGCGGACGTCGCATCGGTCGACTCGAGCGACCTCGACCTCGGTGCCTACTGGCGCCGCATCGGCTTCGCGGACGCGGCCGCGCCGACGCGCGAGTGCCTGGACCGCCTGATCGAGCGCCACGCGGCCACGATCCCGTTCGAGAACATCGAGGTGCTCGCGCGCCGCGTGCCCAAGCTCGACCTCGGCGGCCTGCAGGACAAGATGGTGCGGCGACGCCGCGGCGGCTACTGCTTCGAGCAGAACACCCTCTTTCGCGCCGTGCTGCGGGCGGTCGGCTTCGACGCGCATCCGATGGAGGCGCGCATCCGCTCGGGCGTGGCGGCCGACGTCGTCACGGCGCGCACGCACCTGGCCACGCGCGTGGTCCTCGACGGCGTCGACCACCTGGTCGACGTCGGCTGCGGCACCATCGCGCCCGTCGCCCCGCTCGTGCTCGCCAGCCGCGACGAGCAGGCCGCGGGCAGCGGCTTCTACCGCTTCGTCGACGTCGACGGCGAATTGCTGCTGCAGGGCCGTGGCGCCGAGGGCTGGTCCGACTACTACCAGTTGCTGCCCAGCCTGCCCCACGCGATCGACTGCGAGATGGGCAACTGGTTCGTCGCCACGCATCCGAAGTCGATGCTGGGCCACAACCTGCTGGTCGGCCGCGCGATCGCCGGCGGCCGCCTGCGGCTGTTCAACCGCCGGCTGTCGACCTTCCGGCCGCAGCACGCGGCGCCGGTCGAGCAGACGCTGCAGACGCGCGCGGAATTCGCCGACGCGCTGGCCGACGGCTTCGGCCTGGAGGTCGAGGCGGCCGATCTGGATGCTGTCATGGCGGCCCTGGACCGTCTGCCGCCGGGCTGAAGACATGGACCTCGTCGAGCGCGACGCCGCCCTGCTGACGTTCGAGCGCCAGCTGGCGGCCACCCGGCTCGGCAGCGGCCACGCCGTGCTGGTGAGCGGCGAGGCGGGCATCGGCAAGACGACGCTGCTGAAGGCTTTTGGCCAGCGGCGCGGCGACGCGGCGTTGTGGTGGGGCGCCTGCGATTCGCTCGAGACGCCCCACCCGCTCGCGCCGCTGCACGACATCGTGCGCGGCGCCGACGTCGGATTCAAGGCGCTGCTGCAACCCGGCCACGCGCGCGCCGAGCTGTTCGAGGCCGTGCTGACGACGCTGCAGGACAGCCGCCGCCCCGTCGTCGCGGTGTTCGAGGACGTGCACTGGGCCGACGACGCCACGCTGGACCTGCTGAAGTTCCTCGGCCGCCGCATCGACCGCGCGCGCTGCCTGCTGGTGCTGTCGTGGCGCGACGACGAGGTGTCGGCCGCGCACCCGTTGCGTCGCCTGCTCGGCGAATTGCCGGCCAGCCTCGTCACGCGGATCGCGCTGGAGCCGTTGTCGGCCGATGCCGTCGATCGCCTGGCGCGCGCGGCGATGCGCTCGGCATCGGGCCTGCACGCGCTCACGCGCGGCAACCCGCTGTTCGTCAGCGAGCTGCTGCGCCACGGCGCCGACGGCGTGCCGCTGGGCGTGCAGGATCTCGTGCTGGCGCGCTTCGCCCGTCTCGGCGCCGCGGCACAGGCCGTCGTCCGGCTGGCCTCGACGGTGCCCACGCGCATCGAGAGCGCGCTGGTGGAGACGCTGCTGGCGCCGTCCGCGGCCGTCGTCGACGAGTGCCTGAATTCGGGACTGCTCAGCGCGGCCGGCGGCGCCTACTTCTTTCGCCACGAACTCGTGCGCGTGGCCGTCGAGGCGTCGTTGTCGCCGCCCGCGGCCCGCGCCTTGCACGCCGACGTGCTGCGCACGCTGGCGCAGCCCGGCCAGGCCGCGGTCTCGCTCGCGCGGCGCGTGCATCACGCCGTGCGCGCGGGCGACGCGCGCGCCGTCGCGTCGCTCGCGCCCGCGGCGGCGCGCCAGGCGCAGCAGCGCGGCGCGCACGTGGAGGCGGCGGCGCATTGGCGCACGGCGCTGGCCCATGGCGAGCGCGCCGGCGCCACCGGCGACTGGCTCGCCGCCTACGCGCACGAGTGCCGCCTGACGAACCAGCTGGCCGCCGCCATCGAGGCGCACGACCAGCTGTCCGCGTGGCATCGCGACCATCCCGACGCGCGTAGCGAGGCCGTCAACCAGAGCCAGCTCGCGCTGGTGCAGGTGCTCGCGCTGCGCAACGCCGAGGCCGACGCGGCCAGCCGCCGTGCGATCGCGTTGCTCGCGCCGCTGCCGCCCGGCCCGGAGCTGGCGCGTGGCTACCGCGTCGAGGCCCAGCTGCGCATGCTCAATCGCGATTGCGAGGCGTCGGTCGCCTGGGCCGGCCGGGCCATCGCGCTGGCCGAGCAGTTTGGCGAGCGCGAGATCCTCGCGGAGGCAACTGGCACGCTGGGCACGGCGACGCTGTTCCTGGACTACGACGCCGGCTGCGCCCACCTCGCGCGCGCGCTCGAGCTCGCGCTGGCCGACGGCCTGCACGGCCTGGCCGCGAACACCTACAGCAACCTCGGCTCGGCCTCCGGCGAGGTGTGGCGGCTACGCGAGGCGCAGGCCCACCTGAAGGCGGCCATCGCGTTCGCGCAGCGGCACGAGATCGACTTCTACCGGCACTACGCCGTCGCGTGGCTGGCGCTGTGCGAGCTGCACCTGGGCCAATGGGACGATGCACGCGAGCACGCGCTCGACATCGTCGCCCAGACCACCCCGCCCACCACCAGCCGCGTCATGGCGCTGGCCGCGCTGGGCCGGCTGCAGGCGCGTCGCGGCGAGGCCGGGTCCGCGCAGACGCTGGACGAAGCCCTCGCGCTGGCGCTGGCGAGCGGCACGCTGCAACGCGTCGCGCCCGTTCGCTGCGCGCGCGCCGAGGCCGCGTGGCTGCGCGGCGACCTGCCCGCGGCGATTGCCGAAGCCCGGGCCGCGCTGGCGCAGGCCGAGGCCCACCGGCATCCCTGGTTCGCCGGCGAGCTGGCGCAGTGGCTGCGGCGCGCCGGCGCGGCGGTGACGGTGCCGGCCGTGTGCGCGCAGCCGCACGCGCTGCTGCTGCGCGGGCAGTGGCGACTGTCCGCCGACGCGTGGGCCGCGCTCGGCTGCCCGTTCGAGCAGGCGCTGGCGCTCTCCGAGGGCGACGACGAGGCCCGCCTGGCGGCGCTGGCGCTGTTCGAGGAGCTGGGCGCCCAGGCCGCCGCCGACCGCCTGCGCAAGACGCTGCGCGCCGCCGGCCTGCGCGGCATTCCGCGCGGCGCGCGGGCATCGACGCAGGCCAATCCGCACCAGCTCACCGAGCGCGAGCGCGAGGTGCTGGAGCTGCTGTGCGCCGGGCTGAAGAACTCCGAGATCGCCGAACGACTGTGCCGCTCGGTGCGCACCGTCGATCACCACGTCGCGGCGGCGTTCGCCAAGCTGGGCGTCGGGTCGCGCGCGGAGGCCCTCGTCGCCGCGGGCCGCGCCGGCATCGCTGCCCAGAATAGGTAGTCGCTGCCCGCAATCCGGGCAGGATCGCCGTCGCCGCCCCGCGCGGTGTCGCCCTAAGCTTGGTTCCACGGTCACGACCGACCGGCCAACCAGACCAAGGAGTCCACCATGCCCCGCTTCCTCGTCGAACGCACCTTCCCCGACGGCCTGCGCATTCCCCCGACCGAGCAAGGCGCCCAGGTCTGCGGCAACGTCGTCGAGACCAACGCCAGGAGCGGCGTCACGTGGGTGCACTCGTACGTCACCGACGACCTGCGCAAGACCTTCTGCATCTACGACGCGCCGACGCCCGAGGCGATCCGCGAGTCCGCGCGCAACAACAACCTGCCGATCGACTCGATCACGCCGGTAAGCGTGCTGGACCCGTACTTCTATCACGGGTGAGCACGCGCAGCGGGCGCCGTCCGGCAACTAACCCGGCGGCCCGATGTCCCGTAACCGCACCGCATGCACGCGGTTGCGCTGGTCGCTCACCTTGCCTGCCATCGCCTTCTCGGCCGCCGCGCCGAGCAGCTGGCGCAGCGTGGTGCCGGCCGGACCGCTGGCCACGCCGATGGTCACGGTGACGACGCCGGCGACCGACGAGGCCGTGTGCGCCAGCGCCAGGGCGTTCACCGCGCTGCGGATGCGTTCGGCGGCGGCGATGGCGCCGGCGTTGTCGGCCTCGTTGTCGATGTCGCGCAGCAGGACGACGAACTCCTCGCCGCCCTTGCGGTACACGGAGTCGCCCTCGCGGGCGCAGGCCTGTATCGCGTGGGCCACCGCGCGCAGCGCGTCGTCGCCCGCGGCGTCGCCGTGCACGTGGTTGTAGTTGCCGAAGTGGTCGACGTCGATGAACGCGATCGCGGAGCGCGGGGCACGGCGCTCGCCGCCGCCGTCCGACGCATGCAGCAGCTCGTCGAGCGCGAGGCGGTTGCGCAGGCCGGTCAGCGCGTCGGTGCGGGCCTCCTCGCGCAGAGCGCGGTTGCGCTCCTGCAGCTCGATCACGGTGGACGCGAGGATCTGGCGCGTGTCGTCGTCGAACGCCACCACGCGGTCGCGCCCGCGCGCCTTGGCCGCGTGCAACGCGGCGTCGCAGGCGCGCCAGACCTCGTCCACGGCCTGCCCGCCCAGCGTCGCGACGCCGGCCGAGACGGTGACGATCTCGGTGCCGCTGGCCAGCGTCACCGGCTCGCGCATCGCATCGACGCAGCCTTGCGCCTTGCGCATCGCCTCGGCCAGCGTCAGGCCCGGCAGGAAGGCGACGAACTGGTCGCCGCCGGCGCGCGCCAGGCAACTGGCCGTCGCGAGCGTCTCGCGCAGCCGCGCGGCCACGGCCCGCAGCAGCTCGTCGCCGATGCGGTGGCCGTGGCGGTCGTTGAAGTACTTGAAGTGGTCCAGGTCGAGCATCACGACCACGCCGCGCACGCCCGAATGCAGCGCGGCGACCAGCGTGTCGTGCATGACCATGCGGTTGGACAGGTCCGTGAGATCGTCGCGATCGCCGCGGCGCGCTTCCGGTGCCGGCCGGGGCGGCGCGAGTCCCAGCAGGCGTTTCCAGCGTTCGATCAGCGTCATCGAAGCGCTCCGCGAATCGCCGCGCCACGCCGACGCTTCGCGCCCGGCCGCGCAGGCGCGAACCGTCCGATCCCGATGTCTTGCAGTGCCGCCATGTCCCTCTCCCCTCAGGCGGGCCACGGGTGCGGTTCGGGGTCGTTGGCCGGGGAGCCGTCCGTACTTCGACGGTTTTGACTCCCGAGCGCGAGGAGCGTCATCCGACGCTCCTGCTGGCAGCCCCGCTGCCCTCCGGTCTGGCGGAGGGTCGGTGGCTTTGCGACCCCGGCTCTCGCACGGGTGTGCCCTTTCACTGATCTTGGATAGTACAGCGGAGTTTGGGGGCTTCGCTGCGCCCTTCCTTGCAGATTCGGCAAACTCAGGGTATGTCCGCCCATCCTCGAATCGGAGCCCCATGAATTCGTCCCGCCTCGTTCCCCGTTTCGCCGCCGCGGCCGTCCTCGGCATCGCGATCCTTTCCGGCGGGGCGTTCGCGGCGGGGTCGGCCGAGGCGCCGCCGACCGCGCTGGCCGGCGCGCCCGCCGAGACGACCCGCGAGCGGGCGATCTTCGCCGTCAGCGATGCGGACCCGCAAAAGTGGAACCTGACGCTGGGCAACATCGCCAATGCGATCGACGGCCTCGGCGCCGACGGCGCCGAGATCGAGTTGGTGGTCTACGGCCCGGGCATCGCGATGTTGAAGAAGGATTCGCCGGTGGCCGGCCGCATCGCCGCCGCGCTGAAGAACGGCGTGCGCATCGCCGCCTGCCGGAACTCCATGCGCGGGTTCGAGCTCGAGCAGGCCGACCTCGCGCCCGGCGTCGACGTCGTCCCGTCGGGCGTCGTCGAGCTGATCCGCCGCCAGCACGCCGGCTACGCCTACGTCCGTTCATGAAACATCGGCGCAAGACCGCGCTCGTCGATCCGCTGATCGCGGCGCGAATCCGCGCGCGGTCGACCGCCTACTTCGTCGCGGCGCCGGCGCTGCGCGCGTTCAGGTAGCGCTTGACGTCGTCGAAGCTGACGCGGCCCGCTCGCCGCGTGTCGATCGCGTCGAAATGGTTCGCGATCCAGCCGAAGCCTCCCGCCTGTGCCTCGTCGCGCGACAGCGTGCCGCGGTGCGCGGTGTCCGCGGCCTCGAAGCTGGCGCGCAGGTGGCGCTCCGCGTCCGAGTCCAGCTTCGCGCCGACCGAGGCCGGGCGCGTGCGGACCTCGGCCTGGGCGGCCTGCTGCGCGGCCGCCGGCGGCTTGCCGGGATCGAGGCGCGGCGCGGCGTGGGCAACCGTCGCGGCCGCGAGCATGGATAGAACCAGGGCGGTGCGCATCATCGGGCTCCCGACGCCGAGGCGTAGAACGCGGCCAGTTCGGCCTTCATCAACGGCCGCGCGCCGTCGTCCAGGTAGGTCATGTGGCCGCCCGGATGGAAGTGCAGCGCGACGGGCGCGGCGGAACCCAGCCGCGCGACGTCGAGCTCGGTCTGGTGGAACGGCGTGATCAGGTCGTGCGCGCCGCCGAGGAACAGGATCTTCAGCGACGGATCGAGGCTCAGCGCGGCGCTCAGGTCGGGCACGACGTCCGGCAGCGCGCGGCCGCCGTGCGAGAAGTTCCAGGTGTTGATCGCGTTGCTGGAGAGCACGTAGGTGGACGGCGTCGTGAAGCCCAGGTCGTCGGGCAGCACCGTCCTGATCGCAGCCTCGAAGCCGGGCTCGACGAAGGTGTTCGACGGGTCGTCCTGCGCGGCCAGCGCCGAGCCCAGCGGCGCCGACACACGGCCGTCGTAGACGCCCAGCGTGGTGTTGGCGACGAGGTGGTGGCGGAAGGTGTCGTAGTCCATGTCGAACTGCGCGTCCCAGACCGTGGCCGGCAGCCCGGTGAAGGCGACCAGCGACGCGATGTGGCTGTCGGGCGGCAGCGTCCGGTTGCCGAGCCAGGTGATGGCGTCGGGGTCGTAGGTGGCGTCGGCGTAATCGCGCACGGCGGCGATGTCGGCGTCCAGGTTGCCCGTGGCGGCGGTCGCCAGGCCGTAGTAGCCGCCGACCGCCGCGTAGCTGGGCAGGAAGCCGGCGCAACTGACCGTCGGTGCGCCCGAGACGACCGAGCAGTTGCTGTTGTAGTCGAGGATGGACGACAGCTCCACCACGCCGTTCACGCGCCGGCCGGAGGTCTCGAGCAGCCGCGCCAGCACGGGCACGCGCGCCGTGCCGTAGGACTCGCCGTAGAGGAACAAGGGCGACGTCGTGCGGCTGTTCACCGCGAGCCAGCGCTGGACGAAGTCGCGCAGCACCGCGGCGTCGGCGTCCACGCCCCAGTAGCTCTGGTTGGTGTTCGGCGCGATCGCCTCCGACAGGCCGGTGCCCACCGCGTCGACGAAGACGAGGTCCGAGGTGTCGATCAGGCTGTCGGCGTTGTCCACGTACGGGAACGGCACGCTCCGCGTGGTGGCCGGCACGCCGGTGACGAGGCGCCGCGGCGCGAACGAGCCCAGGTGCAGCCAGGCGGTCGCCGAGCCCGGCCCGCCGTTGAAGAAGAACGTGACGGGCCGAGTGGCGGGCGCGGCGCCGTCGGCCGTGTAGGCCACGTAGAAGATCGACGCCTCGCCGGCCTGGCTCGAGTCGAGCGCGGACAGGTGGCCCGCGGTGGCCGTGTACGCGATCGCGGTGCCTCCCAGCGTCAACGAGCGGTGCGTGACGGCGGTCGTCTCGTTGGGCGTCGCCAGCGAGGCCCCGGCCGCCATCGAGTAGCGGTTCGCGTCGACGTACCGGGTCGTGTCGGTGCTGCCACCGCCACCGCCACCGCCGCCGCAGCCCGCCACGACGGCGAGCGCGACCAAGGCGGCGGCACGGCGGGCGCCATGCGGGACTGGCTGGATCGCAAGCATCGGTCAGCGCGCTTGACCGGATGGTTGCGCGGCATCCAGCTCCTCGGCCAGCGCCTTCATCACGTGGCGCGCGCTCGACTCGTTGGTCGCGCACACCACGTCGTGCACGTCGCAGGCGCGCACGAGGGCGTTGATGTCCGGCTCGTGCGGCTGCGGCGTCATCGGGTCGCGCAGG
>FSXQ01002886.1_pt1 | contig 17669 bp, 14 predicted proteins | sample 1638011 | NCBI WGS metagenome assembly FSXQ01 (sample SAMEA3914789, study PRJEB12502) | metagenome | biome: forest; material: soil | place: Canada | collected 2011-07-03 | depth 0.3 m | reverse complement strand
GAACAGCACCTGCGGCTCGTGCGACAGCGCCTTGGCGATCATCACGCGCCGCTTCATGCCGCCCGACAGCGTGCGGATGCGCGCGTCCTTCTTCTCCCACAGCGACAACGCCTTCAGCGTCTTCTCGATGTGCGCCGGGTTCGGCGGCTTGCCGAACAGGCCGCGGCTGAACGACACGGTGTCCCACACGGTCTCGAACGCATCGGTGGTGAGCTCCTGCGGCACCAGGCCGATGATCGAGCGCGACAGGCGGTAGTCGGTGACGATGTCGTGCCCGTCGACCGTGACGCTGCCGGTGCTGGCCGTGACGATGCCGCACACGATGCTGATGAGCGTGGTCTTGCCGGCGCCGTTGGGGCCCAGCAGCGCGAGGATCTCGCCCTTGCGGATCTCGAGGTCGACCCCGTGGAGCGCGGTGAAACCCGACGCGTAGGTCTTCGAGACGTTCTTGACGGAGAGGATGGACTGCATGGGCCGGGAGTATCGCCCCGCAGCGGAAATCGTGCTGGCGAGGGTCAGGCGCCGTCCCACGCCAGCTCGCGCCGCTCGGCCGCGCTGCGGATGCCCAGCTCGATGAGCGCCATCACGGCCAGCGCCTCGTCCGCCGGCACCGGGTTGGGCGCCGCGCCGCGGATCGCCGCGGCCACGCCCGCGAAGTACGCCTGGTGCGCGCCCGGCTGCATCGCGACGGCCTCGCTCACCGCCGACCCGTCGCCCGCGCGCGTGACGCGCTGCGCGCGCCCCGCGTCGACGCCCCAGCCCGGCTGCGGCGGCCACGTGGGCCGCACGCCGGCCTTCAGCGCGTCCTCCTGCGAATCGAGCCCGTCCTTCATGAAGCTGGCCGCCGTGCCGTGCACCGCGAAGCGCGGCGCGCTCGCGGCCACCAGCATGCCGGCCGTCAGGTGCACGTGCAGGCGGTCGTAGCGCAGGTCGCAGGCAAACCAGTCGTCGGCCAGCGCGCCGTCGCGCGTGCGGTCGCGCGCGAGCGTGATCGCGCGCGGGTGACCGAACAGCTGCAGCGCCTGGTCGACCAGGTGCGGGCCGAGGTCGAACCACAGGCCCGCGCCGGGGCCGTCGCTCTCGCGCCAGCGCTGGCGCACCTCGGGGCGGAAGCGGTCGTGGCGCGACGTCATCTCGACCACGCGGCCCAGCGCGCCGTCGGCCACCAGCTGCTTCAACGTGAGGAAGTCGCCGTCCCAGCGCCGGTTGTGGAACACCGACAGCACGCGATCACGTTCCTTCGCCAGCGCCACCAGCTCGCGCGCGTCGTCCAGCGCCACCGTGAACGGCTTGTCGACGACCACGTGCTTGCCGGCGAGCAGCGCGGCGCGCGCAAGCGGGTGGTGGGTGTCGTTGGGCGTGGCGATGACGACGAGGTCGACGGCGTCGCTCGCGATGAGGTCGGCGGGCTTCGCGTGCACGGTCACGTCGGGCCAGTCGGCGTGCACCTTGGTGGCGTCGGAGCTGGCCACGGCCACGAGCGCGAGGTCGGGCACCGCGGAGACCAGCGGCGCGTGGAAGGTCTTGCCGGCGTAGCCGTAGCCGATGAGGCCGACGCGCAGGGGAGTCGTCGCCATCGGGTCAGGCCTTCGTGAACGTGGCCGCGAACGCCGCGCCCTGCGGGTCGCGCCCGTTGAACACCCAGTTGCCGCCGGGCACTTCGGCCGGGCCCCAGGTGAGGGTGGCGCCGAGGTCGCGCGCGCGCTGCGCCGAGGCCTGGATGTCGGCCACGTTGAAGTAGAAGTTCCAGGCCGGCGCGGGTTGGTGCGCCTCCTTGGTCATGATCGCGCCGTGCGGCACGCCGTCGATCTCGAACAGCTGGTAGACGCCCAGCTCGCCCATCGGCAGCGCCAGGCCCTTGGTCCAGCCGAACAGCGTGGCGTAGAAGTCCCACACGGCGGCGCCATCGACCGCGCGCAGCTCGTGCCAGCCGGCGGTGCCCGGCGCGTTGGCGGGCGCGCGCGGCGGCGGGTCGTTGCGCGACGGCTTGAACAGCACGAACGCGGCGCCCTGCGGATCGGCGACGGACGCGAAGCGGCCGACACCGGGGATGTCGTCGGCGGGACGCACCACCCTGCCGCCGGCGGCCAGCAGCTTCGCTTCCATCGCGTCGACGTCGTCGACCGCCACGTAGCCGCGCCACATCGGCGGCATGCCCAGCGCCTTCAATTCGGCGGGCATCGCCATGAGCCCGGCCAGTTGCGCGTCGCCCGTCTTCAGCAGCGTGTACGCGACGCCGGGCATGCCCGAATCCTCGGCCTGCCAGCCGACCACTTCCGCGTAGAAGCGGGCCGCGGCGGGCGCGTCGGGGGTCATCAGTTCATACCAGACGAAGTGCGGTGCGGGCATGGCGGACTCCTGCGTTCTGAGGTGAGCCGACGATTATGCGCGGGCCCTCGGCGACGAGGACACATGACTGTTTCGTGAATCGGCGCATGGCTTGGTACATGTCCCGAGTCGCTTGTGGGCCGCTCCCGCGAACCGGGTATGGCGCGCCACCTGTCGCATACCTGTCACCGTATCGTCACCGCGCGCTCCGACACTCCGCCGCTTTGCTCCCATAACGACTCCCGCGAGGACTGACATGCAACGGGCCATCCCCCATCGACTCTCCGCCATCGCCCGCAGCGCCACCGCGCTGCTCGCCGCGATCGCCGCTCCCTCCTTCGCGTCCACGTCGGGCGTGGTCATCAGCCAGGTCTACGGGGCCAACGGCAACACGTTCGCGTCCGACTACGTCGAGCTGTTCAACGCCGGCTCCGCCGCGGTGAGCGTGTCGGGCTGGTCCATCCAGTACACCAGCGCCACCGGCACCGGCAACTTCCTCAACGGCAGCACGAACATCACCGGCACGATCCAGCCGGGCCAGTACTGGCTCGTGAAACTCAACACCACCACCGGCACCGCGCTCCCGACGCCCGACTTCGTGGGCACGTCCGACCTCTCGGGCTCCGCAGGCAAGGTGGCGCTCGTCAACCAGACGGCCACCCTCGGCTGCAACGGCAGCTCCGCGGCCTGCACCGCCGACCAGCTGTCGCACATCGTCGACCTCGTGGGCTACGGCACCGCCAACTTCTCCGAGACCAGTCCCGCGCCGACGCTCACCAAGACCACCGCGCTGTTCCGCGCCAACGGCGGCTGCACCGACACCAACAACAACGCCGGCGACTTCACGCTCGGCGCCCCGGCCCCGCGCACCTCGGTGACCACGCCCGCGCCGTGCGCCGGCGGCAGCACGCCGACGCCGCCCGCGCCGCCGGCCCCGGCGCCGCCGCCCATGCCGTCCGCCAAGGCGATCTGGCAGATCCAGGGCAGCGGCGCGACCAGCCCGTTCGTCGGCCAGGTCGTCACCACGTCCGGCGTCGTGACCAAGGTGAACAACAACGGCTTCTTCATGCAGGATCTGACGGGCGACAACAACCCCGCCACGTCCGACGGCATCTTCGTGTTCACGAGCACCGCGCCGACCGTCAGCGTCGGCCAGAGGGCGCAGGTCACGGCCACTGTGCAGGAGTTCAACGTCGGCGCCACCACCAACGCCGACACCCTCGCGCACACGGTCACCGAGCTGAGCACGGTCACCAGCGTGGTCGTCACGGGCAGCGGCTATTCCGTCGCGCCGGTCGTCGTCACGCTGCCGCTGGCCGCGGGCGATTCGCTGGAGCGCTTCGAAGGCATGCTGGTCACGCTGACCGGCCCGCTGACCGTGCAGCAGAACTACTTCCTCGGCCGTTTCGGCGAGCTGACGCTGGCCACCGGCGGCCGCGTGTGGACGCCCACCAACGTGTACCGCCCCGGCACGCAGGCCAATGCGCTGAACGCCGCGAACCTCGCGCGCTCGATTGTGCTGGACGACGGCACGACGGTGCAGAACCCGACCCCGACGCCCTACATCGGCCAGGACAACACGGTGCGCGCCGGCGACGCCACCGCCAGCATCACCGGCGTGATCGACTACGGCCTCACCACGTCGGGCAACACCGACCCGGGCTCGTACAAGATCCACCCGACTCAAGCCGTCGCGTTCGCGCGCGCCAACCCCCGCACGACGCAGGCCGACGACGTGTCCGGCAACATCCGCGTGGGCAGCGCCAACATCGAGAACTTCTTCACCACGCTCGACGACGGCGCCAACAAGTGCCCGCCGTCGAACACGGCCGACGACTGCCGCGGCGCCAACACGCCGCTCGAATTCAGCCGCCAGGAAGCCAAGGTCGTCGAAGAGCTCGCGGGCATGAACGCCGACGCCGTCGCGCTGATGGAGCTGCAGAACAACGGCACGGTGGCCATCCAGAACCTGGTCAACGCGCTCAACGCGCGCCTGGGCGCCGCGCTGTACGCAGCCGTGCCCGATGCGGCCACCGGCGGCGGCACCGACGCCATCAAGGTGGGCATGATCTACAAGCCGTCGCGCCTGTCGCTGGTGGGCGCCGCGCTGAGCGACACCGCGGCCATCAACAACCGCGCGCCGATGGCGCAGGCGTTCGCGGCGGCCAACGGCGAGAAGTTCATCCTCGTGGCCAACCACCTGAAGTCCAAGGGCTGCAGCGACTTCCAGGCCGGCGCCGGCGACGCCGATTCCGGCGACGGCCAGGGCTGCTTCAACGCGCGCCGCGTGCAACAGGCCGACGAGCTGCGCAGCTTCGTCGCGCAGGTGCAAGCTCAGCGCGGTGTGACCGACACGCTGCTGGTGGGCGACTTCAACGCCTACGCCCAGGAAGACCCGGTCGCCGACCTCACGAGCAACGGCTTCGTCGACCAGGTGGGCCGCTACCTCGACAAGCCCGGCGCCGGCAGCTGGGGCTACTCGTACGTGTTCAACGGCAGCTCCGGTCGCCTCGACCAGGCGCTGGCCAGCAACACGCTGTCGACCAAGGTCAGCGGCGTCACCGAGTGGCACATCAACGCCGACGAGCCGCTGGTCATCGACTACAACACCGAGTTCAAGGGCACGTGCAGCGGCTGCGGCCCCGACTACTACTCGGCCACCGCGTACCGCGCGTCCGACCACGACCCGATCGTCGTGGGCCTGAACCTGGTGCACGTGATCAACGGCACCGCGGGCGCCGACACGATCGTCGGCACCGCCGGCGACGACGTCATCACCGGCGGCGCGGGCGCCGATCGCCTCACCGGCAACGGCGGCCGCGACGTGTTCGTCTACACGTCCATCCGCGACGCCGGCGACACGATCACCGACTTCACGCCCAACGACGACCGCCTCGACCTGGGCGCGCTGCTGGCCACCCTCGGCACCACGCCGGCCAACGCGGTCGCGGGCGGCTACGTGTCGCTGCAGGCCTCGGGCAACAACACGCTCGTGATGATCGACGCCGACGGCAGCGCCGGCGCCGCCATCCCGAAGGCGTTCATCACGCTGCTGAACGTGAGCCCCGCCAACATCGACGTGACGCGCGACCTGGGCCTGGGCACGCCCGCCGCCGTCAACGCGGCCATCAAGGCCTCGGCCAAGGCCGCGAAGGCCCACGTCGCCACCAAGACCAAGTGAGATCCCCCATGCAAACGAAGATGATCCCGGCCGCCCTGTCGGCCCTCGCCCTGGCGCTCGCCGCCAGCCCCGCCTTCGCCGTCGCCGACGGCAGCACGCTCGCCGGCTGGACGACGGCCGGCGACGTCGCGGCCGTCGACGACCACCTCGTCGTGACCAACGCGTCGCACACGTACGCCGACGACGCCGACGCCGGCCTGCCCGACGCGGGCGCGCGCAACGTCTCGGGCAACGACCCGCTGGCCACCGGCGGCGGCGCCGGCAGCCTCGAGGACGCGCTGGGCCGCGTCGACACGCCGTTCGAGGCCTTCGGCACGTCGTGGGAGGGCTCGGCCGTCTCGCAGACCTTCGCGGCCGCGGCCGGCAGCCAGCTCACCTTCCGCTGGGACCTGCGCACGCTCGACCAGCGCGACCCGACGCAGGCCGACTGGGCCTTCCTCATCGTCGACGGCCAGGTGATCAAGCTCGCCGACGCGTTCGCGGCTTCCGCGGCGAATGCCGATGCGGACTACGCGGCGGGCACGGGCTGGGTCTCGTACGCGCCGTACACGTTCGCCACGGGCGGCACGCACGTGATCTCGTTCGGCGTGGTCGACGTGGGCGACTTCAACGACACGTCGGCGCTGTCGGTCGGCGACGTGCACGTGAGCACGCTGAGCGCGGTGCCGGAGACGTCGACGCTGGCGCTGATGGGCGCGGGGCTGGCGTTGCTGGCGCTGCAGGCGCGGCGCCGCAAGGGCTGACGACACCCGCCAAGCCGTCATTCTGCGCGGAGCGAAGCGGAGTCGCAGAACCCACGCACAGGCAAACCGATCCCGGCGCGTGGGCCCTGCGACTTCGCGCAGGGTGACAGCCATTGGCGTGCGACAACGCCATTGCACGCGCACCCGCCAAAGCGGTCATTCTGCGCGGAGCGAAGCGGCGTCGCAGAACCCACGCACGGGCAAACCGATCCCGGCGCGTGGGCCCTGCGACTTCGCGCAGGGTGACAGGTGAGATGTGATCGAGCGCGGGGTGTCGCGCGGCGGGCGAGCATTCCGCGCCGCGCGACGCCACGGCAGCGCCCTGACACACTTCGTGGAAGGCGTTCCACATCGACATGTCAAGCCCTCGGTTGCCCCATGCACCACGCCGTTGTCCACAGCGTCTGGGGACAAGCCTGTGGAAAACAGTTTGTCACCGTTCCGCAGCCCGCCAAATGTCGAGGTTTTCGCTGGATTGCACGCGGACGAGGCAGTGTCACGAATTTGCCATGATCGACTTGTGACTGCGGCATCGAAAGACGCGCCATGCCCCATCGCTGTGCGGCCCTGAAACATCCGCTTGCAGGCTGCCAGCGGCGAGTCAGCGTCCGACCTTGCGGAAAGTGATGTTGATCCGGTGTCCGCCGGCGAACGGATGCTCGCCGTCCTTCAGCGGCGCAATGCCGTGGAAGCGCAGCCGCGATGGGCCGCCCCACACGACGACGTCGCCGTGGTGCAGTGGCACGCGGCGCGCCTTGTCGCCGCGCTCGTCGCCGCCCCACAGGAACACGGCGGGCAGCCCCAGCGACACCGAGACGATGGGCGCGCGCAGGTCGCGCTCGTCGCGATCCTGGTGCATCGACAGCCGCGCGCCCGGTTCGTAGCGGTTGACGAGGCAGGCCTCGGGCAAGAAATGCGGATAACCGGCGCGTGCAGCGGCGTCGCGCGCGAGCGCGCCGAACGCCTCGGGCAGCGCGGGCCAGCGCGCGCCCGACTCGGGGTCGACCGGGTCGTAGCGGTAGCCGCGGCGGTCCGACACCCACCCCAGCTCGCCGCAGTTGGTCATCGCCACCGACATGCGAAAGCCGCCCGGCGTGACCAGGTGGCGGAACGGCGCGGCCGCGACGACCTGCGCGAGCCCGGCCTTCAGCGCTTCGGCGCGATCCAGCGCGAAGCCGCGCAGGATGACGGCGCCGTCGTCGAGGATCTCGTCGTCGAGCTCGGGCGCATCGGCCGCGAACAGGTCCAGCGTCATCAGTCCAGCACCACCCAGGCCGGCGCGTGGTCGCTCGCCTTTTCCTTGCCGCGCTGGTCGCGGTCGACGCCGGCCGCCTTCAGGTGCGACGCGAGGTCGGGCGACAGCAGCAGGTGGTCGATGCGCAGGCCGGCATTGCGCGGCCAGCGGTTGCGCAGGTAGTCCCAGAACGTGTAGAGGCGTTCGTCGGGATGCAGCGTGCGGATGGCGTCCGTCCAGCCCTGCTTCAGCAAGGCCGCGTACGCCGCGCGGCTTTCGGGCTGCAGCAGCGCGTCCTTGAGCCACGAGCGGGTGTCGTAGATGTCGAAGTCGGTGGGCACCACGTTGTAGTCGCCGGCCAGCACCACGGGGCGCTTTTCCTTGAGCAGCGACTTCGCGTGCTGGTTGAAGCGCTCGAACCACGCGAGCTTGTAGTCGAACTTGGGGCCGGGCCACGGGTTGCCGTTGGGCAGGTACAGCGAGGCGACGATCACGCCGTCCACCTCGGCCTCGAGGTAGCGGCTGTGCGTGTCGTCGACGCCGCCCGGCAGCGCGCGCAGGCGCTCGACGGGCGTGGCGTCGCGCGCGAGGATCGCCACGCCGTTGTACGACTTCTGACCCGACCAGAGTGCGCCGTAGCCGGCCGCGCGGATCGCGCCGATCGGGAAGGTCTCGTTGGAGGTCTTGATCTCCTGCAGGCACGCGACGTCGGGCTGCGTCTCGTGCAGCCATTCGAGCAGGCGCGGCAGGCGGCCGTTGACGCCGTTGACGTTGTAGGTGGCGATCTTCATGGGCGTCACGCGAGCATTCGACATGCCCGGCGGCGCTCAGGCCTGCGCGGCCGCATCGGCCTCGGCCCGCAGCGCCGCCAGCGTGCCGGTGGCCACCAGCACGCACGTGCGCACCACGTCGCGCCGCGGCAGCCTGTAGCCGCTGGTCATCCACATCTTGGCGACCTGCTGGCCGGAGCCCACCAACGCGCGGCCCAGCAGTTCTCGACGCGCCTTCGTCAGCTTGATCGCGGGGTGCATCGCGATCAGCGTGGCGATGGTCAGCTCGGCCATCGCGCGCAGCAGTTCCTCGTACAGCGCGTCGATGGCCGGGCTCACGCCCAGCACCTCCACGAGCACGATGCGGGCGAAGCGCGGGTCGCGCACGAAGTCGAACCAGAGCTCGTAGCCGGCGATCGTCTGCGCCTCGATGGTGGCGTCGTCGAGCGGGCCCGCGTGCTCGGATTCGAACCGCGCGGCCTCCTGCGTCAGGCGCGTGGCGAACTGGCCCGTGAGCGTGCGGAACACGTCGGCCAGCAAGGCCTCCAGCGACTCGAACGACTCGTAGAAATAGCGGTCCGTGAGGCCCGCCGCGGCGCAGACGCCGCGCACGGTGGCGCCGCGGAAACCCTGGGTGCCGAACAGCTCGGTGCCGGCCTCGATGAAGCGCGCGCGGCGCGCGGCGACGCGCTCCTCCAGCGCGACGCCGCCGTAGGCACGCGCCGGCGCGGGGGTGGGCTTCGGGGAGGCGGGCATCCCCCTATTTGACACGAATCGAGGCGGCGCCTACGATCACTTTCGAATCTGACGACGCGCGTCGTCACTTATGCGACACACGGACTGGAGACGACATGGCCCCGAAACCCTGGACGCTGCGCGACGGCGTCGCCGTGATCACCGGCGCCGCGAGCGGCATCGGCGCGGCGCTGGCCGTGAACCTCGCGAAGCGCGGGATGCACGTCGCACTGGTCGACCTGAACCCGGCCGGGCTGGAAGCGACCGCCGCGCAGGTGCGCGCCGCGGGCGTCACGGTGAGCACGCACGTGCTGGACGTGGCCGACCGCGCCGGCGTCGCCGCCCTGCCCGCGCAGGTGCTCGACAAGCACGGCCGCGTCACCGTGCTGGTGAACAACGCGGGCGTCGCGCTGGGCGGGATGTTCGAGCAGGTGAGCGAGGAGGACTTCGACTGGCTGATGTCCATCAACTTCGGCGCCACCGTGCGCCTCACGCGCGCCTTCCTGCCCGTGCTCGCGCGCGCGGGCGCGGCGCAGCTGGTCAACGTGTCCAGCATCTTCGGCATCATCGCGCCGCCGGGGCAGTCGGCCTACGCGGCGTCCAAGTTCGCGGTGCGCGGGTTCTCGGAATCGCTGCGCCACGAGCTCGAGATGAGCAATTCGCCGGTGGGCGTCACGCTCGTGCACCCGGGCGGCGTGCGCACCAACATCTCGGAGAACGCGCGGCTGTCGAAGTCGCTCGACGAAGCCGAGGTCAAGCGCGAGCAGGCCAACTGGCGCAGCCTGCTGTCGCTCGCGCCCGAGAAGGCCGCCGAGATCATCGCCGTCGCCATCGAGCGCCGCGACGCGCGCGTGCTGGTGGGCAGCGACGCCAAGGGCGCGGCGCTGGTGCAGCGGCTGTTCCCGGTGAGCTACTGGAAGCACGTGGCGCGCGACCTCGCGCGTCGCGTCAAGCGCAAGGCCTGACGGAGCAACGACGATGGCAAGCTGGCAGGCCCGCGCGGCCCGATACGTGATCCGCAAGCGCATGCGCCCCGCGCTGGGCGACATGCGCGACCTGATGCGCGTGCGCAAGATCATGGGCACGCCGCTCGCGCCGCCGAAGGGCGCGCGCTACACGCCCGGCACGCTGGGCGGGGTGCCCGGCGAGTGGGTCGAGCGCGAAGGCGCGAACACGCCGGGGCCGACGCTGATGTACGTGCACGGCGGCGGCTTCGTCGGCTGCTCGCCACGCACGCATCGCCCCATCACCGCGGGCTTCGCCCTGCAGGGCTTCCGCGTCTTCGCGCCCGACTACCGACTCGCGCCGGAGCATCCGTTCCCTGCGCCGCTGGACGACGTCGTCGCGGCCTGGCGCGCACTGCGAGCGCAGCACGACGCCGAGGCCACGGGCCAACGTCTCGTGGTCGCGGGCGAGAGCGCTGGCGGCAACCTCGCGCTCGCGCTGATGCTGGTGCTGCGCGACGCCGGCGAGCGCCTGCCCGCCGCGGCGGCGCTGTTCTCGCCGGCCACCGACCTCACCGGCGGCAGCCCGTCGATCGAGAGCAACGGCGAGCGCGACGCGATGTTCCACGGCCCGTCGCTGGAGAACCTCGGCAAGGCCTATCTCGGCGCCACCGGCGATGCGGCCAATCCGCTGATCTCGCCGCTGTTCGGCGACCTGCACGGCCTGCCGCCGCTGCTGTTCCACGTGGCCGCGGAAGAAGCGTTGCGCGACGACGGCTTGCGGTTCGCGCAGAAGGCGCGCGCCGCCGGAGTTTCCGTGGAAACCACCGTGTGGCCCGTGGTGCCGCACGCGTGGCAGCTGCTCGCGCAGGTGCCCGAGGCGCGCCGCTCGCTCGCGCGCGCCGGCGAGTTCCTGGAAACCGCGCAGCCGGACGCCATCGAGCACCTCGACGCCATCATCGTCGGCGCCGGCCTCTCGGGCATCGGCGCGGCCGTGCACCTGCAGCGCGACTTCCCGGGCCGCCGCTTCACGATCCTCGAGGCGCGCGCCGCGATGGGCGGCACGTGGGACCTGTTCCGCTACCCCGGCGTGCGCTCCGACTCCGACATGTTCACGCTGGGCTACGCGTTCAAGCCGTGGACGGACTCGAAGTCGCTCGCGTCGGGGCCGGCCATCCGCGACTACATCGTGGACACCGCCGTCGAGCACGGCCTCGACCACCAGGTGCGCTACGACCACAAGGTGCTGCGCGCGGACTGGTCGTCGGCCGACGCGCGCTGGACGCTCACGATCGAACACGCGGCCGACGCACGCGTCTCGCGCATCTCGTGCAACTTCCTGCTCACCTGCAGCGGCTACTACAGCTACGCGCAGGGTCACTCGCCCGAGTTCCCCGGCGCGGCCGACTTCCGGGGCCGCCTCGTCCACCCGCAGGCCTGGCCGGAAGACCTCGACCACGCCGGCAAGCGCGTGGTCGTGATCGGCAGCGGCGCCACCGCGGTGACGCTCGTGCCCGAGATGGCCAAGACGGCCGCGCACGTGACGATGCTGCAGCGCTCGCCCACGTACGTGCTGTCGCTGCCCGGCACCGACCCCATCGCGCACGGCCTGCGCCGCGTGCTGCCGCGCATGTGGGCCTATCGACTCACGCGCACCAAGAACATCGGCGTGGCGATGCTGTTCTTCAACCTCGCGCGGCGCTGGCCCGCGCGCATCGGCAGCAACCTCGTCGGCATGGTGCGCAAGGCGCTGGGCCCGTCGCACGACGTCGACACCCACTTCACGCCGCGCTACCACCCTTGGGACCAGCGCGTGTGCTTCGTGCCCGATGGCGACCTGTTCGAGGCGCTCAAGAGCGGTCGTGCCGAGATGGCCACCGACCACATCGACACGTTCACGGCGGGCGGCATCCGCCTGAAGTCGGGTCGCGAGTTGCCTGCCGACATCGTCGTGTCGGCCACCGGCCTCACGCTGAACCTGCTGGGCGGCGTGGCCTTCGCGGTCGACGGCCAGCCGGTCGATTTCTCGCAGCGGCTCGGCTACAAGGGGATGATGTTCAGCGGCATGCCCAACCTGATCAACACCTTCGGCTACACGAACGCGTCGTGGACGCTGAAGGCCGATCTCACGGCGGACTACGCGTCGCGGCTGTTCGCGTACATGGACAAGCATGGCTACGCGAGCGCGACGCCCGTGGCCGATGCGTCGATGCCCACGCGGCCGTTCGTGGACTTCACGTCGGGGTATGTGCAGCGCGCGATCTCGTTCCTGCCGCGGCAGGGCGAGAAGGCGCCCTGGCGGCTGTACCAGAACTATCTGCTGGACCTGCTGACGCTGCGCTACAGTCGCATCGACGACGGGACGCTGAGGTTCGCCGCGCGCGCGTCCTGAACGCGGGCGGCCCGATTGCCGCGCGACGCCGTCGTTCCAACGGAGCTCGCCATGCTGCAGGACTTCCCGCTCTACGCCTACATCCCCGCACGCGATGTCACGCGCGCGCGCCGCTTCTACGAGGACAAGGTGGGCCTGCGTCCGCTGCAGGAGCTTGCCAACGGCGTCGTCTACGAGTTCGCCGGCGGCACGCGCGCCTTCCTGTACGAGACACCCAACGCCGGCACGTCGCAGGCCAGCCAGGCGTTCTGGGAGGTGGCCGACGTCGACCGCGAGATGGCGGCGCTGCGCGAGCGCGGCGTCGAGTTCGAACGCTACGACGACATGCCCGGCGAACGCAGTCCGAGCGGCGCCATCACGGGCGGCGGCGCGAAGGCCGCCTGGTTCAAGGACACCGAAGGCAACATCCTGGCGATCATCCAGTCGCTGCCGGCCTGAGCGCGGGCTACTCGGCTTTCTCGGGCTCGCGGAACTCCATCGGCCACGTCTCGCCCGGCTGGCGCGCGTTCTCCCGCTGCCGCAATTCGACGCGTCGGATCTTGCCCGACAGCGTCTTCGGCAATTCCCCGAACTCCACGATCCGGATCCGCTTGTACGACGCCAGCCGCGACTTCGCGAACGCGAGGATGGACTGTGCGAGCTCCGGACTCGGCTGGAAGCCCGCGCGCAGGATCAGGATCGCCTTGGGGACGGCCAGGCGTATCGGATCCGGCGACGGAATCACCGCCGCCTCGGCCACGGCCTCGTGCTCGATCAGCACGCTCTCCAGCTCGAACGGACTGATGCGGTAGTCCGACGCCTTGAACACGTCGTCGGCCCGGCCCACGTAGGTGATGTAGCCGTCCGCGTCGCGCGAGGCAACGTCGCCCGTGTGATAGTGGCCGTCGCGCATCACCTCGGAGTTCTTGCCGGCGTCGTCCTGGTAGCCCAGCATCAGCGCGATCGGCGGCGGCGACAGCGACAGCGAGATCTCGCCTTCCTGCGCGGGCTGGCCGTCGATGTCCAGCAGCGTCACCTGGTAGCCGGGCAGCGGCCGGCCCATCGAGCCGGGCTTCAGCGTCTGGCCGGGCGGATTGCCGATCTGCGCGGTGGTCTCGGTCTGCCCGAAGCCGTCGCGGATGGTGATGCCCCACGCGCGCTGCACGATGTCGATCACCTCGGGGTTCAGCGGCTCGCCCGCGCCCACCAGTTCGCGCAGCGAGGTCTTGTACCGGCCGAGATCCTGCTGCATCAGCATGCGCCACACGGTGGGCGGCGCGCACAGCGAGGTCACCTTGTTCGTGACCAGCACGTCGAGCGCGGCGGGCGCGTTGAAGCGCGCATAGTTGTAGATGAAGATGGTGGCGCCCGCGTTCCACGGCGCGAAGAAGCAGCTCCACGCGTGCTTGGCCCACCCGGGCGAGCTGATGTTCCAGTGCACGTCGCCGGGCTTCAGGCCGATCCAGTACATCGTCGACAGATGCCCCACGGGGTAGCTCTGGTGACTGTGCACGACCAGCTTCGGCTTGGACGTGGTGCCCGACGTGAAGTACAGGAACAACGGGTCGTTCGCGTCGGTCGGGCCGTCGGCGGTGAACGCGGAGGGCTGCTGGTTCGACAGCGCGTAATCCTGCCAGCCGGCCGTGGCGCCGCCGACGACGATGCGCGTGTAGTCGCCCGGGAACGCGTCGAACTTGGGCGTGGCCGACGCGGTGCAGATGACGTGCTTGACGGCCCCGCGGTCGAACCGATCCGTCAGGTCATCCGCCGACACCAACGTGGTGGTGGGCACGATGACCGCGCCGAGCTTCATGCACGCGAGCATCGACTCCCACAGCGCGACCTCGTTGGGCATCAGCAGCAGCACACGCTCGCCGCGCTCGACGCCCAGGCTTCGGAGCCAGTTGGCCACCTGCGACGAGCGCTCGGCCATGCGGGCGAAGCTCACCTTGTCCTCGCGGCCGCTCTCGTCGACGATCCACAGCGCGGGCTGCGGGTTGTCCTTCGCGAACGCGTCGAAGTAGTCCAGCGCCCAGTTGAACTCGCTCAGCTGCGGCCAGCGGAAGTCGCGGTAGGCGGTGTCGTAATCCTCGCGGTGCTGGAACAGGAAGTCGCGGGCGGCCAGGAACGCGGTGGCGTTGGTTTCGGTCATGCTGTCGTGTCTCCGTTCTTGCCGTTGTGCGGCTTGTTTGGTGCTGTTTCTAGCATAGGCGTGTCTGCTAACTCATTGCTGACGCGTCTTGTGATGGCGCGTGGTTCGCTTCGCGCTGGTCAGCTGCCCGCGTAGCGCCACGGTGGGCGCGCACTTGGCTCGACTCCGAACGGGCGCCTGAATTCGGCCTGGACGGCCTCATTCCGAGGGCGCTCGCTGAGATTCGGTTTCGGGGTGCGTATGGGCCGCGCTCGGCACCTCTGTGGCGGGGATCGATGCCCTCGACGGCCCGGTTCTCCGTCTCGCCAAGTACACGCCCACCGCGCCGCCGGTGCGGCCTGGCGGTTGGGACAAATACGGGCGGGTCAGGTTTTTAAAGGGGTTTGTGGCATCGACGGGCCATCGAGGCCGCGTCGATGCCCGCGGCCAGCCCTGACACGCGCCGACGGGCCTGACGCGAACGGCGGGCCAACGCGTCAACGCTCCGATTCGTGACCGACGATGCACGCCGCCGGTGGCGGCGCGCCACTTGGACCGCTATCGATGAGGTTTCTGCTGGCCAACCTGGACATTCGCAGGCAGAGATCCAGGCAGCGCGACGCGAAGCGGCGGCGCGGTGGGCGTGTACTTGGTGAGACGGAGAACCGGGCCGTCGAGGGCATCGAGCCCGGCCACAAAAGGCCCCGAGCGCGGCCCGGAAACGACGCGCGGACGAGCTTTGTACGAACGCCCTCGGAATGAGGCCGTCCAGGCCGAATTCAGGCGCCCGTTCGGAGTCGAGCCAAGTGCGCGCCCACCGTGGCGCTACGCGGGCATCCGGCCAGCGCGAAGCGAACCACGTCGCAAACGACCAGCGCGAAAACTCAGGCAGCCAGCGAAGACGCGGTATTCACCGCAGCAATCGGAATGACCCGAGCAACCTTCGCAGCCAAAGACTCGGCAGCCGTCGGCCGACAAGCCCGCGCCGCATCGAACGTATCGCGCGCGCAGTCGCCGCAGCGACCACAAGCCGTGGCCACGCGCAGCTCGTCCTGCAGTTCCTCGAACGACGTGCAGCCGTGCTGCACTTCGCGCACGATGTCGCGGTCGGAGACCCGGTGGCAGACGCAGACGATCACAGCAGGCACTCCTGCAGAGTGGCGGTCTTCGTGGCGGCGGCGGCGAACGACATACGGGTGGAATCCATGGTCAAGCTCTGGATGCAAATATAACGCGAATCGTTCGCATTTACAAAAGCAAGAACAAGTCCCCTTTCGCGAAGCTGTTCTCGACCCGCCCGGCGGCGCCGGCCCAGCGACTACCATCGCCCATCCCCGCCAACCCGGCCGTTGCCGCGCCGCCATGCCCTTGCCGACTCGTCTCGCCACGCTGTTGCTGGCACTCGCCCTGACGGCGCTGGCGGGCTGCCAGGGCCCCAAATTCGCCACCGCCGAGCAGGAGGCCGCCGCCCAGGGATGGATCGCCAAGCTGCGGACACGCGATTTCGACGCCATCGACCAGGCCCTCGACCCGGCCCTGAAAGGCGACGCCGCCGCCGAGCAGATGCGCCGGATGGCCGACGCGTTCCCGCCCGGCCCGGCCAGCCGCACCACGCTCGTCGGCGACAACCACGTCGCCTCCGCGGACGGCCACCTGGTGAACCTGACCTACGAGATGGAGATCGGCGGCCAGTGGATCCTCGCCAACGTCGCCACCCGCACCCGCGACGGCGTCACCGCGATCGTCGGCATGAACGTGAACCGCATGCCCAGCTCCCTCGAGAAGCAGAACCGCTTCGGCCTCGCCGACAAGCCGCTGGCCTGCTACGTGGCGCTGGCGCTCGCCGTGTTCGCGCCCGTCGTCAGCCTCGTCGCGCTGGTGCTGTGCATCCGCACGCCGCTGCGAGGCCGCAAGTGGCCGTGGATCATCGCGATCCTGGCCGGCGTCGGCATGCTGACCGTGAACTGGACGACCGGGCAATGGGAGGTGCACGTGCTGATGCTGCAGTTCCTGGGCGCCGGCTTCTTCAAGTCCCAGTTCGGCCCGTTGATGCTCTCCGCCGGCCTGCCCTTGGCCGCGCTCATCTTCCTGGTCAAACGCGTGGACTTGCGCAAGCCGCCCGAACCCGCCGCGCCCGCCGCCGCGGCATGAAAAAAGGCGCGGACATGCCGCGCCTTCGTTTCGTCGGAAGCCGGCAGCCGCCTCAGCTGACCTCGCCCATCATCGACTGCAGGTAGTTCTGCTCGCCCACCTTGCCGGCGACGTCGAGCTGGGTTTCGAGGAAGTCGATGTGCTCCTCGGTGTCGTCGAGGATCGTCTGCAGCAGCTCGCGCGAGACGTAGTCGCGTGCCGTCTCGCAGTACGCGATGCCGTCCTTGATGGTGGCCTGCGCGCCGTACTCGAGCTTCAGGTCGCAGTTCATGCACTCGATGAGGTTCTCGCCGATCATCAGCTTGCCCAGGTCCTGCAGGTTGGGCAGGCCGTCGAGCATGAAGATGCGATCCATGAGCTTGTCGGCGTGCTTCATCTCGCCGATCGACTCCTCGTATTCCTTCTTCGCGATCTTGTCGAGGCCCCAGTGCTTGTACATCCGGTAGTGGACGAAGTACTGGTTGATGGCCGTCAGTTCGTTCTTCAGCTGGGCTTGAAGATGCGCAATGACCTGCGGATCGCCTTTCATGGGAAAACTCCTCGTTGTCGGTGTTCGGGGGATGGCGCACATCCTAGCGCGAGAGCCCCCGCGAGCGAACGCCCGCGAGGCCCGCGCAACACCTCTTTTTCACTCGTGCGCGCGAATGAGAACCAGTCGCGCGGCGAATGAGAAACACTCGCGCGATGAACGCGAATCAGTGGCGATCCAACGGGTTCAATGGCCGCCGGTGTCCGCGTTGCGACTCGCCTCGAACAGGAACCACGCGCGCCGCTCGGTCTCGTCGATCCAGTTCTCGATGAGGCTGGCGGTGGCGATGTCGCGGTGCTCGTCGCACACGTCGTGGGTCGCGCGCAGGCTGGCCGCGAGCTGGATGTTGTCCTGGTGGAGCTCGGCCAGCATGTCCAGCGGCGTCACGAACTCGGCGTCGTTGTCGGACACCCGCTGCAGTCGCGCGATGTGGCCGATGGAGCGCAGCGTGATGCCGCCCACCTTGCGCACGCGCTCGGCGATCGGGTCGGTCATCGCGTAGAGCTGGTCGCCCTGGTCGTCCAGCAGCAGGTGGTAGTCGCGGAAATGCGG